>Ga0208462_1000120_pt1 | contig 104946 bp, 94 predicted proteins | sample AD_SCU001_MetaG_FD_184452 | JGI IMG/M metagenome (GOLD analysis project Ga0208462, IMG submission 184452) | Active sludge microbial communities of municipal wastewater-treating anaerobic digesters from China - AD_SCU001_MetaG (SPAdes) (version 2) | ecosystem: Engineered > Bioreactor > Anaerobic...
CACTTCCTGCTGTTTGGCAGAGGTTTTTACTTTAGGGGTCAAGAGCAACCCCTTAAAAGTACTTATTTGTTCTTTCCTATTCATTATAGTGCTTTTTTTAAAAATTTATCACCTTAAATTCCGCTCCGACAGTATGCTCTATTTCTTAAAAGACTAAACAAGATGTGTTTACCGTATAATACAGTGAGAAAATGTCTATTTTCATATTCAGGGGAATTTTCGTAGTTAGCTAAATATTCGAAGCATTTTAGCTACCCGAAATATGTATTCTTTTGCAATTTCATGCCCTTTAGTTTTTAAAACAGCTGAAGCAATATAAAAAACTGTCCCCAAGATGAGAACAATAAAAGCAAGCTTCATCATTTGCAAGATAAAAGACGAAGAGGTCGATGCCCAAGGAAACAATAACATGCCTATTGCTGTCATGGGTAATGTTGCGATAATAAGCAGAACAAATTCAAGAAACAAATTGCTTCCAGAATTTGTTGCAACAAGTTCTTTTGTTTTAAAATAGTTTGCTAGCAATAAATAAGCAACAATAAAAGCAACAAATTGTGATAGTGAAGTTGCAAGGGCAATACCGCCAGCATAAAAGTATTTCGAAAGAACAATATTGCCAATAACATTTAATCCAACTGCAACTACTGATATGAGTAAGGGTGTGATAGTATTTTTAAATGAATAAAACACTCTCATTATAATGGGATATAAAGACATATAAAGGATGCCTACACAATACATCTGGCTAACAAAACTTGTTAAAGATGTAGCAGAAGTATCAAACGCTCCTCGTTCGTAAAACAACCTCGTAATGGGAAGTGAAAAAAGTATTAAAAAAGCAGTGGAAGGAATAAGAAAATACATCAGAGCAATAATCGTTTTATTTATGCTTTGTTTGTACTCAAAGAGCTTTAATTTATTAGAAGCTAACTCAGAAAAAGTGGGAAAAATGGTAACTGCTATGGAACCAATAAAAAGTGAAGTAGGGAGTTGCCAAATTTTCTGAGAATATTGCAGAGCTGCAATAGATCCATGGGGTAAACCAGATGCGATAGTTCGATCTACAATTGCATTGATAGTTCCCACACCTGTAGATAATAGCAATGGAAGCAAAAGGAAAAAAAACTCTCTGATCTCCGCCCACTTTATTGAAACTTTAACAAATGAAAGTAAATGGTATCTTGTCGCTAATAAAAAAACACTGACTGCCAAGCTTCCAAAGACCACTATGTAAGTGGTAAGTACCAATGTATAAATACCAAAATGATTACTGAATAGATATATCGCAAACACAACAACTATGTTAAGAATAGAAGCGGTTAATGCTGTAATGAAAAACTGCTTTTCGGCTTGTAATATACTACCAAAATAGGTATTTATAATGTTAAAAAAACCATACAATGCCAACAATCTTGTAATCTTTACTGCCAGTTCAAATCTCTCGCCATGAAAGCCATAAGCTACAAGCCTCACTAGTTGAGGAGCTAAAACAACCGTCAAGGCCGAAATTACTAGGAAAATTGATCCCCAAACAATAAGAATCTGATTGACATATCGTTTTGCGTCCTGAGGATCCTTTTGCTTGCGGGAAATATACATAGGGATGATGAGGGTGCCTAAACCCCCTGCAAAGAGTCCGAGCACCAGGGTGGGTATCTGGAGGCCGATAACATAGGCATCCATTACCCCCGTAGCACCGAAATATTTAGCAATGAGCATTTCACGCACATAGCCCACAAATTTGCTAAGAAAGTTGATGAGAGAGATGAGGATGGTAGCCTGCACGACCGTCTGTTTGTGGAGCATGGGGTGGTGGAGGATTTTATGTATCAGCTTTACCATGTCTGCAATGCGGGATTTACAGACATTATGAGATAATTAGGGTCAATTAAGCTTCCAGAAGCGTTTTTAAGCATATTAATATCATTTTTCATAAGATGATCCTTTTTTGTGTCGTTAAAAGCACAAACTCATATCATGACTACTTCGTTTAATATTTGCTGACCAATACGTGGTTTCAAGGTTTTTTTCATCACTAAATCGACTTTGAGACCTAAATACGAAGACAGCTTATTTTCAATTTCAATAAAGGTAAGCAGGCTTACAGTTTGCGAAAACTCAGCCAGCAGGTCTAAATCGCTATGGGTTTGTTGTTCTTTGCGTACAAAAGACCCAAAAACCCCAATGCTTTTAATATGGTAATGTTGCTCGAGGAAGGGTTTAAGCTTGCTGATTTGCTGTATGATGTTTTCAAGTTTTTCATTCGTGTCTGTATCTTTTAACTTGGAAGTCATACGTTGTAGTTCCTTTTTATCAAGTTAAGAACTGAGAAAAACGAAGGTACTATAATTCGACTTTACCAGTTTATATGGGTAGGGGTCCAAATGCAAGTGGAAAATATTAAGGTTTTATTTGGTAGGATGTGGATAAATTAGGTTTTTTTGCTTGTAACAAAACCTTGACAGAGAGCTAGGCTACAGGGAAGATACGATGACCAGTTTTTCTAACATCTTCCAGGAAACCGCTGTAGTCATGTGATTCTACAATCAATTTTGGTTCAATTCTGTCGTCAACTTCTTCTCGAAGAGTATAAAGCATTACAGCTTCGTCAAGAAAATCATCCACTACTTTTGAGACAATAATAGCAATGTCAATATCGCTATCCTCTCTTGCTGTACCTTTAGCATAAGACCCATATAGAATGATTTCAATTGGTTTCATATTTTGTAAAACTAACTTGGCGTATGCTTCAGCAATCTTTATAACTGCGCTTTTATCCATTGAAATAGTCCTTCAGTTTGCCTTGCCTATATTATCCATCATAAAGGAACGCCTTCTTTGATCGCTGTTTTAGTAACGCTGTTGACTCTTCTGGTATATTTATTGATTTCCGATTGAGACCGAACAATAACATCGGAAGAAATAAGAAACTTTGCTAATGCTCTTCGAATTTGATATGAAATTTCATTTTTCTCATCCCGAGTAGCTTGGTTTTTTAAAATAATTAGGAGATTGTTGATTTACCTTTCATAAACCACGATACCGGATGTTAATATCTCTCTTTCAATCTGTGCTCCACTAACTAATTCTTGCTTATCAATCAAATCAACATCTTTTTTAGTTGCTTGTACAAGAGACTCCAAAACACCATAAAATGCAAAGCTTCTTAAAACACCATTACTATCAATCAGTAAATCAATATCACTTTGTGGTGTTGCATCTCCATTAGCATAGGATCCAAATAAGATAGCCTTAATAACAGGACTTTTTTCAAGTATCGGTCGTATTATTTCTTGTATTTCTTTTATTGTGTAAACTTTTTTTTTCATTTCTTTTTACTTCGATGCAAATATTATATCTAGCTTTAGCACAATAGTAAAGCTTTTTATTGCACAGGTAGAATCAATTAATTACCACATACTCTGCTGTTGCAGTGGATTCTGAAATTTGTAAATTATCCTCTTTTAATCCTTCTAGATGGATCTGTATAGCTTCAGTGATAGTCTTTTCTACTTCTTTTCGAGTTTTCCCCGTAGCAATACAACCAGGAAGATCAGGAGAATAAGCAGAGAAGTTTCTATTTGCTTTCTCAATAATAATCAAATATTTATTCATGTTTTTTTCCAAGTCTATTACGGGTTTTCTGGACACTCAAAATAAACGGACTACAACAAGAACGGAATCATGTTGTTATTAATTTAGAAAAAAAGCTTTATAAATGATTGGGTAACTAAAACAAAAATGGATCATTTTCAAACTTTTTCATCTGCAAAACAAAGTTGTTTAAGAACTCGTTTGCAATATGCAGGACCTAGAGGTATTTTATACATACGAGAGCACTTCGTGAGCTTCTAAGGATTTTTGAAGCTTTTTTTTCTTTAACCAATGAGGTTCTGTGTCCCTTAAGAATTCTATTAACTCATCCGTAGATATTGGATTAACAACTGTTGCTGGATTCTCTTTACAATCCTCTAAGTAAATTTCTATTGCGTTCTTAAGGTTTTCTTCGGTTTCATATAAATCAACACCCCTTGATGAAAGATTTAACTCCAAACAAATCGCCACATATTCGAGCTTACTCTTTCGAATAAGAGCAGTATATTGATTATTCATATTTTCTTTCTCCATATGCTTGATTGTTTTTCAAATTCAATCTTATTGAAAACAAAGGTACAATAATCTGACTTTACCAGTTTATATAGGTAGGGGTCCAAATGCAAGTGGAAAATATTAAGGTTTTATTTGGTAGGATGTGGGTAAATTAGGTTTTTTTGCTTGTAACAAAACCTTGACAGGTTACCAATGCAGCTTTAGTCTTCTCTTTCATAGACCACTATGCCTTCTTGTTTAATGATTTCGTCAATTTTAGATGACGCTACAACTTGGTCTTTGCTGATAAGATCAACTTTCTTGTCAAATATTTGGCTTAAGTCTTCAAGGAGCGCATAAAAATCAAACCCTTTCAGCTCACCTTTGCTATCCACCATTAAATCAATATCGCTCAATGAATCAGCTGTTCCCTTAGCGTAGGATCCAAAGAGCACCACGCAGTACACAGGTTGTTTTTTTACTGTTTCTGCAATCTTGTCTTTAATCTCGCTCAGAGCATACACTTTTGATTTCAAAGGACAATCCTCTTTCTTTTCAACTTATCCATATTATACCAGAATACATTAATCTTGCAGGGCTTTCAAAGAGTTTTAAGCAACAAGTAATTCCGAGTAAATAAAAGTACTATAATTCAACTTTACCAGTTGATAAGCCGAACGGTCCAAATGCAGGAAGAAATTGCTTGGGTTTTTTGGCAGGATGAGGATGATAGATGGTTAAGTTCGGGGTAGATACAATACCCGGTTTTTCTGACATCTTCCAGGAAACCGCTGTCGTCAATGAGAAAGTTTCCATATGGAATTTAATAGCAGACTTAACATCTTTTAAAGCTTCTTCATAAGTGTCACCTTCACCGATAACAACACCCTTAATGCCAATAGGGTAGGCAATGTAACCATCTGAATGTTTTTCAACAATAATTCGAATTTGTTCCATTTTTTCCCTCCAAATTCAAATTTAACAATGACTCTGCTGAGATGTCCTCATCTAATTCTTCCCAATGAATTCCTATGCCTCTACCAATCAGTCTCCACTTCTCTCTTTGTTCTGGTTTTGCATCTCTTAGCTTTGGAAACCACATTATGGGTATACTTAACTCTTTTCCATCCAATAAGCGGATACGCATCATGTCAGAATCAAAGAACACATCCAAGATTGTGGCTTGTGATTTTATTCTCATTTTCATTTGTATCCAATAACTAATTCCGAATTCACTCAACTTGTAGCAGTTTTGATGATGGATTAATCAGGAAGAAAAGCTAGCTTTCTTTGCTTGATGTATGATGGCAAGAACAAAAATCTGTTCATTGTTCAATTTGTAAATTATTCGGTAATTTTGAAACAAAATTTCTCTTATATTTTCGTTATCTGTTTCTGTGACTCTTCGGCCGATCTTGGGAAACATTACAAGATGCTCCACTTGCTCAAAAATACTCTCTACGAAACGTTGTGCAAAAAACTCAGAATCTCTCTTGATATAATCTTTGATTGCGATCAAATCAGCTATAGCTGAATCAGTCCAAGTTATCATGTGTCAAAATTCTATTTTTCACTTCTTCATGAGGTGTGATTTTGCCCTCATCAATTGATTTCAATGAAGATGCTAGTTTTTGTTTTACATAGAATTGATACATGATATCATCCCATGTTACCTGCTCAGGCAAACTATCTAACAGCTTTTTTGCCTCTTCTTTGATTAAACTTTTCATTTTTTACCTCTGTAAATTTCAAATAATTTATAATCATTTTACCAGATTACTTTTAGTTTGCAGGGCTTTTATAGAGCATTAAGAATTAAGCAGTAAGTTGTTCCAAGCAATCAAAGGTACTTTATTTCGACTTTTCCAGTTTTAAGCCGAGGGGTCCAAATACAAGTGGAAAATATTAAGGTTTTATTTGGCAGGACGAGGATAAAAAAGGGTATTGCGCCAGAAAAGATCCTTGGTCTACAATTAGATAATTAAGCATTTTTCATAATAGAACATCCAGATAGGCTTGTACCTTTTTTTCAACATGAAAAACACTGGCATATTCGGAAAGCAATGGAATATCTTTTTGCTTCTTTCTGGTATATCGCTTAAAAGCATCAGTTAAAACATGAATATCTGTGTTGTAGCGTCGATGCAAAATATCACATAACGTTCTTTCAGGATTATAAACTTGTATGGAATTTCCATTGGGTGACTTAGCTGAAACAATTCCTATAGGGTATCGCTCAGTCTTTACTCGAAAAGTAGTGACATTTTCACCTTTAAAGTTGGTAGTATTATATCCAAGAGGGAAAGTCATGGTAAATTTCAATGGAGTGCGATCTGTCAAATCATGAATAAACAGAGCAGTTTCGTGAGAGAAGATTCCCCGCTTATATCTGTATTGCAGATTGAACATCTCATCGCTAAATTGGGTGGGAAGAATGTAAACGCCTCTCCCGACGTGCTCAATCAACCCTTTTTTTACTAAAACTTGTATATGTGCACGTAATATTTTTGCATCAGTAAGCTCTTTAGAAGTAACAATACCATTATGGTTACGTGCTAACTGAAGAATTTTTTCTGAATAGCTTGCGATTACACCCTCCAATTATATCAATTTTAATACGCGAAATTGACTTTCATGCCTATTATTATGCAAATAGTATGCATGTACGTCAATTACTGAAACTATTGATGAGATGCGATAAAACTACAACAATTATCAGCATTTTGTTGGTCTAAAAATATTTCGAGAACACTGTTTGTATCAAGAAGAAGTATTTTCTTCCCATTCTTTTCTTATTGAGTGCTGTAATTCAAGTGAACTGCAAGTATATTTATTGTCCCTCAAACCACCTCTCCACTGGAATTTTATACTTTTTGGGTTTGAAGTTTTATAAAGTGAACTTGCAGCAATAAGGAATAAGAGCAAAAGAGGGTTAGGCTTCGGGGTAGATTTTGGTAAAATCTCTTTTGAAGAAATAATAGGATGCTTGCTCATAATGAAAATTCCATTTGTTGCACGCTGACAAATGTGTTCTGAAAGATATCAGAGCTTTCATCTTCCAGATATAATGCTACAGCTTCCTTGATTCTTGGAATAAGCTCTTCATAGGTTTTTGCCTGGGTAAAGCATCCTCGCAAAGCAGGAACAGATGCTACAAATAATCCATCTTCATCTTTTTCGATTATTATTGTTAAATTCACCTTTTTTTTCATAGCTTCATTATGCCCCAATTTAAAAAATTTCTAAGAATTACTTGATCTATCAGAGAAAAACACCCTCTTCCAATGCTGTTTTAGTAACGCTGTTTACGCGCTTCTTGAGGGATTCAATTTCAGATTCTGAACGAATAATAATGTCGGATGGTATATGTTTTTTCGCTAAAATTCTACGAATTTGATATGAAATATCGTGTTTCTCGTTCCGTGTAAGGTCTTGAGGAACAATAATTAAAAAATCCCAGTCGCTATCCTGGTTAAAATCATTTCTTGCTCGTGAGCCAAATAACACAATTTTTGCATTTGGAAAATTAAAAGATTGCAAAATATCACTTATGATACTTTTTATTTCATCACGAGTATTCATAGTTCACAACCTTCATTGATTGGCATCCTTTTGCTTCTTTTATTTAAGCATATTATACCAGAATGCGTTTATCTTGCAGGGGCTTCATAGAGTATTTAGCAGCAAGATATTCAGTGTTACCAATGCAGCTTTAGTCTTCTCTTTCATAGATCACTATGCCTTCTTGTTTAATGATTTCGTCAATTTTAGATGACGCTACAACTTGGTCTTTACTGATAAGATCAACTTTTTTGTCAAATATTTGGCTTAAGTCTTCCAGGAGCGCATAAAAATCAAACCCTTTCAACTCACCTTTACTATCTACCACTAAATCAATATCGCTCAATGAATCAGCTGTTCCCTTAGCGTAGGATCCAAAGAGTACCACGCAGTACACAGGGTGTTTTTTTACTGTTTCTGCAATCTTTTCTTTAATCTCGCTCAGAGCATACACTTTTGATTTCAAAGGGCTATCCTTTTTCTATTCATTTTTTGTACATTTTACCAGTATAGGTTTATCTTGATGGGGTTTCAGTCTCTCATGTAAGTAATCTGCGGTATTCAAAGCAAAACTTCCAAATAATTGTTGAGAAGCTTAGTAGTTCTGAAAATTTCTGAATATTCCATAAGAAGAGGTATATTTTTGTCTTTTCTCTTTACGTACCGTTTCAATGCATCAGTTAATATCGCAATATCCATTTTATTACGACTTCGAATTATGTCGCATATTGTTCGCTCCATGTTATAGGCTTTAATTTTTCTTCCGAAAGATGTGGCTAACTGGGTTAACCCTATTTCTACAAGTTCTTTTTTGATAGAGAAAACAATCAATCCTTCCGCTAGTAATTTTTTTGTATTGTAACCCACGGGGACGGTAATGCTATAAGTTACTGGATCTCTATCCGATAAATCATGCAAGTATAGTGCTGTGTCATGAGAAAATATAATAGCTGGTTTCCTATGTTGCAGGGTGTACATTTTATCGTTCAAAGCATCACTTTTTAAGTATGCTCCTTGAGCGATACGTTCCAGTTCACCTTTTTTTGCCAATTCTGCAAGATAACTTTTTGGGATACCCTCAGCTACGATATCTTTCGTAAAAATTAATCCATCGCTTTTATATATAAACCAAGTAAGTTTTTCTTTATAACTTCTTTTTTTTTTTACTTCCATGCTAATATTATGCCTTAGTTTAGCACATAAGTAAAGTTTTTACTTTTCTACTTCTTTTCGGGGAGCAGAGTCATTAATTTATGCTTTTTCTATCATAACTACTTCGCTTAATAATTGCTGACCAATACGTGGTTTCAAGGTTTTAGTTGGCAGGATGTGGATGAAAGAGGGTTAGGCTTCGGGGTAGATGCGATACCCAGTTTTCCTGACATCTTCCAGAAAACCACTCTTTTCAGTTGCTTCCTCAAGAAGAATGGGCTGAATGCGGTAATCGATGGATCGACGCAATTGATAAAGTTTGCTGGCTTGATCCAGATAATCTCCCGTAAGGCTCGAAACTACTATAGCTATATCAATATCGCTTTCTTCGGTGGCAGTGCCTTTTGCATAGGACCCATAAAGGATAATTTCAATGGGCGTAAAATGCAGAGTAACCAATTTTGCGTATGTTTTGGCTATGTGAATAATTGCTGTTTTATCCATTGAAATAGTCCTTCTGTTTGTTGGATGATGTTTCGCTTACCTTACAATTTCTTTCATTGATAAACTCTTACCAGTCCTTCCATTATACTTTCATAATGGCTTGGCTTGATGTATTCTTCAGCAACAAGATCCACTTTAACACCAAATAGCTCCTCAAGATAAAGCTGAAGTTCTATTTTGTTAAATAAGGTAGTACTTTCATCGTAACATACCAAAATATCCAAATCGCTTTCCATGGTTTGTTCATTTCGCGCATAAGACCCAAAAACACCAACTATTTTTATGTTAAAAGTTTTGTGTATAAATGATTTTTGCTTATACAGCAAGGCTTTGATTTGTTCAATGCTTATCTTCAACTGGCATCCCTTTTTCATTCATTCTGTACCTATTTTACCAGAATAAAGCGAACTTGCAGTAATTTAGAATGAGGATAAAAGAGGGTTACCAATAGTTGGTAAAGGTGAATTTTTATATATTGTTAATACCCTATATTATGGTATTATATATGTATGAAAAATACTTTGCTCTCTGAAAGAGATTTGCTTTTAATAGAAGATATCATAGTTAATTACGGATCTATTGTAACTTTTGACCAAATTTTTGCTTTATTTCATGGCAAAAAAGATCGACAATCTATAAGAAAAATAGTACACAAGCTAAATAATAATGGCTGGCTGGTTCGCATAAAAAAGGGATACTATTCAGTGTCCAGCATTGAATCCAGAGGCTTTCTCGAAACCCCACCTTTTAAAATTGCTCAAATTCTCGAAGAGTCCTCATACATTTCATTTGAAGGTGCACTTCAATATCATAACATGTTTGACCAGATGTTAGGCACTATTGTATCGATTTCATTGAAACAAAACATAGGAAGGCTTATCCAAAACATCCATTATCGCTTTGTCAAGGTTAACAAAAAACTCTATTTTGGATGGAATGAGCACAACATAGAATCGTATACCATCAAGATTGCTTCAAAAGAAAAGGCGATATTGGATTTCCTGGCTTTTAATCGCAATAAATACACTATCGATCTAATAAAGGAAACCCTCATGAGTCATCAAAGCGAGTTCGATTACAAGGAAATGCAACAGATGAGCTTGCAATACTCATTCGCAGTTCAGAAGATTTTGGGGCTAATCTGCGATATGTTGACAATCAATTCGAGTTTTTTATATAACAAACTTAAAAACAACAAAAATATTGCCCATATGACTGGAATAGATCAAAAAGACCATTTTAACTCAAAATGGCGAGTATATTATTAGAGGAGTGAAAACAATGACAGAAAAGTACCCCCTATTAACTCGAAAACAATTGGAAATCATTAACAGAAAATCCCTTGCCTATTCCCTGGCAATTGCAGAAAAAGACTATATGCTGGCCTTGGTTTCAAAGGTCATTTATGATTCTCCATTAAAAAGCAAAATAGTATTCAAGGGGGGAACAGCTATTCATCATTGCTATCTTCAGCAAACAAGATTTTCTGAAGATCTGGACTTTAGTTGTCTTGATCACACCATCACCTATGAGGAAGTAAAAAGAGCATTGGAAATCCCTGGTTTGCTGGAAGTAAAAGAACACTATACCTCCAAAGCAACTATCAAGATTTCAAGGCTTAAATATCAAGGTCCCCTGGGTTTGCCAAATTCTCTGAAAGTAGAAATTGATTTCCTTCAGAATATTGTCCTTGCTGCAAAAGAAGTTTTGTACCACAATGTATGGGGCATATCAACCCATGTAAAAGCAATGGATGTAAAAGAGATTATTGCAGAAAAGATAAGAGCAACAAGTGACCGAGCTCGTTACAGAGATTTTTATGATTTAACCTTATTGTTGGAAAAGTACCCTTTTAATCTAGACAGTGTATTTGAATTAATAAAACAAAAAGAAATAAGAAAGCCAATCAGTCAGAAATCTATCATGCAGAACTGGAATATCGCCTTGCTGGAAAGGAACACGGAAGCATCAAGAATATATTATGCACATGAATTGGAAGATTCCAAAATCCTTCAGTTGATCGAAAAATTACAAATATAACAAAACCTTGACAGAGAGTTAGATTTCTGGACAAGGAGTGACTCAGGCTTCGAGGAAGATACGATAGCCAGTTTTCCTGACATCTTCCAGGAAAGCTAAGGTCTGTTAAATTTTCATTTAATTCGCATATAATAAAAGTAAGGAAAGTAAGGATTACCTTATTCTCGAAAGGAGGATTGACCGATGGAGCTTGCTAAATTAACTTCGAAAGGACAGATCACAATTCCAATAGATATCCGTCGAAAGCTGGGCATAAAAGAGGGTGATAAAATATTGTTTATTGAGGAAGCAGGGAGAATATACATCCTCAATTCATCAATGGAAGCTTTAAAGGAAGCGCAAGCTGCATTTTCTGGAGAGGCAGAGCGTGTTGGTTTGAAAAATGAGGATGATGTTGTAGCTATGATGAAGGAGTTTCGAAAGAAAAGAGCAGTTAAATATTAAGGTTTTAGTTAACATCATTACTCTCCATGTTTTTTGATACTTACAGTATTTTACCAGATTACGTTTAGTTTGCAGTGCTTTGGATAAGGTATTCAATAGTGTAATTTCCAATTTTGTTTGAATCGTTACTGGAATGGGAGACTTCGTTAAGATTGAACAAAACTTCTTCGACGATTTCTTCCTCAATTGAAGGTGGAATCGGCTCAATATGCTTTTTCAAGCTTTCAAGATAACCGTATATAGCATCCTGAATGTTTTCTTTAACTTCCTCTATGGTCTTTCCCTGGCTAATACATCCAGGAAGTGAGGGACATTCAGCTGTAAAAAAACCATCTTCATCTTGAAAAATCAAAACCCTATAATTCATCATAGGACCTCTAAGCTTCATAAATTCTGATCTTTTTTTTAATGCAAAGGTAACTGTCTTTTTTCAAAGGTCCCGCAACTATATCAATTTTTTTGTGCAATATGGCTTCTAAGTCCATTTTTATGCCAATCAAATCAAACAGGGTGGCGCTTTTCTCATCAAAGCAAATTATTAAATCGATATCAGAGTTGTCATGAACTTCATTGTTGGCATAGGAACCAAAAACATCAATACTGCATATTGGATACCCCAAAGCAACAGTGCTAATTATTTTTTTAATCTCTTCTAACATGCTAAGTTCCTTACCGTTTAAGATGGTTTCCGCTTTCTTTTTTCATCCTGTACCTATTTTACCAGAATAATTTGAGCTTGCAGTAATTTGGAATGAGGATAAAAGAGGGTCAGTCCTTAGAACTGCTGTCAGCATTAGTCAGATTAACTATTTTATGGTATAGCTCATCAGTAGAGTGATCGATAGATTCAAGTTCCTCTTGCGAAATAAAATCATTGGGAAACTGAGCAAAACCAGATGGATAACGAGAGTCTTGCTTGATGGTCTTTTTCAGCATATTGGAGCCAAGCCAGAATTGAATTTGTCATTTAATGAATATTCCTGTTTTTCTTATCGTTAAAGCAAAAGGCGACATTGTAGATAATAGGTATCTCCATTCATCCAGTGTGTAAACCTTTAAATCCAAGTCAATCTTTAAGCGAACTGGGAACAGCATGGTGTAATACTTTACGGTTCGATTAAGTCTTTCGCGATAGGAGGAGGCTATTCCTTTATCCTTGAGCAAAATAACAAGGTCGATATCGCTATCAGGGTGAGGGTTTCCTGTGGCATAGCTTCCAAAAAGAATGATTTGAGCAATATTCTGCTCCTGCTTCAGGCAGGACAAAACCATCCTTCTTATTTGCGTAATGCTTAATATCGTGTTTTGCATGGTTTTATTATACAACAACTCATTTTATAATTCCCAGGACAATACGAGGGGTTTTATTCTATGGTAAAGCCTAAAAGTTGGTAAAGGTGATATTCAACCTGGAGCATAACAGGATGGTCTACCGCACCGATTTTCTTTAGTAATCTTTCTACAGAAACGGATCTTATATCTTCTGTCTTGATATAGCTCGTTGAAGGCAAAAAATCATATTGGATCTCGACATGAGAGGCAATTTTTTTATTTTTACTTGTAATGGGCAACACGATATGTAACTTAGCCATGCTCTGGTTTAAGAGATCGTCCGATATCACTAACGCGGGTCGAACACCTGATTGTTCATGTCCTATCACAGGATCCAGGTTGATAAGCCATACATCTCCTCTTTTAACGTTTTTTGTGATGTTCATTCCATGTCATCAGCGAGGGTGGCGTCCCAACATTGTCTTTCTTTTATTTCGTCAGCCCAGGCTTCTTCGTTTTCTTTCAATTCTGCAAAGGAGCGATTCAGTTCTTCGAAATATTGTAGTTTTTTATAATGTTTTATGGCAAGCTCCACAACATGCTGCATGTTGTGATGGCACTTATCAGCAAGCAGCTTAATCTCTTTATAGGTTTGTTTGTCTACCCTAACAGTAGTAGAATCAATCATATTCATACTCCTATGTTAACATTCTACAATTTAGTCTACAATATAATGCATTAATTGCAATATTCAGACTAAACCAATTTTGTCAGAATAATTTGAGCTTGCAGTAATTTGGATGAGGATAAAAGAGGGCTGCTAACTACCTCAGTATGTTGATGTTTGCTTCAAATACGGTCATAAAATACTTCATTGCATTATTTTTTGAGGGAAATTCTTCTAAATACAATTCGGTAGCTTCTTTAAGATTCATCAATGCTTCTTCAATAGTATATCCTTGACTCACAGTGTTAACTTCCGGGCATTCAGCCACATATATGTGTTCTTCCTGATGTATCACTGCTGTGAAGGTTTTAGTTAACATCATTATTCACCAGCTTATAAGCTGAGGGGTTCTCAAGCACGAATGCCTTCTCTTTGTATATTCTGAAATAACATGGATAAGGTAGCATATTTTGTTTCCCAAACAAACTTTGATTCAATGAATAAGCTAATAATCACATCTCGGTATAATTCTATGGGATATATTGCTGTTATTATTTGTTCTTTTAAGCTATAATCAACGTGACCGTCAATCAAGACCAGTAAATTCATATCAGATTCGCTTGTTTCTTGTCCACGAGCAACAGAACCGTATAGAGTTACTTCGAATGGTTGATCAATAACGGAACGAATTACCTTTTTCACCTCATTGATCACTACCCTATACTTATCATCAATTGTTTGTAAGGTTATTTTCATAAACTGTTATCCTTTTCCTCGTTCATCTAATGCATATTATACCAGAAATGAGAGCAAAAGAGGGTTAGGCTTTAGAAATGCTGTCAGCATTAATAAGGTTTAGTAACGCATGAAAAAGCTCTTCGGTAGCCTGGTCAATAGCATCAATATCTTCCTGTGTAAAGAAATTGTTTGGCAGTAGAGCTAAATCAGCAGGATACCTTGAATCGATATAAATTGAGTTTAATTCTTCCAGGTATGGTTCATATTTTGAAATTTCTTTGAACGCATCTTCTGGTAATAATTTGCACAAGCGAATCAGGTCATGAATTTTAGGTGGAACAAGCTCATGTTTTGTTAATAGGGCTTTAAGCAATTTCTCAACCGATTGTTGACAATGAAAAGCAAAAATTGTTTCCAGATCGTCGATATTTTTAAGCGCATTCTTTGCCTTAAAGTCCGTTTCTGCATATTTTACCCATGAGGATATAGCTGGAATCATCGAAATTTAATACCTTTAGCTTGGATTTCTGCAAGAAACAGAGAGCCCTGCTTTTTCATCAGTTTCCATTCATCTTCAGTAAAAACTAGAACATCCATAGATATAAAGTCTCGTACCGGATTCAATAAGCGAGAATAGTGTTTTATTCGATTAAGTCTTTCACGATAGGAGGAGGCTATTCCTTTATCATTGAGCAAAATAACAAGGTCGATATCGCTATCAGGGTGAGGGTTTCCTGTGGCATAGCTTCCAAAAAGAATGATTTGAGCAATATTCTGCTCCTGCTTCAGGCAGGACAAGACCATCCTTCTTATTTGTGCAATGCTTAATATCGTACTTTGCATGGTTTAATTATACAACAACTCATTTTATAATTCCCGGGACAATGCGTCGGGTTTCACCCCTTCTATCGGAGGAAGAAAGTCTTCAAATTTCAAGGATTGAATAGTAGCCAAAACTTCCTCATCTTCAACATTTCTTAAGCAGTATATTGCATGTAATTCGTTTTCTTTTTGCTGTTTTGCAAAATTCCAGTTGCTTAGAATGTTATGAGTAGTTATTGGTTTTCTAATTTCTTTTTTTGAAATCAAGCTTATAACTTCCTTCATGTCTGGCTTTAACTCATTGTATATTAGAGTAAAATCAAAAAAATCTCTATACCTTACGCGATTGCTCATAGCTCGTATTTTTTCAGCTGCTATTTCTCTTATGTCCATTACTTTCACAGAAGCATCAATGTTGTAGTTGTTTTTATAAACCATATCTAATGGGGGCAATAGGGTATTTTGAATAAAATCAATATCGATTTTTATCGAATTCGACTGACCTAAAGGTCCTTTAAATAAAAGCCGTTCAATTTTAAAGGAAGCTTTTGAATGATACTCTTTTTTGATTTCGAAAAAATTATACTCTCAAAAAATTTCTTTAATCTCTTCTGGGTCTATTGCTTTCGCGTTTGTTGAAAAGTCCAAATCTTCAGAAAATCGCAGCTGAGGTAAATATACATGATGTAAGGCTGTCCCACCTTTAAATATTAAAACTTTGCTCAAAGAGGAGCTATACACTATTTTTATTGCTATGGCTAAAAAATAGTCCGTTTCTGCAATCGCGAGAGGATATTTCATCTTTCGGTTGAAAATAGCTAATTCAGCTTTACTCAATAATTCGTTGATCATAATATAATCTCCATTTTGCGTTAAATATGCTTGAGTCTGAAGTGAATCTCGAATAACTCTTGTGGTCAGTTTTTAGCTGAGCATACAAGTATGAAGTGTTTACGTTCAGTTGGTCAAGAAAAAAGCCCATTTTTCTCTTGATGGTTTCAGAAGATCTTGCTGCGTATTCCTGAATTTTCTCCATATCCAAACTTTGTTGGTGCTGGGAAAGTTTTTCAAAAACCAGGCTGGCAGTAGAAAAGCTTTGATCAATGTATAAATAATCAATTAAAGCCTTCTCGGATTCAGCGATTTTTACTTGTTGCTGATCTATTGTTTTTTCTATAAACCCATAATACATGGAAGGTTTTATTTTAACAAATTTAAAAACTACTTGCTGCCATTCGTATTTTTTGCTTTGCTGAGTATTGAACGCTACCATGGTGTACGAAAGCTGATCAAACATGTTGAAGTAGTTGAGAGCATGGGCAAGGCTGATATAAGCATGCTTGTTTAAAATACTGCAGATTGCCAATAAAGAAATATCGCTCTGGTATCGCAAGCTTAAGCTTTCATTAAGCAAATACAGGCCTTGCTTTATTCTGATGAACCACCCGCTTTCAGTTAATTGTTGAATTCGATTATGCGCTGAAGTGGATTTGTAGTGCGTGTTGAAAACGGTCAAGAGATCATGTATGCTTACAATTCTACCGTACCTTACGATAATGGCTTCTATCATTCGTGCATCAATATCGGACAAAATCATTTTTTTCATTTATACCATTAAACCATATTTAATGTATTGATGCAAATAATATATACACTTTATGGTTAACAACCATGACATGAGAAGCTCATCAGTAGCTCGGTCAATAGCAGTAATGGTTAGCACGATATAAGCTCAGACATGCTCTGCTTGTTTGCTTATACTTTTTTACATAATAGAATGATATCATGTTATTAAGCGAGGAGAACTTATGAAAGATTTTATCTGTAGAATGCCAGATGATGTTCATGAAAAGCTGAGAGATCTAGTAATGTCCTGGATGATTATTGCATGAAACAACCAGAGTCTATCAAACAGAAAGCTGTTGAAAACAAGAACATTAAAAAGACACGTAAAAGCAAGCAGGATTTAAAACTTTCTTTACTCGCACTTACAGAACCTTTGCTTAAAAAAATCTGGGATAACCCCGAGGATGACGTATACAATGACTCATAGAACCTTTGCCTAGGGATGCTTGACTTTAAAAGTTCATCGCAGGCAGTATCCGTGGGTCATCGCTCCACTCATTCGATATGAGACATGATTCAAGATTCCCGTATCTGTAAATTTTTTTTTACAGATTTGTCTATATTTGTACTTTTACGTATACAAACATAAAATGCAAGAAATCAGCTATCGATGGCTTTTAAAAATTGGTAGATCTCGGTTTTGATTTGATCGGAAGGTAGCTGGCAAATTTCCCTCGTGAAGAGCTTGGAACTATGCATGTATTGCTCAATCACTCCTCCATCAATAGGACATTCCACTTTGAGTATCCAGGGATTGATTGTATTTTGAGGGATTTCCTGCTCAGACCAAAGCTCTTCGGAAAGCTTTTCATTGCCGCGGTTGCCGATGATTTCAATAAAAGCACTCTTGCCAAGCTCAAGCCCTGAAAGCTTGATGTAGCTTTTTGCAAACTCATAAATATTGACTTGATTGCCCATTTTAAGCACAAATACGTCATTTCCCTGAGCCAGCGCACCTGCCTGCAAGACCAGCTCCACGGCTTCGGGGATGAGCATAAAGAAACGCTCCATGGCCTTGTCGGTCACTTTGATGGTGCGTGTTTGTTTTAGCTGCTTTCCGAAGACCTGAATCACACTGCCATTGGATCCCAGGACGTTGCCAAAGCGAACGCTACTGCAAATCATGGTGTTTTTTTGGTTGTAAGCCGATATCATGAGCTCGATGATGCGTTTGCTGGCCCCCATCACATTGGAGGGGTGAACTGCTTTGTCGGTGCTGATATTGATAAAGCGCTTGACGTGACTTTGGCAGGCTTGCTCGAGCAGGTTGCGGGTGCCCAGGATGTTGTTGGTGATGACTTCATCGGGGTTTTTCTCCATCAGTGGAACATGCTTGTGGGCGGCGGCATGAAACACAATGCTGGGGCGATAATGTTCGAAAAGCCATTTGACTTTGTCGATATCGCGAATATCGGCAATGATGGGGATGGCATGATCAAATTTGAGCTTGTCGCGAACCTCATGTTCAATTTCAAAAATACGATTTTCACCTCGTCCAAGCATGAGTAGCAGGGCAGGTTTGAAGGGGATGATCTGGCGCACCAATTCTGAGCCAATGGACCCTCCTGCGCCTGTGACCAACACCACCTGATCCTTGAGGTAGGCTCCAATTTCTTCGATATTGGTGTGGATGGGGTCACGCTCCAGCAAGTCTTCGACTTTGACGGTACGAATGGTATCAGCACTGACGGTGCCTTCCACCATTTCCCAAATGCCAGGAAGGGTCTTGACCTTGACTCGAGTGGGAGCCAAAATCACCAAAATGCGTCGAAACACATCGCCCTTGACCGAAGGCATGGCTATAAGCACTTCCTGCACGCGGTTGCGATCGATAATCTGGGGCATGTCATAGATGCATCCCAAGACACGTTTGCGACGCAGGGTGGAGCCAAGTTTGTGTTTGTTGTCATCCACCAGACCCACTACCAGATAATTGAGCTCAGGATGTTCTTCGATTTCTCGCAATACTTTTTCAGCAGCGGCTCCTGCGCCTACGATAAGAAGACGTATTCGTTCCCGGGATTTGTAGTCACTTTGATCTTCACGCAAGCTATGGATACGTTTTTTCTTTTCCCAAAGAAGCCGGTAGCCTGCTCGAGGCATGACCAACAAGGGGAAAGCAAGTATGGAGCTGATCACAAAAATGGCAAGGGAAAACTGCCACTGTATGTGAAAGAAAAGATAGATAGGAAAGCTGAGAATCTTGGCGCTATAGATTACCATATCAATCTTGAAAGCCTCTCGAAGAGAGGTAAAACCCCAGATCTCAAATGGTATGCCAAAGCTAAATGAGAGAAGAACAAAGATCAGGTTTTCGATGAGCCAGGGAAAAGTGCCCAGGTGGAGTATGGGGCAAAGCCAATTGAAGTCATTTTTGATGAAAATAGCAGCAAAGATGGCAGTGTTGTAAAGGGCGAGATCCAATAGCAATATAAGCAATATCTTCTTCCATCCTCGACTGGCATGGACCAGAACAGGTGTATCCAAGAATCACTCCTTCAATTTAGTATAATTGCTATTTTATGGAACTAAAAATCAAAAGCAAGAACAAGTTATAAATTTTACAAAGTAAAATCGATCAGACAACGCACCAGTAAGCTGACCAATAATGAAAGCAAGCCTGCTTTGAAAGCAAAATCAAAAGGATGAGAGGTTTTACGAGTATGATAAACTCCATGAAACAAAAACTGCCCGGAAAGAAGCAAACAGAGGAGAGCTCCTGGAAACCCCAACTCAACTGCTACGTTGAGATATAAATTGTGGGCGTGAACAAAGGGCTCATTGAAATAGGTTTGATAAGCAAGGATGAAGGCTCCAAGCCCCACACCAGTGAATGGAACAAGACGAGCTATTTGCCCACTATTTTGAAATATGATGTATCGATCTTCATCGACTACGCGCTGGTAGAAGCGTTGAGCTTCGCTTTTTACCTCTGGCACCAGAAAGAACATGAGGAGCAGGATGAGGAAATTGAGATTGATCAGCCAATGGCGGGGTATCATCCATAAAGCCACTATACCAGCGAGTAAACCCAGGAAAGCTCCACGAGATAGCGAAAGAACTAGTACTACAAAAAAAGCACAGGCAAGCAAAAGGGTGATAAAAATGAGCAATAGATGGAGACAGTTGTGATACCAGGCTTGTTGTTTGCGCAAAGGAAAACCGTAAAAAGTGAAAGCTAACAAAAAGGGAATAAGTAAGCCCATCACTCCTCCAATGGTATTGGGACCCCCCATTGAACCAGTGATGCGAGACAAATCTACCGAACGGAAGAGGAGAGTTTCGGGAGTAAAAAAATCATTTTGGACGATACTCCAAAGGTCTTGCAACTCATTGGAAACACTGCCAAATGCCAAAGTCAGACCAAAAATACTGAAAGCCACCAGCAGACGTAGCTTGAAGCCCCTGCTCAGAAGGGTGGAAGAAAGGGCAATAATCAGGAGGCTGGCACCACTGACCACGATACAATAGGAGATGGTTTGCTCGGGCATAACCGACCAGAAAACACTCAGCCATGCCCAGGCATTGATAAGGAGGATGGTCGGATTCCAGGGGTAGTGAACATAGGGGAAAGAGTCGGAAACCAGCATATAGAGAAGCCAAAAAAGGAGAGTAACAGCGGGGCCAAATCCCTGATAATAAAGAGGAAGGGAAACAAAATGGAATAAAAAAAACAAGGACAAATATAAGCCCAGCTCCATGCCAGCCTTGAAGAGGCATTGCAACACCTTTCGCCCTGAAAAGCTCAGGAACGCTTTAGGCTTCTTGTTGGGTGTAATAGCGATTGTAGTATCGGTTGTAGTAGGGTCGGTAGTAATAGTTTTCGGTACCACGCTGAGTCACATTCATTACGAAACCGATAATGTTGGCATATTCGAGGGCATCCAGTGCCTTGGTAAGATCTTTTCGACGGGTGGAGCCTGCTGAAACCACCATCAAGACACCATCAGCCAGGGAAGAAACAATAGGGGTATCTGCTACGATGTTGACGGGAGGAGAATCAATAATAATGAGTTGATAACGTTTTTTGAGTTCGTCCACCATACGAAGCATGGCTTCGGAACTGAGCAATTCGGAAGAATTGGGGGGTATAGGGCCCGAGGGAAGGAGGGAAAGATTCTCCACTTGAGTGGGGACAATGCAATGATTGAGATCGCAATCTCCGTTAAGGCAATTGGAAAGACCATCGGCATTGCTAAGCCCGAACTGACGATGTAGATTGGGGATACGCAAATCTGCATCGACCAAAAGAGTTTTAAAGTTGTTGGCTGCAAAAGTTACGCCTAAATTGCTGGCGATGGTGGTCTTTCCTTCACCCTGAGAGGGGGAAGAAACCACAATAATGCGGGGTTCAGTGAGTTTGATGGTAAATTGAAGATTGGTACGAAGTATTTTAAAGGCTTCGGAAACTACAGACTTTTCATAACGAGCAGAATAAGGAATGGAAACGACAGGAGTCTCCGAATCTTGCAATTCTTTTTTAACTTTCCTTTTGGAAGCAGAAAAAAGAGCCATAGCTTAGTTGACCGTGATGATCATGCCGTAGGTCAGTTTGTAGGCTTCTCCAGGCTGAGTAAGTATCATGTGGACGTTGTTGGTACCTGTTTGCAAATTGCTTCGCATTTGGAAGGGTATGCCCGGTTTGATGTCGTAGCTGGTTTGAGCAAGGGTGGTTTTGTTGAGAAGTTCGATATACATGGGGGCGGCAGAAGTGCTATCATAGCTTAAGATACGATTGATGGGGTCGTAGCCAATGCCGTAAAGGCGATATTCGTTGGGAAAGAGATCGAAGGGGACGGAAGAATAGAAGTCAAAACTACGCATGTTGGCACCAGAACTATCGCGGTAGCTCGCTTGAAACTTGATTTCACCCAAATGAATGAAGCCAAGGGGGATGTTGACGAGATAGGCACCCGAAGAAGAAACGCTGACTGCTTTCATGGGAATGCTGTTGACTACTACGGAAACAGAGCCATTTGGAAAAGCTTCACCCTTGAATTCGAAAAGACTACCTGCCAGCTTGCGGGAAAGAATAGCTCGGAAAGGAGCTCCGGTGACAGACATGAATTGGGTGGTGGTTTTGCCTTCGGTGCGAGGACCGGGCTTGAGCATGGAGTAAAGAATTTGGGCCATTTCTGCTCTGCGTAAGACACTGCTTGGGCGAAAAGTGCGATCGGGGAAGCCGTTCATGATGCCGGCGCGGACGCAGATAGCCAGATAGGCGCGGGACCAGGTGGGAAATATGGAACGATCGATATAACGTTGGAGGGTATCGGCAATATCACGCTCGGAAATCATTTCGGAGAAAAACTTCATTCCAAGGGCACGAACACTAATGGGTACAAACTCGATACGGGTAAGATATTCGTCGGGACGAAAGCGTTGATTGAGGGTGGTGTCGTCCATCAATTTGGTGAGTTTGATGACTTCGATGTGGGGATAGGCGTAATGGGGGGTAGGAACGTCGGTGTAGGAAGGATGAGAAGGATTGACAGTATCGGTGCCAAAAACCCGGGTGAGAAGAATAGCGGTGTCGGATCGTTTGATGGGCTCATTGGGACGAAAAGTACCGTCGGGATAACCCGTGAGGATGCCTTGCTGGGAAAGCCAGGTGATAGCTTCGTAGGCCCAATGATCGGGACCTACATCGGAAAAACCACCATTGCTGGCTCTGGTGAGGGTAGGGGCGCGAAGAGGCAGAGCCAATAAGCTTGCCACAAGCAAACACAAAAACCATATTCTAAAAACTTTCATCATATCCTCCTTTACCTAAATACTGGGGACCACTCGATAGGGTTCAGTATAGGTAAAAACAAACACTATTTCATCATAATGCTATACCTAAACAGGACAAAAAGCAAGCTCTTTACACTATTTTAATAAAGCCACTAGCTCTGGAAAATCGATTCCCAATAATTGCAGAGTCTCGCGGGTGGGAACACCATTGCTATCCCAGCCTCGACGAGCATATACCACGTCTTGCAGTTTGTGGTATTGTTCTTCACGGTAGGCACGCATTTTTTGGATCTTTTCCTGAGTGCTCATGCCGGAGGGATCAATATTTAGCCAGGCTTGGAGCTGGTCGTCATAGCGTTTTTGACGAGATTCGTATTCTTCGACCGTAACAGGACCCATGGCGCGATAAGGTATGGTGTCGAAGGCACGAGTGCCAAAACCTTTGCGAAGATTGAACATGCGTTGAAAATTGTAGGTGCGACGGGATTGCTCGATCAATTTTTCAGGAGTCAGAGGCTCCCCGGTGACGCCTTCGTAAATCAGGCAATAGTTTTCGACATGCTCGGGCACCTTGGCTGCTTCAATTCCTTTGTACTTGGTGCGATTGTCTTCGGGCTCGGAATCGTTCCAGGGAAGTTTGCACAGACCCATGAGCGAAAACCAGGTGCGGAAAAGGGGGAAGTAGAACAGGGCTTCGGCCTTGTCTTCAAAGGTGGGAATCTGCTTGTTGACTTGATCCATGAAAATGAGCCAGGCTTCGTCGTGCTGAGGACCTTTGTTTGCCATCCCATAACCCCCCTGCTGAGCGAGGGATTCTTTGGTCATGTATTCGGAAAATTCCATGCCTTTGGCTTCCATCCCGATATCGTCGATGAGGGGATCCTGGATGCCGAGGGTTTCGTGGAAATATTTTTTGAGCGGACGGATACCCATGCCGGCAAGCTTGCCAAAACCCTTGCCTTCAGCAATACGATGGATGAGCTCCATGGCGGCTTCAGCGTTGCCAAAATTGAGCTCGAGACCATCGGTAAGCTCTTTGGTTAGAAAACCGCGCTCGTAGCATTCCATGATATAGGCAAGAGTAGTACCGAGAGAGATGGTGTCAAGCCCGTAATGGTCGGCATAAAAATTGCCTTCGATGATAAAGCCGGGATCAAAGATACCAATATTGGAACCCATACCACTGGCAGTTTCATATTCGGGACCATCTACTGTGACTTTTTGGCCTTTCATGGGTCCGGTTTTGAGCTCGAACTTATCGACTCCATGGGAACAGGACATGGTGCAACCTATCCAACAACCATCAAAAAGCCCCTGGGTAAAATGTTCTTTCCAGACATAGGAATTGATCTTGCCGATCTGGGGGTCGGCACCAAACTGATAGTTGCGAACAGGAAGCACATCGGCGGAATCGAGGATTTCGATCATGTTAACTGTGCCTATCTGGCGCATACGACAATGGGTATCGTCAAGTTTTTGGATTTCGGTGTTGATACGGGTGCCTGCCTTGCGAAGGAGCTCCATGTTGGCAACGTCGTTGTTGTTGGGTCCAATACCCTGATATCGAACCACTATGGCTTTGATTTTTTTGTTGCGGAGAATGGTACCAGGCCCACCTCGACCAGCCTGTTTAACACGATTCATCTTACGGCGCACATCAAACCAGCTGAAATTGAGAATGCCCATGAGGGAATGGTTGGCAGCCTGCCCTGAAGAAATAACGCTGATATTGCGTCGGTCGGCTTCGTCCTTGGCATACATTTCCACCATCTGGTCGGCAATTTCGTAGGTATTGACGCCTTCGAGCGGGGCAGTTTCGATGGAAACGGTGCCGTCATTACCATCAATGACGATGATGACGTCTTCTTTGGCTTTGCCCTGAATTTCGATGAGATCAAAACCTGAAAATTTCATGAAGGGACCAAAATAGCCTCCGACGTTGTTGTCGTTGGGGGCTCCCGTTTGGGGAGATATGCTGACTACGTGGGTTTTGCCACTGCCGGGGTATTGGGTGATACCCAAGACAGGACCACCGGTAAAGATAAGCTCATTTTCGGGATCGTCCCATTTGGTTTCTGCTTTGGTGGCTTGCCAGAGAAACCACATCCCATAGCCTTTGCCCCCGATAAAAGTTTCACGGATTTTTTTGTCGATTTCGTGCACGGTGACTTGGTTGGTGGACAAGTCGATATGCAAACGTCGGTCGGTATAGCCCCGGTGGGGTTTGACAGGCGTATAGTTGAAGGTAGTGAGTGTTTGATGAGCTTTTTTCATTTCTTCGATGCTTGCCATGGGTCATCCTCCTGCTAACTTTTTCTAAGCGTTCTTATATTACTATTTTAGAGGACAATGCAAGCAATTCAAGAGCGGAAAGCCCATGAAGCAGATAAAGAAGTTTAAAATTGTCCTTTACTTAACTCTTCCAGACGATCATGGTGACCATAATAGATGATTTGCTCGTAGGCTTCGAGCAAGTCTATCTGCAAACCTTCCAGCAGATCCTCGGGATGGCATGGAGGCTTATCTCTATAACGATAGAAATGATAGTCACGATATACTTTTTCCATTTCACGCTGAAAACGAACAGGAAAACACTGACTAATAAGCTCTCCACTGATAGGATCAACTATATCAATCCACCCTAGCCAGCCTTCATCACCCCAGGCGGTGCCCATATACTGATACCAGTAATACATTTCTATGGCAGGGCTTAGGGCATGTTTTAAAAAACTCTTGCTGGTGCTGATGTCTTCCTTTAAAGTACTAAAACCCCTTGGGCTCACTCGAATAAGCTCGTAAGACTCAGAAGCTCGGTATAAGGGCTGAATGAGCCAGAGGACGTCCTGCCCAGGAAGTGGCAGGAGGATGCTAAGCATCTCGGGACTCAAACCCTCATGACCCATCATGGAAGTGCTCATAAAAAAGCTTTCCAGGCGGGAATCGATACGACGATGGTAATCCTCGTCAAAAAGATCAAGGGAGTAGAGGTAGGCATAATGTACTTCGCTGGAAGATCTGGTGGTATAGGGATACTCAAATCCCTGCACGAGTACATAAAACAATTTTCCCTGGGTTTTGACCGGAATAAGATCAAAACAACGTTTCCAGGCTTTCTGAAAAACTTCAAAATCCAAAGGAGGGTCAGAAAACCATGATTTTAGCTTATCTTTAGGATAGGCTTCCAAAGGATTCCAGCCTTGATCGAGACGGGCTACAAAAAGCTTGAGCCCTTGTTGGCGCAGAGAATGGTATTCGGCCTCTTCCTGGCTGAGGATGGGATCGCTGGGATCGTAGAACAGGGGGAGCACCAGAGAGGGCAGGCGCTGAGATTGGAGTCTTTTTAACTCCCTGGCTCGGTGGAGGTTTTGACCTGTAAAATAAAAATCCTGATGCCGAAGTTTTTGACTTTCAGGGGCAGAAATGGACTGAATTTGAGCCTGACCCAGCAATAAACCCTTTTCTTCTTGGTATGACAAAGTAAAAACTTCTCTTTGTTCTCGTTCTATCATCCACTGGATTTTGGAAGAGGAAAGACGATGTAGCCTTCCTTTGGTGTTGGATTTGTCCTGATAGCCTGGATCGGGGAGGATCTGTATTTTTTGCTCGGTTTTGGGATGAGAAAGCCTGAGGAAAACCAAGCCATCCACCAGAGTGGTCATACCTTTATATTCTCCATGAATAAGCACTTCCTGACTTCCATCCTGATCAAAATCATGGGTAAGCACTTGCTGAAAATTGAACATTAGCTCAGGACCATAGCCTGGAGGAAGTTCTCGTTGCAATTGGTCGGACCAGAGAAGCTGGAAAGGCAGGGGGGCCATGGAATAAAGGGCAAAAAAGTAGCCATCCTTGCGACCACTGATGAATAGAAGCTCTTTCTGCCCTGCCTTGCTGAAAGAACCTTCCAAGACCTGATGGAGATTGGACCACTCCACGGGATGTAGAGACTCAGGGATCTCGCTTTGAAGGGGATAGCGGGAAAGCTTGTGGAAATAGTCTTTGCCGGGAGGAGCTATGGCTTTTATCTGTTGAAGATCTGCCAAGGGGCTTTCATAAAAACGATCGATATGTTGGAAAAGGAGTCGGCCTTCTTCTATCCAAAAACGAGCATGGTAGCCCTTGTGAATGGGAGTGAGTTTTCCCTGCCTCGTGTCCAGCGCCAGGAGGTAGTGGTCGGAAATCTTTTCTCCGTGGCTGGCTTGAAAGATGAGGTAGGGAGGAGCCCAAAGCGTACGGGAGAGGGATGGATCAGGGGGTGGAGGCTCAGGTACCGGAGACTCTGCTGCTTGAGGGGATGACTCTTCTATGGCAACTTGCTGGAGCACCGGGTCTGGTGTTGGCTCTGGAGAAACGATGTTTTCAGGCTGAATACTTGAACAAGAAACTAAAAAAAAGAGCATGAAAACAATCAAAGCAAGAGAGCAAAAAAACCTGCTCCTGGGCTTCATGGAAGTATGTACTATTTTTTAGGACCTGTAAGAGGGGGATGTTTGGGGGCTTTTGACTTGAAAGTGCGCATCGCAAAAATCACAATTCGAGCAAACATAAACATCATGAAACCTGCAAAAATCATGCCATTAGTGGCAATTTTGGTGGTATCCGTGATCTCTTTGAAACGAGCTTCTCCGTTTTTAATATGGATATAGCCCAGAGGGGTGGTGTTGATTTCGAGACCAAGCCCTATGCCTTGCCCAGTCTTGTTTTCTTCGGGGCTATCCTGAGTTTGGGGCTCTTTGTTGGGCCCCTGGGGACCTTTTCCGCCTCCTCCGCCACCTCGTACAATCACTTTAGCTACGGGAATAATAGTGATTTCGCCTTTGTCGATGGGATCACCAAACACCACACGAACATTGGCATTTTTATGAACTTGCTCAGTAATTTGTTGAATCAATTCATTTACTTTCATCTGATCTTCCTTCCTAATACCTTTGATTTCATTTTAGAGACTTGTAGGCTTAAATGCAAGAAAAACAAGCAGTTATTTTAAGCATCAAGAGCTTAGATCGAAGCTTCGGGACAAAAAGCTCCCCGGATAATCTCGGTTTCTGCTGGAGGAGTCTTGGGAGCTTTGATCATCAGACTTAGCAGGATGCCCAGAGAGCTGAGGATTGCAGATACTCCATAGCTTAAAATATAGGTGTCTGTGATATCGCGAACCATACCCCCCAATAAGGGTCCAAGCACACCTCCAATACCCCAGGCGGTAAAAACGATACCATAATTCAAGCCAAAGTTTTTCATCCCGTAAAAATCTGCAGTAATGGCAGGAAAGAGAGTGAGCATACCCCCAAAGGTGAAACCTATAAAGATAATGCCCAGTATCATGGAAAGGGGACTGGTAAGAAAGGGAAAGGCGATATAGGTGAGAAGCTGAATGGAAAAAACAATGAATAGACTGACCTTTCTGCCTATACGGTCAGAAATCACTCCCCAGGAGATGCGTCCAAAAAAGTTGAAAAAAGCGTAGGAAGCAATAAGAATGAAGGTGCTTTGCATGTTGGCTTGTTCGATGCCGATCTTTACCATCTGACCTATCGTCAGAAGCCCAGCAAAGGTGCCAAAGCAAAACATCGTCCAGAGGAGATAAAACTGGGGAGTTCGTAGCACTTGAGTAACTTCAAAGTCTTTTGGAGCACTTTTGATAGCTTGCTTTTTATTTTTTGAAGGGATGGGTTTGAAGCCAGAGGGAGGGTTGCAGATCAATTGGGCAAGGAGCATGATCGCCAGGAAGAATATGCCTCCAAGAAGATAAAAGGTGTGTTGGATGCCATAACGATGGATAAAAGCAGTGGTGAGAGGTGCAATATAGATAGGAGCCAGTCCAAAACCACTCACTACAATTCCTGATATCAAACCTCGCTTTTGAGGGCAAAACCACTTGACTGCCGCGGGAGTGGGAGCTGCATAGCCCCCTCCCATGGCCACTCCAAACACTACACCAAAAAAGATCGTCAGGCCCACCACGGTAAGGGTGGCTCCCGCCAGGAAAAAACCAAGTCCTGCCAAGAGCGCTGCTCCCATCACAATGGGACGTGGCCCAAATTTGTCTTGCAATCGTCCCCCGGGAACCATAAAGAAAGCAAAACAGGCACAAGCCATCATATAGGGGATCTGGGTCTGGGTAGCTGTCCATCCGAGTTGGTCGATCAGAGCTGCAGAAATCACGCCCCAGGCATACAAAACTCCCAGGGTCAGATTGACTCCCAGCCCAGCAAGAGTAACGATAGTGCCACGATTTTTTGGTTTCATGTGATCCCTGCCTCCTTTGTTATTGAAGTGTAATCAAACTAAAGCTTATTTTTTGAGTATGAACCTCAAAAACTACCATACATCGATGAAGCATCTGAGATCCTCCTCATTTTCATGATATCATAAAAATCATTCGACTGCTTTTCTAATGAGTATAAAGAGGATCAAAGAGGATGCAAGTATTTGCTGTTATATTTTATGTAAACATTTTTCAAGCCATTGAAGGATGACTTGATCATTGATCTTTGGCTGACTCCGGGCATAGGATACCGTAATATAGCTTTGGGTGAGTTGGCGGAATTCTTCTTGATTCTGGATTTGTTGGAGTTCGAGAGGGGTGAGATGAGCATAGTGGGGATAGTTTTTCTTGCGCAGTGTTTCGTAGCCAAGCTTGATAAGCTCTGCCCCTTGATAGGAGCTCCAGTCACTGGCTGGCGAAGGAGAGGCACTCTTTTGGGGAGTATCTTCAGGATTCGTATCGGCATCACTCAGGCTGGGAATATTCCACAGGGTACGTAGCGCTTTGAAAAGCATGAAGCAGAGTAACAAGAGAAAAAGAATCGTTATTGCATAGGAAAGAAGGTCACGAAGAAGGAAAGAGGGAGACAGAGTTTCCGAAGGCAGATCAGGAGGGATCTTTGGTAGGGGAGTGGGGGGAGATCCGGGCAAGGGGATCCTGCTTTGAGGGTTTTGAAGGAGGGGGGGCAAACTGGGATCATGAAAAGCCCGTTGAGCAAGAAGTTGATCCAGCCAGCGAAAGGAAAAGATGCTTACAAGCGCTGAAACTATAAGGAGAGAAAAAAGAAAAACTCCTTGAATCATAGGTTTTTTGTTTTTTCGCATCAGATATAGCAAACGTAGAAGCAAAACAAGCAAAAGAGCAAACATTGCAAACAAAAGGTATTGAAACAGACTTATGAGAATGCTTTCGATTCTTGAGCTTGAATTTGCCATCGAAGAAGAGGAATTTTGGCTGGGGACTGGCTCTGACTGAGCAGGGGGGGAGGAAGGAGTTATGATCGAAGCAGACTTTGGATTGACCTGACCAAGCCAGTTTTTCCAATCACTCCTACCCAGAGGAAGCACCCAAAGAAGAAGAAAAACAAGCATTGCCACAGAAGCCTTTCGAAGAGGAAGATAAAGGGCTAAAGCAAGCAAGAGCATCCAGGGAGCCAGGGGTCCCGAAAAAAAAGCCAGAAATGCAAACACCAGCGGAGCTATAAACCACAGTTGTTTTTGATTTATCCAATCTTGTCTGATCCCCAAGGGAAAGGAAAGCAAAACAGACAAAGCAAGGGACCAGGAGATTTGAGACAAATACAGGGAAGGCAATATGGCCAGCAAAATGCAAGGCAGAACACGTAAATTCCATTCCTCTTTGCTTTGAAGGAGAAACACCAGCAAACCAAAGGCTGTCCAATGCAGGTACTGATCGGGCTTCATGAAAGAGAAAAAGATCAAGTAGGGAAGTAAATGATAGCGCTTAGGGAAAAGCACTGATACCCTCCTGCAGGGTCTGTTGGCTGGAAACGAAGCGAAGGTGGATATGATGGGAAGAAAGCTCAGAAGCCATATTTAATAATTCTCTGGCATCGGGATGCACCGAAAGCAGGTCTTCGCCTGCCTGCCCCTCTTCTTTGCGAAAACCATAGGGAAACAACAAAGCCATGAATTTGGCACATTGACTTCGGAGGGCAATCAGTTGGGGTATATGCTGGGGGTCCAGATGCATGGTGAGTAGGATCAGGGTATCATGGGGTTGAAGGTTGATGGCAGCGGATTTAAAAGCTTCCAATATACACTGCTGGGGGTGATCACTCCCCTCCAGTCCTATCAGCTCTTCAAGGTAATGCACCGGATCCAGGGAAGCTAAAGGGATGTGGAGCTTCTGTTTACCCACGCAAAACAGCGACAAGGGCAGAGCCTGGGATCGGATAGACCAGACCAGGCGGGAAGCGGCTTCAATAGCATAACGTTCGTATTGTTTTCGGTAAACTGACCACACTTCCCGAGCAAAAATGGAAGCGGGACGATTGAGGTCGAGGAGGAGATAAACAGCCCCAGAAGCGGTAAACGAATACTCTTTTACCATCCATTGATCGAGTTTGGCGGATAGTTTCCAATGAATTCGATTCCAGGATTCTCTTTCATAGGGACGTACCTTTAATAGATCGCTCGTGTCTTCAAGGAGTCTGGAAGAAGTTTTTCTGCCTGGCAAGGGGACATGGAGGGCTTCCTTATAAAAATCCAACTCGGGTAAACGGGGAAAAATACGAATATCCTCCTGAAGATCGACATTTCGCCAAAGTCTGTACAAACCAGTGGGGTGTTCACAAAACATACGTACTTTACCTAGAGAGGCTTTGCCATAATGAAAAAAAGAGCCTTTCTGGCTCAGTTCGCCAGTACTTCGAGCTTTCATTTGAACGGGTACTTCGCTTTGTTCAAGTCCAATTTTGCGGTCTGAAGCTTGAAGAAGGAGTTTTAAGGTCTGAGAAGAGGGGTTTACCCACTCCACTTTCAAGCTAAACACTTCGTTTTCGAATAAGCGCTCAGGAGACAGACTGCGTTTGATTTGAACCCTTTGCAAGGCCTGATACTGCTTGAGGTAGTGATAAGAGAAAGCAAGCAAGATTCCATCAAAGAGCAAAAGGTATTCGGAAAAAGCAAGAAGATTAAGCAGAAGAGTCAGGAGCCATAAAAGCTTTAAATATCGGGTGTCAGAACTCATGCAGAAACTACAGCAACCTGGTCTAAAAGCTCCCTGAGTATGTCGATGGGTTTTTCACGTTTGATACGAGCTTCGGTGGAGAGTAGAAGTCGATGGGAGAGTGCGGGTAGGGCAAGAGCCTTGACGTCATCGGGTAAAACAAAACTTCGCCCTTGCAAAAAAGCCCAGGACATAGCCAGGCGCTGTAAGGCAAGACTACCGCGAGGACTAACTCCAAGCACTACTCTCGGATGCACTCTGCTAGCACGTGCTAAACGCACCACATAGGATTGAACTTCCGGGCTGACCGTCACGGTATCGACCATACGAAGCAGTGCGGTGAGATCTTCAGCCTTGTAAAGAGTTTGTAGTTTATGAAGGGGGTTTTGAGTTTGGTAGGCACAAAGAATAGCCTTTTCTGCCTCTTCGTCAGGATAGCCAAGGTCGAGACGAATGAGAAACCTATCCAATTGAGCTTCGGGGAGGGGAAAGGTGCCTTCATAATCGATAGGGTTTTCGGTTGCCATCACAAAGAAAAAAGGAGAAAGCTGATGGGTGCTTCCATCCACGGTAACCTGACCTTCAGCCATGGCCTCCAACATGGCTGATTGGGTGCGGGGAGTGGCTCGATTGACCTCGTCGGCCAGAATGATATCTGAAAACAAGGGGCCTGGACGGAATTGGAAGAGTTGTTGGCTTCGGTCAAAAAGGCTTAGGCCGGTGATATCGGTAGGCAAAAGGTCGGGAGTAAATTGAATGCGGGAAAAAGCAAGCCCCAGGGACTTTGCCATCGCCTTGGACAGTAAGGTTTTGCCAGTACCAGGAACATCTTCCAACAGCACATGTCCTCGAGCAAGAAAACTTGCTATAATGAGCCGAATAGGCAATTCTTTGCCGATAAGTACAGAGCTGAGAGCTTGAATCCAGGAATCTAACATATTTTTGGCTTCATCTATATTTTTCATGAGCTCCATTATAGATGGAATAACTGAGCTTTCAACGAAGTATTTGCAAGGAAATAAAAAAAGGGGGAGCATATGCTCCCCCTATAGTTTTCTTTCGAGATTCAGAATCAGGGCATCATGGTGATGGTGATTTCCTGGGTGCTGGCTTCCCATTGTACTTCAGCGCCAAAACCTTCGGCGATGAAACGAATAGGAACCACAGTACGACCCTGAGGTTTGACCACAAAGGGCTTGACTTCCATTTCGTAACGGGTGGTCTGGGCTTGGTAGGAACCAGGGGCATAGGTTTCGATGATGACAGTCTTGGAAGTGGTGTGCATTTTGATAACAATGCGAGTGCCGTTGGCCTTCATCAGAATGATTTCGATGCCTCCATCGCCTGTGCCAGAGGGGTCAGCATGCCATTTAACTTCGGCGCCAAAGGCTTCAGCAATGAAACGAAGGGGAACCATGGTGCGACCAGATTGCAAGAAGGGAGCAACATCCAAACGCATCATTTGCATCTGCCCGTCGCGGGTAACACCAGCAAAACTGGACCCTATGGCAAGCTTGATGATGGTTGAGCTGGCTTTGACTACTTGCACTGTTTTTGAGCTCTTGTTGCCCAATGTGTCTTCTGCATTAACAGTGATAGTATTGGAACCAGCATTGAGCATGACTGGTTGAGAAGCAAAAGTGTGATTGATGGGATCGTAGGTGGCTAAAACGTTGTTGACTCTGACTTCTTTGATGCCAGAGGGATCACGAACGGTTCCGCGAACGATGATATTGGAATCTGCAGTGCTTTGGTTGGGTGCGGGGTAGGTGATCTGGATGTCGGGACCTTCCATATCGCCAGGCATCTGATCGGTAACCATCACGGGCACGGAGCTTTGAACACTACCAGCGGTAGCAGTCACTTGACCGTTGCCTGGAGTGGTGGCTGTAAAGATACCGGTTTGGGTGATGATGCCGATACCTCCAGTGACAGCCCAGGTGACTGGGACGGTGATGATTTGGTTGTTGGCATCATAGACCATGGCATAAAATTGGACGGTTTCGTTGCGCTTGACTGTGGCGCTGGAAGGATTGATTTCGATTCGACCAATGTTGTCGCTGACGGTAACTGCAGCAATGGCTTGTTTGCCACCGGCAGAGGCAATGACTACGCCAGTGCCTTTGCGACCAGCGGTAAAGAGACCATTGGCACTGATAACTCCGAGATCGGCAGGAGTGATAGTCCAGTTGAAGCTGACTCCAGGGATGATTTGATTGTTTTGGTCTCGGGCAATAGCGGTAAATTGTCGGGATTGGTTGACAGCTACGGTGGCAGAAGTGGGGTCAATCTGGATGGTGGCAATTTCTTCGGTAGGACCGGAGCTGATGGTGACGACTGCAGTGCCATGGATGCCATAAGCTTCGGCATGAATCATGCCAGAACCCACTGCATCGCTGGCAGTAAAGTTGCCGTTTTGATCGATAGTGCCGAGATTGGCAGGATCGACTTTCCAATTAAAGGTGACATTGGGAACGGTGTTGCCTTGAGCATCCAGACCCGTAGCTCTGAATTGACGGGTGGAGCGAGGAATCATGATAGCAGTATCGGGAGTGATGGTAATTCTGGAAATGGGAGAAGATGAAAGACCAGTGATGGTGAATACCACGGAGCGATTGGTGCCGGCAATACGGGCTTCAACCACGTTTTCACCGGGGTTTGGGCTGGTGGTGAGCATAGCGACTGCTTTTCCGCTACTATCAGTGACAAAAGAAGTTTTGTCGAGTTTGGCAAGACCATCGGGCGATTTGATGGAGGTGTAAACCACATTGACATTGGGGACATTGTTGCCGAGTTCGTCTTGGACAGTGGTGGCCAAGGCTATGGAAGACCCAGCTTCGACTTGTTGGTCTCGGGTGAGTTTGATGAGTTGTTGGCCTTCTTCGCCAGCAATGATTTCGTAGGGATTGGATAGAATCTCGGTTTGTTCCTTGGAGGTACGCATAAAGACTTGATAGGTCCCGGCTTTTTCGGGGTTGCGAATACCTATCTGGAGAGAGAAGGTGATATTCAAATCGCGAGGACTGTCGGGAGTAACGTTGAGTTTGTTGGCTGGGTTGGGTTTGACATTGACGGGAGTGGTGAAAGTGACGACCGGACCTTTGTCGGAGTTCATCACGTTGATGACAGGAGCAGAGGAAAGGGTGCGACCCTTCATAATAATGTCAGTATGAGCGATGATGTTGCCTTCGGAGGTACGGACGGTGGTCTCGTTGCCGGTGGCAACTTTGATCATATCGCCACGAACCTGACGGCGATGGGTGTATTCGGCTCGTACAATATCGGTTTGAAGGAGTTGGATGAAGAAGGTGATTTCACCTTTTTTGAGTCCTTCGATTTTGTTGCGGTTTTCATCTTCGAATTCGTAGTCAACTCCGCGCACCAGAAGGGTAGGATCGTTTGGATTGGCGGCAGAGATACGATGAAGCTTGACAGGATAGAGTTCTTCGCCATAGATATTGGGGTCGAGAACTTCGCCATGACGGAGCTTTCCGCGACCTTGGATGGCTTGGAACATGACGCTTTCGTTGGTGACTTTGATGCCTCGATCGTAGTCTGCAACGATGGTATCGAGAGATTTGAGAGGACGGCGGAAGGTGATGTTACCGGAAGCGAGATCGAGTTTGTAGTCGGAGAGATCAAACTCCACCAGACGACGATCGGAGCTGGTGCCGGTGACGGGATCGGTACGATTGAGGGTGAGGACGGTGAAGGAAGAGGAGTAGATGGAAGGAGGCATGCCATTGAGGGCTTCGCCACCGAGGTCGATGTAGTGGGTGATGGGAGCCATAACCTGGGCTATCAGGGAGGTTTCTTCGTAGGTGCCTTGGTTGGGAGTTCGATATATGCGGTATTTGCTGGCATTGGGAACAGGAGACCATTCAATTTTGACAGCATTGGTGGTAGAACCGGAAATGAAATCCACCATGCGTTCTTCCCAGGTATCGGATTCGCCAACGATATCGCTGACGGCAGTAATAACATAATAGAATTTGCCTTTGCCACGCATATCTCCGCCAGGAATGGTGAGAGGAGTGAGACGATGGTTGACGTCGTTGGAGATAGGGACTACGGGGCGTACCACGGGTTTGTTGTTAAGTTGGAGCTGACGTTCGCCACCGTTGGCATAGGAAATGAGGACTTCGTTGGTGATATCGGTCCATCCTCGGGTTAGGGTAAGACCAGCATCGGGATAAGCCGCAGGGACAGTGATATTGGCGGATTGGATACCATTAAAATCGTATCGAACATCGCCTGCGCTAACGCGATTGTTGGCATCGACATCATCATAAATAAGTTCTCCTGGATCGAACTGAGCGTTGGGAACACCAATTTCGGTGTGTTTTATGGGTAAAACATCCAGATCGCTGAGAACGAGACCAAGATCGTATTCGCCTTTGCGAACAGTGGATCCAGCGGTATAGAGGATACGGGTGCTATCCACCCAAACGCTGAAATCGGTGAGGCGAAGGTCGCCTTCCGTGACGGTTGCGGTATTGTCTAAATCGCGGTAGATGGGATCGTCTTGGGAATAGGCTAAAGGATTGAAGCCAGCGTATTTTTCGTTGGTGTTGAACTGGAAAAGGGTTTGACCTGCATCCGGGTCGTTGGCAGCAACATTGCCTACCAAAGGATTGAATACAGCTCGTTGGGCAGGAGAAAGGCGGAGATTGCCGGGCTCAACAAGAGCAGCGGCGGCGCCAACATGGGAGTAGATGGTTTTGAAGTAGTTGAGAGGGAAGATACCGGGGTTGTAGGTGGTTTCTTGGCGGGTGGGGGCATTGTTGATGAAAGCAACGAGGGTGGTGCCTACATCTTTGTCGGCGGCGAGTACAATGCTGAGTCTGGGATATACCACGGTGTTGGAATACACCCAGGTAAAACGGGTATCGCCAGCACTGACGCGATTGTTGGCATCAGCATCGTTGTAGATATATTCGCCATCGTCGTATTGGTTGTTTTTGTTGACATTTTCGGCGTGACGGAGAGTGCCAGCCAAGGGAGCGAAGCTAGCTCCAATCTGGGCGGCAAGGTTGGTGGGATTGAAACGGTCGAGGTCGGTTTGATTGACAACCATACCGGCAACATACCAGAGGTAGCCGGTGATGACTCGGTCGCCAGCGCTGAGAAGGTCGTTGTTGTCGCGATCGTCGATAAGCCAGTCGTTTTCGGAGTAGATACCATTGTCGTCCACATCGACAAATTTCAAGTTGGAGACAGGATAGTTGGTAAGAGGACCAAGCTCGTTTCCACCGGCAGCTACGAGATCGGCATCACCGATTTGAACCAGTGAACCAGCTCGGTAAACATTACCAGGAGCTACAACCACGCAAAGGCGTCGGTCGCCCACGGCGAGTTTGTTGTTGTTGGTGCGATCTTCGTAGATCCATTCGCCTGGGTCTAAAACACCGTTTCCACGACGAATATCTCCGGGTGCGAAAGTGTGATCGTAAAATTTGACACTGCGGGGAAGCCCGGTATAGGCTACACCCGGATCGTAGCGATAGCTGGCAGTCACCCGATCGCCCTTTTGGAGGGGGGCGAGGAGGTTGATGGTGCCACGGGTATAGTCAAGTTCGAAGTCAGCTCGGTTCAATCGCTTGGGATTGACGGAAATGTTGGCACTTGAGATCATGGATTCGATACGATTTTCTTTTGGGAAGATGACTGAAATGGAATCAGTGCCGGCGTTTAATGCGGCATTGATGTTGGTGCCAACACGATAAGAAGCATTTTTGCCGGCTTCTCTGGGATAGGGTGTAACCTGGGTGTTTTGAACATCTGCACGGGCAGTGTGAAGGTTGATGCCAGCTAAAGAGCTAAACATTAAAGCGGTAGTTATGAAGATGCTTAAAAATCTCCATCTACGATTATTCATTCTTTTTCCCCCTTTTAATTTAAAGCATCGCTTGCTTCTTGCGAGGTTAAAACAATACAATTCATTCATTTATCCTCAATTTAAGCAATGTTTACAAAAAAATCAAGAAAAAACAAGCTTTTTCTTAATTTTTTTATAAAAAAAATAGAGTTTTAGCTCAATTTGGTTCAGTTTCGTTTTCTTTGAGCAGTTGAAATTCTTTCATTTTGTTGAAGAGGGATCGCCTTGAAATGCCCAATAATTCAGCGGATTTGGTCTTGCTACCGCCAGCTTGTTGGAGGGCGTCAAGGATAAGTTGTTTTTCAAATTGTTTTACTGCGGCGTGAAGACTTAAACCATGCAATAGTTTTTTTTGAGAACTGATGGTAGGATGGCGTGTTTCGCGAAGAGAAACAGGCAAATCATCTGCTGTAATCAGAGTGCCAGTTGCTACTATAACTGCATGGGCTACGGCATTTTCCAGTTCATCCATATTTCCGGGCCAGTGATGCCCTTGAAGGACTTTGAGGGCTTCGGCAGTAAAACCGTTGATAATTTTTCCGTAACGGATACAGAAGCGTTTCATAAAGTAGAGAGCAAGGTCTTCCAGATCTTCGATATGGTCTCGCAGAGGCGAGATTTGGATGGGTACCACCTTGATGAGATAATACAAGTCTTCACGAAATAGAGAAGAGGAAGCTTCTTGGGATAAATCGGTAGTACTGGACGACATAATACGCCATTTGGGTTTTTGGTTTAGAATTTCCATGAGCAAGTGTTGGGAGGAAGAGGGGAGTTTTTCGATGTTTCTAAAAAAAACGGAACACTCAGAACTCGGAATAAGTTTGAGCTCGTTGGCAAGAATGGCAGGCTCCTGACAACAATTGATCAGGACGAATGGCAAAAGCTTTCGATTGGAATTTTCGTGAATTTTACGGGCAATAAGCTCTTTGCCAGTGCCATTTTCGCCAATCAGCAAAACAGCTGCATCGTTGTCGGCAATGCGTCCGATCGACTTGTAGATTTCTTGCATTACGGGGGAATGACCATGAAGCTCATCCTGGTCGGCAGTGATATTGCTTCCACCAGAACGGAGCACCGCGACTTCGTTGGTGAGTTGACGGAGTTGGATTGCCCTGCGAATGACGATGCGTATTTCATCGATGTCAAAAGGTTTGGTGAGATAGTTGTAGGCCCCATTTTTCATTGCTTCTATCGCTAAGTCGGAGGTTCCGAAGGCAGTAATAAAAATCACGGGAACATTCATCAAACTTTCTTTGATGCGTCGAAAAGCTTCCATACCATCCATATCGGGCATGCGTATATCGAGAATAATAACATCGGGGATTTCGGATCTTGCTTTTTGAACTGCTTCAATGCCATCTTTGGCAAGCAACACCCTAAAACCTTCTTCGAGAGCTATCTCTTTGAATAGCTCTCTCACACCTTCTTCATCGTCTGCAACTAATATCGTATATTTTGCCATGCTACTATTATAACTAAATCAGGCAGAAAGTGCTTGTAAATCGTTTGATTTGCGTATTCGATATTTGAATAAACGAACACGGAAAATGGTTCCCTCACCTGCTATACTATCAAAAAGAATCTTACCTTCATGGTCGTCTATCATGCGCCTTGAGATAGCCAAACCAAGTCCTGTACCCTTATCTTTGGTGGTGTAAAAGGGGGTAAAGATTTTACCAAAATCACTTTTCTCTATACCTCGACCGTTATCTTCCACGATCAAATCGACATAATGCTCCTGTTTTTCAGCTCGGAGTTTGATGATCCCATTCTCGGAGGGAACAGCTTGAATAGCATTGAGTATGAGATTGAAGAAAACCTGATACATTTGCCGGCGATCGATAAAAAGCTCCAACTCGTCCAGTTCGAGCTGTAAAACTTCAGCTTTTTTCTGACTGATGCGAGGAGCAAGAACTTGCACGATAGTATCAAGCAAAGGGCCAGCCGGAACCCACTCAAAGTTTGGCTTGGAGGGCCTGGCATAGGTGATAAGGTCTTTGATCAGGTTTTCGAGACGTTCTATTTCTCGGAGTACCAAATGAAGCAAACGTGCATTATCAGTTTGATCCTGCATTTTTTTGTTTAAAAGTTGGATAAAACCCTTAATAGAGGTAAGTGGATTGCGGATTTCATGAGCAACTCCGGTGGTAAAAAGTCCAAGCATTTTAAGAGATTCGTTTTTCTCAGCTTCTTTGATGAGTTTGACATTTTCACTCACATCTTCAAGGGTAACCAGTACCATTTTTACATCAGAATCTCCCTGGTTGGGGATAATGGTCATATTGAAATATTTTTCTTTGGATTCGACTACCTTGCGCATACCATCGAAGGAATAGGTATTTCCACTTTCAAAGGCTTGTTGTATGGTGGTGCTTATCAGATGCCCAAGACGATCGAGCACTTCAAGATTGCCGAGAGTGTTTCCATTACATTCCAGGTACTGCTCTGCGGCTTCATTGATCATCACGATGTTTAAATCAAGATCAAAGGCAATCATACCCGTTTTTGCGCTACGTAAAATGAGCTCGGAACGAGATCGTGTGCGTATCAAAGCTTCGGCAAGGGAGCGGATCCCTTCTGAGATATGCCCGAATTCTCCGCTCAGAAAGGGGACTGGAGCATGCAAATCTTTTTGTAGCAGTGAAAGCGTAGTGAGAATTTTTTTCATTCGCACTGAAAAGGACCAGGTGAATAGGCCAGCAAGAAACAAAGTGATAAGGATGATAAGAAAAGTGATTTGGAAAGCTCTCTGATTGAGGGCTTTAAATTGAATATTGATGTTGTGATAGGACTCTTCCACCCAAACAAAGGACCCTTCAGGCTCGACAGGCACCGCATATACCAGACGATCATACTCAATAAAACGAGGATCGACTTGAAAAGCCATAATTCGCTTAAGATCGCTGAAGTAAAAGCCTGCACCCAATTCTTCGGAGTATTCCATCAAGCCACCAGTATGGTCTTTTAAGGGGCTTTCAAGCCATTCTCGGCGCTGTTGGGCATAGATGTCTTCGTAGCTACGAAAATCAGGACCAGGATTTTGGGCATTGAACTGAGTACGGGCATTGTTTTGGGTATTGTTGTCGATGATGAGATAAACCTGAGCCAGGTATCTGGCATGTTGACCAAGCTTTTCGTATTTTTCTCTGACCAGACTTTCAGTGTATTGTCGAACAATAAAGACTGCCAGAAAACCATTGCCCAAAATAACCAGCAAACTGGTAAACATGACTACCTGGAAACGGACCGAACGAATCAGTTTAAGCAACGTTTCCATCCGATCAGCTGGCTACCAGTCAGCGCTTCAAGCTCCAGCAGGAGTTGTTGACTTTTTTCCACTTGCAATGAGGTGCCTGCTCGTATCAACCAGGGGGACTTTTTCATCATGAGTTGTATGCTGTTGGTGCCAGCATATTTCTGGAGGCACTGTCTAATTTGCGACAGATGCTCAGAGCTGAGAACATCCAAATCAAGGCAGAGCTCAAGCCTCCAATGAGCACTTTGTTCGCGGATCATTTCTTCGCGTGTGATCATACGTTTGATATCTGCCAAACTGGCTCGAACCCGATCTTCCTCTTTACGTATTCGAATACTGAGCAAAACTGCGGTTTCCTGGTCTTTGCATTGGAGCAAGTTTTCGGCTGTTTTGCCAAAAGCCACAAATTCCATGGAAGAAGTCATATCAGCGACAGTGACGATTACAACGGTGTTGCCATTGCTAGTTCCATTCTTTTTTCGGGGTTGACGAATACTTTCAATCAAGCCAAACACTTCCACCAGAATTTCTTGTTCGGGAATTTCTTCTTGAAGCTCTTCGATGGGAGGGCAGGCGAAGTCTGGATAGGTCTCGAGATAGGGAGCAAAGGGATGCATGGAAAAGTAAAAACCCAGAGCTTCTTTCTCGTAGTGCATATGTTGATGATAATCTATTTTGACTGGTTTTTTTTCCAAGGGCGAAGGTGATGGCTCCAAAGCTCCGAAAAGCGATACTTCCGGCTCACAGTTTCCATCGATGTGCTGAAGAAGAAAAGTTCTATCAGCTTCAAAAACATCAAAGGCACCCGCTTTGATAAGAGATTCGATGACTTTTTTGTTGACTTTTCCACTGCTCATCCGTTTGGCAAAATCGGTGTAGTGGCGGAAAGGTCCTTGTTGTTGACGATTTTCGATGATTAGCTCTAAGGCGATTTTGCCAGCATTTTTTATTGCCAGAAGGGCAAAACGGATCTTATTGTTTTCAATGGTAAAATGGATTTGGCTCTGATTGATGTCTGGAGGGAGCACTTCTATTTTCATTTGATAGCATTCGGCAATATACTCGGAAAGCTTTTTTTCGTCGTCTTTGACGCTGTTGAGAAGAGCGGTCATATATTCGACAGGGTATCTGACCTTGAACCATGCGGTTTGGTAGGAGATAAGCCCATAAGCAGCGGCATGAGCACGGTTGAAGCCATATCCTGCAAAAAATTCCAGTTTTTCGAAGATACTTTTGGCTACCTCTGGAGTATAGCCCTGAGCTTGGGATCGCTGAAGAAAATCACCTTTCAGCTCTTCCATAATCTCTTTTTTCTTTTTTCCCATGGCTTTTCGAAGCAAGTCGGCTTCTCCGAGACTGAAACCACCCATCACCTGGGCAATGGACATTACCTGTTCCTGATAAACACATATTCCGTAGGTGTTTTTTAAAATAGGCTCAAGCACAGGGTGTTCGTAAACAATTTCTTCGGGGTGTGCCTTGTTGCGGATAAAGGTCTTGATAAACTCCATGGGACCAGGACGATAGAGCGCTATAACCGCAATCACATCTTCGATGTCGGAGGGATCGAGTTCTTTAAAGATTTGCCGCATTCCTCTGCTTTCGACCTGAAATACCCCCTTAGTAGCAGCTTTTTTGTAGAGCTGAAAGACTTCAGGGTCGTTTAGGGGGATCTTTTCGACATCGATGACTTTTTGGTGTTGCTCGTTGATGAGCTGAATACATTCTCGAATTACGGTAAGGTTGCGCAGACCAAGAAAGTCAATTTTAAGCAAACCCATCTTTTCGACGGTGTCTTTGTCGTATTGAACCACCAAATGTTTGTTTTTATCGAGCTGAAGGGGAACATAGTTCCAAAGCTCGGTGTCGCCTATCACTACTCCGGCGGCATGGACAGAAAAATTGCGGGTTTGCCCTTCAATATCCCTGGCAGTATCATATAGCCGGCGATTATCCTCGTTTTCATCTATAATTTGTTTGAACTCGGGAGAAAGGGTATAGGCTTCTTCGAGGGATCTTCCAAAAGGAATGGTTTTGCTGAGACGATTGACCCAGCTTTGATCATATTTGAAGGCTCGGGCTACATCTCGGATGACTCCCCGGGCTTCCATCTTGCCAAAGGTGGCTACCTGGGCTACTTTGTAGGCTCCATATTTTTCGCGCACATAAGCGATCACTTCATCGCGACGTTCGTCCTCAAAATCGATATCTATATCGGGCATACTGATACGAGCTGGATTGAGAAAACGTTCAAAATAGAGCTTGTATTGGAGGGGGTCAATGCCTGTGATATTGAGAAGATAACTCACTATACTGCCAGCTGCAGAACCTCTGCCAGGTCCTACATAGATATTTCGCCGCTTGGCTTCATTGACAAAATCCTGGACGACAAGGAAGTAGTCGACAAAATGCATGTCATTGATGATTTTGAGCTCGTATTCGAGACGTTCTAAGACTTCGGAAGAAGGATCAGATCCATAACGTTTGGGTAATGCGGCATAGCAGAGCTCCTGGAGATATGCCTTGCGCTCTTCTACTGTTTTTACGTTTTCGTTTTGATAGACAGGCAGATGATATTGATCGAAATCAAACTCGATGTTGCACTTTTCAGCAATTAACTCGGTATTACTCACTGCTTCGGGGTATTCTTTGAAAAGCTCCTGCATTTCAGCTTGAGATTTGATATAAAACTCGTCGTTGCTGAATCGTATTCGCTGGGGGTCGTCGTAGTCGCTGAGGGTTTGAACACAGAGCAGTAAATCGTGGGCATAGGCATCCGATCTGCAGGGATAATGGGCATCCTGAGTGGCAACCAGGGGAATGTTTAGTTCTTTTCCAAGCTCTGCCAGCAAAGGGTTTACTTTCAATTCCTCGGGAAGACCATGATTTTGAACTTCAAGGTAGTAGTCGTCGTTGAATAGAGCTTGGTATCGCATAGCCACTTGACGAGCTTCCTCGGGGCGATCTGATAAAAGAAGGTATGGCACATGACCCTTGATACATGCGGACATCGCCACCAAACCTTCATGGTGTTGTTCCAGAAGCTCCCAATCGAGTCTTGGCTTGTAATAAAAACCTTCGATATGAGCTAAAGAAACCAATTTGCAAAGGTTTTGGTAGCCTTGATAGTTTTTGGCAAGAAGAATAAGGTGATAGTTGACTGCATCTTCTCTTGATTCTTTTTGATGGCGGGATTTGTCGGTAAAATATAGTTCACAGCCGATAATGGGTTTAATCTTATGGGCTAGACAGGTTTTATAAAAATCAATCACGCCATACATGACGCCATGGTCGGTAAGGGCAAGAGAATGCTGACCCAAATCTCGTACGGCGCAAACCATGCGCTCTATACGATTGAGTCCATCCAATAAACTAAATTCGGAATGGGTATGTAAATGAACCATCGACATTGCGTAATGGGATCTGACGACTTATAAAGAGACAGCCAGATCGGCCAAATGCTGGGCTAATTGCTTAGCCAGGGCAGGATCAGGTGCTTCCGTCAGAATTCTAAATAAGGGCTCTGTGCCAGAAGGGCGAACAACGAGTCTTACCTGAGGATACTCATTTTGTATTTTTTCCAGTTCGCTTGAAAAACGCTTGGATTGAAGTACGGTTTGCTTGTCTTTGACTTTGATGTTGAGAAGAACCTGGGACAGGAGGGGAATTTGCTGAATTTCATCAAGTTTGTGAAAATCATTGGGAACTAATGCTTGGAGGGTTTCGAGGATGGAAACCAGACCATCCCCAGTAAAACCTTTGTCAATATAAATAAGGTGTCCTGATTGTTCTCCCCCCATGGGGGCTTTGAGTCGGAGCATATCTTCGAGAACGTAGCGATCTCCAACTGGAGAGCGATGCATATGAATCTGGGTTTTGCTAAGGAAGTGTTCGATGCCGGAGTTGGTCATGACGGTGCCGACGATGGTGGATGGTTGGAGATTGGACCGCTTTTGGCGAAATAGTGCGGTTAGGGCGAGCATATGATCGCCATCCACCAATTGGCCTTGATAATGTGCAAGCACTCGATCGCCATCGCCATCATGAGAAAAAGCTATATCATAGGGAAATGCCTCTTGGGTAGCTGCTTCCTGAATAAAGTCGGGGTAGGTGGATCCGCAATTGACGTTGATGCGAGAACCATCGGGAGTGTTGGCAACTGCGAAAACCTGAGCACCCAATTGCTCTAACACATGGGGAGTGGTGAACCAGGTGGCGCCATAGGCACAATCGACAGCAATTTTGATGCCATCGAGACGTAGTTTGGGGTATTGATTGAGTATGGACTGGGTATAGTCTGTGGGGGCACGGTCGTAGAGAAGATGGCTTCCAGGGTGTTTGGAAAGAGGAAGACCGAGTTTTGCTTTTTCTATCCAGTATTCGATTCGGGCTTCCTGCTCATCGTTAAGTTTGATGCCTTGACCTGCAAATACTTTCAGCCCATTGTATTCAACAGGATTGTGGGAAGCGGAAATTACTATTCCGAGATGGCAATTTTCGATGCGAAGTATTCGAGCAATGCCTGGGGTGGGTAAAATACCAAAACTCTTGACAGAAACTCCCATGGAAAGCAAACCAGCAACAAGAGCATGTTCGATGGTGTCTCCTGATAGCCGGGTGTCTTTGCCAATACCTATCCAGCACTCACTGGATTTGCAGGTTTCTAGGGCATAACGCCCTATAGCCTGCCCGATGTATAGCACCTTTTCGGGTGATAATACAGTGGAAGCTATCCCGCGAATGCCATCTGTGCCAAAGTAATTTCCCATGGAAATTCCTGGTTTAGAGGGCGTTTTTGGCAGTCTGTACTATTTGGGAGAAGGCTTCCTTGTTGTCAACAGCCATTTGAGCAAGAACTTTTCTGTCAAGATCGATGGCTGCATTTTTGAGACCATGAATAAATGTGGAATAATTCATGTCTGGATCGTTGAGTCTGACAGCAATATTGATGCGTTGAATCCAGAGGGCTCGCATATCACGCTTCAGGATCCTGCGGCTGACATATTGGTAACGTTCGGCATGAAGTACTTTTTCTTTGGCTACACAAAATTGGCGGGAGGAGGCTCCTCTAAAACCTTTTGCTCTTTTTAGTATTTTTTTTACCCTTTGTCTGCGGGTAAAGCCACCTTTTACTCTCATCTGTTTTCTCCTTGGTCTATTTTAGATAGGGTTTAAAGTTTGACGTTGATGATACGGGCTCGAACATTTTTGTAGTCAGATTTTGGAACTTCACGCTGACAACGCTGACCAGCTTTGGTGCCTGCAGATTTTTTTTCCATGAAATGACTGTGCCCGGTAGGCATATACATTATTTTTCCGGTGCCTGTTACCTTGAAGCGTTTCATCGCTCCTCGGCAAGACCTAATTTTGTTTTTCATATTCTTATCCTTTCTTTGAAATTGGAGCTATGATGGCGATAATATTTCTGCCTTCAAGCTTGGGCTTACGTTCGATATGTCCATGCTTTTGGACCGTTTCAGCGATACGTTCCAAAATCTCGAAGCCTCTCTGTTTATAAATGATTTCCCGACCCTTGAACAATATCATCATTTTGACTTTATCGCCGTCCTCCAGGAACTCTATAATTCGTGAGACCTTTACCAAAAAATCAGATTCGCCAATATTTAAACGAATTTTAATCGTTTTTAGATCGTTGGACACCTGCTTTTTTTTGGATTCGCGGGTCTTTTTGGCAGTTTCATATATGAATTTGCCGTAATCCATAATCTTGCATACGGGAGGATTACTGTGTGGAGCAATTTCCACAAGATCCAATCCAACTTCCCGGGCTCTTCGGAGAGCCTCGAGCGTGAGGGTCAGCCCAACCTGATGACCATTTTCATCAATGAGCCTAATCTCTTTAGCGGCGATGGCCTGATTAGTTCTATGTCGCTGTGTAATACATTACCTCCATCAAAAAAAATTTCCATACTTTATTACCTGAAGTTTAAAAGAATGTCAAGCTAAAGTGCTTAGCTTTTTTCGCAGATCTGTTTTTTTAAAAGCTCTGCAAAAGAACTCACATCCATTTCTCCGAGATTCTCACCATGGCGCTTTCGAATGGAAAGCGTTTTATCTTCGGCTTCTTTTTTGCCTGCCACAACAACAAAGGGGATTTTTTCGTGCTCTGCGAGACGAATTTTGGAATTCATCCGCTCATTGCGTCGATCAACTTCAACGCGAAGCCCCTCATGTCTGAGTATTTGTTCCACTTCGGACAAGTAATCAAGCTGTTCGTCGGATATTGGTACAAGACGCACCTGCTCTGGAGCGAGCCAAAGGGGGAGGTCGCCACCATAATGCTCCAACAAAACGCTGATAAATCGCTCCATGGAGCCTAATAAGGCTCTATGGATCACAAAAGGAACATGAGCCTGACCATCTTCCCCGATGTAGCTTAGTTCAAATTTGGATGGAAGGTTGAAATCTACTTGAATAGTGGTGCATTGCCACTCTCTACCCAAGGCATCTTTGATTTTAAGATCGATGGCTGGCCCGTAAAATTTGGCTTCCCCAGGATCTACCTGATAGTCCAGACCCATTCGCTGGATGATTTGTTCGTATTTTTGTTCGATCATGTCCCATTGGGAGGGATCTCCTATGTATTTGCCAGTGAGTTGTTTGGGGTCTCGAACACTGAGGTAGATTTTGTATTGAGTAAAGCCAAAATCAGATAGCATCTTTTTGGTAAGTTGCATAGCATTGCAGATTTCTTGTTCGAGCTGGTCTTCGGTGCAAAAAATGTGGGCATCGTCCTGGGTAAAGCCTCGCACTCGTAAAAGCCCGTGAAGTACGCCCGATTTTTCGTTGCGATAAACGCTGGCAAGCTCAAACAGCCGGATAGGAAGCTCGCGATAGCTGTGCATATCGTTTTTGTAAACTGTCATGTGGAAGGGGCAATTCATGGGTTTTACGATGTATTGTTGGTGATCTACATCCATTTCGGGATACATGGAATCACGATAAAAGGATAGATGACCCGAGGTGTGCCACAGACCTGCAAAACCAAGATGTGGAGTGCGAATAATGCTATATCCATGGCACTCATGAAGGTCCATTTCGTAGCGTTCGATGATGTCGCGGAGTTTGGCTCCCCGGGGCAACCAGAGGGGAAGACCACTGCCGACAGCTTCATCAAAAAAGAAAAGTTTCAGATCTTTTCCGAGTTTTCGGTGATCGCGTTTTTTTGCTTCTTCGAGTTGGAATAGATAGGCTTTGAGTTCGTCTTTGGTATAGAAGGCAGTGCCATAGATGCGTTGAAGCATGGGGTTGTGTTCGCTACCTTTCCAGTAAGCTCCAGCGATAGAAAGCAACTTAAAGAAACGGATCTGCCCGGTTTTTTCGAGATGAGGACCCTTGCAAAGATCAGCGAATTCGCCCTGTTCAAAAACGTGAATGGGTTCGTCGTGGGGAAGCTCTTTGATAAGTTCGAGCTTGTAGGGCTCTTTGCGTTGTGTAAAAAGTTGGATTGCCTGCTCTCGGAGGATGGTTTTGGGAAGGATGGGGAGATTTTCCTGAGCTATTTTTTTCATTTCTTCTTCGATAAGAGCTAAATCTTCGGGTACAAGTCGATGTTCCATATCGATGTCATAATAAAATCCGTTCTCGATAGAGGGACCGATCCCGAGACTGACCTCTCCATATAAACGTTTTAGTGCTTGCGCCATAAGATGTGCACAAGAATGCCTTAATACATCTAAATTTTTTTCTTCCATCTGTGTCACCACGACCTTTTACATTCATTTACTTTCTTTTTAATTATACATGATTTGGATACAAGAGGTATGTTTGGAGATAGAATCATTGGTCTTTGAACTGACTTGAGATACGAGTTTGGGAAGAACAGGATCGTTTTTGGTCGGGAAGGCGGGATTCGAACCCGCGACCTCTTAGTCCCGAACCAAGCGCTCTACCAAGCTGAGCCACTTCCCGAGGTTGTTTCAAAAAAAAATGGTCGGAGCGAGAAGATTCGAACTTCCGACCCCCAGCACCCCATGCTGGTGCGCTAGCCAAACTGCGCCACGCTCCGACTAAATCATCAAGTATTATACAATGCTTTTTTAAATTTACAAAAAAGAAAAAAACTTAGCTTTCGGTGCGGAGTTTGCGAGACATTAACTCCTGGAGAGACTGACGAATATCTTTTTGTTGAAAGGCAATGGCGTAAATTTCCTGGCTGATAGGAAGCTCTATCTTGAGGCTTTGGGCTAAATTGAGCAAACCTGGCAGAGAGTCAATACCTTCCACGGTAGTGCCAGTGGTGCGTTGAAGCTCTGCATAGCTGATCCCTGTAGCAAGTTGGGTGCCTGCCCACCAGTTTCTACTGAGAGGGCTGGTGCAGGTGCCAATCAGGTCGCCCAGGCCCGAGAGACCATAAAGAGTTTCTTGCTGGGCTCCCATCGCCACAAACAAACGACTCATTTCGCTGGTACCCCTGACTATAAGGGAAGATTTGGCATTGTATCCCATATGAAGACCATCTAAAAGACCCCCCGCAATGGCGATAACATTTTTCATGATCCCTCCGAGCTGGACTCCAATAAGATCGGGGTTGGTATAAACACGAAAGTTTGGGGTGGATAGATAGTTTTGAAGTTCTTGGAGATAAGCAGTGTCTGGAGCAGATATGACCGTAGCTGCTGGAAGATCAAGCGCTATTTCTTTGGCAAAGTTGGGACCCGAAAGCACCGCCATGTGGGAAGGACGAAGAATAGGAAGAAGCTCTTGAATATCTTCAAGCAGGAGACGGGGCACAGGTCGCGGAAGAATCCCTTTGACCAGTGAAAGAAAAAGTTGCTGTGAATTGAGATGTGGGAGCATTTTGGGTAAGAATTGTTCTAAAAATTTGGATGGGGTGGCAAGGATAATTAAGTCTGCAGATCTGAGGACAGATGAAAGCTCTGAGGAAAAGGTGAGTTGGGGGTTTTCAAGACAAACCCCAGGAAGATAACGAGTGTTTTCTTTTTTGCGTTGAAGCTCCTGGCACTGCTCAGGAAAATTTTCCCATAGGGTAACCTGATGACCTTTTTTGGCAAGGAGCAAAGCCATGGTAGTGCCCCAAGCTCCAGCACCTATGACGCTGACTTTCCAACTCATGCTTTTTCTCTGCGGTTGCGCACATGTATCTGGACAGGACTACCCTTGAGCCCAAGCTCCTGGGTGAGATGTTTTTTGAAGTAGTTGAGGATGGAATCGGTGAAAAACTCTTTGTGGTTGACAAAAAAGAGAATAGTGGGCGGAGCACAGGACACCTGGGTAGCATACAAGATCTTGAGACCTCCAATGGGAAGAGGATGTTCCGACATGATACGTTGAAGCACTCGGTTGATCTGGGGGGTTGGAATCTTTTTGTGGTGGGCTTCATAGACTTGTTGAAGCGTGTTGAACATTTCTTCAAAGCCTTCTCGTTTGAGGGCTGAGATATAAACCACTGGATAAACATCTAAAAAGCGAAGGCGGGTTTGCATGATATGTTGGAAGGCCTCGCGATCTTCGATAAGATCTTTTTTGTTGACAGCAACGACGCAGGCCTTTTTTTCGTCCAGCAGAGTACGGGCTATTTTTTGATCTTCTCGAGCAATATCTTGCTCAGCATCAAGCAAAAACAAGACTAATTGAGCGAGTCGAATCTCGCGAACTGTGCGCCTCATACTGAGATAGACGGTACCAAATTGGTGCATCCAGCGGGATCGGATGCCTGCGGTATCTACCAGGGTGAAGGCTTGCTCTCCACGTTTGATCATTTCTCTGACGGGATCGCGAGTGGTAAATTCTTGACTACTGACCAAAGAACGCTCTTTGCCAGACAAGGCGTTCATTAGAGTGGATTTTCCGGCATTGGGTTTGCCAACCAGGGTAATGACGCGACTTTCAGGAACATCCTGAGCTTCAGGATGCTCTCCGCTCATTTCTGCGATAGCTTCCATGAGCTCATAGACTCCGCTACCATCGGCTGCTGAAGTGGGGTATATGGCGTTAAGTCCAAGTTCATAAAATTCCTCGGGGTGAAAATGCTTGCGATCGCATTTGTTGACTGCCAGCACCGTCTTTTTGAGTAAGTGGTGTTTGCGTAAAAACTCCAGGAGCTCTCTGTCCTGAGGAACAATACCTGCGGTCCCATCCACCACCAGCACAATCACATTAGATCGTTTCATTTCCTGGATGATCATTTCCTGTTGGATACTGAGAATGGATTCGGCGGTAATGGACTCAAGACCAGCAGAATCGGAGAGGAGATAATCGTTGCCTTGAAACTCATAGGAAAACTGGATGATATCGCGAGTGGTGCCTTTGTCTTCCATGACAAGATTGCGCCTTCCAGTGATGCGATTGAAAAGGGAAGATTTGCCTACCGAATATCGACCGACTAAAAACACCTGCTTCATAGTTGCACACTTCCCCCTATATTTTATATACTAATACTAGAACTACATTATATGAGGAATTGGAGATAAGGTAAACTATGAAATTAAGTATGCTTGCTGTTCAGGATTTTGTTAATGCCCTGGCTTCAAAAACTCCCACCCCTGGAGGGGGATCTGCAGCAGCTGCCAGTGGAGCCATGGGTTGTGGTCTCTTGCTGATGGTGGCTTCTTATGCTGAATTGGAGCCAGACAATGATATGCTTCCAAGCCTTAAAGCTCTGTCAGACCACTTGATCGCCCTGATTGATGAGGATGCCGAATCATTCAATGCATATATGGAAGCTATGCGCTTAGCCAAAGAAACTGAAGATCAAAAAGCCCTTCGCAGACAAGCCATGCAAAAAGCTATTCAACATGCAGCTTCTGTGCCATTAAAAACTATGCAGTCTTGTTTCGAAGCTAGTAAGCACCTTACCCGGCTAGCTGAAGTATGCAAAAAAAGCATGATCAGCGATCTTGGCTCAGCTTCTTCCCTGCTCCGAACCGCAGTCGAGGGAGCTTATTTGAACATCTTGATCAATGCGGCTTCCATCAAAGATGAAAATATGGTTCAAAGCATGATGAATGAAGCCAATGCAATGAAACAAAGCTGTCTCGATCGATTTTCTGCATGTTTGCAGTCTGTGGAAAAAGAACTTGCTCTTCCCTGAGCCCTTCTACCTGCAATATAGCGCTTCGGAGCTAAACTTAATAGCTGAGGAGATGGCTGAGGAGTATTCCTCTTGCCGTCTTTGCCCCCATGAATGCAAAGTTAATCGAAAGCAAGGAGCGTTGGGGGTTTGCCGCGCAAGTGATCAAGTTAAACTGGGAAGCGCATCTCTTCATTGGGGAGAAGAGCCTCCCATTACTGGCACCCGTGGCTCAGGCACCCTATTTTTTTCTCATTGCACTCTCTCATGCCTTTATTGTCAAAATTACCCCTTGTCCCAACTTCATCATGGTCAGATCTTGAGCGATGAAGACCTTGCCACTCGAATGCTGAAACTGCAAAAAGAAGGAGCACACAATCTAAATTGGGTGACTGCCACCCAATTTCTACCTTCCGCCTTCCGTGCTCTTCTGATAGCCCGAGAGCAGGGCTTGCGCATCCCTGTCATCTACAATACCTCCGGATGGGAAAGCGACCGAGCTTTACGCTGGTTTTCCTATTTTGTTGATGGATATTTGGTGGATAGTCGCTATTTTAGCGATGAAACTGCAAAAGAGTTGTCTGGAGCAAGATCCTATCATGCCCGTAATGTTGCGGTGCTCCAAGCTTGTCGAAAACAACTTCCCTATGAGCTGTTTGATTCGGAAGAAATCTTGCAAAAAGGAATGATTGTCCGCATACTCATTTTACCTCACTATACCTCAGAAACTGTTGCAGTGATCCACCAACTCAAAGCTTTGTTGGGATCGGAAGTATATGTGAGTCTGATGAGTCAATACTTCCCAGCTTACCAAGCTTTTCAGCACCCCTATATGCGAAGAAAACTTTTACGAGAAGAGTATCAACAAGCGGTGGAGGCATTGGAAGCTTGCGGCTTTGAGAAAGGTTGGGTGCAGGACTATGACGAATGAGAAAAACGTTGAGCTTATGGTCTTATCTTCCCACTTGGAGCGCTTGTCCTGGATAAAAGCTCTCGAGAGCTTGCTGAACAAGGTCCCCACTACACAGATCTATATTGTAGGTGGAGCCTTGAGGAATGCTCTTTTAGGAATTCACAAAAAATGCTTTGATATGGATTTGCTGGTAGATCCCCTGTCGGATTCCAAAATCGTGGCGGAACATCTTGCCCATTCCCTGAACCATTCCTTTTTTGAACTTGACGCTGAAAGAGCCACCTACCGAATCTCCACAGATCAAGCCCAGATTGATATTAATGGGATACGAGGAGAGGAACTGATAGATGATTTGTTTTTAAGAGATTTTAGCATTGATGCTCTTTGTCTTCCTCTCGATAATTTTCTCAGGGTTTTGAGTCGAGGAGAAACTCGTATGCCTGTTCTCGACTATTTCCAGGGTATTGAAGATCTTCGAATGCGCAAGATAAGGATACACAATCCCTCCTCCTTTCAGGATGATCCACTGCGCCTCTTAAGGGCGTATCGTCTTGCAGGAGAAATCGAAGGCTTTATCGACGATTTTACCCAGGAACAAATTTACGCACACAAGGAGCTTCTGTATAAGGTTTCAGGAGAACGCATTCGAGATGAATGGCTGAAAATTCTTGCCTTTCCTGACAGTTATGACTGGCTTCAACTGATGGACAAGAGCTCCCTGCTCTCAGTGGTATTTCCATTTATTGAAAGCTTTCGCTCGATGGATGAAGCCTATACCTCCGACCTTCAAGTGCGAAGACATACCCTCGAAACTCTGCAATATCTTGAACAAATCATTCTACGCATCCGAAAACACGATTTCCCTCACAGCGAAAAACTTATTGAATTGTTGGACCAAACCCTATCCACAGAACATAGCAACGAAGTTTTGCTTAAATTGTCAAGTCTTTTGCATGACATTGGCAAACCCGACACTCTGAGCATCGAAAATGAACGTTTGCGTTTTTTTCATCACGAAGAAAACGGAGCTGAAAAAGCTCAATTTTTCCTTAAAGAATTAAAGCTTGCCAACAAAGAAATTGAGCGTATAGAACATTTAATATTGGAACACATGCGCCCTCACCAATTATCGAACTCAGAAGAAATTACTGATCGAGCCAAATATCGTTTTTTCAGAGATCTGGGCGACGAAGGTATTCTGCTCTTGCTATTGGCACTTGCGGATGCATATGCCACCAAACGTATCCCCATGGGAACCCTGTATCAATATGAAGCTTTTCTTGGTGAAATGTTGGATTACGGATTTAGAGAAGACTTAAAAAAAATCACTCCCCTGATGGATGGCAATGGAATCATGAACTTGCTTGGAATTGAACCCTCTCCCCAGGTAGGCAAAATTCTATCCTCTCTGCTTGAAGCTCAACATTTAAAACAAGTCAACAACCGAAAAGAGGCGGAGGAATTTATTCTACAATGGCTTAAAACTCCCGATGACTCTTTTAGGCTCTAAGCAAAAAAACCTGTTTTTTTAAAAAAACGCATTATAATTTTATGGTTAAGCTAAGAAATATATATGGTGGTGAAAAAATTGGATAAAGATTTAATTACAACTCAACGCGGATTAGCTCAAATGCTAAAAGGCGGAGTCATCATGGATGTTACTACTGCTGAGCAAGCGCTTATTGCTGAGTCAGCCGGAGCAGTGGCTGTTATGGCTCTGGAACGGGTACCCTCTGACATCCGAGCCATGGGTGGGGTAGCCCGTATGACTGATCCCATCAAAATTAAAGAGATTCAACAGGCAGTATCCATCCCCGTTATGGCAAAATGCCGTATCGGTCATATTGTGGAAGCTCAAGTCCTTCAAGCACTCAAAGTGGACTACATTGACGAGAGCGAAGTATTAACCCCCGCCGACGAAGAAAACCATATCGACAAAAGCAAGTTTCGCATCCCTTTTGTTTGTGGTTGCAGAGATCTGGGTGAAGCCCTCCGAAGAATTTCCGAGGGTGCTGCCATGATCCGTACCAAAGGCGAAGCTGGCACAGGCGATATCGTGGAAGCGGTTCGTCATATGCGTCGAGTACAATCGGAGATTCGTAAAGTGGTGCACATGCAAGAAGACGAGTTGTTTACCGAAGCCAAACGTCTGATGGTGCCCATTCAGCTTTTACAGGAAATCAAACTCAGCGGGAAGCTTCCTGTGGTCAATTTCGCTGCTGGTGGAGTGGCTACTCCTTCTGATGCTGCCTTAATGATGTTGCTTGGTTCGGATGGAGTCTTCGTAGGGTCGGGAGTCTTCAAGTCCTCCAATCCCGAAAAAACCGCTAAAGCCATTGTGCAGGCTGTAGCTCATTGGAATGATCCCGAACTAATTGCCAAAGTTTCTGAAGGTATGGGAGACCCCATGAAAGGTCAAAGCGTTCAAAGCCTTTCAGAACAGGAAAAAACCGCTAAACGAGGTATTTAGCGCTGTGAAACTTTTTGGTGTTCTTGGCTTTCAAGGTTCGGTCGAAGAACATGAACAAATGATGCATGATCTTGGCTGTTCCACCCTTCGCATAAAACAAGCCAGTGAACTCGACAAGATTGATGGACTCATTATTCCCGGGGGAGAAAGTACCACTTTTTTAAAACTTCTCCAAACTACGGGCTTGTATGAGCCCCTCAAAGAGAAAATCAAAGATGGTTTGCCTGTTTTGGCTACTTGTGCAGGTATTATCATATTAGCAGAAAAGGTTGATCGTGAAAATCAACTTTCGATGGGCTTATTGCGCATCAGTGTTCAACGAAATGGCTATGGGCCACAATATGATAGCTTTTGTGAGGAGGTTGCAATTGAGAGCTTTAAGGAAACGTTTCGAGCAGTTTTCATACGAGCCCCCCTTATTCAGTCGGTGGGTCAGGAAGTGAAAATTCTCGCCAGAGACAAAGCTGGCCACCCTGTATGGGTGATTGACCGCAATGTCTGGGGTTTGACTTTCCACCCCGAGCTTACCAAGGATACACGAATTCATCAAATGTTTATAAATGCTATATATAAGTAAGGAATAAGGAGGAAAAACAATATGTCAGGTCATTCCAAATGGCACAATATTAAAGGAAAAAAACAGGCAGAGGATGCCAAAAGAGGTAAAATATTTACCAAGGTAGGCAAAGAAGTTACCATTGCTGCAAGAGTTGGAGGCGGGAGCCCAGATAGTAATCCGCGTCTGCGTACTGCTATCGAAAAGGCAAAAGCTGCGGGTATGCCCAACGACAACATCAAACGAGCTTTAATGAGGGGTACGGGAGAGCTTCAGGACGGAACCGTCATTGAAGAACTCACCTACGAAGGTTATGGCCCCAATGGAGTAGCCATTTTAGTCGATGTCACTTCCGACAACAAGAACCGTACCAGCGCAGAGATTCGCAAAGTTTTCAGCAAATTTGGTGGAAACATGGGAGAACAAGGTTGCGTCGCCTGGATGTTCAATCCTGTAGGAAAGATTGTACTAAAAAACTCTATGACTGAAGACGAAGCCTATGACATCGCTGGTTTGGTAGAAGCTCAGGATGTTCAACAAGAAGGGGAGCAGTTTGCTTTGATTGTTGGACCCACCGATCTCTACAAAGCAAAAGATATCCTTGACGAAAAGAAAATAGAAACCGAGTCGGTTGACCAAGTCAAAGTACCCACCACCACCGTTAAACTTACAGGGGACGAAGCAATCAGAATGCTGAAGCTCATCTCCGACCTGGAAGACCATGATGATGTCGATGAAGTTTTTGCCAACTTCGATATCTCCGATGAAGAAATCGAAGCCTTCTACAATAGCAACTAAGTCATCGGAGTCAAAAAAACTAATCCTTGGGCTTGATCCAGGCGTTGCGCGTCTGGGTTTTGCCTGCTTGTGTGAAGACGAGGGTCAGTTGTCAGTTTTGGATGCGGGGGTGTTTACTACCACCCCCCAAGCCCTCGAATACCGTCTCAAACTTATATTTGAGTTTTTACAACAATTAAGCCAAAAATATTCTTTTCGCTGTGTCGCCATGGAAAAAGTTTTTTTTAGCAAAAACGCAAAAACTGCTCTAAGTATTGAAGCTGTCAGAGGAGTTTTGATGCTATTTGGTGCGCTTCAAGATATCCAGGTTTTTCAATATACTCCTCTGGAGATTAAGAAAACCCTCACCATGTATGGTCAAGCAAGCAAACATGAGGTTCAGTTGGTGGCAGAGGGCATGCTGGGGCACTCCCTACCTGCTTCTGATGATGCTTGTGATGCAGTGGCTGTTGCTTTGTGCTATCATCTCTCTGACGGAGGGCCGGAATATGCTTCACGCTGTTAAGGGCACCATTTATCAAAAAGGCGAAGACTATGTGATACTGGAAAGCCCTTCGGGTTTGTTTTTTAAGATTATTATGGCTGATCCTGGTCCTGCCATCCCTGGGTCTTCGGTTTTTGTGCATACTTTATTGCGCATTAAAGAAGAACAGATGGTTTTGTATGGTTTTTTTAAAGAAATTGAAAGCAAGTGTTTTGAATGGTTGACTGAAGCCCCGGGCATTGGACCCAAAACAGCCATGCAGGTCTTGCGTCAACTCACTCCAGCTGAGCTTGCTCGAGCCGTGATATCAGAGCAGATTGATGTCTTGACTTCTGTTCCTGGGATTGGGCAAAACAGTGCAAAGAAAATGATTCCCTATTTATCTTCAAAAATGAAAAAATACGAGTTGACAGAAGAAGACTTACCCCTTGAGGAAGGAGCCTCAGATAGCTGGGCGGAAACCAGAGTCTGGTTGATGGATATTGGTCTCAGCGCATCTGAAGCAGATCATGAAATACGTGAATATCAAAAAGAACATGGAGTTTTACCTGAATGCGAAATATTAGTAGCCAGCATTCTTCAAAAAAGAAAAAAGTAAAAGTTTTCAAACCAGCCATTTTCTTTATGAACATGGTTCTGCTATTTATCTCCATGCTTATCTTGAATACCGCTTTCAAATATATTCGACTTGAGTTTGTCTATCACAGAGTAGAAAAAGAAAACAATCGTTTGCTTCAAGAAATTGAAAAAATACAGGAAGAAATTAATCTAACAAAAGCTCCGGATTTCCTTGAAATCATGGCACGTCAGATGGATATGGTCAAAGACGGAGAATATGTTATAATACTTCCCGTTGAAAAATAATCATATGTCATGGCGGCATAGCTCAGTTGGTCAGAGCATACGGCTCATACCCGTAGTGTCCGGGGTTCAAATCCCTGTGCCGCCAGGTTAAAATGTCTGCTACTATCCTCAAACATTTTCAAAGCCTTTTGCTTCAGCAAGTGCATACTCAGGGGATAGGCTCCATCCTGCTTGCCGTAAGTGGGGGTCCTGATTCCATGGCTCTTCTGCATTTGTTTTATGAAAGCAGTCATGTGGTTCCCATAAGTTTGCATGTGGCTCATCTCAACCACCAATTTAGAGGACCTGCCTCCGATCAGGAAGAAGCTCTAGTCAGAAAATGTTGCGCTGAACTTCAGATCCCCCTTCATTGCATCAAGGTCACGAGCAAAGAATGGGAAGAGGTTCGAGGAACTGGCTTGGAGGAAAAAGCGCGGAACAAGCGATATGAATTTTTTTTCAAGATCATGTCCACCTACCATCTCGATGCTCTTGGGGTAGGGCATACCAAGGACGATTTGCTTGAAACCATGTTGTTCAACCTGATTCGTGGCACCAGTCCGGAAAAATTAGCAAATCTCCTCCCCCCCTTCGAACCCAATCGACGTATTCTCCGGCCCTTGCTTGATTTTGACAAGGAAACCCTCCTGGACTATCTGCACACTCAAAACTACCCCTATAGCCTGGATGAAAGTAATGTGGATACCAGCTTTACCCGAAATCTCCTGCGCAACTCAGTCCTACCTCTTTTAAAAAAAATCAATCCCCAAATCAGCTCTTCCCTGCTTCGCTTTAAAGATATTTTGAGCCTGGAGCAGGATTGTTTCAAGCATTCTTTTTTTCAACTACTGAAATTGCCTCTTTGGGAAGCGACTCCTGAACCAGAACCTCTGATACGAATTCGCAGACCTCTTTATCTTGAGCTTCACAGAGCCTATCAATACCGACTTATTCGCCATGCCAGACAAGTTTGCGTAGGACATACCCGTGACTTTTACTATCATACCCTGGTCAGTATTTGCCAGGGAATTCACCAAAGCGTCCAATTTCGTTATAATGATACCTATTGGAGTATATGTACTAAGAAAAATTGGGTATATTTTAAAAAGAATGAAAAGGAAAAAACACAATGAAGAATATTAAAGATCCATGTCCAGAGGGTTTAACTCCGCTCATCAGCGAAACCCGACTGCAAGCACGAGTCAAAGATCTTGCCAAAGAAATACTTCACGACCACAAGCAAGAAACTTCCTTAATTTTAATAGGCGTCCTCAAAGGTGCTTATGTTTTCCTTGCAGACCTTGGTAGAGCTTTATCGCCTTTTCCCATCCAAATGGATTTTTTCCAAACTTCGAGCTATGGAATGAAAACCAAGACTTCAAGAAATGTTCAGATAATTCGTGACATTCAGTTTGATGTATTTGGTAAAGCAGTGATTCTGGTGGAAGATATCATGGACTCAGGCTATACCATTGCCTACTTAAAAAAAATCATGGAACAACGTGGAGCAAAATCAGTCAAAATATGCAGTATGCTTGACAAACCCTCACGAAGAGAAGTGGATATACAAGCTGATTACATCGGATTTACCGTGCCCAACCACTTTGTAGTGGGATATGGAATGGACGCCTGTGAAGATTACCGACATCTTCCAATTGTTGCCTACATCCCTGAAGAAATGGAACTAAAAGGAGAAACTGAATGAAATCAAAGCAAGGAAAAAACGCAGCAGGAAAAAAAAAGCCTTCCTTCAATATTCTTCCAATACTCTTGCCCGTGATCGTTTTGATCATGTTTGCATCCATTTACGACAGCCGAAATTCTCGAAGCCCCCTTACCCTAAAATCCCATGAGTTTCTTGCTTACATTGAAAGCAATCAAATCAAATCTGCTAAAATCGACGAAACACGCATCACTGGAGATTTACCCGATGAAAAAAGCTATACTGTAGTCATCTACCCCGATCAACGCAACAGCTTGGTGGAGAAACTACAGGAACACCAGATTCCCTTTGAAGTAGTTGCTCCTTCCTCCAACATATGGGGTCATGTGATTAGTATTGGTTCCACTATTTTAATTATTCTTTTTTTCTGGTTTTTACTCAGCCGAACCATGCAATCCTCTGCTGGCGGGCAAGTTTTCAATTTTGGAAAAAGTACCGCCAAGCTATTTATGTCAGAGGGGCCCAAAATCACTTTCAAGGATGTGGCGGGTCTTCATGAAGCCAAAGAGGAAATGCTCGAAATCGTCGAATTTTTAAAAGAACCCAAGAAATTTACCAAAATGGGAGCTAAGGTGCCCAAAGGAGTTTTATTGGTTGGCCCTCCTGGCTGTGGAAAAACCTTGATGGCAAAAGCCATTTCTGGTGAAGCCAAGGTGCCTTTTTTCAGCGTTTCGGGTTCTGAGTTTGTCGAAATGTTTGTAGGTGTAGGAGCTTCTCGCGTAAGAGATTTGTTTGCGCAAGCTAAAAAGTTTGCTCCTGCCCTTATATTTGTTGATGAAATAGATGCTGTAGGTCGTCAAAGAGGAGCTGGACTGGGTGGAGGGCATGACGAACGTGAGCAAACCCTCAACCAGCTTTTAGTGGAAATGGATGGCTTTGATCCTCACGCAGGAATCATAATCATAGCAGCAACCAACCGTCCGGATGTGCTTGATCCAGCGCTATTGAGACCTGGCCGTTTTGACCGCCAGATAGTAGTGGATATGCCCAACAGCACTGAACGAGAAGAAATCTTGAAGATACATGCCAAAAACAAACCTATGACTCCCGAAGTCAATCTAACCATTATAGCTCGTCGAACCGCAGGTTTTACCGGAGCCGACCTTGAAAACCTACTCAATGAAGCTGCCATCCTGGCTACCCGCAGATCCAAACAAAACATCGAAATGAATGATATTGAATCCTCCATCGATCGCATCATAGCTGGCCCAGAAAAAAAGAGTCGGGTGGTTAACGAAAAAGAAAAAAGAATCATCGCCATCCACGAAACCGGACATGCTGCTGTCATCCGCAACTTTACCGACCAGGAACCCGTCCATAAAATTTCTATCATTTCTCGAGGCATGGCTCTGGGCTATACCTTACAAGTGCCCTATGAAGACAAATACCTACGATCCAGCCAGGATTTGATTCACACCATATCTGCCCTCTTAGGGGGTAGAGCTGCGGAAGAAATACTACTTGGAGACGTTTCCACTGGAGCTGAAAACGACTTGCTTCGCTCCACTCGTATCGCTGCGGATATGGTATGCAAATACGGGATGAGCACAGAGTTGGGTCCTCGCACCTTTGGAAAAGACCACGGACCAGTATTTCTCGGAAGAGATTTTGCAAAAGAACGTGACTACAGCGAAGAAACAGGAAAACTCATCGATGCAGAAGTTAGCAAAATCATCTGCACTGCTTATGAAGAGGCCAAAAACCTCATCAAAGCTAAAAAAGAAGTGATAGAAGAAATCAGCCAGCTACTCATCGAAAAAGAAGTACTTGAGGGAGAAGAGCTGGAAAACTATCTCAACAAAATTCGAGCTGTTACGGATGAAGAAAAGTCGAAATGGAATTTTCATTGATTTTCAAACTGCCCAGAAGAGCTATATCACGTTGAATTTGCTGTTTTAAAGCTTCGGCAGTATTAAAAGAATAGATATCGCGAAGTCTTTTTAGAAATCTCAATTTGAGGCTTCGTTGATAGATTTGCTGGTCAAAATCCAGTATATGAGTTTCGATCGAGCTTCTCATACCCTGAAATGTAGGTTGAGGTCCTATGTGAGTAAGGGACAGGAAGGCTTGATGCTCCCAGATGCTGATAGTAGCATATATACCCTCTGCGGGTGTGCATTTTAATGAATCCAGGGCGAGAGTATTGGCAGTAGGAAAACCAAGCTGTCTGCCACGACCATAGCCTTTGACAACCAAGCCTTCCATTTCATAAGGTCTTCCCAGCATGGGGATGAGCTCTTCCACCTTGCCCTGATGAATCATGCTCCTAATCAGGGAAGAACTGATAGTTTGCTCATTCCATTGAAGCATTTCACTGGCATGCAGGCAAAAACCAAGACGTTCAGAAAAATGGCGTAAAAAATCGGTATTGCCTTTTCTGTCTTTTCCAAAACGAAAATTCTCTCCCACATAACAAGCTTGCATCCCTAACTGCTTTTTAAGCACGTGCAAAACAAAAACACGGGGAGATTGGGCAGCAATATAGCCTGGAAAGGGCAAGCTCAGTAAGACATCCACTCCCCATTTTCGAATCAAAGCCACTTTTTCGTCAAAGGAGCTCAAGAGACAAACCGTGTCTTTCCATCGTCGTGTGTTGCTCTGAAAAGTCAAAACCAAGGAAAGTAGATGCGCTTTCTGGGCGTCTTGAACCATCGAAGTGATGATGCGTTGATGCCCAGCATGAAGCCCATCAAAATTACCAATGCATATGGCACTTCGAGCTTCAGGATAAAATCTGGCAAAAGAAGCAAGATCGGTAAGGATTTTCATAAAAAAACTTAGTGCAAATCCTGAGCACTTATCAGCCTGTTTTTGAGATCTTGAAGGCTTTTGATGGAACGGGGAGGGCAAGCTTGAGAAAAATGAAAGGGACCAATGGAAGTACGACATAAATCTGCCAAATAGGCCCTGGCACCAAAACAAGCTCCAAGGTCTCGACAGAGTGAGCGGATGTAGGTGCCTGAAGAACAAGATACTTCGAAAAGCATGTGGGGTTGATAGCTTTGCTTGATGAGCGATATCAAACTTAGCGAATGAATAGTGATTTTTCTGGGTTCTATGGAGATTTCAACGCCTTTTCGGGCATATTCATGCAAACGTTTTCCTTCTTTTTTGAGGCAGGAATAGATGGGAGGAACCTGATCTATCATTCCCTGGAATTTGGTTTGAATGTGATATTGAATGAGCTCCTCGCTAATTTCATTTAGATCAAGCTTCGACCAGGTCCATTTACTGCCATGAGCATCCAGGGTATCAGAGGATGCTCCCAGGGTCATACGAAACAAGTAGGATTTGGAATAATTAAGCAAAGTGTTAAGGGCGCTTGTATCTTTGCCAAAAGCAAGTATCATCAGCCCGGTAGCCGCTTCGTCCAAAGTGCCGGAATGGCCGATTTTCTTCATGGAAGTCATTTGTTGAAAATACCTTACCACATCAAAAGACCGCCAACCCCGAGGTTTGTTGATTAATAAAAGGCCCCCTGGGACAGTGGGAAGGATTGACTTGGATGAGGGATTCATCTTAACTTGTTTTGAACCTCTTGAAGCAACTTAGTGCGAAGGTCTTCTGCCTTGAGATTTTTTATGCTGAATCCTGCTGCAAGACGATGCCCTCCGCCTTGAAATCGAAGAGCAATATCATTGATACTGAAATCATCTTTGGAACGGAGACTGGCTTTGAACTGATTGGGATTCATTTCTCGAATGAGTATGATGATTTTGGCAGATAGATCTTCTCGGAGCACCTGAACCACCCCTTCAAAATCTATTTCGGAAAGCCCTTCTTCGCGAATAGCAGAGTAGGGTATCCAGGAGAGTAGGAATTCCTTGGCGAGGGGTCGTTCCAAGTTATCCAAGGCTAGTTTAAGCGCGCGATAGCTTTTTTCTGACCAACGACTGAAAACTCTTTCGGAAATATCTGCCAATGGAGCTCCTTCAGCAACAAGTTGAGTTGCTATCTGTAGGGTTTGAGCAGTGGTGTTGGGATATCGGAAACCTCCAGTGTCAAAAAGCATTCCTGAGAGTAGGTTGGTATTGATGGAGGAATTTCGTGGGATGGCATTTTCCTGCATCATCGTGAAAAGAAGCTCACAGGTGGAAGAAGAGGTGGTGTCCACTCTATTGATATGGCCAAAATGGGGATTATCGGCATGATGATCAATGTTCCAGCAGGTTTTTGCTGAATGAAACATTTCGAGAGGCCATATTCTGCTTTCATGACCACAATCGAGAGCTATCAGAGTGAAATCCTGCTCTGAGGTGACAGGGGGAAGCGATCTTAACTCGGTATAACCGGGCAGAAAACTCATATAAACGGGACAAGCATCTAAATAAGGAGTGCTTCGTATTCCAAGGGAGGTGATGAGATTCCATAGCGCAAGAAGAGCTCCAGCGCCATCAGGATCAGGCTCTCGATGAGTGCAAAGGATATAATGCTGAGACTTGTCAAAGTTTAGCGTTGGAATCGTTTTCATCTTCTTCGCTATCCTCGGGAGGGACTACTTCCCTGATTTTTTCGATAAGAGCTATTCCTTTTTCGATAGCATCGTCATATATGAAGCGGATATAAGGAGTAAATTTAAGATTGAGCCGATGAGCCAGCATCGCTTGTATCGTTTTTGAGGCAGATTGCAAACCCTTCATGCCTTGCTCAACTGCATCCTTGCCACCGATGAAACTAACATAAACCGAAGCATAGCGAAAATCCTGACTTAGGCGAACATGAGATATGGTGCAAAAACCAATTCGGGGATCGCGAAGCTCTTTAAGAAGCATCTGCGAAATCTCGCTCTGAATCGATTGTTCAATTCGGATCTTGCGTATATTCATAAAAACTCCGTTTCGACTTGCATAAGCTGGCAGTCGGGGTTGCTTTCGATAAAAGAAAGTACATAATCGAGGGTTCGTTCCAACTCAGAGCGGGAGGTATTGATGGATACGATACCCAACTCACAACGTTGATGCAAATCCTGCGCTTCAATTTCAGCTAAAGCAACATTAAATTTGTTTTTTACACGTGTTATCATGGAGTGTAGCACCTGCCGTTTATCCTTGAGAGAGGTGGCTCCAGGGATAAACAAGGACACTCTCAACAGCCCGATGTTCATTTTTTATCGATGATCTGAAATACCTCGAGGATATCTCCAATCTTGATATCATTGAAGTTGTCGAGACCGATTCCACATTCAAAACCTTCCCTAACTTCACGCACATCTTCTTTGAATCGTTTGAGAGAAGATATGGTGGTTTCGAGAAGGATGTTTCGGTTGCGAACAATGCGAACCTTCGCATTTTTTTGGACTACTCCGCTCCGAACAATACACCCCGCTATAAGACCTTTGGGAATCTTGAATGTAGCTTTGACTTCCACCGTACCCAGTACCTGTTCAATCTTTTCGGGCTCCAGCGTGCCTTCCATACCTTTTTTAATATCGTCAATCATATCAAAAATGATGCGATAGTTGGAAAGCTCAACTTTACGATCGAGAGCTTCTTTACGAGCACCAGGAGTGGCGGTGACATTGAAACCCACGATTCTTCCCTGGCTGACACTGGCAAGCAATACGTCATTTTCGGTGATAATTCCGACACCACGATGAATAACACGAAGCTCAACGCCTTCCACCTTTATTTTGGAAAGAGCTACATCTGTAGCGCTCAAGGTACCTTCACCGTCGGCTTTTACAATTACTGAATAGATTTTTTGCTCTGTTTCATTTTGGAAAAGGGAGTCCAAATCGAAGGGGTTTTCGCTAATAGTGGCTTCGGCTGGACGCAGGAGGGAAGAAGCGCTGAAAAGGTTTTTGTCGGCTATTTTGAGGATCGCCCCAGGACGCAAAATATCAGATAGACCTTGAAGTTTGATAGGAGCGAGAGCTTTTTGAGTTTTAATTTTTTTGTCGCGGTCGTCGTACATTGCTCTGATTTTGTATTCCTGGATACCATCGGTAATGCGATCGCCCAGGCTGAGGGTTCCGGTTTGAACAATAATAGCAGCTTCAGCACCAAAAGCTTTGGTAATGCTGGATTCGATAACGGTTCCAGCAAAACTGGCTTTGGCGTTGGTGCGCAGATCCATCATTTCAGCTTTTAACAAAATGAGCTCAAGTAGTTCGTCTATACCAGTATTATTTTTAGCGGAAATCGGAACCATGATAGTATCTCCACCCCACTCTTCGGGAGTGAGATTGAATTCGGAAAGTCGGCTTTTCACCACATCTGGATTGGCTCCTTCGCGGTCTATTTTGTTGATGGCAACGATAATAGGCACCCGAGCAGCTTTAGCATGATTGATGGCTTCGATGGTTTGCTCTTTCACTCCATCATCTGCGGCAACTACTAAAATGACAATATCAGTGACTTCAGATCCACTGGCGCGCATAGCTGTGAAAGCTTCGTGACCAGGCGTATCAATAAAAACGATTTTTTTGCCTTGCACCTGAATCGAATAGGCACCCAAAGCCTGAGTGATGCCTCCAAGCTCTTTGTCAGCCACTCTGGTGGAACGAATGGTATCCAGAAGAGTGGTTTTGCCGTGGTCAACATGGCCCATGATAGTGATAACCGGAGCCCTGGGAATATAAAGGCTTTCGTCCAGATCGGGGCTTAAATCCTTGTCTGGCTCAAGCCCATACATTTCCATAATGGATAAAGCAACAAAATTGGGTACTGGCATATCGGAAGAACTTAGGACCACACCATATTTAAGGAGTTTGATCTCCATTTCTGAGGGCGTGGTTTGACATTTTCGAGAAAGTTTGATGAGATTGTAGGCATTGGAAGGAAGAGGGGTCTTGCTTGGCTCAGGGTTTTGAGTTGAGGCAGGTTTGGGAGGGCTGGCTTGAGGTTGTTCTTTGTGAGGAGCTTCTTTTTGAGGTGTTTCTTTGGCAGGAGAGGCAACTTTGCTGGAAGGCGTTTTGGGAGGACTGGTTTTGCTGCTGCTTGTTTTGGAAGAAGGAGTTTCGGGGGTTGAAGGGGGTGTTGAAGTCTTTTTTTTGCTCTCTTTTGGGCTTGAACAAATATCTTTAACGAGGGCAGCAGTATCTTCTTCTATGGTTGAAAGATAACTTTTAACGGTAACACCAAGGTCGTTCAGGATTTCAACCAATTCCTGTGAAGTTTTATTTAATTCTTTGGCTAGTTCGTAAACACGAACCTTTTGTTCGCTCATATATCCTTAACCTCCCTTTACATCCATCCCATAAGCCTCGTTATCTGACAGCCACATCCATTTTAAACCCAGTCAGACGAGCAGCCAGCTTAACGTTCAACCCATCCTTGCCGATGGCCAAAGAGAAATATTCCTGGTCAACGAAAACTTTGGCATGTTTATTTTCTAAATCCAATTCGACGCATTCTGGCAAAACTTTAGCTGGACTGAGGGAATGGGCGATATAGATTTTGATATCCTCGTTCCAGCGTATCACATCAATTTTTTCGCCATTAAGGTATTGCCCCACAGCGTTGATACGAGTGCCCTTGGTGCCAATACAGGTACCAACGGGATCAATTTTACTTTCTTTTGAAAAGACAGAAACCTTGGAGCGAACACCAGGCTCTCGAACAACATTTTTGATTTCGATGAGCTTTTGTTGGAGTTCGGGTATCTCAATATTCATAAGCTTGACTACCAGGTGGGGATGGGTTCGAGACAAACGGATATGGGGATCACGCTGGTTTCGCATGACATTTAAGATATAGCAATGCAGCTTTTCACCATTTCGATAACGTTCGTTTCGGATCTGCTCTTCTTCGGGAAGAATGCCTTCTATTCGCCCCAAATTGACAAAAACGTTTCGGTAGGTTATTTTGCTGACCTCACCAAGTATCATTTCGTGCTCTCTGGCTTTAAAATCTTCGTATATAGTGTCGATTTCTGCATCGCGCAACTTTTGCATTACAACTTGTTTGAAGGTATCGGCTGCAATGCGGTCGAGATCAGAGGGCGATTTGATAGTTTCGAGAGTGTCGCCGATGGAAAGAGATGGATTTATTTTGAGGGCTTCTTTGAGAGAAATCTCGCGATGAATAGAAGTAACTCGCGCAACTACTTTTCTGCGCTCAATGATTTTGAATTCTTTCTTTTTTTCGTCTATATAGACTTCTACGCTGTCAGAACCGGAGGATTTTCGGAATGCCAATTGTAGGCCAGACTGAATAGCTTGATAGAGAGAGTCTTTTTTCTTTATGTCTCTCAATTTGCATAGCTCGTCAATTGCCTGAAACAATTCTTCTGGACGCACTTTTTTTACACTCCTATTCCAACACTAAGCGACATTTGGCAATATCTGCCATGGCTACGACAAACTCCGTCTCGATTCCAGCTTTGCTTTGGATAAATACTGGCTGAGACGAAGCTTCATCGAGACCTTTATACATTAGTTGTAAAACTTCCCCGCTTTTTAAGGTAAGTTGTACTTTACGCATCACAAAAAGCTTATAATCGTCTAAACTCTTGAAAATACGTTCAGCACCAGGCGAAGAAACTTCCACACGAAGGTCTTCTTCGGGATGATGCATGAGAATAAAATCTCGAACAGCAAGGGTGACTCGAGCACAATCGCCAACGCTGACTCCTTCAGTTTTGAAAATAGCAAAACGAATCAGTCGTTCGGCCTTTTGTTGGGTTTCACGAAGGTCGAGAAGTGAAAATCCCATACGCATCACTAATGATCGTACTTCGTCGAGCAATGCCTCCCTGTTCACGGAAATGGTTCCGCTTTCTTTATTGAGCTTTGGTGTGTTGGTCAATAAACTTGACCAACTCATCTTTGGGTAGGGCTCCGATCATTTTGTCGGCCATTTTTCCGTTTTTGAACATCATGATAGTGGGAATGCTCATGATGGAGTATTCGTAGGCAAGATCGCTGTTTTCGTCGGTGTTTACTTTGGCAACGACAATTTTGCCTTCGTAGGTTTGGGCTAATTCTTCGAGGATGGGCCCCACCATACGACAGGGTCCACACCAGGGTGCCCAGAAATCAACCAATACAGGTAGGTTTGCTTGTAATACTTTTTCAGAAAAATCTTCCTTTGAAGTAATCTCGATATATTTACCGCTCATCGTCAACCTCCAACCTTACAAAATAAAAAAAATCAAATCAACAATAAATACAATATCTCGCTATAGCTCATATAATCGTATATAAGCTAATATATCCCCTTATTTGCAATTTATCTCTTATGTCAAAATTATACTTATTATTCTTGCATAAACAAAACTATTTTCAAAAATAATAAAAAAAACCGGGTTACTTTTAAAGGTAACCCGGTAGTAAAATTTGGGCGGATATGCTTTTTTACTCTAAGGATAGGAGACGATTGCTTCCCAAAGTTTAGCGTCCCAATCTACTTTAGCACCCAGAGCTTCGGAAACAAAACGCAAAGGTACCCAGGTACGTCCACTAAGTAACTCAGGCTCAGCTAAGAGGGTCACTGTTCTCCTTCTGCCATTTTGATCGGTCACTTCAGCAGTTTTGCTTCCTATCCATAAATCAATATGAACTCCGCGGAAATCATAAGAAACTTTTCGCGTAGCCTGCTCCCAACCTACCGTTGCACCAAGTGACTCAGCAATCAAACGGAAGGGAACCATGGTATGTTTGTTGTATTTCAGGTAAGGTTTACTGCCTAATTGGACCGGAGTTCCGTTGACATAACCTGTTTCAACTCCAATGCGCAGACGAACAGTAATACGCAGAATGTAGCTGATCATGACTCGAGTTTCATTTCCCACCTTATCCACTGCTTTGATGGTTAAAACATTGTCTCCTGCCATACTGCGAATACCCACGACTCGATCAAAATTACCCAGGGAATCCACAGGAATAGTTAATGAGAAGCCCTTGAAGGTGTCAGAAATGAGTTCCAAACCTTCTACTCCTATCTCGGTGGACCCTTTGATTCGTACATTCGCAAATAGCTCTGAACCAGCGCTGGTTGTGGCAAAATAGATGTCCTGTATCATTTGGAAGGAAGTGGGAGAGGTGATCAAGAGCATGGGAGGCTGAGACTTGAAAATGATTTTTTTATGGAGAGTGGAAACATTACCTGCTTCATCCATAGCCCTGATCACAAAATTGTTTTCACCTGTCTTAAGGTCAAGAATAGTTGAATAACTATTGTTGATGAGTTGAATAGCTTGGTCGTTAAGGGTGATGGTCACGCGAGAAATGTCTTTGATAAGGATACTAAAAGCCATGCGTTGTTCTCGAGTATAGGAAATATCTTCTCCAATATTGGTTTCGATGATTGGTGCTGTGCCATCGTATTGGAAAGTAAAGGACTTGACTTCGGATTCATTACCCAGAAGAGAGGTGCCACGATAATAGATGGTATGTTGACCGTGTTCGCTTAGTCGAATAGGCTCAAGATACTCTCTTTCAGCGCCCTGGTCAATTCTATAATAGATACGAGCTTGAACATTGGAAGTAAAGATAATGATAGGTTCGTTGATATACCAATTGTTGGCTCCATCTGGATTTGGAGGGTTGATCATGTGGGTGATTTCAAGTTGAGGCTCGATAGTGAATGGGGCGGAAGACACTGGATAGGGCTCTTTGCTGGTATGAGCCATAATGCGATAATCATTGGCGGATTTGGCAGGATTGATGATGCCTGCTTGACGATAAATTACAACGGTGATTTTTTCACTCGCAGGGATAAAAGCTGGAACAGGGAGTTGAATCGTATTGTTTTGGACAGCAATAGCTTGCTGAATTCGTATATTGTTGATAGCTACCGAAGAAGGAGGTAGGTTGAGAGGCATCATTAAATCCGGCATGCTTAAAGTGATAAAATCCTGTTGAGTTAGCGCTCCATATGGTCCTGTGTTGAAGGTAATCGTATATTCAGCCCCCTTGGATATCATCGCAGGCTGAGGTTTGATCACCAAATCTCGGATCAAGGAGTGTTGCACAATCTCAATAGGAGAAGATTTGATCATAGCCTGTTCTGCGGAGGTGAAGCCCTGGATATGGTAAGTGCCAGGATAGAGGGGATTTTTAATCCCGCATTCCTTGCTAAATACAATATTGACAAGAGTTTCAGCTGATATGGATCGAGGAGCTTTAATGACAATTGCCTTGCCACTGACACTGGGGTCAAAAGGTAGGGGAATTCCATTAAATAGAACATGTGCAGAGCTGATCACCGCAGGGAGTTCGTAGGCAAAATCAAAGATGAGTGTGATGTCCTGCTCCGCTTCCAAGGCTCCTTTTAATCCTGTTTTGAAGTTGATTCGCTGTTCTGCTATCGATCCAGCAATAGAAGGCACAGCTTCACAGCTCAAATCAGAAATCGTGGAATAATCGATGGTGTATGGCTGGGAATCGGAATAGGTAGCTTGGACACTGGTAGCTACTTTTAGGGTATATTTTCCAGTACGCTCAGGATTGGTAATGGAAGGAATCACCAAGTCCACCCGTTCAGTAGAGGATATGGAGCTGGGAACTATCATGCGAATACTTCGCAAAGAAGTGTTGATGACTGGAGTTTGTATCAAACTCTGTGAATTGATGGTTATCATTGAGGCTGGGATGCTTTGGGGAAGACGAGTGCCTTCTGGAAACACCACTTCGATGAAGTCTCGAGAAGCTTCCAGAGCACCATCAAAACCGACATGGAAAGATATCTGATAGCTGGCGGATAAACCAGAAACAGCAGGTTTGACTACAACTTCTGGAGCACTGACAGCGCCAGGAGAAGCAACATTGAATATCTGCGAAACACTGCCAAAGATTGGATTGCTTGCTGTGATGGACAGGGTGCCTTCCCGAGAGTCACGATAATACAATTCCAGGGTGTGCTGGCTTGGAGAAAGCAGGAATCTTTCGAGGGGTATCCATGGATCCATGGTCTTGGAAAATTGACCCTGGGGAGAAGAGGAGTTAAGCTGTATCATCGTGTCTTTATTGACTGCATAGGGTTGACCAAGAATATCTTGGATCTGGATGCTGATTTTTTCAGATATAACGTTTCTACGCAGGTTTTGCGGAGGAGATAAAAAGACCATCCCTTTTTTGTGTCCGCGAACAGATAATGGCATCAAGAAGGAGTTGTAGTCATCAGAAGAGGCAACAATAGTACAATCTCCTGCTTCCAAGACACACAAGTAGAAGGGCTGAGTCTTGTCAAAGTTGGTCATAATGGAGGTATGAAGTTGATTGGAGCTTGTCCAGTTGATACCATCAAGAGAGAATCTACCATGGGGAGTAGTGGAGGATAGAGTGATGGGAGTTTCAGTAAATGCAGGGATAGTTTGATTCAAAGGATTTTGGAGCTCAACTGTGAAGGGTCCAAGAATTTCTCCGGGTTGAGGGTTGCTGCCAAGCTGGGAGGGCATGATCACTAGATTATTGACACCTACTTTGATTGTCACCTGAGCTTCAGCTTCTTGGACCAAACCGCCCTGTGTTCCCCTTACCCGTATCACGCATTGCCCTTCGGTATCTGCGTGGAATTCAACTTCGTCGCTTAGAGGGACAGGTGTGATCACACCAAGCTCTGGGCTTACCGTCCACTGGTAAAGAACTCCTTCAGCAGCTTCGTTGTTGGCATCAAAAGCCTGAACCGTAAAACGAGTTTTCAAGCCCTTGGAGGTGGTAATGCCCGAGGGTGTCAATTGAATTCGAGTCATTGGCCCTGTGACTACCACGCTAACACTGGTGGAGATGGATCGATTGCCATACTCTGCTACCATTGATAAATTGGCTGAACCCATGTTGCGAGCATAAAATTCGGTGGTCTGGGTATGATTGTTTTCTAACATACCAATATTTGAGGAAAGATTCCAGCGATAAGTCACACCATAATCCATGAGTTGACCCTGGGTGTCATAAGCTCTGGCTACAAAAATTTGAGTTTTGCCTACAGGAAGACGCATACTGGAAGGTGTAATTTCCAAGCGTCCAAAATCAAGATCCGGGCAGATGTAATAAGCATAGGATTCATTCTGATTGGGAGGGATAGCTCCAACGGTAGCAATTTGTAAATTGTAGTTACCTGCGACTGGATTTTGCAGACCGGCATCACGTAGTAAATCGATTTTAACGTAGCTATTGGCATTGACATTGATAGGGGTGGTGAGGGTGATTCGATAGGCAGCTATCACAGGATTAATTTGACAGGATACGTTTTGATTGTCTTGAGTGCTGAACAATATTTTGGAAGCATCCATGCTGGAAGGGATAAAGGTTCCGGAAGGGAAATCGATGTCAAAAGCATCGACATTGGCTGTCATAGCGGTGGGAGTATAAAACTCGAGCACATAACGAGAGGGGCTGTAGGGGGTGCAGGGACTTACCGTAACTACGGGTTTCGTGATTTTAGTAGCTGAAGAAATCTCATATGCATCCGATACTAAGGGATTGCTTGAGCTACCTTCTCTCATAGTCCACATTCTGAGGGTATAAAGATCTCCTGCAGCGATAGGGTTTTTGATTTTGGCATCTTTGGTGAAAAGAATGGTGACTCGCGAATTGGAAGGCACGACCACTGGACTATATATCATCACCTGCGTGGCACTAATGACGGTGGGTGCAATAATACAAGGAACTCCATTGACCAAAACATGTTGTGCAGAGATTGTTCTTGGATTTAGAGGATTTCTGGGAGGTGTTGGATCGATATCGGTTCCAGCAGGAAATTCAAAATTGATGGTATCACCAATATTCAAACTCCCATAAGCACCAGTCATGAATTTTATAGTATATTGGGTTTTTTCTGCTCCAGCCAGCGTAGGAAGAGGAGCTACGGTAGGACGTGAAATGCTGATTCCTTCGATAGTATAATGAAGAGAAGCAACTTCTGTTGGTTCTTTGGTGCTGGATACAAAAAGTTGATAGTTTCCAGGAACAGAAGGATTAACAATGCCTCCACCCTGTTGGAAATAGATAAATACGGTAGCGTTATTTCCGATGGTAAGCCCATATGGAATTTCGAAAGCTACGGTTTTGTCAGAAATACTGGGATTCAAAACGCTTACACTGGTTGCAAAATTGTCCACAGTGTTGATTCGAATGTATTGGCCAGAAATAAAGCTGGGAATATGAGTTTCGGCTGGAAATTTCACTCGGAGCCTGTCTGAGCCAGAATTGAGAGCACCTACTATACCTGTACGCAAAGATATCTTGATATCAGTTCCCATGCGGGTGAGTTGATTGGTCAACTCCACTCCGAGAGGATCGTGACAGCCAGCCCCAATGCCTCGAATGGTTGAGATCAGGTAGTACAATCCAGAGATAACACTGGGTTCACTATCTGTAAAAACACGTAAGAAGAAAGGTTGGGGGGTGATAGACACTGGAGGATTATCAATGTTTGCAGAAGAAAGCAAATCAATTTTTACTACACTTTGAGAACTGATGCTGACGGGAGAAATAATGGAGAGCATTTTGGACCCAAGAGGATGTTGAGGGGTGGGAGCATTGTCGATGGTGGTGTTGATTTGGGTAGGTATGCCATTAACAAGAATGGTGCCTGCTGGAATAAGATTCAGGGGATGGTTGACGGTAAAAATGGGACCATATTCAGGAGAAAATACCAGCATAATACGCTGTCCGGAAGAAACGCCACCTGTTTGACCCGTGGTAAATTGGACGGTGTAATGAGCACCCTCAGCACTGGTAGTGCAATAGCCCGTTTTGTTGGGGTCAACAGTTACTTGAACTTGACCCGAAACAGTACCAATCGTATAAAACTCAGATAAAACTGGAGTATTTTCGCGTGAAGTATATACCGTGGCTCGATAAGAACCTGGATTTTCGGGATTTCGTATGCCCGAGCTTTGGAAAAAGATTACTTTTACATTGTTGATGCCAGGAGGAGGAGGAACAGGCACAAAGGTAGCTGGAAGAGTCAAGTGAATAGTGTTTCCAGCAATAATTAAAGAAGAAGGAGAAACTCCTGCATCGTTCTGAAGTCGAACATTTCCTGTGGAGATAAAAGAGGGTAAGGTAGTGCCAGCGGGAAATTCAATGCTGATACGGTCATTGGGTTTCAAACCCTCTACCACATCACCAATTTTAAAACTGACTTCATATCGACTAACCACTCCAACCCCAAGATCACCAGGAACCACATAGACTTCGGTAATGGGTGAATACAACATAAATTGGTCAGAAATAATCTTGTTGGGACCTTTTTCTTTGTCAGTTTCTATCACAAGACTATGATATTCAGGAGACTCCGCAATCTTTCGATTGATGATTCCAGCATCTTTTTTAATGATTATGGTGACGGAGGAGTTATTTTCGATCACCTGGGGAACTGGAAAAGTAATCACCTGGGCTGCAATAACTGCAGCTTCAGTGGTAGCAACTCCATTGACTGTTATCAAGCCAGCTGCAATTCCTGCAGGAAGTATAAAACCAGCAGGATATGTAATCATAATATTTTTGTTGGTTCCAGCAGTGCCAAAGGGATATAGGGCTCCATCGACTCCAGTCTGGAATTGGATAGTATATTGAGCTCTTTCGGAGGATTTCGCAGGGTCTGGAGTAACTTGGGCTCTTCCTGAAAGACGAATGGAATAACTTTGAGAAGATATTATGGAGGGATCCGAGGAAGTAGAAATCTGTAGGTGATATACTCTAGGACTTGTGGGATTTTTTATTCCGCTGGAAGCCTTGAAAACAATACAAATAAAATTGTTTGCTACTGCATCCACTGGCATCACAAAAGAGACCTTATGTCCCGAAACCAAAGGCTCAAAAGGAGGGGAATCGGGTCCATCGCAGGGAAAGGCAGGTTCTGCTACTGCAGTGTTGATGCGAATGGCAGAAGCTGGGATAGAAGCTGGCATTTGCGTGCCTTCTGGGAAAATTACATCAATCCTTCCAGAGTTTTTGAGTAAACTGCTGTTAGCTCCAAGCTTCATGGATAAATGATATTCAGCGTTCATACCAACTATTTCAGGTCTGACAAACACCTTGGGAGCAGCAACGGTGGTGCGAATGGCATAGAAATTTGAGGCCACAGGACCTTCGATAATGGTGATGCCATTACTTCGCAGGGTGGTAACTTCCACTCGTCGAGTCCAGGGAGCATCGTTTGGATTGAGAATGCCTGCGCCTGTTTCGAAAGTAATCGTTACAGCAGCACCCTGGGTAGCGCTGGAGGTGATATTTTGGGGAATGATCACTTCCACAATACCCCGACTCACCCCAGGCTCACCAGGAGTGATGGTGGGGTCAGTAGTAACTGCTGATTGATTTACTTTTAGGAACGATCGTTGGATGGTGCCGGGGACGGTGGTAACTTTGGTCAAATCCACCACATTGGCATCAAAAGCAACACGGATACGATCTCCCGTATATAGACTACGAGAAGTTCCAGTTCCAAGACGAAATTGGATGGTCATCTTGGCATTAGCCCCTGCAATATCGGGTTCCACCGTGACCGAAGCGGCACTCATATCCTGTATAATTTCAAATGAAGCAGAGGTGGCTGTACCTTCCAGTTGGGTTCCAGTGATGCCAAGAGTGGTGAGAGATACGGTGTAAGTTCCGGGGGTAGGGGGATTAATAATCCTCAGCGCATTGAGGGTGAACTCCTGAAATCCAACTCCTGAAGCAGCTCCACCAATGCCAAAGGAGATTTTTTGACCATTACGTATCACATCACTGACCGTAACTGCTGGCCCTCCTTGAAAGTTTAAAACGATATCCGCTGGAATCCAGTCTCCTCCACTACTCAGATCAAACTGTTGAGGAAAGGTGACTTCAACGCGACCACCCACGGGTATCGTGACTGCATTAATGAATCGGATTCGTTGAGAAGCGTTCGAACCCGCTGTGTTGGGAGTGGGGGTATTGATCAGATTGCTGATGGCTGCCCTGCCCAATGGTATCCAGGAATAGAGCAACACCAAGCTTAAGAACAAACTAAACCATTTTTTTAACTTCATCTGAGTCCTCCTTTATGCTTGCAAAGGAAAGATGCCCTTGTATACATCATTTTTTATTTTACTATCGTTACTTTCTTAGTGTTTGCGTCCCATTTTATCTCTGCGCCAAGTTGTTCAGAAACAAAGCGAACTGGGACAAATGTTCTGCCATTGACTATTTCAGGAGCTACATCCAGCTTATGCTGTTCGGTTTTTTCGCCACGCTTTACTGAAGCGTTAACATTGCCAATGACGAGTTCAATGACAATGTTGTCCAGTGTGTAGGAAACCTTGCGCTGTTCTGCATTCCATCCTATCGTTGCCCCAAAGGATTCTCCAATAAAACGCATGGGAAGCATGGTGCGAGAATTCTTGATATAGGGAGGAGCATCCAGACGATATTCTTTATCGTTCATGAAGGCAAGAGCATTTCCGATTTGAAGCGTAACAGTAACTTTGGAAACCACTGCCACTGAAGTGGAATAATCCTTACCCGTTGCTGTGTCGGTGACACTGAAAGTGATGCCATTGAGCCCAGCAGTAACTGGTAGATTAACAACACCATCAAAAGAACCATCAGCTGCAATAGGGATGGTCAATGCTTTTTCCATTTTTCCAAGGATGATTACATTGAGCGTATTGGCGTTTGCAGGTTGAATAGTGCCCGTTACCCTAATTGCTGCAGTGAGTTGGAAAGAGCCTGCCAGTTGAGCTGGTTTGAGCTCTGGGTAAACAAAAGACAAGGCTTTGGGAGAGGTAATATTGAATTTGATTTCTGCTGGAACCGCATAGTTGACTCGCATTCGAGGACTAATGCTTCGATTACCAGCTTCATCAGTAGCCACAATATCCAGCCAGTTTTCACCAGGATTGAGAGTGACAGTGATGCTGAATCGCTTGTCGGTAACGGTAGCAGGTCGTTCATTTACGTTCACTGTAAAGGAATGCTCTTCGTCCACTTCGCCCTCAACCACGAGGGTGGGGGTAGTGGCAACAAATCCTTCGACGGGTTTGGTGATCCTGATCATGGGGGCTTTGGTATCCACCTTGAATTGCATACTCTGCTTGGCTTCATCTTCGAAGTTTTCTGCAGTGGAGTACCAGGTTAAAAGATGGATCCCTTCAGGAGCTCGAATCGATCCACCTGTATAGAGTTGGAAATTACCCTGATCCCAGGAATAAAAGATCTGAGCAGAGCTGACTTCATTGGTAAAGAGGATGTTGGGAGCAATGGTGTACCATCCAGCAAGCCCATTGGCTTCTTCAGGATTGATAGTAATTTTGGTTTCCAGCACCATACCCACTCGATAAGGAGTTGAAACAACTGGCATAGGTTCTGCCTGAGTAGCGAGAGAAAGGGTATATTCGCCTGCTTCGGAGGGGTTGGTGATGCCACTGATGGCGAGAGTAACATTGCTTTGAGCTGATACCGCAATGGGAGTTTTGAGAACAATGATATGCCCTTCTTGGATTTCTGGGGTGATACTCAATACAACGCCATTTACACTTACTTGATATGCCTGAATTGAGGTATGTCGGTATCTTCTATCAAAATTAACTGTGATGGTATCGCCTACATTAAGGGATCCATATGCTCCTGTACGGAAACTAACCGTATAGGTTACATTGGGTGTTTCTACTACTGAGGAAGAAAGGGAAACCTTCACATCTCCAAGAAGTGAAGTTCCAATCTGATAAGCTTCCGACTCGACAGGATTGCTTTCCTTTGAGCTGGAAACTTTGAGCTTGTACATTCCATCCCGGGTAGGATTTTTCAGGTTGGCTGAAGATAGAATGTCGATGGTCACTTCCGCATCGTTTTCAATTCTTACAGGGAGAGATAGGGTGAGTTTGCGTTGAGCAATATCGATCTGAGGACGCACTTGAAGCGGTGTTCCGTTTACAGTGATGCTATTGGCAGCGATAGTAGCCGGCAAAACAGTATCAGAGGGGAAGACCAAAGTAATAGTATCTTGATTGATGTTTAAGGCTCCAGCTCCACCCACCATCAGCTTGATGTTGTAGGCAGCACTTGCTCCAGGAACAATGGGCGAAACGCTAACTTTAACATTACGCAACAAAGACACCACAATACGGAAATTGGCACTGGCTGTTGGGATGGAATCTGAGGTAGTGGAAATCATAATGCGGTAATCTTCTTTGGGAGTCTTGGGATTGATGATATTTGCTTTTTCTGAAAACTTTACAATGATGAGCGAATTGGAGGGTAAATCCTCAGGAACGCTCAAGCTAAGAGTGCTACGAAGAGGATCGACTTCAATGGCTTGTGTTACCACTTTTCCATTCACTGTGACCTGATCGGAGGGAATGGAAGAGGGTAAGGTAGTTTCGGCGGGGAAGACCAGGGTAATTTTGCCGATATCTTTGGGCAGGAAGCCACTGAGAGAGGAACGGAAGGTGATGGAGTATTCTGCGGGGGTGTTGGTCATATTGGGCTTTACTTCAACTTTTCCGTCTGCAATGCGGGTGTTGTCCACTTTGACCGAGGGATTGAGAACGATAGGTTTGAGAGTTCCACCCAAGCCTTTACTTTTCACAAGGAATGAGTAGGTATTGGGATTTTTGGGAACTTCAACATTGGTATAAAGGATGGTAAATTTTTGATTGATATCGAGTTTTTCGATGGGTAAGGTGATGACGTTTCCAGAAACTTCGAGAGAGCCAACTTCTGCTGTCATCTCACCCATTTTTATAAATCCAGGGGAGGTGGCGTTAAGAGAGGGACGTGACCAACCATCAGGAATAGTCACTGAAATGGCTCCTCCATCCATGATAGCATCAGCGATAAAAGTAATGGCAAACTGCTGACCAATAGCTCCAGCTGAAGCTTCGTTAGGCTGAATGGTAGCTCTACCAGCACCATCAGAGGCTGATACGACGGTGACTTTGGGTTGTTCGGTAACTTCTTTCATGCTTGCATCGGCTTTAGCTTTTCCATTACAAATAAAAACATATTCACCAGGACGTTCAGGAGCAGTCACGCGACTATACGACAAAGTAAAGATTTGTCCCCGAGTCATTTTGGTGACTGTGATGGTTATTGTTCGTTGATTGATGGAAATAGGGGTGGCTAATTCAACTCCCGCTCCTCCCTTGACTTCAACAAAACCTGCTGAAGAAGAGGTCAGGATTGGCGCTGGGAAAGCTTCGGGTATAGTCATGTCAAAGAGTCCATTGTCCACGTTTGCCAAAGCAGATACTGTAAAGGAGAAGTTAATCTCTGCCTGACTACTGCGAACATTGGATGGAGCTACCACCACAGTGAAAGGTTGAACATCAGCAGGGGGTGGGGGAGGAGGAGGGGGGGGAGGTGGAGCAGCTTCGGAGCTGACAGTGATAGAAGAAGTAGCTTCTTTGCTAACTCCTCCGAAAGTGGCAGAAGCTTTGATTTGTCCGGTTCCTTCGGTGCTGCTGGCAGTGAAGGTAGTGGTCTTGCCTTTGGCAGGACTCAAGGAGCCTAATGCTCCAATGAGGGTCCAATCAACGTCTATATTTAGGGTTGCGCCTAATTCATCTTTTGCAGTTGCGGTAAAAGTTTGAGTTTTACCTGTTTGGACGGTAGCAGAGCTTGGAGATATGGTAATGGATGCCAGACTGGCAGCGATAGTAATATCGGTAGATGCTGTGACGGGATCGGGGGTGCCATAAGCTCTGACTTGAACAGACAGCTTGCCTTTTCCAGCTTGGGATCCGGCAGTAAAGGTAACGGTACGGGCATTATTGGGCGAGATATTGCCTACAGTGCCTTCCAAGGTCCAATTGAATTGTAAACCCGACTTGACTTCATTGCCCTGATCGTCTTTTACAATAGCAGTAAAAGCTCGAGTGGAATTCTTTTCCAGGGTGGGATTTTGGGGAGTAATCTCTACTGATGCCAACGAAATGAGCTGGCAGATATAGTAAGGCTGAGATTCGATAAAGCGAAAATCAGGATCAGCAGTATTGGTACGGATCTTGAGCATATAGTTTCCGCTGGGAGGATTGGTGATACGGGCTTCGGGAAGGAAGACGATGTCAATCACGGATAAGCCAGGAATATTTTCGGGTACTTTAATTTCTACTGTTTGCAGATTGACTGCTACCTGAGGGAAAGTGCCCACATTGGCAGGTCTTCCATTGACCAGAACATAACTACCCTGGATCACTGAAGGCAATTTGGTGCCATGGGGAAACTCAATAATGATGGTGGAACCAGAGAGAATGGGAAGTGTGTTTTGGAAGCTAATATGATATTTCGCCATAGCGCTATCAAACAAACAGGGATCAACTTCCACGCTTGCGGCAGAAAGCCCCTCAATCACGTAAGGAGTGGAGCGAATAAACAAGGGCTCTGAAGAGCTAGCTACCTTGAGGGTATAGTTGCCAGGTTGAGTAGGATTTCTTACTCCGGCCAATTCAGTGAAAATAATTTCCACTGCGGCATTGGAAGCAATATGTACAGGAGTTTTCATGGTTATTTTGCGATGTTCAAGATCTACCACAGGGGCTTCCACGAGAGTGATGCCATTGACTCGAATGCTGCCAGGAGCAAAAGCAAGTGGCAGATAAGTATCAAAAGGAAACTCAATGCTTAGAGTGCCAATATCTTTTACCAGATTGCCTGCGGGGCCAGTATTGAAATCAATTTTAACCTGAACCTTGGCATGAGGACTGGTGCCCTTGGGTTTGGGAGGAGTAGCATCAGAAACGGAAAGAGTCACGAGAGGAGCAGTGATGGATGAAAAGAGACTAAATTCCATAGACTCGACCGGGGTGGGTTCAGAGGTGGTTTCAATTACTAATCGATAAGGCCCAACAACTCCAGGATTTTTAATACCAGTAAGACCCAAGATTTCGACTATTACTAATTCACCAGCGGCAATATCAACAGGAGTAAAAAATTGTAAGTATTGTAAACGAGTAAGAGAGTTAATCTTTTCGGGAATGCTTGATATGGGAACCCCATTAACATGAATAGAATTAGGAGGTATGGCTGTATTCAATTGTGGATATGGGTCTGGATTGTCATTAAATCCAGCTAATGTAGGATCAAAATAGATTTTAATCTTGTCGATGCCTGCACTCAGAGAGCCATTTTGCCCACTGGTAAACTCGACGGTATAAGCTGTATTTTCGTAGTTGATGACCGCAGGATCAGCACTCACTTTGGGAATTCCGCTGGTGGAGAGAATAGTATAGTAATTGGAATGAGCATCAATCGGCTGAGAAGAAGTGCGAACCTTAAGCCGATAAGAACCTGGTGTTGTTGGGTTACTGATTTTTGCTCCTTTGGCGAAGAGTACAGTTACGGAAGAACCAGCAGCTATAGAATTTGGAACAACAAACTGGATGGAACGGTCACTTATGACTACTGGGGGAAGTGATGAAGCAAAAGGATTTACTCCCTGTCGAATTTTAATATCTGCAGGATTGATGGAGCTTGGAAGAATAGTACCTTCAGGGAAGGTAACAGTAACTGTGCTTACATTGGCATTAAGAGCACTTACCGGAGATGCTCCAAGATTGAATTCAATTTGATATTCAGCAATGCTGCCTGCAGTACGAGGATTGGGATGAGAAACCGGAACCGTAACATTTTTGATTGCATCACCCAGGATGTATTCAAAAGACCCTATCGCCACTGGCTCTTTATTGGTCCAAGCGACCAGCATATGATTGCCTGCATTGATGGGGTTGATTAGTCCTGCAGATTCTAAAATCTGAATGGTAACTTCCTGGCTTGCATCTAAAGCCATGGGGCTTTGAATTTCTATCCAGCGATATTCTGTCCAGCCAGGGGCATTGTCCACATTGGGGGGAAGCACAGGCCCAGTTTGGACAATATTGAAGGCAGTGGTAAAGACGCCGTTGACACGAATAGTGGAGGGAGCAAGGTTGCCTGCAGGGGGGGTAGTATAATCGTTCACATTAAGGGGATCCTTCTTGAAAGCAAGGAATATCTTGTCAACATTGGGAGTCAATGCTCCTTGGGCACCGAGTTTGAAGCGAATCGTATATTCCGCCAGTTCAGCAGTGACGGCAGGAATAGGAGTAACGACTGGTTTTTCGATGGTGGAACGAATGAGATAAGATCTGGATATACCATAATTGGGTTGAGAACTTGTTTTGATCTGTAAATGGTATAAGCCAGGATCGGGTGGATTTTCGATGTTGGCAGACAAACAGAAGAGCACATAGACTGTTTCACCGCCAAAAATATCCATAGGCGTACGGAAGGTAACCTCTTGCCCGGATACTATCACGGGTTGGGTGACTACCGTCCCGGAGGGAGGATTGCAAACTACGTTGTCGGGGGTCCCGGGTGCCCATATAGGGGTAGGAGTCTTGGAAACATAGATCGAGCCAGCGGATATGGTGCCTGGGACTTTGGTGCCTGCAGGGAAAACTACTGATACCGTGCCAATGTTGGCTTGCAGGGTTGGCTTGCCTATGGTGGTACGGAAAGATAGTAAATATTGGGCAGGAAGCTTAATAGCATTAGGTTTTGGAAGCACTGATCTTAAGTCACCAGGAGGGATAAAGCCAGGGAAAGTAACAGAATCTACAATTCCGTAGAGCTCCGACTCGATGGGGATATCTTCGAGAGAAGTGGCGACATACCCTTTATAGATGCCTTCTGCAAGAGGATTTGCTAAAGCACAGGAGCTGAGGAAAACTACTTTTGCGGTAGAGTTTTGTTTGACTTCCGCGGGTACGGTGATCATAAATTTTTGGTAGTTTACGGCATTGATGGTGTCGAGCACATGGGTAGTGCTTAAGCTGGTGTAAACACCATTGACCAGGATTGTGGCGGGAGACAAAGGAGAAGGACCAACGCCAGAAATGGGGAGCCAGACGAAAATCTGGTCAAGATTAGCTCTGAGATTTACTGCTCCAGTTTTGAACTCCACATGATATTCAACGTTTTGCTCTGCCATGGTATTGGGCATGGGAGTAATTTTGACTGCAGAAACCGAAGAACCGATGGTGTACATGGGGGATTCTCGGAAATAGGGCTGAGCAGAGGTCATCATTTGAAGGGTATAAAGACCTGGCTTGGTGGGGTTTTTGATGCCTGCACTTTTTTGGAAAACCAGGGTAATAGGCCATAAAGGGTTGGCTATTAAATTCATTGGAACGGTGATAATTACACGAGTGCCAGAAACCTGGGGATTGACGGTAAGGTTTTGGGTGATGGCGTTTTGGGTGATTTGGACAGCACTCGTGGGAATAGTGGTGGGAATAGTGGTGCCTGTTGGGAAGGAAGCAGTGATGGTTCCAGTGTTTTGGTTTAAATTAGTGCCTATATCGAATGTAATCGTATATTGAGCTTCGACCGAAACTGAGGGAGGGTTTACATTTACTGCTGTGATGTCGATGGCATCAGCTATTAGGTAGTAATCAGATTCGACGACGATAGGCTCTTGAGAAGTACGCGCATAGGCACGCCAATTTCCTGCATTGGGGTTTTGAAGGCTTGCTGAGGGCAGGAAGGTGATTTTTACATTTTGACCTGAAGCTATATCTTTGGGAGGAGTGACGATAATTCTTACATATTCAACTCCAGGAAGTGCGTCGGTAGGAGCTGTCGTATTTTCCACTGCTATAGCTATGGTGCAAAGATCATTGCCTACCATCACCGATGAGCCAGGAATGGTGGAGGGCATGAGGGGGGAAGTGAGAGGCAGTAAAAGAACAATTTTGTCGGTGTTTCCTCGCAAAGCTCCATTAGCACCCAAACGAAATTCAACCACATACTGAACATCAGTTGAAAGTTTTGTCTGGGGGCTGGGGGTAATTTTCAAGCCTGATACCGATGTTCCAATGCCATAAGGGGGAGAAACTCGGTAGTTGGGTTGCATGGAAGTCATGACCTGCAATTCATAGAGCCCTGCAGTGGTGGGGTTTTTAATCTTTGCAGATTTGGTAAATACGATATTAAGTACAGTTCCGGCAATATAGTTGTCTGGAACACGGAAAGTTACGGTGCGGGAAGAAATCGTGGGGGCAAAATTGAGAGGTAAGCCATTGACGGTGATGCTTCCGGGGGTAATGTTGGTGGGAATGGTGTTGCTTTGAGGAAAAGCTACCGTGACAGTGTCGATATCTTTGACCATAGCTCTGCCAATGGTGATGGGGAAAGTATAGGAAGCCTCAGAACTGGTGGAGGGAGGATCTACCACAACATTTCCAACCAGGACAGCATCAACGATTAAATAATAAGCTGAATCCATCACAATGGGTTCTTTGTTGGTGCGCACAAAAGCTCTCAAGCTTCCTGGAAGAGGGTTTTGAAGCCCTGCTGAAGCCAGAAAGGTCACTTTAACGTTTTGATTGGCGGCGATATCTTTGGGAGGAGTGACCACAAGGCGAATATAACCTGCAGGTAAAGTATCTGCAGGAAGAGTAGTATTTTCGATTTCAGTTGAGATGACCGTACGATCATTTCCTACCAGCACTGAAGCGGGAGAGAGAGTGGATGGCATCACTGGAGCATCCAGTTTGAGCATGATATATATTTTATCGGTGTTTCCACTGAGGGCACCGTTGGCACCTAGTTTGAATTCTACCACATAAACAGCATTGGTGGTGCTGGCAGTATCTGGGCTTGGAGTCACTTTTACGTTGGTTACCGAAGAGCCAATGCCGTAGGGGGGAGAAACTCGGTAGTTGGGTTGCATGGAAGTCATAACCTGGAGGGTATAAAGACCTGGAGTGGTGGGGTTTTTGATTTTGACTGCTTTGGTAAACTCTATGGTTAATAGAGTGGTGGCTGGATAATTGGCAGGAACTCGGAAAGTGATATTTCTACCTGAAACTGTTGGAGCAAAATTAAGTCCAAGACCATTGACCGTGATACTGCCAGGAGCAATAGAGGTTGGAATAGTGGTGGCCATCGGGAAAGCAATGGTGATGGTGTCTGTATCTTTTGCCAAAGCCTGACCTATGGTGACTGGTATGGTATAGCCTGCTTCCACTCCGGAGGAAGGAGGATCTACGACAATATTTCCAACTTCTGCGGCATCCACTATCAAATAAAAGGGAGAGTCGCTAAGAATGGGTTCCTTGTTGGTGCGTACATAGCCTCTGAGACTTTCTGGAGTGGGGTTTTTGAGGCCTGCCGAAGAAAGAAAAGTAACTTTAACTGTTTGATTGGCAGCAATATCCTTGGGAGGAGTGACAATAAAGCGCTGATATCCAGCAAGCAGGGGGTCAGCTGGCAGGGTGGTATTTTCAACTTCGGTGGCTACCAGAGTACGATCATTGCCTACCAAAACCGAGGCTGGGGTGAGGGTGGAAGGCATCACAGGAGCTGCCACCTTGAGCATGATATATATTTTGTCGGTGTTGGCGGTAAGGGCACCATTGGCACCGAGTTTGAATTCAACCAGGTATTGAACGTTTTCTGTGTTGGAAGTATCGGGAGAAGGGGTCACCTTGATACCAGTGACTGCTGTGCCGATAGCATAAGGTGTGGAAACCCGATAATGGGGTTGGGAAGAGGTCATGACCTGAAGGTGATATATATTGGCAGTAGTGGGATTTTTGACTTTTAAGGACCGCTGGAAAGTTATGGTGATATCAGAATTGGCTGGAATATTTACGGGAACAGTAATAGTCACATTGTTGCCCGAACGAGCAGGAGTAAAGACCAAATCGGTGACAACGCCACCCACATCAAAAATAACTGCAGAAGAGGGGATGGAAGTGGGAAGCATGGTGCTGGTAGGGAAGGCGATAGTGATGGTGCCAACATTCACAGAAAGGGGAATATTGTTTTGAAAGGCGATGACATATTCGGCTTCCGCACTGACTACTGGGGGATCAACCACCACGCCTTGTATGCCTGGTTTGACTGGATCAAGGTCGATGTTAAATTTGACGGCATTGACGATCGCAAAAGACTCTGATTGGATGTCAGTGTTTTCTTTGGATGTTTTGACCTGGATAGTGTAGTCTCCAGCGATGGGATTTTTCATACCCACTTGATTGGTCAAAAGAACTGTAACGGTTGCGTTGTTGGCTAAATCGACAGGAGTGGTAAAAGTAATAACGAGAGGATCCGCAGGAAGAGCTTTGGTGCAAGTGGCAGAAGCATTTAGACGGGTATTGTTGACCATGATATAGGTACCAGGAATTGCGTTTAGATAAGCGCCATCAGGCATATCAAAAGCAGGAGGAAAGGTGAGGGTGATGGTGCCGGAGTTTTTGCTAAGAGCGCCTTCATTGCCAAGCTTCCAAACCACTTTGTATTCCACAAAAGTGCTGAGATCGGTGTTGACAGCAGGAGTAACCGTGGCGGGAGAACCGATGAAATAGGGGTTGGAATCAACTGCTGATTCGATGACTGTTTGAGTAGTGCCTACCAGGTATCCTGTCTCAACTTTGAGCTTGAGATTTCCTGTGGTGGTAGTGGGATTTTTAATGCCGGCATTGAGCGCAAAAAGAAGAGTAACAGGAGAGCTGGGTGTGATGGAAGATGGAACCATGACACGCACCGAACTACCTGAGACCGTGGGATTGGAAGGGGTGGCCACTGCATTAACCGTAACATCAGCCGCGGTGATGGTGGTGGGGATGGTGGTGCCTGAGGGGAAGGTGATGCGGATATAGCCGGTGCTTGCAGGTATTTCATGGGCTGGCAGGGCTCCGGTAGTGAAAGCGATGGAATAGGAAGCCTCTTTGCCAGCGATGGGGGGAGTAACGGTAACATTTGCTGCGGAAAGAGCAGCTGCAGGTTGCACAAAAACGAACTGAGAAAGAACGAGAAATAGCACAATACTTAGACTAATTCCTTTTCTCATTATATTTCTCCTTTGCATTAAAAATCGATTATCCATAAACTTTGTAATATAGTCGTTATTTTTTTTATTCATCATAAACTAAATACCATCCTTTTTTTAGCAGGTTCATCGCTTGGTTCATTTAGACCATAAAGGCGTACTCCACCGCTTCGAGCTCGGAATAATGCTTGGAAACAAGAGCAAACTCAGTTAATTCGAGCTCACTCGCCAGTCTTTTAAGCCGACTTAGATCGGATTTGTTTGGATGGAGAGTGACTTGGAAAGCTTGCTTTTCGTTGAGGATAAAATGGATACCTGCTCCACTTTTTCGTTCGTAGTATTGGAGAGTGCCTTTGGTTTGAAGGTTTTGGAAAACGCTGTTTTGGAAAAGGTATTCTTCAGGGACTCGGGTGAACTGATTGACAAGCCCACTGTCGCAGATATAAACTCGGGCTGATTTTCGAATCTCTAAGGAATTTTCGCTAAGATAGGGGCGAACAATGCGAATAAAATAGGAATCCTCTAAAAAGCGTAGGTATTCGTAGGTGGTTGCGCGAGATATTCCAAGTTCGTGGGATATTTTTTGGATGTCCAGACGATGACAGGTGCGCTTCATGAGTAAGAGCATGAGATCGCGAATGACCTCACTTTTTCGATAGGAACTCAATTGGACTACCTCAAATTTAAAAAAAGAAGCAAAGATATCATCAAGAATACGGTTTTTTTCTTCGATCGTTTTTTTGAGTACTACTTCAGGAAAACCACCAAACAAAATATATTCTTCGTACATGGTGGATAAGACGTCAAAAATGGCTTTGGATATGCCTCCATTGTTGTTGATGGGGGGGTTGAGTTTTTTGCCTTTAAAGCGTAAAAACTCCCTAAATGTAAGGGGAAAGAGATCAAAAACTACTTTTCTTCCAGCAAGAGATTCGTCAAATAGTTTTTGTGAATAATAATGAATAGATCCGGTTAAAAAGAATTTTACCCGGTAGGTATCAATGAAGTATTTGACAATCGATGGGAGTGTTTGAAAGTATTGGATTTCATCAAGGAAAATAGCAATTTTTGGAGTGGTAAAGTCGAGTCCGAGAATCTCGAGAGAAGATTTTATTTTTTCGTAGTTGTCAGATTCAAAGTACTTTCGATTGATGGGATTTTCGAGATCCAGGAATAATTTGTTTTTGGTATCAAATTTTGTATAAAGGTATTTTAATATGGAGGTTTTGCCCGTACGGCGCATGCCTGTTATGAATACGGCCTCTGGACTATATAAAAAAGGTTGTAGAGATGTTAAAATCTCACGTTCTTTAAACATACCTTGACTTTACAAATAGTATTCTTATTTGTCAAGAATAAAATACAGTTTTTTTAAAAAATAATCAAAATTGATTAATAAGTTTTAAATAAAGCTTGAGAAAATAGCTGTTTTAAATGAAGATTCTAAGACAGTTTATTCAGCTGTTCTTGCGGTTTTAACCCATATTAAGGGTTTTTTTCGAAAAAAATGCAGAGCTATGGCATAGGTGTAAGGTAATGGCAAAAGAAAAACCAAGAGAGAAGAGCTTATGATTCTGATTAAATCAAAACCTGGAAACATATGCGTGAGATGCTTATCACGGTCGTAGGTGAAAGCATAGCGACGAAAGCAGTAATAAGAAAAAAGAAAATAAGGAATATTAAGAAAACCAAAAACATACTCCATACTAAGAGGAAAATGGATCATAGTGGCTGGGACCCATCCAAAGCGGGTGGAAAGCAGTAAGAGATTGAGCCCTATCACTGTAAATGCTGATCCCTGATACAAGAGCCATTCAAAAGGTCCTTTGAAAAAAAGATGCCAAAAGATGGGATCGCGCTTGCTGAGAGCTGACATCACTTGTAGATGTCCAGAGGCCCATCGCAAACGTTGTTGAAAATATTGCCTGAAACGTGGGGGAGTTTGTTCGGTGGAGACCAAAGGCAGAAATTCAACTTTTTGCTGTTTGTGTTGATAAGCTCGAATACCAAAATCTAAATCTTCGGTCAAAGCAGAGAGATTAAAACCCCTGACCTGTTCCACCAGGCTCCGTATTGCATAAAAATGAGTACCCCCCACAAAGGGAAGGGTTTTAAAAATCACAGGGAGGTACCAATCATGAGATATGGCTTTAAACAAACCCCCCAGGCGAGACACTGGACCCAGGCGATAGAAATTTCTCACTTGAAATAGTGGTCCTTGCAATATCGCCATTCCTTCTTTTTTAATAAGGTATTCATGAGCGACGTAGAGAAAAGTTTTATGATCCGGGCGACTTTCTGCATCATAAAAACCAAGAACCGTGGATCGACCATCAAGATAAGACAGGGCATAGTTAAGGGCTCTGCCTTTGGTAGATGGAAACTGGACGGAAGAAACCTTTCCCTGATATTGACCATCAAAACCCAGGGGGACAGTAAGCACTTTGATGCGTGGGCCTTGCTGAAAGCATTTTACTTGCCAATCACGGGCTATGCTTGCAGTTGTTGGAAGGTTGGACCTGGCTTTTTTAAGAAATGCGATTTCTTCTCTTTCGTCGGTGATGATTATAATCTCATAATGGCTGGGAGAATACTCCATCTGGCAAAGGTTGGAGATGGTTTTTTCAATCACCAGGGCTTCATCTCGAGCAGGAACAAGAATGCTCAGAAATGGTAAATCACTTTTTTGATGACGAGCAAGATAGCTTAAATCAAGAGAGGAGATGAAGGGTCGCTTTTTCCAATAAAAATACTCACTATATCTTTTCCAGACAAACAATCGCAAAAAGAAAAAAGCAGTGAGAGTATAGAAAAATAGGGCAGAATAAAATAAAAAACTACTCAGTAGGTTCATGGTATGTTAATAATACGCTGTGACTTTCCTTTCGATAAGATACTTCAAAACCAAATTCTTCCGCAAAGAAACGCAAAGGTACAAAGGTTCTGCCATTGCGAATCATAGGAGCAACAGCTAAGGTTTTCTTTTGATCGTTCACTGTAAAAATGGTGTTGCCTACCTGGGCACGAATAGTTTTTCCTCCAAACTCACTCATGGTGATGATTTGAAAAACTGGCTCAAATTCAATCTGATAGCCTAAAAGTTCAGCAAAAACTCTCAGAGGAACCATGGTATATGACTTTTCAATAAAGGGCGGAGCATCAAAATGAATTTCCCCAAAACTGCTTTGAGCTTTGGTTTTGTCGATAAAAATCTCAGCTTGGAATTTTTCAGCATACTGGACGGGAAGAGTATATTTTTTTTCATTTCCTGCACGATCCACGGCAAGAAAATTTAAAGCGTTCAGGCCAGGAAGAAGAGGAATAAAACCTTCGAAGCTACCCTCGATGTGTCGCAAGGGTTTGTCATTACAGAAAATTTCAGCATCGGGATCCGTGGTTCCACTTATCCAGATTCTGCTTCGAATCGATTTCGACCAGGGTAGAGGTTGTGAGATTTCAAGCTTGGGAGCCTGGGTGTCCAATACCAGGGTTAGATGCTCTTCACTCCGATGTCCCGCAAGATCATACACTAGTATGATGAGCTTGTTTTCACCTTCCTGAAGAGATACATTTGCAATCAATCTACCTTCAATCAGGGAATCGATTCTCTGCTCTCCTACCATTGCATAATCAAACCAGGACTCGATAATGGCAAGAGAAAGCTTGTAATTGCCTTTATTGGTATAGACGGTTTTTTCGCTAAGCTGAATAATGGGAGCTTTGGTGTCCACTTTGATCGAAATGCTCTGTTTTTGTTCTTTTGCAGAATCGCTATGTTGACTGTAGAACTCAATCAAGTATTCTCCAGAAGCAAAAGATATAGGCTCAGTGTATTTGCTCCATTCGGATCCATTGATGGAAACATAGCTTTCAGCTCGTTCTTTGTCTTCTGTGTCTATATTCAGGGTCAAGCTTGGTTCAGAGATGTACCATTCATTTTGACCATCAGGGATCATTGGATCCAGAGCATATTCTGTGCTGGGTAAGGGAATGATGCGAAATTCGGGAGAAGCTATGGTTCGGGTTTCACTGCTACTTGAAATGCCTATCTGATGCATTCCTGCCTGGGCTGGATTTCTGATTCCGGCGCTTTCCTGGATTTCAAGACTCATCAAACTACCTTCAGGGTATTCCTCGTTCAAGCGTATTTCAATCATATCTCTTGAGGCATCCACTATGATATCAGAAGGATCTAATGGTACGCTATTCAATATGATTCCTTTGTCTATGCTGTCTGGAAAAACAAATCCTGCATCAAAAAAACAACGAATACGATCGTTCTTCTCGAGCTTTCCAGCATCCCCCAGTTGGAAAGAGATACTCATACGACTGAGCTCTTTGATCGTATTGTGAAGTACTTTTACTTGGACAAAACGCACAGTGGATTCTGTGATTTCAATGGGAGGGGATTGTATGTAGGAGACTTCCCTGGATGTAGCCACTTGATATCGATAAAAACCTGTCTGAGACGGATTGAGCAGACCTGCGCTTTCTTCAAATCGCACGACTACCTTGCTCTGGGCTGGAATGTCAACAGGGACATGGAGCATGATTTCTCCGATGTCTTTCTTTATAAATGGGGTAACGGGTATGCTTTGCCCCTGGATGGTGATAGCGCTTTTTTGGATTGCATTGGGGATGTGAGTGCCTTTGGGGAAAACAATGAAAATTCTATCTTTCTCAGCAGTCATTTTACCGCCACCACCAGAAACAAAAGACAACTCAACAGCGCTTGCAACTCCAATATAGGGCATGCTCAGACGAACTGAAACCTCTCCAACCACGCTTGGACCAATCACAAACTCATTTGATTTAACCAATGTACCTTCTTTTGCTGTCTGCACTTCAAGAAAATAACGTCTTGGATCGGGAGGATTAATGAGACCAAACTCTTCACTGATGACAATTTCGACTTGGCTACGTGCTTCGATCTCAACGGGAGTGGGAATACGCAATATGGTTTTTCCGTCAAAGATGGGATTTTTGATGGTGGGAACCCCATTGATCTTGATACTTCCTGGTCTGACTGGACTTGGCATCGTCATGGAAGAGGGGAAATAGATGGTTATCAAAGCACCGATACCCAATCGCCCTACCAGTCCTGTCTTGAAGCGAATAGTATAGGCTGAAGGAGTTTGAATAAATGGCTTATCCACCTCGACTTGCAAATCTTCGATAGTAGATGCCCTGATTTTATACGAACGTGAAAGAACTCGTATGGTGTCAGAAGAAGTCCATACCGCCAACTGATAATCGTCGGGTTTTTCGGGATTGCCAAAGCCTGCTTCGAGGGTAAATTCAATCTCGACATCGGAGTCTTCAATAACTACCATCTGAGGGAAAATTTTAACAGTACGTCCATTGATTTCCGGTTTGATATGAGGACAGCTTGGCACCCGGTTGACCATAATGTGTTCGGGTAATATCTCACGAGGCATCCTGGTTCCGACTGGAAATTCCACCATAATGAAACTACCATAACACCCTGACAAACGACCTGAATTAGAAGTTTTAAAAGTGATCTTATAAACAGCTGTTTCTCCCGCAATATCAGGCTTAACTTCCACCATGGGAGGACTAATGATAGATCCACGGATGGAATAGGGTGAAGAAAGCACCCACTGAGTTTGTCTGCTGGTAGCAACCGCCAGGACGTAACAACTGCCACCACGGGGATTAATTACTTTGCATACTCGTATATAAATGGATGAAGAAGGACGAAAATTGTTGGGGATGGTGATGATAAGAATAGGACTTTTAGATCGATCGCTGGATTCTCGTACCTCATAGGAGGCTATCATTCCGTTGACGGTCACCGTACTACAATGATAATAATTGGGAAGAATCGTGCCTATAGGAAAAGCCACATATATTTGATCGCCTGCTTCCAGGATGCCACAATCATCTGTTTCAAAAAAAATGTAGTATTCAGCCACTGCACCAGCAGTATCTGGATCGACTCGAGCCTGGACATTGCTGACTTTTCCACTGCCCACAGAAAAACGAATACTCGCGCTTACCGTTCCAGAGCGAACCGTTATCACTACCTGCCCATCACGATTGGCTTGATAGGTGACGGTCGATCCACTGCTGGAAGACAAGCTCCCTGGCCCTTGCAAGGACCAATCAAAAGCAGCCCCTGGTATCAATGCTCCACTTGCATCATAAGCTTGGGCCGTAAGAGTGACTTGTTCACCCAATTGCAGGCATTGAACATTCGGAGAAATGACTATTCTTGCAGGTTCCTGGGCATTCACAGGTGATGTGCCCATCAGCAAGATGACAAGTAACAGTAAAGATAGAACTTTTTTCATGCTACACCTCATTTCCTTATTTCTGAAGAAGGTGTTTTTTCACAAAAATGAAGGATGGTTTTTTTGGCAGTGGTATCAAAAATCACATCACCCCCAAGGATACGTTTGATAAATTCTGCTGGGATCATGGTGGATCCTTGATATACCGTAGGAACATATTGTAAACGCACATCTTCAACCTGTTCTGAGTTTCTTATTTGAACCAAAGGATCTAATGGCCTAAGCCGTATTTCCCAAGTGTTTTTTTTCATGGAAACATAAGAGCCCTGAGCCACCCAAAGGAGTTCGTAGGACAAGGTTTCGGCAATGAAACGAAGCGGAAAATAAACTTCATTGCTCATACGGTCGATGAAGGGAGCGGGATTGATTTCTTTATCTTTTCCATTGACTTTTGCCTGATTTTGACCGATCCAGGCTTCGATAGCCATCCCTGGAAACACCATAAACTGCAAGTCTCGCCTGCTTTCATTTCCTGCCTTATCCAAAGCTCTCACCAGGAGTTGGTTGATGCCCTCTTTTGGGGTCCATTGAAGGGAAAAATTGCCATAGGAGTCAAGTTTGACGGGAATATCCCCAATCCATACCTGACTGTCAAGCTCTGCTTTGCCAGTGATATCGACTTTTGAGGTACATATGACTTCATCGCGTTGAGGGGAAAGAATAACAAGATAGGGAGGAGTTACATCAAGAAAAAGGGTAAGGGTGGATTCGAACAGATGATTTGCAGAATCAATCACTTTGTAATTTATCGTGTTGCGCCCAGGTTTTAGCTCGTATTTGATACCAAGTCGTCCCTCTTTCGGTACCAGGTATTCTCCAGTTTGATTGATGATTAGTCGAGTAGGGGACAGGTCTTGAATCTCAAACAATACCTCAAGCTGAGATTTGTTGCTAAGATGATTGTTTTGGGGCGAAAGCACTTTCACCTGTGGAGGGCTGATGTCAATGTAAAAAGTTTCTATTTTCAAGCTTTCTTTGGCTCCGCTTGTTCGAACTCCATAATAAGTCAACTCATGAACACCCTCGGAAAGCTTTAGCGATTCGTGATAGACATATTCTTTGCCTTGATTCAAGGAATATCTGATTTCGGGGCTTGTTGTTGAGCTCAAGGTAAGTTCAATAGACTGCTTGAGCCAGATTTCACCCTTGGAAGGTTGTGCTGATGGAGATACAACGATAGTGTTATTGGGGGCTCGGAGCGGAACTGCTGATGATAACACGACAAAGTTGTTGTTTAAAAATTGTAGAGCAAAAACAGATGATTTGTTCCATTCTAATGGATTGGTGATACCTGCACTTTGCAAGATCTTAAAATCCAGTGCTTGGGTAGGATTAAAAACAGCTTTCAACTCAAGGCTATTGGAATTTAAGAGAGTAAGTGAAAGTAATTCTACGCCTTCACCCAGGAGGAGATCTTTGCTCTGAATATCGATCTGAAATTGATAGTTGGAAGGGAAGCTAATGATAATGGTTTCTGTTTCAAGCTGAAAGGGTAACGAATCCATTAAAAAACGAAAGGCAGAGGCCTCCCCAAAAAAAGGCTTTTCAATAAAAACACTTAGGCGAGATTCTTGTTTGGCTCTCGTCATCGTGTTTGCTGAAAAGAGAAATACGATCACAAGAAATAAACTTTGAATTTTTTTCATGTGTTTGCTCCTTTGTCCGACACATGGTCCTTGGCGTCGAGGATCTCTACAGCAATAAAGCTGGAGGCTTCTCTTCGCGCTCTGATAAGCACCGCAGAACCCACTTTAAGCGAAGATCTGGGGAAAGAAAAAACGGTCTTGTCGTTGATGAAGATGCTCGCACCAGAATCGAGATGTATCAGACCTTGATCGTGGTCGATAGATACGATTAAGCCAGTAAAAATAAGCTCTTCACTTTCCACTTCAACAATAAAAGCTTTAAAAACCTGATCAATCATAGTGCCTTTGACGACAACAGTGCTTCCGTGCCATATGGGACCATGAATAATCTGACTTAACTCATCGATCACAAACATGGTTCCATTATCAAGAAGAAAACTGCTTTCTTTGTTCATGGTTTGCACTACAGTTCCTCGAACACTCAATACGTGAGAAAGAGTAAAGCTTCTGCTTTCAACTGCAATGAGGAGATGTTCGTGTTCTACGACTTTTGCCTGCAAAATTCCTTCATCGGGAATCTTCTCGGAGGTATAGATATAGAGGGGTTTGCTGTCCTCTTTTAAACGTAGCACAAGAACTCCATTGTCGAATCGGTTGATCAAACGATACGAAGATTGCAGGGTTTTCCATCGACCAAGCGCAATCTCTGGGCTGGATAAAATTTCAGAAACAGATCCTTCCCATTGAATTTTGGAGCCAGGAGCAAGGTAAGATGATTTGTAGGTGATATTCTTTCCTGAAGCGAGATGAAGAGTGTGGCCCGTTGTCCCTATGATGTAATCCAAGTTTAAACTGTTTGATTCTTTGGATGAAGAAGCAAGAGGGGATCTCAATGAACCACCCTGTCGTTTTTCGATAGGACCTTGAGCAGGAGAGGAAAGAAGGGGTTTTTCCGAATTAGCTGAAGCCAGGAGGTAGTCTTGATCGGGAAAGGGATCCAGGGGGTTTTCAAGTACTTGTATCTTTGTTAGACGAACCTGATCCTCATATTGGATGCCATCCACCGTAATCCAAAAACTACGATTAGCAATTTCGTTAAGGGAATAAGTGGAGGGAAAAATAAGTGGAGGAGAGGTAAAATAAAAATGTAGAGGGTAGTCTTTTAGCGTAAAACCGTAGGAACTCATGCGATCGATAGTACCACTCAGGGTCTGTTGGAAGGGATGTCCTCGTCGGTTTAAGCTTAAAACATGGGCTGTATCATCAGTAAACAAGACTCGTAACCAGTAAATATCTTCAGTGTTGGCTTTTAGTTCTGCTTGACTAATATTGTTGAAAAAAGTTTTTTCATTCAGTTCCAGAGGATTGGAAAAACTACTACTGATAATTTGTTGTTGGTTTACACTGCTGATTGCTCCTTCAATAAGACTGGAAGAAAGCAAAGGCTCAGAAAGCGCAAGCACATAGTATAAAGAATTTTCTTTCTTGATGGTAAGTCGAAGCATTTTTCCAGGATACATCTGATTGAGAAGCACTGGATCAAGGTGCAGTGGTTCGTCTAATGCATCCACTCGAATCAAGGCTTGTTTAAGATTAACGGATAAAACCAAGACATCTGCCTCGAAGGCTTCATCTTTGGGTCCAAGACGGAAGGGTTTGAGGTATTTCTCAAATTCCTTAACTGTTTTGCGTAGGGGTAATTTGAGCATTCGCACTGCTTTAGTGTCGCCATGAGTATCAAGCAATTGCTGGACTTTGAGGTAGGATTGCTGACTTTTTTCGGAAAGAAAGCGAATCCATATCCAATAAAAACGTTGCGCCATCTCTTGATCGGAAGTCCAAAATGCTTTTTGACTTTCAGCGCCTGGAAGAGCCCAGCTAGCAAATCTTAACAATTGATCTGTGTCCTTTTCTGCATCAACAGCTCGCATGGAAACAGCTCTATCAGCTTCTGGGGATGCTACACTCAAGGTTTCATCGTTCAAAAGCTGTGTGATTTTTTCTTGCACTTGATAGTCCCATATAGGGTAATTGCTCAGTATGGGCCAAGTGCCCCAAAACAGACCAAGAAGCAAAACAAAAGACACTAATGATATCGCTGGTTTTTTCCACCATACATGGCTGGATTTGGTATTTTGCAAACGTAGAGCAGTGGCTACGATTGTATTGCGAACCTCAAAATCATGGGCGGGATCAAGCTTGAGAGATCGAGTCTTAAGCTCAGTTTTAAAAGCTTGTAGAAGTTCTTCGCCTTGCAAGAATTCCTGACATTCTCTGCAAGAGAGTAGATGCTGAGACAAGCGAGGAGATAAGGACTGCTTGCCATGCAATAGAAGAGTTTCTTGCAGTTTATGGCAAAGTTTGTCGTGGTTTTTCATAGTTGTTTTTGCATTAGAGCTTGTATTTTTTTGGCTAAAGAAGCACGGGCATTAAATAACCTGCTTTTTACTGTTCCTTCAGGTATTTCAAGACTTATGGCAAGATCTTTGATGCTCAATTCCTGAAAATAATATGCCTGAAGTATCCACCGTTCTTCTTCCTTCAATTGCTCCATTGCCTCCTTTAAATATCTAGTCTCCTCTGCAGTAAATACTTCTTCCTCCCCATTTGGTTCAGAACTATTTAAATTTATTTTTATATCTTCTTCGGATGCAAATCCTCGACTTCGTTTCTGAAAAAGAGTCATAGCTTCATTTTTCAATATTCGATGCAACCAGGGTCGAAGGGGGTAGTCGGTATTAAACCGATCGATCGATTTAAAGAATAAGATAAAAGCCTGGGACACCATATCCTGTGCATCGTCCAAGTTTTTACACAATAGAATAGCAGAGCGTAGGAGCTCTTCGCTAAAGGACTCATAGATGATCGTCATGGCTTCAGCATCACCCTTTTTACACCTTTGGATGAGCTTTGTTTCCTGCGATCGATGAAGGGAGGTCATGGGGATTTGGATGACTATCTAAAAAATCAGAGATAGCACAGAAAAAAGCAGTCGAGGTTCAGCTTGTTCAGGGAACATAATTCCCGGAAAAAATATGTAAATCCAAAAGATTAATGAGTTCATCTTTATTAAAATCGGCAGATGTCTGGTAGTTTGGATCTCCCTTTCGGCTGCCATAAGCTCTTCGAAAAACGGCCCAATCCTGGTCGTCCACCTTGTTGTCTCCATTGAGATCGCCATATTTTCGAATTACTTCAACTTCAATGCTGACTTTACGTTTGCCTCCATTGGAGTTGATATCAATGGTACCCTGGTTGAAACCAAGGGTCATGTTGGAAGTGTCCACTGTGACCTGAAGCTCCGCTTCATTTCCAAAAACCAGGGATTCAGAAAGCTTGATCCAATTGTAATCAGTGGTGATTTCGGATCGCAGGGTGCTTGTGCCCTTGTTTTGGAGTTGAAATGAACGAGCAAGTTTTTTGCCTTTTTCGATTTCTCCAAAGCTGAGTTTTGATGGATTAACTTCCAGCCAGGGCTCTTCATAAACTAAATCGATTTTGAAGCTCATGCTGGGACCCGAGGAGCTGATCTCGGTAATGAAGATGCTGGGTTTTGACTTGTCTGCATAATCTCGACTATTTGGCGTGGTATAAGGGGTGAAGGTATCTTGAGCATCCTCCGATGAAAAAGCTGCATCGATTTTGCCAGTGATGTTTCCTGCGTCCTCTACCCAAACTGCAAAGTTTTTGTACCGTGGGGGTCCATCGTTGAAACGATGAGCGATAGGTATGCTACCGTCGATGTGATACACGACCAAGCCCTTGTCTGGGATCCCCTTCCACCATGCATCCACCCCAGTAGGAAAACGATTTTCAATAATAAAATATTCCTTGGTTCCAGGAAGTTGAACACGATACAAACGATTGGACTCCTGGGAACAAAGAGCATTGATAGTGTAAGTGCCCGATTCGGTAATATCGATGGGTTCAAGCCAATTCAAATAAAAACGGGTAAAACCGGAAAGCCCAAAATTGGAACGATTGTCTGCCATGATATCCCAGGGACCAACCGCATACTGACTGTCGTAGTCATAGTCATAAAGGTCCCAGGCTCCCAGGTCGTGACAAAACTCGTGGCAGATGCCGTGGAGAGGAGCCAGCTTATCGGCTTGAAAAACTTCCGCAGATAAAGTGTAGTCTTTGATTTTTATACCATCATAGCCAATAGAGCTTCGCACGGTCCATTTGTGAAGCCAGAAGATAGTATTCGCCATTCGAATGGGATCGCCTGATTGTATGAGGAGTAGATGATCGATATAGCCATCATCATTTTGATCATATTCTTTAAGAGATACTCCCTGAGCTTGTAAAATGCTCATCATATCGGTCATGAGTTCTTCCAGAGTTTCTGCTTTGGCATAGTCCTGCTTTCGTTTGGGCATACGCATCCAGGAGCCTACTTCATAGGATCCGGGGGCAAATTCGTATCGGCCTTCGGTTACTTCAAGGAAGTAGTTTCTCAAACTGGGAGCTCCTGCGTCGGAAGCAAAAAACATATCCCACATCTCCTGTTCGGTGCGCATTCGGGGAAAATCGCTGAAATCGAGGAGTATGGGCAATATTTTAATGGTTTTAAGAGTGTTGGAATCCATGGAATGAACCGAGAAAGCAGAAAATACAGAGGGAAAAAGGATCAAAGCAAGCAACAACAAGGATAAAACCAATTTTCTCACTAGATTCACCGCCTTAAAACAGAAGCTATAAAATATTTTTATTGTTTGCGTATGTTGGGAAAAGCATCAATCATCATAGCAACAGTTTGTTCCATTAAATATCGTTCTTCGTCAGAGAAAGCATCGCGGTGGTTGCTGTCTATGTCGAGAACGCCTAATACCTCGTTGTTTCGGATGATGGGAACGACCAATTCAGATTTGACAGCAATATCACAGGAGATATATCGATCGTCTTTGTTGACGTCCTGGATAACAAGCGTTTTTTTCTGACTGGCAGAGGCTCCGCAAATACCCTTGTCGAGGGGTATTCGAGTATGGGAGGTAGCTTTGCCGAGAAAGGTTTCGAGGATGAGCATATCGTCCTCAAGGAGATATATTCCTACCCAGCCATACTTTGGAAACGCTTGCTTTATTTCATATACTACATCAGAAAGCATATACCTCCAGATGTTGCCACCACAAATGCACCCTTTAATTCTTTCCAAAAACTGCATATTCTTTTTTGAAACATTCATGAGACTTATTATAACAAGATTCCAAAACTTGAGAAGAACCCGAAAGCTATTTTGCCAGAGAATGAATGCGATAAAAGCTGATGAAGTGGTCTGAAGCAGCGCAAAGTACAAGCCCTCCCTGTGGATGCACCGCAACAGGATGATAAACTTGAGCTTGGGGAAGATCCCAGATTTGGTATTGATGATGGATAGTATCCAAACAAAGCACTTGTTTTGATCCTGACCAGAGATATAAAACTCCCTGATGGTCGATTCCTATCAAATCCCCCCCTGGGGAAAGATAATCTTTCAAGCTCCATTGCTTATCCACGACCCATTGTTTATTGAGTAAACTTTCATGTTGAATAATCAACGACTGGTCTTGCTTATTTAAAATGCTCCAGGAATCCAAACCATAAACCATGGGTAGATAAGACATATCAGAAATATGGTATTCACCATCACAAACATTAAGCCAAAGACCCTGTTGTTGGTAGTTTAAGACAGGAATCTGATTCATTCCAGTCTTGATAGATTCATCCTTTGCGGATAAGGTGACTTGCAGGAAATAAAGATCTTTCCCGGCAACTTGCAATACTGGATGGACATCATGAACAAGAAATCGATCCTTTAGAAAGTGATCAATGGAATGACTTTTAATCCATTGTCCGTTTTGGTCATAGTAATGAATTTGATGTTTTTCAGTGTCTAAAATATGCCAGCGACCCATAAAGTCCACTGCCCATCGATAACCACAAAGAGCTCGAGAAGAGGAAAAATGCAAAGGTCGGAGAAAATCCCATTCAAGCACCTTTTGTAAACGCCCTGTGTTGGAAAACTGCAACATCCTTGGGCCATATCCATCGCCTAAATATAGGTCACCTTTCTTGTCAATCCTAAGCTCTAAAGGCATAGCTCCTCCAGAAATCCCATTCCCAGAACCAGGATCATAGCCCCTTCCACCCACTGCGGGAGCTTCTTCCCCCCAGGGAACTTGAAACATTTGACTCCAACTTAGTTTATCGGAGGCTTTGGGGAGAGCTTCATATGATCTTATTTTGAGAGAAGTAGTGGTTTTTGAGTTCAAAGAAAGAGAAGTGGAAGCTCCATTTGGAGTGAAACCTGGATAGCTCGTTTTTAAAAGGACTACAATGGAAATGCTGGCAAGAGCGGAACCGATGAGGTAAAAAAATAACTTGAACCAGGGAAAAGGTTTGGGACGCAAAAACCTATCTCGCATGATATCGTCGTATTTCCCAGGTATAAAAACTACGAAATTCGCCCAGGGAAGTTTCGGCTACTTTTAGCAGAGCATTGGTGTTATAACGGAAGGATGTAAACCAAGCACTGTGGATAATGGAAGTGCTTGATACGGTAGGACCCTTACGGGAGATTATTCCGAAATGAACTACAATCCCATCCCTTTTAAGAATAAAGATATCTCCGGTTCGAATATGGGCGAAGTTTGCAGAGCCTCGATAATCCCCAGTAGCAATCAAACTTGCCTCCCGCCAATTATAAACCAAGCCCGAAAGCTCACAGGCAATTTCAAGCAAACCGGAACAATCCACACCAGCCCAGTACTGAGGGTTCTCAGGGCCAGGTATGTAATCGAAACATGATTCGAAAGCATCGAGGTTGACAGGATGCATCGTAGTTTTACGTTGATAATACTCACTCCACCAAGCCACTGCTCCGTTGCGACGAAGTTTTTGATGTATCGTAGTGAGACCTTGCTTTCCTCCCCAGGAATAGGGCGCACCAAGTCTTACGAGATAGGACTCCTGGTAGGCTGAATCGGGGTATTTTCGCTGATTACGTTCAATGGGAGTAATGTAGTAGTCCAAATAAAAACGTCTTTGCCAGGGATAGCTGTATTGAGCATACATTCGAGCAAAAGATAGAAATGCCTGGTGGGGATCCAGGTACTTGACCTTTATTGGAGTATTTTCAGAGGAGCCTTCGAGCCAAAACTGGAGATAATGATCTTCGGGAGGGGAGTAGCGTATTATCAATTGATTACCTTCGCGTTTTTGCTCCAAACCCTCAGATACGTTCGCATGAAACAGCACTGAGGGAGAAAGGGAAGAAAAAAATATCTCAATAGTTTGATTTGCAAAACACCAAAGCTGGTAGTTTTTTTCAGCCTGCGCCTGGCTTTGGCTAATTTTAATAATAGAGTTGCCAGGGTAGATGTTTTCAGGGCTTGCTGAAGATTGAACTGGCTTTTGACCAGGGGATACCAGAAAAAAGGCAAGGATGAAGAGATACAAAAGGGGGGTTTTATACATTTGCTGCTTGTTCCATGTCTAGAAGCCATTTTTTGATGTTTGGATCGGGAGTAAAGCCCCCTAAGGAGCCATCAGATCGTATCACACGATGGCAGGGAAAGATCAGAGGAAAAGGATTTTGCGAAAGCACCCAGCCAGCATTTCGAGGATTTTTAAGTCCTATACGCTGGGAATAGTTTTTGTAGGACACGGTTTGCCCGTAAGGGATCTCTTGCAAAGCTTCCCAGGCTTTTTGCCATTTCATTTTGTTGGGTAGAAATTGATAGGGCGTGGAAAAAGAAACTGTTTCACCATTGAGATAGGCTTTTAATTCAGAGATGAATGAGTTGAGCCAAGGGGGATAATCCCTTTGCTCCACAGGCAAAGCTGATGTAGAACATGTGACAAGTTCTTCGTTGAATGATAGATGCAAGGAAGCAAGAAAGGAGGGAGTAAAAATAAACCTTAAAAAGAGCGGATGTACAAAGTTATCCGCATGATAAAATTTCAATTTGTCGCAAACCGGATTCGGTAATTTTAACATATGCCTTCGCATCCACAGCAGCGCTCAATAAACGCACCCATTTCAAATCACTTAAAAGACGAAGGTTGGACGCAAGAGCATACTCATCAATTTGCAGGCTTTCCATGAGCTCGTTGCCTCTTACAATCCTTGTGGGACTTTGTTTTTCGGCATCCCACAAGAATTGCAGAATCTGAATACGCGTTTCCTTGCTTAAGCCGCTCATCGCCTGTATTTGTTGGATTTAGCTTAAGCAGCTAATTGTACTTTGCTGGCTTTCAGGCATTTAGTGCAAATGCGCATATAGCACACCTGCCCTTTGGCTGTCAGCACTTTTACGCGCTGTAAATTGGGCAGAAGTCTTCTTTTGGTGTGGACATTGGAATGGCTGACATTGCATCCTACCAATGGCCCTTTTCCACATACTTCACATCGTTTGGACATGATTTACATACCTCTTTTTTTCATTTCTACCTAAAGCATACAAACAGAAATAGTATATGTTTATGCCTTGAGCTGTCAAATTGGAATGCTTGTTCCAGGGAAGTTTGAATTCCAGACTTACCCTAAGGTTGTGTTAGGGAATTTTTATGTTTTTCTATTTCCTTCTCTAGTCGCTCTGTAATTTCCCTGAGTTCTTCCTCTCTGCGATTATGTTCTTCCAAGAGCTTCTCAAGATCATCTTCCCGCATTTCCCACACCCCAAATCTTTTTTCTTCCTCTTCAGTGCTTTCGGGTGGGGGGTCTTTACTTTCCTTTCCCTGACTTTCTTCGTTTATCGAAGCACCTTGAAGTGAAGGGTTTGGCTGACTTTGCGCAAGCTGTTGGCGAATATTAAGCACAAGAAACACGAGAAGCAGCGAAGCAACAAAAACTCCCAAGGTAATTACTATAATCACATTCAATTTCGTTTGATGGTTATCTTTCATAGTCTAACTCCAATACTTGTTACCAACCTACAAATTTGATGCCATTATAATCAAACACAAAAACCTATCAACTTGAGTCAGATACTATGGTTCATGTCAAGCCTAAAAAGGATTAAGTTAAAACCATGGGTCGATAGCCTTCTTTCTTAGTATAGATCTGATGAGCAATGAGGATCATTTTTTTCATACAGGCAATCAGAGCAACCTTCTTAGGTTTGTGTTCCTCCAGGAGATGTTGATAAAAAGCTTGAAGTCGATCATTGCTCCGAACTGCACTCAAACAGGAAAAATATAAGATACGGCGGAGCAGGTCTGATCCTGCTTTGCTGATGCGACTTCGCCCATGAACTGAAGTGCCCGATTCTTTTCGGGTGGGATCCAATCCCGCCAGAGCTACGATCCTGGATCGGTTCGTGGGAGGATACCGTCGAAAGAGCTCTAAGAGGACGGCAGCCGAGAGGGTGCCCACTCCAGGAATGCTTTGTAGAAGAGCAAAATCTTCCCGAAGCTCCTCGGTCGTTTCTGCAAAGGTCTTCAGAGCCTCTACTAACGCTGTTTCCAGTTGTTGAAGACGGGAGGCTTCGGCTTGCATGGCTTGCGCTAGGGGAATTGGAAAATGCTCATCATAGCCATGAGCATACAGATGACTGCCAACGATCTTTCGCACTTTCTGGATCAAGGCATAGGTCTTTAAATAAGAGGATAAGCGAGCAGTCGTCGGATCGATGGTGGGCACCTTGGCTTCCTCTTCCTTCAGCAGATCCTTGAAGCGGTAAAGCATCCTGGCATCCATCACATCGGTCTTGGAACGAAGTCCCAAAGCTCGTTTAAAATGAGCACTCTGCTTGGGATTAAGCACGAAAACTTTCATTCCCTGTCCAGAAGCAAAGCGACGAAGTGCATAG
>Ga0208462_1000126_pt1 | contig 103576 bp, 78 predicted proteins | sample AD_SCU001_MetaG_FD_184452 | JGI IMG/M metagenome (GOLD analysis project Ga0208462, IMG submission 184452) | Active sludge microbial communities of municipal wastewater-treating anaerobic digesters from China - AD_SCU001_MetaG (SPAdes) (version 2) | ecosystem: Engineered > Bioreactor > Anaerobic...
ACTCAAAATTATACCATCTAACTCAGTTTTTATCGCACTTTTTATCTTTTTGATATCTCATACAGTTTCCAAAGTTATAATATGATACTTGGCACTTAAGCTCTTCATAGCGCTTTTTCGAGGTATTATATAGAATAAGTAGTTTTTGTATTGCTTTCAATAAACGCAATTCATGAAGATGATATCTTATTTATGCCATACTAAATATAGGAAGCTTATACTTTTTTTTGATATCTTTTTACTCTATTGTTTGACGTTAAATACTGAATAGATAAGGGTTTATTGTCTTGTTTAACTGAGTCAACACCCCCGTCCCTGCGACTCAGTGTATGGTATCGGATTTTTGTCTTGGGTAATTCTTTAATAGCAGTTTGACTACTTCATCCAATATGGCTAGATCCTGGCTTTGAACCAAGCGAATTCCCAACTCGGTGCAAAGCATGCTAAAGAGGTTGAGGGTCTCGGGGGTGCGAGCATACAATGCTGAGGGTCTTACCTGGTATTGATCGAGGAGCTGTATGAGGTGATTTAATATCTTGCTTTCTGGTGATTCATGATCATTGCATACGATGGGCTCTAATACATACCCCGTTTGATGATCGGCTATAAAAACCATTTTGGGATAATATGGTTTGAAGCCTTCTTCAACCACAAAGGGCATATGCTTGAATTCTACTTCCCATTGCATTTCTTCGTGGATCGGATAAGAAGCCAAACGCTTTCTCACCTCGGCTTGATCAAGATGCATAAAGACAAAATTGGGAACAAAGGGAGGAGGATATACCCAGGTATTTCGCCAAACTGGAGCGCCAGTTTTACTTATCGAGTTAACTCTTCGAAGCAGGATCTGTCCCTCCTTTGGGGGAACCAGGTATGAGGGATCTTTGGCTACATTGCGGGATATGGTGGTGACTTGCTGAAGAATCGTCGTCATTAGACGGCATTCTGTTTGCGACAAACTAAAAGGGATATAGCCAGGTTCATAGCTGATAAAACCTGGGCACATCGGATCTTCTTTTAGCTTGGGGTCATATTTTTCTGCTTGGATTTGTTCTTCGATCAACAGGTCATTCCAAGCTTCAAAGGTGCATATTATATTATGCATTTTATATATTTCTTCATCATTTTGACTTAGGTCTTCAACGCTTGATCTCATAAGGGTATGCAGCCCATCAAATCCAAAATATGCAGCCAGACCATAATACTCTTCTGCTGAACCCATCACCGAACAAAACAACAACTCACCGCTGACAGGATCTTCTATGCCGAAAAAATCTTCATTATCCATATACTGCCAGCTTTGAAGCTTTCTGAAACGAAGAGCTTCCTTGAAAAGCTGGTTCCAATCATCCTGGGTGGGAGATTTCCATTTTCTTGGTTTTCCTATCTGCTTGTTTTCGCTTGATATCTTATTCAAGGTTTTCCTCACTTTTCTGGATAAAGCTCAAAATGCTGGGGATCCATCGTGCATCAGACAGGGCATATATCATCTTTTGCCCTTCTCTTCGAAAGCTTATCAGTCCTGCTTTTTTAAGAATATCCAGGTTTCTGGAAGTATTGGGCTGGCTGGCATTGATCACATCGGGAAACTCGCAAGCACAGTGCTCGCCATCCATGAGATAAAACAAGATACGCAATCGCAAAGGGGAAGACAAAGCCTGGAACAGATCGGTCAGATTACGTATATCTTGTTCAGATAGCTCTTTGTTCTCGGATTTAATCATCACTACAAAACCAGCATGGATTCATCCTGATTGAAAGCATAGAAACGAAAATAAAAAAATGCCGAAGGAGGGACTTGAACCCACACGAGGAGTGAACCTCTGCAGATTTTGAGTCTGCCGCGTCTGCCAGTTTCGCCACTTCGGCTCCTAATTCCATGCAAGTATATCCCATTTATTCCTGATTTTCAATATTCCTGGTTTTGGATTTGGGACGAGAACGAAAAATCAACCAAATACCGAGGATCACAAGTAGTATGGGCCAAAGTCTGAGGACGCTTTGAAGAGAAAACCAGGGCATGCTTGAGATATAAAGAAGTATTCCTGCAATGATCATTAATGTTAAAGGCCACAAAGGCATGGACTCTGTAAGCGCATGAACCCAAAGCACAGCTCCAATACAAGCAAGCAAGAGAGGCCAGGAGACAGATAGGGGAGAGATGAACTGCCACCGAACTAAAATCATGAAGCCTCCCAAAGCGCAAAACATCAGAGCTGGCATTAGAATGCCTTTTCGCTGAAACAGAAAAAACTCAGTAAGCCAGTAAAAACCGATCAAAAGCATCACAACAGGAAAAAAATACACAAGCAACTGGGAAGGAACGGGGAGGTTTCGAGCTATTAAATAAAAACCAAGACCAAGCAGTATTATAGCAAAAATGATCCGAAGCCAATCATTTCCTGTGAACGCATTTTTGGTTTTCACGGCACTTTCCTCCTTATGAATTTCCAACAATATACACTTGTACCAGATTGGTTGAGCCTGAAACACCCATAGGCAAGCCCAGGGTAAAGACAATGCGATCTCCCGCTTTTGCCTGGTGCAAGTCGATAAGATATTTTACTGCAATACTGATGCTTTCTTGAACATGGTCTGTGAGAGGTACATGTAGAGGAATCACTCCCCACATCAATTCACAAACGCTAATGATATTGGCATTGCTGGTCATGGAATAGATGGGCACCTGGGGGCGATACTTGGAAATTCTGCGAGCGGTGCTTCCAGAGGAAGTAAGGCAAACAATACAGGAGGCATTGATTGTTTTTGCAATACGAGATGCTCCATTGGCTATGGCGTCTGATACATCATTTTGAACAAAACGGCTTCGTTCATCAATCAGCTTTTGGTAGTCCACATGACTTTCGGTCTTTTCGATGATTTTTCTCATCGTTCGAATCACATTGACAGGATCCTTAGATACCGCAGTTTCAGCTGAAAGCATCACAGCATCAGATCCATCCAGAATTGCGTTTGCTATGTCTGCAGCTTCAGCACGAGTTGGAGTGGGAGACTCCACCATCGACTCCAGCATTTGGGTAGCTGTAATTACAGGGATGCCCATTTGATTGCAAAATCGGATGATCTTTTTTTGGATATGGGGAATATCTTCCAAAGGTAGCTCAATGCCAAGATCCCCTCGAGCAACCATTATCCCATAGGCGGCTTGAGCTATCTCTTCCAGGTGGCTTATGGCTTCGTGCTTTTCGATTTTTGCAATGAGAAAGATATTTTTCTTTTTTTCCTTGATGATTTCTTTGATACGTTGTACATCACCCACCGAACGAATGTAGGAAAGCGCCATAAAATCACACAAATCGTGTTCACATAGAAACTCCACCCATTCCAGGTCTTCTTCGGTAGGAAAACCTATGCGGAGGTGGGTACAGGGAAGATGCACTCCTTTGTTGGGTTTGACAACGCCATCATTTAAGGCTTCAAACAAGACATAGTAGGATTCTTTGTCAATAGCTCTGAGACGAATATTGCCATCATCAATAAATAGGTATTCGGTGACATTAACATCTTCAATAATCTCGGGGTAGTTTAAGCTAATGGCATTATCTACCGGATAATCACAGGATGGACAGCCCTCTTTTACCAGACAGAGCTGGTCTCCTGTTTTTAATACGATGGGCTCTTTGACTCCGCTGACACGTAGTTTTGGCCCAGGGATGTCAGCGATAATGCCCACATTTTGTTTTGCAAGCAATGCTCCTTCTCTAATGACTTTGGATAATCTTATAACTTCCTGCTTGCTGGAATGGGATAGATTTATCCTAAACAAGGTAGCTCCTTCACTTATCATCTCTGCAATAAGCTCTGGTTTATCTGAAGCAGGTCCCACGGTGGCAATTATTTTTGCCTGGTGCCGCCTGCATACAGTCTTAATATCCATTTCTCACTTCCTTCTTAACATCTTTATTCATCCTATGTATCTATTATAGGATAGTATCTTTTTTTAAGAAGAGAGACTTGTTTGATCGCTCTTTTCTTCATCGACGTGACTTGTAAGAGGGGAATCAACCGGGCGTAAAACACTTAGGTTTTTTGAATGGTGTCGATTGAGCAATTTTTCTGCAAGCAATACGATGGATGCTGTCATAGGGACGGCGATGATGATTCCCATAAAACCAAACAATTTTGCAAAGAGCAGTATGGCAAAAATGGAGACTGCTGGGGGAAGATGCACTTGTTTTCTCATCACATAAGGAACAAAGAAATAGTTTTCCGTAAACTGAACAATCGCATAAACAATCAAAACCCCCACAGCTTTTTGAGGAGATTCGATGAGCGCATAAGCTAAAGGAGCCAGAGCTCCAAGGAAGGGACCAAAGAAGGGTATGATCTCTAAAAAGCCTGCAGCAATTCCAAAGACAAGAAAGTAGTCCAGACCAATGATCAAGTATCCAGTAGTGGTCAAGAGCCCCACATAGAAGATAGCCAACAACATCCCTATAATCCAATGCTTGAGTACATCTTCGATTTCTTTGAGAGTTTCAGAAAACAACGAACGGTCTTTCTGGGGAATAAATCGCAAGGCCATTTCCTGGTATTCCATAGGGTTTTGAGCTATAAAAGCGGCTAATACTATGATGACTACAAAGTTTGCTACAGATCCTGAAGCGACGCCAATATAGGATAGGGATCCGCTAAAAATCCGCTGGAGGTTTTGGGCAAGATCGTTGAGCAATGCATCGAACTTTAGACTTCCAAACAGAAAAGGAGCTCGATCTTGAAGTTGTGTGAAAAGATCCTTAAGCCCTTCGGTAAATTCTGGTAAATTGGACAGAAGTTTTTGAATCTGGCTGATGAGAGGAACAGAAATTGAAGCAAAGGGGGTGATCATGATGAGAATAAGCGCAAACAAACCAATGGAATATGCAATCCCCTGCTTCATGCGAAAACGATAGGAAAGGGCTGAACTGATTGAGCGGATAAAGACTGACAAGATAACTGAAAGAAAGGCGATTAGAAAGTAATCTCGTGCATAATAAATGACATAACCAGCCAAGAGTAAAAGGCTAATGATCACCACAGTGGTAAGTACTTTTCCAGCAAATGACTTTTCTTCTTCAGGCATCCAAAGCTCCCTTCAATAATATGTGAGTTGGGCTTAACTTTTCTCCGGATTAAATAGAATAACGGAAGATTTCACCTGTCTTCATGAGAAGGTACAAGCTTTTATCTATTAACACCATGGAGAGGGTATCGAATCCTTCTTGATAAATATAGGTCTGAGAAAGCTGAGTTTTGGTATCGACTTTCAAAACCCCATTCCATAATCGAAACAACAGAGCGCGGTTGGTTAATAGGGGGGTTTGCCTGGGGCATTCAATATATACCGAGACATTCAGCTCTCCTGTGTCCATGTGATAAGAACGCAAGTATCCATCAGGGAAAAACTGAAAGATTTCTCCATTTTGGATGAGGGGTGAAGAACTTATAAATGGGTGATTGATTTTATGCCAGCGCAGGCTCCCATCTTGATTGAAGCAATGTAAGGCCCCTTCGTAGGTGGAAACAGCGATATAATCCTGGTGAACTGCGGGAGCCTCGGTAATGGTGCCCTGGAGATAATACTCCCAGAGAAGACGTCCCTGAAGATTTAAGCACAAACATCTTCCTCCAATGGTTCCTGCAAATACTTTTTTGTTATTCTCAGCAAGATCAGCCTTCACTGCACTACCTGCGTTGAATGTCCATTGAATCTTACCACTATATTTGTTTAAGGCATAGATTACTCCATCAGAACTACCAAAAATTACTAAGCTATCTACCACTAAAGGGGCAGAGGATACATGTGAAAAAAGATTGTTGCTCCAGATTTCTTGGCCGCTTTTCCAGTCGAGACAGACTATTCGAGCGTTTTTAGTGCCAAAGAAAAGCTGATCTTCCCACAAACTCGGATGAGAAGGATCGGCATATGACCAGGGCGAAGTCCACAATATCCTTTGATAGTCAGGATCATAGCGTAGTAGTTTTTGATCTTTGTTGTTGAGTAGGAGATGCTTATCCAGGGCAAAAAAAGTTTTGATGGGGTACCCGAGAGTAAAAACTCCAACCAGAGACGCAGTATCAGCAACATTGATAGGATAGAAACCGCTTCGTTGGAAATTTCCTTTATAGGTATAAGATCGAGAGGGGGCTTGAGCAAAAACTGCCTGAGAAAGTAGTAAAAAAACCATTAACACGCTGAGAAAAAACTTTGTCTTCATTTGTTTACTCCAATTCCATGCTAATAGTAATCTTTTTTTCATTGGCTTCCCACTCAACTTTACATCCCAGATTTTCAGCCACAAAGCGCAAAGGAACCAATGTTCTTCCCGGAGGCACCACCATTGGCACCACCTTGGGATTTTGTGAATCAATGGAAACCTGCTTGCCATTCACGGTGGCCTGAGGATTGTTGAGCTGCATGATGATAGTGATAGTTTTAAGCTTGATAGTAATGGTTTTGCTGTGGGGTTCAAACTCGATTGTGCCCCCCAGAGCTTCCACCACTGGTCGAATGGGTAAAAGCGTTCTTCCTTCGTAAATACTAGGACGAGCATCCATTTCAGATATTTTGCCATTAATGCTGATTCGATTGGATCCTATTTGAAGAATAATCACAATCTTTGCTTCAGGAGGGACATAGCCTCCGCTCAATCCTTTGGTCTTGGCTTCGATTGTGTTGGAAGGCCAGGAATTTCCAGAATTATTGAAAGCAAAAATGCGATAAAAATAGGTGGAACCAGATTCAAGCCCAGGATCGCGGAAGCTTTGGGTATCTTTGGGAAGAGTGATGATCACTTTGAATGAAACCTCATCCACCTTGCGACGTTCAATTTTAAAACCTTCTTCATTGTCGGACTTATCCACCCAGTTGAGAACGATATCTCGTTCATATATCTCGCTGGCTACAAGATTTTCTGGCGCTTTGGGCACCGATTTCTCTTCTTCAGCGCGGATGCGCACCATCACAGTATCTGTTGGAGTGGATTCTCCAAAGGTATTGTATGCAGTCACATAAAAGAAAAAAGTGTTGCCTGGGAGATATAAATCAGTAATGCCATACTCGATGGTATCCTTTGGAAGTTGTTGATATAGGGAAACATTATCGATATCGTTCATGGCATAATATATTCTAAATCCTGTTTCATCGTTGGATTCGTCAGTCCATCGTAACATAATCACTGAGCCCTCCAGGGCTCCATTTAGATTGGTAGGTGCTTTGGGAGGAGCTTCCACAGGGGGTAGATCTTTTTCAATAATCCTGGTCTCAACCACCACTTCGTTGGAATAGGAGGACTCGCCGATGAGATTGTAGGAACGGATGCGATAGTAGTAAAACTGCTTGGCTTCCACTGATTGATCGAGATATGAGTTGGTGTTGGCAGGGAGCTGGATGATTTCTTCATAATCACTGCTTGGAGTTCGACGTTCGAGCTTGAATCCATCTTCATTGCTGGATTGGTCTTTCCAGGTCAATTCAACTTCTTTTTCGCTGATAACTCGGGCATTTAAATCCTGAGGAGGGAGCGGTGCATCATATGCTTCTTGAGGGGGTGGCGCTTCAGTGCGTGCAAATACCTCGTTTGAATAACGAGATTTGCCTGTGTCATTAAAAGCGCATATACGATAGAAAAAAGTAGCAGGATAGTTAAGTTGAAGATCCAGGTAGTATTCACTGTCTGGAGAAATCACAGCTATTTCTTGGTATTCTTCTCTTCCAGTCTTGCGTTCAAGGGAAAAACCTTTTTCATTGTCTGAATAATCTTTCCAGGTTAGATTGATTTGATCATACATTGCAGATATCATCAAGTCGCCTGGGGGATCTGGAACCGTTTGAGCAAAACCCAGGGGCAATGCTTGCATCATCAAGGCTATAGACAAACAAAAGCTTAAAATTAGTTTCATTGGTATCACCTCGTTTTTTCCTGATCAAGTATAGCGTTGGCTCGTTGTAGAAGTTGTCGAATCAACACCAAGCCACTCCCATATGAATCCGGGTCACGCAATGCCTGAGCTAAAAACGATCGATAGGATTCCACCAACTCCATATACACATGCACAAATCGCTCATTGCTGAGTTGATATCCTGCTCCATCCCAGGTGTACACATCTGTCCATATCAAAGCATCCAATGCCGCATTTCCCTCCCCGGAAACATCGCTATACATATTTAATACATCTTTAACCCCGTCTCCGTTCAAATCGGTGATCTGGATGGTATTGCGATACTTTCCCTCGGAACGAAAAATTTCTTGTATTTTGCTGGTATTGGTATCCAGGGTGAAAAAAGAGATTCTTTCCGCACCTTTTCCTGACCCCCCAGGCCACCAGGCACTTATTAGCTCTTTGTTTTGATTGCCATTGATGTCAGCTAGATAATAATCCATGAGTTTCCAACCAAGATATTTTTCCTTTTTTTTACCTTCGGAGTAGTGGTTGATAAGTTGTTTGTTTAAATCAAGGATGGAGAGATAGTTTGGGGTGGCAAAAGCAAGGTATTCTTTTTCATCTTGCGCCCATGATAGCATTCCTACCAGGTTGCTAACATCGAAATCAATCCAAAAGGGTTTTCTTAAACGGTATTTTTTTGGATCAACTGCAGGTCGGATGGCAGGTTGAATGCCGTCTGTAACTAAAACAGGCTTGATTTGTTGGATGGAATCCACATAAAAGATTTGACCGTTTTTCGCATAGGCAAAAGTATAGCCATTCATTGAAAATGAGACTCCTTGAAAAGCCTGGTGAGATTCATCTATCAGCTTGGTGGTACGCATATCGGTTTCGCAAAGCCACAAGCTATTTTTTGCGTAGGAAGTGCCAGCACCGGAAACCAACTGGAGAGGCTTGGGGTGAGGGCGAGTGCTTAGAAGGCAAAACTTGGAATTACGGGAAACAAAGCCCCAAAAATCCCAAACTTCTTCAAATGAACGAGAAAGCACTTTACGACTTGAAACTTCAAGGACTTGAACGCCCCAATCATACGATGAGACAGCTATTCTTTTGCCATCAGGAGCAATTTTGATCATATCTCCCTCAGGATTGGGCAACTCCATCATCGAAAAAGTTGCAAGCGATGACTCACTTAACTGGCCATTTTTGTAGTCATAATACATCAAATGCAAGTCTCTGGCAGGATTTTGACGCAAAAAATAGAAACCTGTTCCATCAGCTTTCCATGAAGGAGCTATATCGTTGGCTGAAGTTAATTGGCGTATATTGCGAGCCTGAGGATCTGAGATATATATTCCATTTTGTGGACGAACAAATAGAATTTCTTCGTTGGGAGGAGACAGAAACAATTTCTCGTCTTCCTGTGGAGGAGTTCGATTGAAAAAAAGATGTCTGGCAAGGCGATACAAACCAAACAAAGCTCCACCAGCTATACACAATAAAAGCAATAAAATCACTAAACGGGCAATCAATCGCTTGATCCGTTTCCTTCGCTTACGCACAGGAAATACCTCGCTTCCATTATCCGTTTTATCATCATTCTAAGAGGCTTTTCACGATTTGTCAATCTTATCAGAACATTTATTTCAATGTCCTAATTTAAGTTGGCTGGTATCCCCCTTGCTTGACGAACTATCAATGTTTCATAAAGTAAAGAGTAATGAAAAATGTTAGCTTGTGGGAAAGGATAATACACGATGCTCAAGGCCTTTTACCGAAGAAGAATGTTTATTCTTACAACCTCTTTGTTTGCCTATTTATTAGTTTTCTTTCAACGATCCTCACTTAATGTATTGCAGGCAGACCTTCAATCCGAGTTTGCTTTGACGGCTTTTCAATTTTCTTCACTGAGTGCTGTTTATTTTTATTTATATGCTTTTCTTCAAATTCCTTCTGGTTTATTGGTCGACTTCATGGGATCTCGAAAAACCAGCACCTTTGGTTTGTTACTGGCAGGGTTTGGATCCTTACTTATGGCTTTATCCAGAGATTATACCTGGCTATATGTCGGTCGCTTGATTTCCACCATTGGAGTAGCTCCTGTATTTATCAACACCCTCAAGCTCAATGGTGAATGGTTCAAGCCCAGAGAGTTCATGACCCTGACTGGGATTACTCTATTTGTAGGCAATAGTGGGGCGATGCTTGCAAGCTATCCTTTATCCTGGGTTTCCAGCTTGTATGGCTGGAGAACAGCTTTTGTCGTGATTTCCCTCTTTACCATGGCTATTGCTGTGGTTGCTTATTTTGTTGTCAGGGATAAACCGTCCGACTTGGGATTTGAAGATCATTCCCTGCCAGCTGAAGCCCTGAGTTTGAAAAAAACCTGGGAAGGCTTTATCCAAACCATCAAAAAACGTGTCTTGTATTTTCCCATTTTTATCTATGCTTTTTCCTTCGCTGTGGTTCAAACGCTTCAAGCGGCATGGGGAGCAAGATGGTCTCAAACACTCCTTGGAGTTGATCGAGTAGGTGCTGGCTTCATTGTGATGTGGATATCTCTGGGAGTGATGTTTGGCGCACTCATTGGGGGTCGTTTGGCAGACAGATACGGAAGGGCCTTGCTTATGAATATTTTCCTGGGAATGTTTGCTATAGTTTGGTGCTTTTTGCCTCTGGCTCTCAAACTTCCCTTTACGGTAAGTTTATTGTCCCTGTGGATGTTCTTAGTGGGTTTTTTTGGCTCAGGTTTTTCCATCACCTGGCATCTGGGCAAAGAAATAGCAGGCAGAAATTACAGTGGGATTGGCATGGCTTTAGTCAATGGTTCAGGATTTTTATTAGCAGCAGTGTATCAACTTATTTATGGAAGAATCCTAGATCAATACCGCTCGGGAGATCAATACCTATGGGAAGGATTTGCAAGAGGCAATGTATTGTTGATTGTCTCAGCCATCCTGGCTTTTACCTTGTCGCTGATCTTCTATTTTCGCCATGTTGGTGCTTCCAAAAACCTCCCCCAAAGCATTGCAAAATAAGCTCTAAGGTCTATAAATATCACATGAATCTATGATCAGTGGAAAGGAGTTTTTCATGAAAAACGGATGGAAAACTATTATAGTGCTGATATGTCTTATGGTCTTTGGCTTTACTGCATGTTCAAGCATGAAATCCAATGAAGCAGCAAATGTTGGATCCTCCAAAGATTTAGCCTACACTCAAGAGGGAGAGGCTGACCGATCGCTAGCCCCCACAGAAGATGGAGGAGCTACTGCTCAAGAGCCCAGAAAAGTCATTTTCACCGCCAATGCCCGTTTACAGGTGGACAATCCCAAAGAAGTATATGATGCTATAGTTAGCGATGTCAAAGCTCAGAAAGGTTATATCTCCTATTCACAACAAAGCGAACGAGAACATGGGATTATTATCCATGTAACCGTTCGAATTCCCTCCAGCAAACTGGAAGCCTTTCTACTATCACTCCAAAACTATGGCAAGGTGCTCAACCAGGAGATTGGCTCAGAAGAAATTACTAAACAATATTTTGATACTAAAGCACGTTTGGATAATGCCATCAAACAAAAAGACCAATACGAAAAAATCCTGTTAAAAGCTGAAAAAATTGAAGATATTTTAGCAGTTCAACGAGAAATCGATGCAGTTCAAGAACGAATCGAAATGCATCGCGGTCAAATCGAGCTTTGGGATCAGCTAGTAGATTTTTCTACAGCTACGATTGAGTTGATTCCCAATCCCAGAGTTATCGAAGGACAAAAGAAAAGTGCCTGGAATCCTTTGGGCTGGAAGCAAATGTGGAGTGCCTTCACTCTTCGAGCTGTCCAGGTAGCCAACGCAATAGTGCATCTTTTTCAATGGATTTTTGTAAATTTGATCATGCTGATCCTACTGGCTTTAGTAGGCTGGATTATCATAGTATTCCTTAGAAAAAACAGAGGAAAAAAGGGGGTCAAGTAAAATGAAGCGCATCCTGGCCTGGATTTGTTGTATATGTATTCTCCTGTCTGTGATGGTAAAGATGCCAGCTTATGCTGATTCTGTGGACGTATTGGGTACAGCCTTGGAAACCTTTGGCTACGAACGTAGTGAGATAAAAAATGACCCCATGATCCTGGAAGCGCTGATTTCCACAGAAGCAAAAATGGTATTCCCCTGGTTTAAACGCTGGTGGAGCGCCCCTTTGGATGTACCAAAGCATGCAAAACAACTCACTTCTGCCGTTGCTGGCTTGTGGAACAGAGCTGATGGACTATTCCAACAATTCATCATGGGTGCTTCCCGAACAGGCAATACCGTCATGGCTATTCCCTCTATCAAGCTCGAACCCTGGCCCATCGCCAAGGATGAGCCCTTGCTGGATGGCATCAAACACGTTTATGCTCGTATGGGCTACGACTTTTCTGAATTCAATGCTGAAGCTGTAAGAAAGCAAATTGGCGATACTCCTAAAGAAATTCAAATTGCTCTGGCAGATTTTCTCTATTCCTCAGCCAATGCTGTAAAATATCGCGATCGAGCCTTGCGCAATTATCCCAGGGAAAAATGGGAAGAAGCTTTCCGTTTGGCTCAATCACTTTCAGGTGAAGGTATGCCCCTCAAAGATACCGATGCTCTGGTATGGGATTTAGGGCAAAACTTTGACTACAAAGACCTTTACTACGGAGCCATCCCTTTAATGTATTCGATTTTCAAAATGGAAGATGTATTGCTCAAACAAAAAATCAGTAGTTATGGCTACGATTTCGAGCTTGACACTCCTCTTGGCAAAGTAGCATTCCAGGGGAGCAGCAAAAGCAACGAATACTTCGGCGACGATTATCTGCTCATAGTAGACTGCGGTGGGAATGATATCTACACAGGGGCTGCTGCAGCCACTTCCTCTTTTTATCATCCAGTTTCTTTGGTGGTGGATTTGGCTGGCAACGATCAGTATACTGCTAGCAAACGCGATGCCTGTGCTCAGGGAGCAGGAATTTTTGGCTACGGTATTCTGATGGACTACGAAGGCAATGACTCCTATACAGCCGCTTACCACGCTCAAGCTGCTGCCACCTGGGGAGTAGGTCTTCTTTGGGATAAAGCTGGAGATGATACCTTTAAGTCCCGCATATTCTCTCAGGGTGCTGGACAATATGGTATTGCCAATTTGGTCAACATCGGTGGTAACGATCATTATTATTCTTTCTATATGTCTCAGGGCTATGGATATACCATGGGATACGGTTTACTGTTGGATACCGAAGGCGACGATCGCTACATCGCTGAACCCTTTGAGCTACTCACTCCTGGCGTTTTAGGGCACAACGACAATGTCAACTACTCGCTTTCCCAGGGTTGTGGCTTTGGACGAAGAGGCGATTTGTATGACGGTCACTCCATGGGTGGAGGGATTGGTATTTTGTCTGACCTGGCTGGAAACGATCATTATACCGCTGGAATTTATGCCCAAGCTTCGGGATATTGGTTTGCTGTGGGTATTTTACATGACAAGGTAGGCGATGATAAATACGAATCCTACTTCTTTACCCAATCAGGAACCGCCCATATGGGTATCACCGTTTTACTCGATGAAGCTGGGAATGATTTTTACAATGCCCGTCAAGCTATTTCGATCGGAGGAGCCCACGATATCTCCATTTCCTGGCATATAGATGTGGGAGGAAACGATCATTATCAGTGCTGGTATGAAGAGGAAGTCAAAGATCCTGATACGGGAGAAATGAAAAAGCAAAAAACTTCGGGGGGGATTTTAATCGGCTCCAGCACAGCCAATGGAATGGGTTTTGCGGTTAATGTCGGTGGGGACGATATCTACGAAGTATTGGACTTGAAAGATCGTGGTAGAGATAGCCTGGGTTATGCTAATTACGTGGTGGATCCCAAAGCCTGGAGTATTCGTAACGTCTTGCCTGCGGTAGGCATTTTTATTGACATTGGTGGCAACGACACTTATTTCCGAGATATCTGTAAAAACAACACCTCATGGCAACAGGAATCCAAACAATACCACTGCCGTAATGCCATAGGAATCGGTATCGATATCGAAGAAGGCTATCTACCTGAAATCACCTGGTAAAACCCCAACAATCGGGGACGGTTCTTTTTTGTTAGGGAAGGACTGAAAATGATCGGTTCAAAGGCGATTTTGCTTGCGTTATTAGCTCTTTTTAACCTATCTTTGCTGTCCTGCCAAAGCTCGAACACTTATTACACTGATTTTTCCCGTTTAATAACTCAGAAAATCCCTCCAAGACAGGCAAAAAGAAACCCTTATCCTTTGCTCAAAACAGACCTGAATGACACGATCCTGAGTGATTTGCACTATAGCAAGGATGGCGGTTTGCTAATTAAAAGCAATGAGGATGTAGAAAGAAATAGCTTCATTTTCCGCTTTGATCCTTCAACGGGCAAGATCGTGGATAAAAGTGAAAAAATCTATAATTTTGGAGGCTATGAAGGAGAGAACAGACATTATTGGTTTTATTCTGCCTCAAAAACAACCACTTTACTCTTGTTTTCCAAATCTAATCTTGCGGAAAGCACCCTCGGAACTTCTGGTGTGAATAGCTTAAGCATTGCTGAGGATTACTACATCACTCTGAACGGAACACAGAGCATCGAAACAATGTCTTTTTTTTCATTAACTGATAAAACAAGTTGGACCATATCATTGGTAGAACAATCCAAAGCTAAACTTGCTATTAATACAGAGTTTCTACCACTTATTTACGAAAACAACGATCAAATTCTTTTGTTTTCTTATGATGCTGAAGTAATTGCTCCCTCGGACCTTTCATCTGCAAAAAACCTTGTCACAGAACATAGCACCTTGTTTTATTGGGTGTTCAACCGATTGGATGGCAAACTGATCAATGCAGATTTCTTGTCAAACACTGCCCATGTAGCAGAAAACTATGAAGCTCTTCTCTGGAAAGCTGATGATTTATTCCACCAAGAGGGGGATGCCTTGTTTTTCTATCGCCACTACCAGGGAAAGCTAGTGCTTGATCGCTATCACTGGGATGGTAAGGGGACTTTGGATAAGTTGTGGAGTTTTGAATTGCCCCAAGACTTATGGGTGGATCAAACCAAGGAAAGGTCTTTTTTCCATCCCAAGCTGTTTTCAGATTCACTCCATTGCTGGTTAATCCTGCAACAAACTTCTTCCTTGGTTTCCGATAAGACTTTTATGCGATCCTATTTGCTTGGGATTGATAAAACATCAGGCAAGCTGAAAAGTGAATTGTGCTTAAATGAGGAGAAAACGGTAGAAGAGTGGCAAATGCTTGAAGATCGTTTTCTGATCAGTTTTGACCAGGGGCTTGCATCCGTTAACAAAGCAGATCAAAAAATCCAGTGGCAATACCATTGGAAGCATGAAAAAGATTGGCACACGAAAGTTCGTCTCCTTGATTCTTTTGTCTTTCTTCTAAGCTATCGTCAGCCCAATCATCAGCAAATTTTACTACGAACTATAAGCAAAACTGGCAAACTCATCCCTATCGCCTCCTTTGAAGATAAGCCCGAACTTCTCGAAAAGATGGAATCCAATGAGCCTGGTTTTTTTGTCCCTCCATACGATCTGTTTGTTATCCCCAGAAAGGACCACACTCATCTTGTCCTCAGCAACAGAGGAGAAGTCTTTCAATATGAACCATAAAGGACTAATGTCGCACGGGGACGTAGCACTTGCGACATTTTGGAATCAGGTAGCATATAATAAGGAGGTAGGTTGTCAATGAAAGTAAAAAAAAACCCTTATAAGCAGTTTTGCTTAATACTTTTGTTTGCCTTATTTCTCATTTTAAACGTTATTCCAGTTCGAATTCATCAAATCCAAGCTACTAACACTTTTATTACTGGCAACACCAATGGCAACCTACACAACTGGGGTTCTCTCGCTTCGCAAGGAGAATACATCTACTTTTCCAATTGCACCCGTGGTTGTAGCTTGTTTCGATCAAAATTGGATGGATCGGAGTACACCCCTTTGTCATCAAGTCGAACAGTTGATAATATTAACATCATTGGCGATGAATTGCTGTTTAGAGAGCAAGTCGGTATTCAGTACTTAAATCTAAACAACCTGGATCAAGGACATGATTTATCCATTTACTCCAGCTTTGATTACCATTGGGACGGTGAATGGATATATTCCCTATCCACAACTAGCATCATCAAAAGGTCTTTAAGCAACATTGCAGAGAAAAAAACGGTGTATTCTGTTTACCCTTCCTCAAACCAGCCCTCCACTGAAAGCTATACCTCATTGCTTCATCAGCTAAATCTTGCCCCGGAAGGCTTTTACTTCACCCAAGCCAAGGACGATGAGGCTTTTATCATGTTTTGTAAGCGAGACGGAACAGAAGCAAAGCAGATTGGGCCTGACCCTGCCAGCTTCCTTCTGGTGGAAGGGGATTGGATCTATTATCTGCATTCAAAAGAAAACAACACTCTCTATCGCATGAAAAAAGATGGAAGCAAGAAAAGCCGACTAAGTCAGCTCAAAGGCATCAAATCCATCAATGTGCTTGATCCCTGGGTTTATTTTTCAGTCACAGAGACTCCTGGTCAAAATCTTCCTGAATATACTTACCCAACAGATTCATTCACATTGTATCGGATACACTCAAATGGAAAGCATCTTGAGCTTTTGGCTTCCAATACTGATGGAACTATTCATATAGCTCAAAATCATGTTTTCTATATACAAAACTGGAATTGGAAGATTTTTAATCCAATGGATAAAAGTCATCGTAATTTTGATGCCTTAATCGAAAGCAAGCCTATAACGCAAGAGACGCAAACCCAAGAACTGGATGAAAACAATCAAGCACTCATCCCTTACCGAAATTCAAGGGGGCACATGAGTTTCCATGAGAATCAGGTGTATTTTTTGTATTCTGATGGAGTATTCAGTGGCAAGATCATCCACAAGTCCCTAATTACTGATGAAGAAGAGCTTATCAAAGATGATGCTCTTTGGTATGATATCCGCTACACTTCGCAAGGTTTGTTGTATAGGCAGGATTATGTCAATCGAGATTCCATCTACTCTGGAACCCTCTTTTTGGATCCATGGAAAAGCGCGAAGCCCAGGCAAATCCTGGATTTCCCTGCTTCTTATTTGGTGCAGGATCCTTGGATTTACTTTTCAACTAAAGCTCAGGGTTATCAGCTTTTCAAGCAACATCTTGTTACTGGGGAGCGTTTTGGTATCAGTAAAGATCATAGTTATTGTCTGAATTTAAAGGGAAAGTATCTAATATATGCACGAGCAGAGGATGGGAATGTTATCCGAGTAGGAATCGATGGAAGCGATTACAAGGTTTTGCGAGAGGGTAAAGCAAGCGATTTGATCATTGATGCTGTCCACCTCTACTTTTTAAATGAAGAAAAACATCTGTATCGTATGGATTACCAGCGCACCCATGAAGTATCCCTAATCGAAGAGCCTGTAAGGACTTACAATCTGAGTGAAAATTGGATCTACTATATCCCTGATCGCTTGCCTACAGAGGTTTATAGAATCCGGAAGGATGGCACCAATAAAAGCAAAGTTACCTCCTTGTATACCGAAGATATCTACACTCACGAGGATCAAGCCTACTTATTCTCTTCGTTAACTGAGCAAGGTGTCCGAGGGATATTCCAAATATCCTCAGAAGGGCAGATTTCTTTGTTTTATGCAGATGCAAAAAATCAAGTGGAGGAAATCGAAACGGAAGTGCAATTGCTGGAAAGTGAGATAAATGAAGAGATATCCCGACCAGAGAGTAAGGCTTCAAGCCCCATTCAAAGTGCATCTTCCCCCTGGGCTATCCCGTTTTTCCTTGTTCCAGCATTGATCCTCGCGGGAATTTGGGGGATACTATTTGCCAAAAGGAAAAAGGCAAAATAATGTCACACGGGGATCCAGCACTTGCGACATTTTAACGTGCCAACACCCCCATCCCTTTGGCACATGCCCCATCGATTCGAGGTTTGTGGTACTCAACAACAAATGAGAACCGTCCCTACTTGTTCTTAGGTTCATAAACAAAGTAAAGGCAATCGGACTCCCATTCTGACCATGCTTCTATAGAGCTTTGTTTTAACTCCTCGACCAGACTGGGCTTAGGAAATATTACCGTATTTGCATCTTCTCCAAAACGTTCGCTGGCAAATTGCAACCAGTCGTGAATAGAGGAAACGGAGGGTTCCAGCACAATACAGTGAGGTTCTTGGCTCTGTTCAATCCAACCCCGAGTGCCATTGATCTTAAATAGCTGAAAATCCTTTTTCGCTTGCTCCCACCAAGCTTGACTGATTTTCTGCATTTTGAAGTATTGAATAATAAGTCCCTCGCTATCCCTAAAATAGGGCAAAGCTTCGATTTCTTCCCAGCTTGGCTCCCAGGGTTCCACTTGAAGAGGTCGAGGCTTGCAATCCTCATTCCAACTGAGAATCAGATAGCTTTGTTTAATTTGCATACCGTAAGATAAGCATAAATGTTTGCTAGCTTCATTTTTAGTAAAGATGGCACAAGCAATGCGCTTTACTAATCCTTGGTGAAGCCTTTCCAGGGCATACTCAAGTTGAGCCTTAATCATCAGGTGGCTTATCCCTTTTCCTTGATGGTCAGGTCGTACACGAAGACCACCCAACCAAGCTGAACCATCATGTAATAGTGCCACATGACTTACTGCAACAAGCTCTTTGCTTGAAAAATCTTCTGCGCCAATGAAAAGACCTGCCTGATTCAGCCAAGTATGAAAAATCTTTGGCACGTAGTCATTGCCATCCCAGATATCCTTAGATATCTTTACAACATCGGAGTAATCATTTTCCTCGACTGGACGTATAATATAGTGAGTTTGACTTGAAGAGATATTTTGAATTTCGTTTCTATTCATGAGGTTTCCTCCGTATATGAAATATCAAACTATTGCATATAATTTTAGCAAATAAGGAATTCCTATTTTACATATAGTAGAGTTATACATTTTCATGCATAACTATATATATCAGTGCTCATGGAGCTTAGACTAGCCTTTAAAACTTTGCCGTTTTAGTTTTCGATTGACAAAAAAGAACCGTCCCCAATTGTTAGGGGAGGGAGGCGATGTGGTCAGCAAGGACTTGGAGTTGTTGGTAGTCTTCTTTTCGGGGCATGCCTTTGATTAATACGGTGGGGAGTAGTTCCAGTTTGAGCCCTGAAAGCATTCCTGCGATCTGCTCTACCATCTTTCCACCCCAGCCGTAAGAGCCAAAAACGCCAGCGTAGCGTATTTTGGGACGAAGAGCGTTGACTAAAAAGGCGGCATTGGCTGCTACAGGATGAGCCCCAGCAAGCACGGTAGGAGAACCAAGCAACAAGACTCTTGCATCCACCAGGGCTTCGGCAACTTTTCCAAGATCCGCATGCACCAAATCAAAGACTTTTACTTTCACCCGGCGATCTAAAAGGAGCTGTGTCAGGGCTTCAGCCATTAAACGGGTGCTGTCATGCATAGAAACATAGGCTATGATCACTTCATCGGCAGTTTCATCGTTGATCCATCTGGCATAAGCCTTCATCACCATGCTCGGATCCTTGAAAATAGGTCCATGGGAAGGAGCGATCATGAGCGGATCAAGCTGAGAGACAATATCCATGTTTTTGGCTATAATCCGACGAAATGGAAGCATGATTTCTGCAAAGTAGCGTTTGCAAGGTTCATAAAAACTACTATCCCCAGTTTCGTAAAACAACTCACTCGAGGCCATATGGGATCCAAAGAAATCGCAGGAAAAGAGGATACGGTCTTCTTGAAGGAAGCTGACCATGGTCTCAGGCCAATGCACCCAGGGTGTGTTTTTGAATTGCAGGGTACGATTGCCCAAGGAGAGGGTTTGCCCATCTTCGATGACCATAAACTTGTCTTCAGCAATGTGTAGGTGTGTTATAAGTAGGTCTTTGCAGGTTTTGTTGCATACTACTTTTGCCATGGGGAACTTTTGAAGCACCTTTGGCAAAGAGCCTGCATGGTCCTGCTCGGAATGTTGGATGATGATATAGTCAAGGGATCCTGCACAGCTTTTATCCAGCAAGGTATCGAGCAAGTCCCACATCACAGGATCGACGGTATCAATCAAGGCTGTTTTTTCACTAGCTTTGACGAGGTAAGCATTGTAGGAAGTACCATCCGGCAGGGGAATCAAAGAATCAAACAGACGACGGTTCCAATCCATGGCTCCAACAAAATAAACATCATGCGCTACTGGACGTAAGCATGCCATTATATTACCTCCTCAGATACGATTAGACAAAACAAGGCTGGAAGAGCTTGCTTCCGACCTTAGCAATAGAAATTAAGCAATCTTTTCGAATTGATCCTTGCCAGCTCCGCAGATGGGACAAACCCAATCTTCTGGGATTTCCTCAAAAGGGGTGCCAGGAGCAATGCCGGAATCGGGATCGCCAACCTCAGGATCATACTCATAATTACAAATCACACATCGATACTTAGACATGTTTTTACCCTCCTTGGGTGGTATTGATGAAGCTTTATCCTCGCCTGATTTTTGATAGGTTGCGGCAGTTGGAGGAGTGGTGCCTCGTTTGACTTCATGGTAATAGGCATAAGTCATGGGTTCTTTTTTGTTTAACTGCTCTGCGCTGATCAATTTGCCGATAAAAATGGTGTGGGTTTCTACTTCAATGGATTTTTCTACCTCAACTTCGAGATATCCCACGCAATAATCTTTGATGATAGGAACATTGAGCTTATCGGTCATCAGTTCCAATCCGTCGAACTTATCCAATTCTCTGCCCGATTTGAAACCAAACCTGCCAATATGGGAAAGGGGAGTATCTTTTTCAAGTATCATGACAGTGAATCGTTTGCTTTGGCTAATCAATTCGTGGGTAAAATTGTTGCGATTGATACTGGTGGCAATGGTGGGTGGTTCGGCTGAAATCTGGAAAACCACGTTGACTACCTGTCCACTACGTTTTTGCTCATACGCTGAGTTTACGATATATAATCCATAACTCAGCTTGAATAAAGTGGTCAAATCCATCATACACCTCCGTAAAAATTTTATGAGCTGGCTGCTTTATGGATGGCTGGAATCTCAATTTTGTTGCTTTGATTGATATGGGTGATATTGGTATCAATCTCTGCCCAAGTGTCCATATTGAGCAGTTCGGGTACTCGCCCTTTGATGCGAGTAATCATTCGATGTATTCTTGGGTTGGATTCGTCAAATATCATCCAAAGTTGAACATTGATATGTTTTTCTGGGGTAGCAGTAGCTTTTGAAGATAACTGATACTTTTTGGTGTTGTAGCCATTCATTTTTTCTGATCCAAGCTCTTTTATATCGAAATCCTTGTCGGTAAAGTTGAAGTAGTGGGATACCATGAGGATATCGTCGGCAATAAAAGCATCAGGCCTACTGGAAGTATTGATTTGTTTTGGTTCTTGCCATTTGTCTAAAAATTTCACATAGATGGCATCATCCACATAAAGCACTTCTCCCTTATCTACTTGTTCATCATAATTTAAGTATCTACGATGTCTGCTTTCAGAGATTAGCTTGTACTCATGTCGTTCATTCAATGGTTTGATAATCCTGACAGAATGAGCTCGGAAATCACCCAAGAACGTGGGATCGATCACATAGACAGGATTGCGGGGTAAAGGCTCAGCGGGTTTGGTAACGTCTGACAAGTTTAAACGCTTTAAGGTGTATTTGACTTTATTGACACCACGGACGATAGTGACAGTTTCATTTACAGCCTGATATCCTGGAATAGTTGCCCACACTGGATAAGACCCCAAAGGTAGGGAATCAAATTTAAAACGACCCTTGGCATCGGTCTTGGCAAGGTTTGTGCCAATCTGAACGGTAACGTTTTCAAGAGGTTTTTTGGTATCTTCAGCTATAATCTCACCTTCGAAGCTGCCTGGTTTTTCGAGCATGGGTGACATATAGAAATCTTCTTGATTAGTGCCTTTTCCAAGGACAATACTGCGTTGATAAGCATGAAACTTGGGATGTTCTGCTTTAAGCTCGTAATAGCCAGCTTCGGAAAAGATTTTGAATCTTCCCTGTTGATCACTTGTGCCTTTAAAGGTTTTTCCATTGCTTGTATTGCGTATTTCAATCTGTACTTTTCCAACTGGCACCTGGTTTTGAACATCGGTAATCACTCCAATTAGAGCTGTTTCTGAATCTTTGATGCCTCGTCGACATCCTTGATTGACGCTAATAAGTGATAATACCATGAACATGACCACGAGCCAATGAGTCCACTTAATTAATTTCGTCTTCATTTGACCACTCCTTTTCATCTTTACCAGGAGGATACACCACCACAAAACGTGAAGGCTCCTCTCCATAACTTTCTGAATTCAAGCCAAATCGGGCTGCTAGTTGATGTTCAAGCTTTCGAATTTTGGAGTCTGCTGCAGGCAAACTAACTGGGGTTTCGGTAATGAATACTTGCTCAATGAGTTTTTCAATACGTTCCAGGCTGAATACTGCTTGCTTTTCATGGCTCCGGTATTGCGAAACAAATTTTTTCACTTCGCTGAGGGTATTGGAATAGATAGAATAGATGGGGATGTTCATGTTTTCGCCCATGCGCAAAGCATCTGAATTCTTTTTTCGAAAGGTTTCGGTTGTTAAAATCAAACTGGCATCTTGCAAGCGCTTTACCATTACTCCATCAAAACGAGCCCCTTTTAGGGCTCGATTTAAATAGTGGGCACTAATCCCAAAAGGGAAAATTCGAACCTGCTTTCGTTGGGAAATGCTGAGTAAGGGATCTTCGGATATTTTGGATCCTTTTCGTTGGAGAAAGTGTTGGTCAGACAGGGAGTTTTCTTGTTGTAGATCAATGCGTTCAGTGCTTGGATTATCGACCACATAGCTTGCTCCGTCATTACTGCGTTTTCTTACTTCAGGAGCAACTGGAAAACCTCTTAAGTAGCGATCCACCGTGCTCTGTACATCTTTATATATTGCAAACTCTTCGCGTCCATGAATTTCGATCAACACATTGAAAGTGGGCTGGGAAGTTCGCTCAAGTACTGTTTTTTGGGTTCCACGTCTTGCAGCTTCTTCATCACTTAAAATCACACTGGTGATCCCTCCCACTAAATCACTAATGGTGGGATTGAAAAGAACATTCTCGAGTGTGTTGCCATGGGCAGTAGCGATAAGTTGGACTCCACGCTCAGCGATAGTACGGCAAGCGGAAGTTTCTTCGGAAGTGCTGATTTCGTCGATGATAATGACTTCGGGAGTGTGATTTTCTACGGCTTCGATCATGACTTGATATTGCTCGCGGCGAGGAGGAACCTGCATTCTACGGGAAAGTCCCACAGCGGGATGAGGAGTATCGCCATCCCCTGCAATTTCATTGGAGGTATCAACAATAACCACTCGCTTGGATAATTCTTTGCTTAATACTCGAGCACTTTCGCGCAATAGTGTGGTTTTGCCTATCCCAGGTTTGCCAAGGAGTAGAATGTTTTTACCAGATTCTACCATATCCTTGACAATGTCAACTGTACCAAAAATAGCCCTGCCAACTCGACAGGTGAGACCCACAATTTCTTCATGCCGGTTACGTATGGCTGATATACGATGAAGGGTGCGATCAATTCCCGCACGATTGTCATGGTCAAAATGATCAAATTGCTCCAAGATGAGGTTTAGATCTGCTTTTTCAAGTTTTTTGCTGGATAAGGCTTTTACAGCATGATAAAACCGTGCTTCTGGAAGTCTTCCAACGTCCAGAATCACTTCAATAAGGTCGTTCAAATCTCCTGCTTCTTGAATACTCTTTCTGAGCTCCAAGGGAAATACTTGCAGGAAAAGTGCTATATCTTCTGCAAAAATATCCGAAATCCTATCCATATCAGTTTAATTATACCCTTTTTTAAAGCTTACCACAAAATCACCTTCAGCTCTCGTTTACTGTGCTTGTTCCTGCTTGTGCTTCCATGCCAGGCTTTCCATGGTTTCTTGCATGATTTGAACCGCACTTCGAATTTCATTGATATACATGGCTTCACCAAATGATACCTGCACTCTGGGTCGAAAGATTGGTTTGAAAAGCGATCGAACTCCACTCACATAAAGAGGTATCACTGGAACTGAGGATCGTTTGGCTAAAAAAGCGAAACCTGATTTGAGAGGAAGCAAAGCAAGCTCTTGGGTACGGTTTCGAGTGCCTTCACCGAAAATCAAAATCAATTCCTGATTTTGACTCAGATATTGGGTCACCTGGTGGATAAAAGCACGATCGGTGGATGCTCGATCTACTGGGAAAGCTCCAAGATGAGATATCAGGGTTCTCATACCCCAGGAATTGAATAGTTCTTTTTTTGCCATAAATCGAATTTTACGTTTGGTGATTACAGAACCAATGATCACTGGATCAAGCACTGTGGCATGATTAGCAAGGAGAAAGCCTCCTCCCTGCAGAGGTAAGTTTTCCAGTCCCTCTACTTTGATACTGCATCGGAGCCATAAGAGGGCTCGAACCACATACAAAGCAAAGTAATAAAACATAGCTTAGAAAAGAAAAAGGTTCAAAAGATAGTTCGCAATAGGCTGAACCACTGCACTGAATATCCCTGGGAATCCAAATAAAATGACCACAAGAATAAGAAATCCGTACCGTTCCAGAAAGATAGCAATATGATTGTATTTGGGGGGAATCATAACGGTAATCAGCCTGGATCCATCGAGGGGAGGAATAGGTAAGAGATTAAATATAGCCAATACGATGTTGATAAAAATAAAAGTGTAGATAAACTGGCTCAAAACATAGATACCCATAGGAATAATGAAACGAGCCAGAATAGCACCTGCCATAGCCATAATTAAATTGGAAGCAGGCCCCGCAAGGGAAACGATAATCACTCCCTTTTTATAGTTCTTGAACCGATAAGGGTTGATAGGCACAGGCTTAGCCCAACCAAATCGAAATATTACAAGCATTAGGGTGCCGATAGGATCCAAGTGATCCAATGGATTTAGGCTCAAGCGCCCTTGGTCGGCGGCAGTGGTATCCCCCATTTTATAAGCCGCCAGCGCATGAGAAAACTCATGGACGGTGATGGCAACCAAAACAGCAGGAATATTTATAAGCAGAGACATAATGAAATCAGGTCTCATCAGAGCCCCAATTCATCGGAAGCATTCTGCATCGCCTCAACGCATAATCCTACAAACACATCCAAAGTTAAACCCAACTCAGTACATGATGCTATCTGATCTCTGCAAGCTCCAGCAGCGAAGCGTTTTTCTTTGTAGCGCTTCATAACAGTTTCAGTATTTAAGGCAGAAAGCTTACGCATGGGTGTCATCAAGGCAGAGGCTACAATCAAACCTGTCAAAGGATCGATGGCATAAAGAGCCTTAGCCATGGGAGTGCTTCGTTCGCAATGCCCTGAATGTGATTTGATGGCATCAAGGATCTCGGGGCTAAGGTCGGAGCCAGCAAGCATGTCCATCGATATGATTCCGTGTTTCTGAGGGTTTTCTGCAGTCAATTCGTAGTCTATATCGTGTAAAAGCCCTGCCAAAGCCCAGGATTCCTGGTCTTCCTTGCGAGTTTCAGCCAATTTGCGCATGCAAACTTCAGTGGCCAGCATATGTTTGACCAGGTTTTCCTTGTGAATATGCTGACGAAGAAAAGTCAGTGCTTCTTGGCGTTCAAGCATTTTTTAATGCCTCCACTTTATCGAGTTTTTCCCAGGGGAGATCCAGGTCTGTGCGACCAAAATGCCCATAGGCTGCTATTTTTCGGTAGATCGGTCTACGCAGTCCAAAATACTCAATAATGGACCTGGGTTGAAAGTTGAAGGTTTTGAGTACTTTGCGGTAGAGCTCTTCCATTGGAATTTTATGAGTTCCGAAAGTATCAATATAGACTGAAATAGGTTCGGCTACCCCTATGGCATAAGCCAATTGCAATTCACAACGATCAGCAAGACCAGCAGCTACAATATTTTTAGCTGCATGACGGGTGGCATATGCCGCAGAACGATCCACCTTGGTGGGATCTTTGCCGGAAAAGGACCCCCCACCATGACGGGAATAGCCTCCATAGGTGTCTACAATTATCTTACGACCAGTTAAACCTGAGTCAGCTTCGGGGCCCCCAATACAAAATATTCCAGTAGGATTGGTGAGATAGCGGGTATTTTCATCCAGAAGGGAGGCAGGAATCACAGGCAGTATAACGTGTTCTTTTAAGTCTCTGGCGATAGTAGCTTGGGAAACATTGGGAGTATGCTGGGTGGAAATCAAAACGGTATCCACTCGAAGCGCTTGCTGATTCTCATCATATTCCACCGTTACCTGGGTTTTCCCATCGGGTCGAAGATAAGGCAACAATCCTGATTTACGAACTTCTGCCAGCCGATGGGCCAGTTGATGAGCCAAAGAAATAGGCAGAGGCATAAACTCAGGAGTTTCATTGCAAGCATATCCAAACATCATGCCCTGGTCTCCTGCTCCACCAGTATCCACTCCACAGGATATGTCGGGAGATTGTTCTTTTACCGTATTGATTACCCCACAGGTTTCAGAATCAAAACCACAATTTTGATTGTGATATCCGATTTCTGAGATGGTTTGACGGGTGATTTTGGGAATATCGACATAGCATGAAGTGGTGATTTCACCCATCACCATCACGAGTCCCGTTGTGACAACCACTTCGCAAGCCACTCTTCCCTGGGGATCATTGGCAAGAATTTCATCCAGTATAGCATCTGAGATTTGGTCACACACTTTGTCTGGGTGTCCTTCTGTGACAGATTCAGACGTGAAATATCTCCGATTAACTTCTTGTGCCATTTAGTTGCAACCTCCATCCAAATTCATTTTATGCTTTAAACATACTTTAGCTGTCAAGGAAACGTTCAAAATTATTGAGATTTATGCATCAGGTAAATCTAACAGGTTTAAACCTATTTCATCGTCAAAATAGCGATCTCCAAACCCTGGCATTTCTTGCAGAACAATTTCTGCTGTAGCGCTGATGATGGCTTGGTTTAAATGGCCTCCAAAGACCCTTTGATTTTTGTCTGCAATCGTGGCATGTAGGTGAAGATAAACCTCTCCTTTGAAGGTGGATAGATTTCCTAAAAGACTTGTTATTTCAAAATCGCCTACCAATTCGAGGGATTGATATTGTTTATTTTCACATTCAAATAGTCCGATAGTAATTGAATTGCTAGCTCCAATACCCGATATTGATCCTCCGGTCAAGTGATTCTTCTGACAAAAAGCCTTCAAGGTCTGCACGATTTCTTCGCCTTTTTCAAGTCGAATTACCCAACGGTCAGGATTAATTTTTTTAGCTTTCATCGCATCCTCCAATTTGTGTCCTTACTTATGCTTCCCAAACCCACACCAATACATGTATTTCTTTGGTTTGAGGCAACCAGTCAACCTTACTATTCAAGACCTCCGCAACAAAACGCAAGGGAACCATAGTTCGTCCTTCCATTATCATTGGAGGAACATCAAGGATAACTTTATCTTGATTATTTATCAAGGCTTCTTTCAGCCCGACTTGAAGTTTGATGGTTTTATCGCCCAAACGAAGAATTATCTCCTTGCTCGAAGCAATCCACTCCACTTTGCTCCCCATAGCTTCAGCTATAAATCTTAAAGGAACCAGGGTTCTACCACTCACAATCTGGGGAGGAGCATCAAGAATTATAGCTTTTTCGCCAATATATGCTGTTCGATTGGCAATTTGAAGCTTGAGCAGGGTTTGTGCCTTATATCTATATACCCAGGTGTTTAGCTTGGTTTGGTTTCCCGCCCTGTCGGTAGCAAACCACTGAAAATCATTTCTACCAAAAGCTAAGCTTGTTGAAAATGTGGCTACCCCTGACTCATCAAGATCAAGCTTGTTTCCGTTAACAGCCAAATAAGCCTTTGCTTCACATCTTACTTTCATTTGCAGGTTGTTTTGAAGGGTGTGGGTAATGTTTTGATCGGGAGAAATCAACTCAATCTGAGGAGGCTCAGTATCAAGATATATCGTACGATGCTCTTCAAGTACATTCCCAGCATCATCCTCAGCTCTGAAAATAAAGCGATTGGGTCCTTCCTTGAGGGAATAAGTTTTTTCAAATACTCCATTTCTACCGAGGGTGATGGACTCGTCGTTGATGAATAAACGTGCACCAATGGACACAGACCCCTTCAAGTCAATTTGTTTTCGATTGCTGATAAGCCCATCATTAATATGGATGACAATAAACAACTGCCGGTAAATGAGAGTGGTTGTTTCAGTCCAAACCGCTTCAAGTTGTCCGTCGGTGACTAAAGCACGATAATGATAAGTTTCTCGCTCTTTGACACTCGTATCAAGATAATTTGCTGTGCTGCGCCAATCAAAATGTTGAGGTATCTTGCTCTCTTGGGCTTGAGATCGAAAGATTTGATAATAAGTTCCTGCACTAAGCGGATTCAAATGAAGCATCACGCCTTCTCTTTCGCTAGTGGAGGTTAGCTCAGGCACAGTGATTTGTTTTTTTGGAAGCACCAGCGGATTAACTTGAATTTCTGCAAGCTTATTTCCAGCATGGTGCACTGGCAATGAAAAGCTAGGAATAGGTTTCGGGCTTTGTAGCTGAACAAGTAGCTCAGAGGGCAAATATTGAACCTTGACTCCATCAGGAAGTGCAGGGAATTTTTGAGGCTCTTCTATTCCATCTTTAAAGAAAAACCTTTGCTCAATAGCTTGATTTTCATATAAGGTGGGCTGCCAGCTCAAGTTCTTGGTTTCAACTGCTCGCGGTTGACGAATCGATACTCGTAAGGGTCGGATATCTTTGTGATCGTCAAGTTTCATGCTGAGGTAAAACAGATAAGTACCTTCAGGAACATGGCTAGGTATGTCAAGCATAAGTCTTAGCAATTGTCCTGATACAAAACGCTCAGGAAGCAGCCAAGCCTTGATTTCAGGATTTTCACTTGCCACTTCAAGATATACAATCTTCTTGTAATATCCATGAGTATATAAGTCCAACTCAAGCACAAGCTCTTTGCCAGCATCCACTATGGGTATAGGCGGTAAACTTTCTACATGCCATCGATAGGGCAAGCCTTTAACAATCGGAACCGAATGTCGTTGATCAGAGTGTTTCCATTCCAGGCGCGTGTCTGAAGATAGAGGGACTCCATCAATATGCAAACGATAACAATGGCCAGGAAACAAGTCTCTTTTTGGCCAGCTTTTCCATGGCTTTTCTTCTGGAGCTTCCTCACCCTCCCCAACTTCTTCTTTGATGCCTGAATATATGGAAAACTCCACTGCTGGAATCCATCCCGATCGCAATGGAATCATCCATTCAAACTCTGTAAAATCATCTGAGACGGTAATATCTTGCATTGTAATATCCGAATCCTCCAGCTCATAACTTAATTGGACCACTTGCATAGAGGTATTTTCTGATTTTTTTAGAAATACTGGAGCATAGGCTTGTTGATGAAAGCTGATTGCTGAATCTGCTTGGTCTAAAGCAAAATAACCCCATTCATTGGTTTTTGCTATGCTCTCTTTTCCTTCCCCATCTTTAATGTCAACCCCCATCAGCAAATTTCCAAAAGGATCCACCACTTGTCCCTGCCATTCATGTCTTTGTTCTTGAACGAGCAAAGGGATCCTTACCAAACCCTGAGGTTGGCTTGATTCAATCAAGCAATAGGCAGTTCCAGGGGGGAGATCTTCTGGGATGAGGATTGTTTCTGCTTGCATCACTGATGCAGTGAAATTTTTGTCGATCAGCAATCTTCGCGCTTTACCCTGTGTTTCAATTGAAATGCTAAGCTGAGTATCCATCGAAGGAAAAACTGCAAGCTCTATTGAAGCTCCTGGATGGTAAGAATCCTTTTCAGTGCCAGGTTTCTGCCAGGCATAAAAGGGGGGAGTCCATGATAAGGGAAGATCAAGTTCCAATGGTTCATTTTGATTTGCGCTGACATATCGAGCTTCAGTGAGAGCTTTGGTGCCTGCATACTCCACCATCCATCGATACATTCCTTCTTCCAGATCCTTTAAGACAAAATGACCCTCTGCATCCGTGTAACTTTCAGCTCTGCTAAATCCATCCCACACCCAAATACGCGCATGAGATATGGGTCTTTGATAGAGGGAATTAAAGAGCTTTCCTTTGACTTGTATGTTTCCCTTCCTATTTTTTTTGATGTTAATGGAATGCTGGGAAATTGACTGCTGTCCATCCTCTTTTACTGCTTTCACTTCTATGAGCGCTTCTCCCTCCAGGTCTGGAGTAATAAAGTATAAATCTTGCAGAGCTTTGCCAATTAAGGACTGGCTCAACACTAAAACGGAACTTTCATTCTGCTTGATCCAAACTTCCACTGAAGCTGAATGAGAAGGTTTTAAGGTGAGTCCTATTTGTTCGCCCACAAAACAGACAGCTTTTTCCCCTTTGCTGAAAGAAGATTTCATTGAAAAAACAAAAGAAGGATTGATCCGAATTTCGGCTGTGTTGGATCGAGGACTCAAACTACCATCGCTTCTTACTGCTCGAACTACATACCAGTAAGATTTTCCTACTAAAAAGTCATCATCTACGTAGGTACGATCTGTGATCAAGCTGTAGTTGAGAGGCACAGCATGCTCAAGGGTGGGATATCGTAATGATCGATACAAGTTGTATCCTACGACCTGATCTGCCGCTTCTGCAGGGGGACCCCAGGTAAGAGTAATGCTACCTTTTTCTCTGATATATCTTGCTCTTAGGTTGGTGGGGGTATCGAGTTCATTTTGTTGGACATAGATCTGACCTTCCAGTTTGAAGAAACCCTCACTTCGCTCTCCATAGATCAGATTTATTGAATAGTTATATGCTCCAGAAACCACTTGATTATCGGGTTGAACTATCAACGGAACCTCGATAGGACTCTCACCCACAGTTCCTATGTTGCGATTTTCAAATCTGAGCCAGGTGGGTCCATATGCCAATTGGATGCGAACCTGGCGTGTTTCTCCTTTGGGGCTCCATAAGGAGATAGTGGATTGCACGTGTTGCCCTGCGGAAACGATGGGATTCCAGGTGCTATCAGGTACACTTGCAAGAGTGCCTCCAGTTTTTAACACTTCAAGTTGGCAGGAATACCAGGAACTGAGCTGATCTCCTTCAGCTTTGATCCATACACTATATTGTGCTGGGGGAGTGTTTAAACTGGTTCGTACTTTAAACTGAATACTTGCGGGGGCTGTTTTGGCTTCCTCTGCTTGAAATTCGGAATAAGGAGGAAGCGTTTCAGCTTTGATTGATACTTTGGCATTAAAATTGGTGAATTTCTCAACTTTCACCTCAAAAATAGCTTCTTCACCCTGTATGACTGTCTTCTTGAGTGGTGCAATCGAAGCATCAAAAGTGCCTCGAGACAGACCAGTGACCTGGATAAGTCCCTTCCATTCAACCGAGTGAAGGTTGTTGCCAATACGCACTGTGACAGAATGATCTCCTACAGGGCAGTTTTCAGGTATTACGAGCCAAACACGTCGTTTCTCGCGCAATAAGGAAGGCAGAGAAGAGGGGAAAACAGATAACTCAGAGGGTCCTTCCACTATTTTAACTTGAAGATTGTTAATGCTTCCTTCGTCGAGTGATATTAATAATGGGACTTGTTTTTCCCTGCGTTCATGGGTGGTGGCAAAGATTTGAGGTGGATCCAATACAAAATTAATGTTTTCATTAGGAAGATCAATTTCCACTCCTTCAGTGATTTTGCCTTTGCTAACTTCAACCCCATGCTTGTCTGCATACATGTCTTCGCTGGTCATTACACGAACAACGTGGATTCCAGCAGGAACATCGGGTATTTCAAAAAAGCCTCGTTCGTCAGTAAAAGCTGGGGCTGTAGATTGCAAGGGTAAATATACTTTAACTCCTTGCATCGCCTTGCCACCCAATCGTACTCTACCTCCGATGACTCCAGTTTGCATGTTGGATATGAGTTGAAATTGGTAACGAGCCTCACCGCAGAGCTGTTCTTCAGCAGGAACCAAGGCCAACTCGACCTTGCCCAAGCGTTGTGCTGGTGTAGGTCGCCAAAAAAACCGTTGTATCTGGTCTTGTTGAAGGTGTAAGCCCCGAAATAGTGGTTTGGTCTCACGAGAATCTGTAATCATTACATCAGCTTTCATTGAAACAGAGGAACGTAAAAAAACCGTCATGGTTTCGCCCACTTCAAAAACACTCCCTGAAGGCTTGTTGAGCCATAAATCCATGTCGGGTATCCGGTAGGTTTGAAGGCACCATTCCTGGAAAGAAGTTTTTTCATCAAGAAATATTATCTTTTCGAGAGCATCAGATGAGCAGGGATGACTTACTCGCACCTTGTAGGTACCAGGAGGAAGCTGTTTAAAAACAAAATAGCCCTCATCTTCAGTCAGTTCTTTTCCAGCAGACGGGCCACTGATAATTTCAATCAATGCACCTTCCAAACCCAAAGGTTGAAATGGAGAACACTGTGTGATTCTTCCCTGGAGGCTTAAAGAACCTTGCTGTTTTCTTTGAATAACAAATTTTCGCTGATTTTGAGCTTTGGAAGTGCTGTTTTGAGCTTGTGCAAGGATACGAACTTCAAAATCTTCAAGCAAAGGATAAACTACTGGAATTTGAAGGTATTTTTCCACTTGAGCTGATACTTCGATATGCTCTTGCCATAATATCGTTTGTTGACCCATGAGTAGTTCGATGGTGAGCCAGGATGCATCGTTGCAGGTAACATAAAGATGAAGATAAGAATCTTCAAGCACAAAACGTTCAGGATCAGTCCTGAAGTCCATTCGCAAATCTCGAGCATTGCTAGTATGGATCTCAAAGGGAAAAGCCCATGCCATCATCATCAGACTGATCAGAACAGCAATGATAAGGCGTTTAAGCATTTTGACCTCCGATTCACCCTCTTTTTTGGGCTATTTTTAAAGATATCCCATAGATGGAGGATGCTAATAAAAGCATTAAACCAAAGAATAAGGGAAGCAAGATGATATGAGCAAGATTTCGAAACATTAAGGCTTGAGTAAAAAAAGCTGGAATGATTCGGCCAATTACAAAACCATCACGAATTGAAAAAAAGGCACCCTGCGCAAGGAGAAAAACAAGGAAAGTACCAGCCGCAGACTGAAAATCTACAAAAAGATCCTTGAGCTGTAAGTCGAGCCAAAAACCAGCAATAAGCGTCATGCCCGTTCCCAGCACCAGAGTGGATAAAATCAAAGGCCAAAGATGAGCTGAAAGGATCCAAACCCAGGAAAATTGGTGTAAGGAGGGCAATTGAATAGGCAAACGAAATACTCCATGGAAAAATACAAGCCATAAGGCAATCCAAAGCAAACCAAACAAGATCCCGCGATAAAAATAGGGCAATAGTAACAACCAGGCAATCAAGAGCAGTGCCAACAAAATAACTGATACAATCGTTGGAATCATATTGGCTTTTTGGTTTTCGTTGTCAAGAAACTCACGGTAATCTTGATCCATTTGCTGGATTGCAGACAACATTTGCTTGTAGTCAGTGCTTTTGGCATATTCCAATTTGTCAGAATATTGAAAAAAGTAACCGGTTGAAATGGCTTCATCGAGACCAAAGTCGCTCAGACCATATAAGGCATTGCTAAGATAGTTGTGTCCTGAGAAAAGCATACGATTTAATAGCTCCTTATCCTCTTGAGGAAAAAGGGTAAAGCATGGCACTGCCATACAACCAGTAGGTGAGGGCAAACCAAGGGCATAGGATATAGTGGCAGTAAGTTCTTGAACATTCATCAGTGGAAGTTCAATGGATGGATCAACTTTGGAGCCAATAAAGGCTAGGGGAACTGTGTAATGATATCGAGGCTTAAAAGAGATAGGTAATCGAGGGTTTGGAATCAGAGAGCTTATAACTAACAAGGTTCCTGGATCGGTTTTCTGGATCAATTCGACGATTTGGTCGGCCATCTCTTGAGCATTAAAAGAAGCTGAAGACCAGGAGTCGTTGCTGGCATTTAATACAATCAAAGAAGCATCGTTCCAATCCTTTTCAGGATAGGATAGCTCTTGAAGAACGTCGGTAGTGTAGGCTTTGAATCCATAATCCTGAACTATCTTGAGCAAAGCGTCTGACTCTCTGGATGCAATTTTCAAAAAAGCATCTGCACGGAGAGGATTTAACCCAGCTTGAAGGGTTTGATAGTTAAAGTCAAGATCATGCATAGTTTCCCAGGCAAGAAAGGTGCTTGAAAACTTCATCTGAGTATCATTTTGCTCTGCTTGGGCTTGTTTGACTAGTTCATATACTTCTTCTGGCATCCCATTCAATAGCAAGAGAGCTACTTTTGGGTATATTGGATCGATAGGTAAGGGCCGATTAAATGATTCCTCTTTAACCAAATCCTCTACATCCATAGGTATTGGCATCTGTCGCGACATTGCCACAAATTGCTCAATCCGGTGTTTTGTAAAAAACAGCGCGCCTATTGAACAGATCACTAAAAGCAACGGTAACAGATATATCACCCATTTTTTCATTGAATGCTCCTTCTGCTATTCAAGCTAAACGTTAATTATAACAGGAAACTTGCTCTTGAAAAAGTTTGTTGAGCTGAATAAGCTATGCTTTTTTTTCGGCTAAGGTATAATACCTTTTAAAATACGAAGCATAGGAGAGGTATATTTGAATGAAACGAACTAAATTAGTACAACTTTCCCTATCCTTACTTTTTATTGCTTTCTTTGCCTTGAACAATCTACACTGTGCTTCCAAAGCAGACACCAACAAACTTGTACCCATTCAGCTTAATGCCAACGAAGCTTCCCTTTTGCTTGACATAGGTGTTAGCAGACAGGCTGCTTTTCGAATGGATTTATCCAAAGATATTCAATGGGCTGAATTTTGGGTGGATTATTACTACAACGGCAAATTTATTGAAAAACAGTTTAATAGCGGTTTCAGCATGAAAGACCGAAAACGCAGCACAAAACTCCTTTTAACTCAAATTGCTTCCATCCCTGGCTCAACTGATGAGCTTTGGACTGTCTCTATCACTGGCAAACATCGCATGACTCGCAACATCAACCTCGCAGATCCCAGTGGAGCTACCGGATGGAAAAGCAGTCCCGAGCAAGCAGTAGTATTAAATCAGGCCATGATGCTCTTTGTGTTAACTCGCAACCCATCCTCCCCGGAAGCAATTGAGGAAGCTGTCTTTCTGCAAGATCCCATCGCCTGGAACAAACTGATGAAAAACCAACATGTCTATGTCTTTCGTATGCAATTTAAACAGGAGAATTAAACTTTTTAGCTTTTTCCCAATAATTATTAAGCTCAAGGGAGGAAAGTTTACGCGAGTCTAAGCCATCTTCCTGCATCATTTTTTGAGCAGTACGATAACGAATCTCAAACTTCCTTCTCCCTCTTTCCATGACTTTGATGGGATCGATTTTTAAGTAACGGATGGCATTAAAAACTGCAAAAAGCAAGTCTCCCAGCTCATTTTCTACTGATCGTTGATCACCGTCGCTTAAGGCATGTCTTGTTTCGTCCAATTCTTCACCAATTTTGTCTAATACCTCTTCTGCTTTTTCCCATTCAAATCCATCAGCAGACGCTTCCAACGATATATCCATGATCTCTTTTAAAGGCGAGGGATAGGTCTTTTTTTCTCCATTTTCCGTTTTTTTGATGTCTGACCACTGATGCACCACTCCCTTGGGAGTTTGCTGAACAATGGATCCAAAGACATGTGGATGTCTTCGTTTAAGCTTCTCTAACATCACATCCATCGCATCGTTGATGGTAAAATTACCCTCTTCTTTTGCAATCTGGGCTTGTATCAAGGGCTGTATCATCAAATCCCCCAACTCCTCTTTGAGTTGTTGCATATCTTTGCTTCTAATTGCTTCCACTACTTCATAAGCCTCATCCATTAAGGACTCCACCAGTGTTTCATGGGTTTGCTCCTGGTCCCAGGGACATTTTTCTCGCAAAACTTCAATCATTTTGCATGACTTGAACCATTGCAAGTCATCAGCATTCATAATAGCTTTCATCCATTCATCCGAACTAAGAATCATGGCCTGTTGCGCCTCGGTTTCGATGGTACCTGGCCGTCTTGATCTAACTATCCGGATTGCACGCTGTGGAGCTTCCCCGTAAGAAACCAAAACAAGAGCGGCTGTAGTGCCTGCCCTCCCATAACCAGCTCTACAATGCATATAGACTTTTACACCCTGTTGCTGATAAAAGTGGACATGTCTTACAAGCTGAGACACCTGCTCAACTGTTGGCAAGCCATAATCCGCTATTGGCAAATGCAATCCTTTAAACCATTCTTCAGGAAGATGATAGGTACTTTTCGTTTCTTCTGTAAAACGTATAAGCATTCTAAATCCCTGCTGATGGAGATACTCAATATCACTCTGCGTAGGATAAGGACCAATTGCCAGGACCTCATCCATGATCCAGTTCATGGTTAAAGACATTTCAGAACCCCCTCAATCACTTGCATCAAATCGGTTTTACTTTTTCGGATCATGATTGCTTCTGGTTTGAATCGGATATGGTTACCAAATTGTGCAACCAGTTGCGAAAGACTTTTTGCTTCCATTTTAAAACGATGGTGCTGATAATCAAAGTTGAAATGAATGAAGATGTCTTCAATTTGTACTGAACTCAGCCCTTTTTCGTATGCTTGAATTCTTAAATCAAGATTATGAACAAACTCTTCCATTTCGCTGGGAAAAACCCCATATTGATCTTGAAGATCTTTTACTAAGCGGTTAAGTTGATCTCGTTTTTTTATGGTAACCAACTCTTGATAAATTGCGAGTCGTTCTCCTTCATCCTTCATAAAGGAGTCAGGGATATACCCTGATAGAGGAAACTCAGGCAGATCAATTGGTTCGGGGCCAATGCCTTTCTTAAAGCGAAGATCCTCGATGGCTTCTTTTAAAAGCTGGATATACATATGATATCCCACTGAGCGAATGTGACCATGCTGTTCAGGTCCAAGAAAATTTCCTGCTCCTCGAATTTCCATATCTCTGAAGGCGATTTTGAGTCCAGATCCTAATTCTACATATTCTCGGATAGCATCAAGCCGGGCTTCCGCTTTAAACTGGGTTGCTCGTTTGGGGTCATAAAAGAAATAAGCATACGCTCTTCGATGAGATCTACCCACTCTTCCTCTGAGTTGGTACATTTGGGCAAGTCCAAGAAACTCGGAGTCATCTACGATTAAAGTATTAACCGTAGCTATATCGATGCCTGATTCGATGATGGTGGTGCAAAGCAATACATTGAGCTTGCCTGTTAAAAAATCAGTAATCACCCCATCAATAGTGTCCCCTTTCATTTGACCATGGGCTACACCGATTTTGATTTCGGGGAGAATCTTTAAAAGATTATCTCGTATTCTGAGAATATCCTGTATTCGGTTGTGAACATAATATACTTGACCATTTCTTGCCAACTCAAAGCGAATGGCTTGTTGTAGCAATTCTTCGTCATATGGCATAACATAAGTTTTTACTGGTTTACGTCCTTCGGGAGGAGTATCAATACGTGATATCTCTTTGATCCCACTCATACTCATTGATAAAGTGCGGGGAATGGGAGTGGCCGATAAAGTTAAAACATCCACATTTTCTTTGATTTTCCGGATTTGCTCTTTGTGCTTAACTCCAAACTTGTGCTCTTCATCGATGATAAGAAGACCAAGATTTTTGAAAGCTATATCCTTGGAAAACATGCGATGTGTTCCAATCACCATTTCTACCGAAGCTTTTTCGAGCCCTGCCAGGATTTCTTTTTGTTTTTTTGACGAAACTAGTCGAGACAGACAAGCCACTTTAATAGGATAAGGAGCATATCGTTCTTTAAAATTCTCGTAATGCTGATTGGCTAAAATGGTGGTTGGCACTACCATAGCCACCTGGAAGCCATCCATGATAGCTTTGAAAGCCGCTCTAATAGCTACTTCTGTCTTGCCATATCCTACATCACCTGTGACTATCCTGTCCATGATCTGCGGAGCTTCCATATCCTGTTTAACATCATGTATTGCCTGCATTTGATCAATGGTTTCTTCGTAGGGGAAAAGTGCTTCCATTTCTTCTTGCCATGGAGTATCGCTTGCAAACCGGATTCCCTTGGATACTTCTCTTTTTGCATAAAGCTCTAACAACTCCTGCGCAAGCTCTTCTGCTCCTTTTTTTGCCTTGCTTCTTGCTCTTTCCCAATCGGCACTCCCAAGCGAATTGAGGGGGGTATTTTCGGGATCTCCAATATATTTGTTCACCATATGAATACGCTCGGGTGGGATATATAGCTTATCACCCTTGGCATATTCCATCAATAAAAACTCTTTTTGCTTGCCTTCAGCGTCTTTGACTACAGTTAGGCCACGATAAATACCGATACCATAGGAATAGTGGGACAAAATATCTCCAAGTTTTAAGTCGTCCACCGACTTAATCGGGATACCTTCCTTAAAACGTTTATGTGTTTTATGGGGTCGTTTCCAGCCAAAAAGTTCCAGGTCGGTCAGGAGAGCTGTTTTCAACTCGGGAGCTGAAAAGCCTCTAGATAAGTGGGCATCATGGATAATTAGATCAGGATTAAGCAAGTCAACTCCAAGGCTGGACAAGATCTCCAAGACTCGCTTCTTTTGCTTGCTGGCTATCATAAGGTGACCTTGACGAGATAGATGCTGATCGACAGTTGTTTTTAAATCTTTCTGAACGATGGTGTCCATATATCTGACAGGTAAGGCATAATGACTTGAAGTAGAAACAGCTAAAGGTAGAGCTTCAAGCTCCCATTGGCGAGGTTTTAGTATCAACTTTTGTTTGTTCTCTTCAATAAACGCTTCAAATGGAAAGGGTAGGATTTCTTTCTTTTCTTTCTCGACCGACCTGATTTCAGAAATTTCCTGGGTTAAACACTCCATAGAATGAGAGAATTCTTCCTTTTGAAGCCAAACAATAGGACTTGAATCGTCAAAATAATCAATCAACGTACACTCTCTTGTGCGCAAAAAGGGGAGATAGTGTTCGATGCCAGAAAACAAGATGCCCTGTTCTAGTTTTTCAAGATCTTCCACAATAGGTCCTGATATAGGGAGTCTTTTTTGACCCATCCATTGTCGAATAGCTTGAGCGGTTTTTTTAAATTGCTCTTCATTAGCTATCACATGAGTCACAGGAAGAATCTTGTAGTGTGATATCTTTTCTACACTGAGCTGAGTGATAGGATCAAAGAAGCGCATGCTTGATATTGTCTTTCCTACCCATTCAATTCGAACCGGATACTTTGCACTGGGAGAAAAGATGTCCACAATCCCACCTTTGACTTTCAGATCACCCACTCGCTCAACACTCAGCTCATGATGATATCCCCAGGGAATGAGGGTGGTGAGGAGCTCCTCCACTCTTAGGGTCTGTTCAAGCTTCAAGTGGATAGCATGAGATTGAAGATCGATGGGGTCTAATACTGGATTGAATAAAGCATAATAAGGAGCAAGAACAATAACATGATCTTCCTGTAAAAGGTTTAAGACCTGAATCTGTTCCCCAATTTGCTCTATGGAAGGGGAGATTTTTTCGTAGGGCAATACAGCAGTGTCAGGAAATAGCACCAGACGGGATGATTGTTCGGGTTCAAGAAGAGCGTATAGGTCTTCTAAAATATGCTCAAGCTGGGTTTCACTTTTGGCTGTAATCAGTAGCTTTCCAGGATTTTTGTATATAATTTCAGCTACCGCAAGAGAAGCTGCAGCTCCAACAGCATTATATATCGAGAAATGATATCGATCCTTTTCAAATATTGCAGGATCAAGAGAAAAGGGAGGATATGCTTGAAAAAGACGAGTAAATGAAGGCCAGTTCATACTTCAGTGGAGTTTTTTCGATGAAATTTATTAGCTGTATAGGCAAAACCTTTGTTCATATAGTCCAGTACCATCTTGCAAGCAGTGTCCAGAGCTTCATCCAGCAAAGCTCTTTCGCCCGAACGAAACTTTGAAAGCACATACTCTACTACATCTTCTTTTTCATATGGACGACTTATTCCTACTCGAATTCTGATAAAATTCGTGGTGCCTAGTCGCTCAGCGATTGACTTTAAACCCTTGTGCCCCGCTGTACTTCCATCCGTCTTGATCCTAACAATTCCACAATCAAGATCTAAATCATCGTGAATGACTATCAATTTTTCTGAGGGTATCTGCAGTTTTTTTAGCAATGGAGCGATCGAATCGCCAGATAAGTTCATAAAGGTGTAGGGTTTGGCAAGTAAAAAAGCTTCGCCTTCTTTGGGCTGTATATTGGCAGTTAGTGCCTGGCATTGAACGGTACGAATTCGGGTGTTGTAGATTGCAGCAAACCGATCGAGCACCATGTATCCAACATTGTGACGAGTTAGATCGTATTCAGCTCCTGGATTGCCTAAGCCTGCTATTACGAACACTGCACTTATCGACCGTTAATGATTTTTTTTATGCTTTTTAGTTCTTTTCGGATCTCAGTAAGATTTTTAGACATCTCGTAGAGGAGATGGATAGTAATATTTCGAATATCATCGTCAGCAAGCTCAGAATATTTGGATCTAAGATCAGGCGAAAAGCCTTTTCTGGACCTATCAGAGAAAAAGGAGGCATAAAAATCTCTTTCATACTCGTCAAGGTCTTCGTCGTCTAATTCGTAATCTTCAACTTCTGCGGGTTTAAGGCTGTTGATTTGAGAGATTAAAGCAATACGATGCTGTGCTTCAAGCTCTTCTTCTGATCGAGGCGCTCCATCAGGCACCTGGAGGAAAATTGTGGGAAAAGAAAAGTATTCCACTTTTTCAATATTTACCAATAGAGGGTATTCATCTAAAAAATCCATCAGAGCATAGGGAGAAATCATATAGACTTCGCCAGATCGTAATACAAAAACTACCGTCCCCTTGGCAGGACGCTCTTTTTTTATATTTTCAAGCTGTTCAGCGTAGGATTCAAAGACTGTTTTTTCGAGAAGTACATAGCTATTCCAATTTATCTTTGTAGCTGTTTCAGGCAAGATGTGATTTAGGTCGTCATGGATTTTATCCATATATTGAACCAGACAAAAAATCTTATCTGATTGCAAAATTGCTGAATTGGTATCGATATTGTTTGAACGTAGATGGGTTTCTCGAAGCTCGTTCTTTAAGAGGCCTTTGACCACCTTTTTTGCTTCAACTAAATTCTTCGGATTCAATGACTCTTCCTCCCGAGCTGTATATCAAGCTCAACTATGCTTATTTTCATATTTTTACTCTATATAATATCATAAATTTGGTATAACGTGATAGGTATCTCTTAAGTGTTATTTTTATGTTGTTTCCTTAGCGCTATCCTCGTATTCTGTACGAAGATTTTTTATCAGCTCTTTCACAGGAATAATTTTTTTAGACCTCCAAGCATTGGAACCAGAAAAAGCAAAGCCTTGAGAAAAATCTCCTTTTTTTGCATGGATGAGCGCAGAGGCTATGCAATACGGAGCATTCTTGTAATCACAAGTGATAATGCAGTGAAATGGGCAAGAAAATGGTTTTTTTTCTCCTGCTTCGACTTCACACAAAAATGAGTTCTTGATAGCCCTTCCAGGAAGACCTACTGGACTCTTAATAATTGTTATATCTTTTTCCTGAGAGCTTAGATAGGTTTGTTTGAAAGCCTCATCAGCATCACATTCATCGGTAGCTACAAAGCGCGTTGCCATTTGAACTCCAGCTGCACCCAGCTCAAGGTATTTACGGATATCTGCTCCTGTATAAACTCCACCTGCCGCGATAACGGGTATAGCTTTGCCATACTTTTTTTCAAGATGTTGAGTTTCATTAATCACTTCAGTAAGCAAACATTCCAGTTGGAAGGAAGGGTCTGTGATCTGTTCAGGTTTAAAACCAAGGTGGCCTCCAGCCTTCGGACCTTCCACCACAAGTGCATCAGGTACATAGTTGTATTTCTCGTGCCATCGGCGTGTGAGAAGGTTAGCTGCTTTTGCGCTTGATATAATGGGTACAAGCTTGGTTTTAACATTGTTACTGAGGTAGGAGGGAAGATTGAGAGGTAGCCCTGCTCCTGCAAAAATGATATCTACCCCTTCCTGTATGGCTGTGGCTACATAATCTCCAAAATTGGAAAGCGCAACCATGATATTGACACCAATAATCCCTTTAGTCATGGATCTTGCTTTTTGTATTTCTTCACGCAAAGCCCTAATATTTGCTTGCATATAGTTTTTGAAAAAATCGGGTTCAGCCATACCAATTCCTGCAACTGCAATAACACCAATACCTCCTTGGTTTGCAACTGCAGAGGACAGACCCGATAAGGATATTCCAACTCCCATGCCCCCCTGTATAATGGGAAGAGATGCCAGTAAATCCCCAATTCTAAGGGCTGGAAACTTCAGATTCTTCATGATGCATCCTTGCTCAATTAAGAGAAAACAATTTTTCTGTATTATACCACAAGGCAAATTAAAATAGGTAATTCTTAAGAAAAACTCTAAAGAAAGTATTGACGAATGAATTAACTATAATATTATTAGTTTAAAATTATGATAACATAAGAAAAGGGTGATAAAATGCATTTTAACACAAAGGTGCCAATCTATTTGCAGATCTTAGATCAAATTAAGTACAAAATTTTACGCAAAGAATACCGAGCAGGATCCATGACTCCTTCCGTAAGAGCCCTTGCCGCCGAATACAACGTTACCAACAGCACTATTCAGCGCGTTATGTTTGAACTTGTACGTGACAGGCTTTTAATTCCAGCTCGTGGAGTAGGTTATTATGTTACTGACGACAAAAACCTTATCAACCGCCTCAAAGAAGATGCCTACAAAGAAAAACTGAGCGAATTTTTCCAGGAACTCAGAAGCCTTGGTATTTCAAAATCAGAACTCATCACCATTATTAAGCCATATTCAGATCAGTGGGATGATCTGCATGGGCGCGATTGAGCTAAAAAAAGTATATAAAAAGTACTCCACTCAATACGCTTTAACAGATATAAATTTAACTATTTTTCCAGGGTCCTTGCTTGGTTTGTTGGGGCCCAACGGTAGCGGGAAGACATCTCTCTTCAAGCTTCTGTTGCGTTACACACAGCCCAGCATGGGTCAAATTTTGTATCAAAGAGCTCCATTAAATCACTCTTCAATGAAGCAGATAGCTGGCTTCATACAGGGGAATCCCTTTCCTCGCTGGATGAGGGTGATTGATGCAGTAGATTTTTACAAGGATTTTTTTCCCGATTTTGATTTGGCTTATTGCAACAAACTATTAAGGCAATTTGATCTTAGCCCCAAAATCATGGTTTCCAAACTTTCCAGCGGAAACATCTCATCATTAAAACTAATCTTAGTTTTATGTCGAGTAGGAGCTTCGATATATCTTCTGGATGAGCCCTTGGAAGCTATGGACATCGTCACACGCAATATGTTTTTAACTGAGATCCTCAATGCATTTCACGATAATTGCGCCATGATGATTTCAACACATCATGTCGAGGAAATTGAACATATTTTAAGTGATGTGATTTTTATCAGGCAAGGCCATATTGAACTCACAGCCAACGCTGAAGATTTACGCATAGAGCGAAATATGTCCATTGTAAACCTATACTGGGAAAAATATGTTCATTCTAAGCTTGATCAAATACGAATATAGAAAGCGTATTCATAGATTAAATATAGGGCTTTCGGGTGTTCTTGTTTACAACTTACTAGTATTGCTTTTTCACTACATTCCTGCCTCTCAGCTTCTTACAAGCACTTTTGCTCGAAACGAAGGGGTGTCTCTCTTAATCAACGAGCTAAGTTTTGTTTACTTTCTTCCTTTAGCAATTTTAGCTTTTTTTGCTTTTGTTGACATTTATCATCTGCCAAGCTATGCGTTTTTTCGACAAATTCCCCATTCCAGTACTCGAATCCTTTGGGCAAAGCTGATAGGAGCTAATGCGGAGTTTTTTTTCTTTGGCACTCTTCAATACCTGATAAGTTTAGTGTTTTTTTATGCTTTCATCCTGCCTCAAAGTATATCTTATCCTGAAAGTCATGCCCTATTTAAAACATTTGTATCCTCTTCCTTGTTGTTTCATTGTCTGACCCTTTTAGCGATCAACATGATCAATGCCATCGTATTGTTTTTTTATTCCTACTTCTCTTTCAACAATCATATCAAGTCTTCATCAAAAATCGGTTTTTACCTAATTCACACGAGTATAGCCATTCTGTGTCTTCTTTTTTTTAACCATATCTTCAACAACATGGTTTCCTTCATTTCAAGTACTTTTTACAAAAACTACATTGAGAGTGTAAGCCCCATCAATGCTATTTATATCGCATTATTTTTGATTGGAGGGTCTTTGTTTTTTAGTATTCCGTTCATGGTGTTGGTCGATAAGAGACTTGACTTTATCTGATAGGGACACAAATTGAACACATCAAAACTACTAAAACATGACTTCAAACTGCGCTTGAGGCGCTCTGTCATAGTTTTTCCTTTCTTGATGATTTACAACATTCAGTTTGTTTACTTCAACCTCCTTCCCGTTTGCAAACACTTTGATATTTTCTTTCGTACTGAATTGTATATCAGCTTTCTTACTACAAAGATCGGTTTACTTTATATCCTTCCTCTGACATTTTTAGCTCTTTTTGCCAGCTACGATATTTACCGTTTGAAAAATTTTTCTTTTTTCCGTCCTTTGCCAGTGAGAAGCAAACAAGTTTTATTAGTTAAACTGATTGGTTTTAATCTCGAGCTCTTTTTTTATAGCACTTTTCAATATCTTGTTTCTCTGATTTTGTTAAAAATCTATATTTCTCCAGTTAGTCAAGACTACCCTTCAGCTCATAGCTTAATCATGACCTATGTTTCTGTTTCTTTCTATTTTCACATACTCATGATACTCAGCCTAAATTTCCTCAATGCGGTGGGCATTTTTTTCTTTACCTTCATCTCTTTGAGTCAACAAAACAAACTCAAAAAACTCCTGTCGCACTATCTCTTTTATGTCCTTGCGGCAATAGTATTTGTGTTTATCTACAACAATTTTATTGATGTGATCATGTTTATGCCCTATTTCACCATAAAAAAAGCATTTATTGATCAAACAAATATCTTGATTTTTTTTAACTCAGTGGCTCTGTTAATTGGTTGGACAACTCTCTTATGCCTACCAATGTTACTGCAAATTGATAACAAAATAGATTTTACTTAGGAGGTTCTCATGGATCTAATGAAATTCAAGAATCTGGAACGCACTACCTTTAAATGGTTTTCTTTAAGAGAAATCAAAGAGCTGGATCAGGTGGAAGATAAGCTTCAATTTATCAACTCGTTTTCTTTTGGGCCTTTTGTCCCCTACAATCTGTATCACTTTTTTCACAATCTCTGGGATTTTTATGTGATGGAACTGGCTAGTTCTTATCTTTATCTCTTTGTGTTTTACTTCATGTATATAGGTTTTCTTATCAACATGTTTACTGGAATGTTTAGCAGTCTGAACTCCATGGATACCATGGATTTTACCCCAGATTTCAGCTCTTTATTTGGTTCTTTTTTTCCTATGATCCTGATTGGTTTAGTGGTCATACTGCTAATCTTTTTTGCTGTCAAGCTATTCCAATGTTTTCACTGTCGTCGTCTTTCCTGGAACCGTTGCGAATGGAAGGATTATGAGTCGTTCGAACAGGGAGAAAGAAACTGGAACATGGTAGGCATGGTCTTTTTTATTCTCCAAGTGCTAGGTATTGTTTTTACGATTGCGCTGATAATTTTCGCCTGGAATAGCCTTATGCCTATAATAAATGAATCAATGATGTCTATCTAGGATAGCTGATACTAATCCTTTGCTCGGGTACCGACCAAAGCACTTCACAACCCAGGTTTTCTGCGATAAAGCGGATGGGCACCACGGTAGTGCCTTGGATAATCTGAGGTGCAACATCCAGACCAACAGCTTCTCCATTCACCTGAGCAGTCTTGCTTCCGATGGTGAGTACAATCAGGTCTTCTTCCAGTTGGTAGGACACTGTATGAACCAATCTGCTTGTTGGATGGAACGTAAAATCGATTCTAGCTCCCAGCTCTTCTCCGATAAATCGAAAAGGCACCAGGGTGCGTCCATTTTGAATAAAGGGAGCCAGTAGGAGTTGCTGTTTAATTCCGTTGTTGCTGGCTTCTTTGTTGCCTATTTGCATGAGAATGGTATGTCCAAACCAGAATTGAAGCTCTTTTTTCTGAATGTTACCCACCTTATCGCTTGCCATTAATGAAATTGTGTTGAGCCCTGTTGAGACAATATAAGCATGCTCAAATTGCCCATCCTCGGCTATATCAACGATCTTTCCCTGAATTAACAGCTCTGCTCCGGGGTCGTCCAAACGCCCTTTGATGAGCACTTTCTTTTCACGGTTGACTACCGTTTGCATAGCTTTTGGAGACTCTATCTGAATATCAGGAGGAGTGGTATCCAGCTCTACCTTGTATTCTCTGGTCAATCGATTGCCAGCCTCGTCTTCCGCTTCAATGAGGATCAGGTTTGCGCCTTCTTCGAGAAGGAGCTGATGCGAGAAGCTCCCATCTTTTGGGTCTCTATCCACAAGCACTCCATTAATCTTGAGAAGGTGGGTGTCGTATATTAAAACCTCTTTTCCATAGATTGAGATTTTAACTAAGGTGTCACGCCCACTGATTTCAAGCTCTTTCTCTCGAGTAAGTACGTTTTGGCTTGAAGGTTGTTCGATAACTATTTCGGGCAAAACCGTATCCACCCAGATTTCTTCAAACTTGGGTTCCTCTTCTCCATATTCGGTGTAAGCATAATACCATAGCTTGGCTTTGAATTGACCCCCATCCAACACGCGGGGCAAGGGATATTGCGTTTGATAAGAAACGTTGGTTGGCTTTGGCTTATCATCGTTCCACCAGAAAACCACTTTAGCCTCAGGATCGGATACTTCGAATGAAATCTTCGGAGGCTCAAGCCACCAATTGTTCTTACCTTTTTTCCCTCCTTCGAGAATAATACGGCTCGTAGGAATTGGATGCAATATTCGATAAGTATAGCTTGCGCTCTCTTCCAGAAGGGTAACCTTCAAAGTGTATTCCCCAGGGTCAGGATTTGGAATTTTCCTCAAAAGCAAAGAAAGCCCCTTCATATCTTTTGGATCTGAAATGGTTTTGGTGAGAAATAAACCCTGATGGCCCAAATCAATTTGAACTTGATCGCCTTCTTTGGGGGGCAAGGTATCGCTGAAACGAATTCTAATTTGATAGTCACTAATGACATGAGCATAGGGAGGGTGAGGATCAATCATAAAACTCACTATCTTTATTCTGTCTTCCTCCAATTCTCCTGTAATCGTGTAGACTTCAGACTTTGCCCAGGCATCTGCTGAGGTAGCTACTTCCACTTGATATTCCCCGGCTATGGGAGGGTTTGTTATGCCAAGAGCTTCGCTGATTTCCACCAACACCCGCTCCGAATCTTCAATATCCATGGGCACCAACAGGCTAAGGGTTTCAGAGCTCAGATTTGCTTTGGCGGATAAGGGTTTGCCGTTGATTTTGATCCACTCGGGCTTGAATTTGTCGGGAGAAACAGCCCAAAGAGTGCCTTTGGGAAAGCGTAAACGGATAAAATCACGATGAGCCTTTAACCATCCCCCTCGACCTACATTAAAATTGACCTTGTATCCTGCTTGAGCATCCACGCTCGGAGGATCGACCATCACCTGAGGCACCCCTGTCGGAACACCTATCTGGCTTTGAACAATTTCAAAGCTTGTGCTGATTTCTTTGGTCTCCCTTTGGGTGGAAACCCTATACTCATAAAACCCTTCCTTTGCGGGAGTTTTAAATCCGCATTCCTCAGGGCAAACTATGTTTATAATATTGTATCCTGGCAGACTTGGATCTATTTTAATGGGCGTATATACCTGGATGCTTTTCATGGAGCCATCGGGATAATACTCGATCTTGGGAAGAGTTGGACAAGGACCACAAGGAGAAAGTCCAATAACAATAATCTCATTGAATCTTTTTAAACGTAGCGTCCTTTCGGGCTCTTGCTCGGGGATGGGAGGATCAATGATGGTACCTTGAGGGAAGCCAAGTTTAATCCAATCCGAGCTTTCCAGAGTTTTTTCTATTTCAAAAGTGAAATTATAGCTTGCAGAGCTCCCTATTTTTCTCGGTTTGACTTCCATAGCGAATGATTGACTAATCGTAAAAGCTTTGGAAGCTACCCACTCAGGGTCTGCAGGCAGGGTGGATACTTCAATAGTATAGTCTCCCGCTTGCGCAGGGTTGATAATTCCCGCTTTAGCATCAATCTGGATCACCACTCTCTCAGAATCTTCGACTTCCACGGGAGTGTTGAAAATAAGGTTTTGCCCTCTGGGAGAGGGGCGAACAGATAAAGGGACTCCATTAACTAAAATCATTTCGCCAGGGATCTGATTGATGGAAAATGCCGTATCTTTGGGAAATCTGAGCCTTATAAGGGCTTCATTTTGTTTAAGCCATCCACCCTCACCAACATTAAAGGCTATCGTATAGCTTGCATTTTGCCCTGCGATACTTGGAACAGTGTTAACTTCAGGAATACCTTCAGGCACTCCTATACGGCTTTCCACAAACAAGACTGAGTCTGACTTTTGCCACTCGATCTCAGCAGAGGTAGAAAACTCAAAATAATAAGCTCCACTCAAATGAGGATTTTTGAAGCCATAAACATCAGGAATAGTAATACGTATCCAACCATCCTCATATTCTTTTATGAAGAGTTTTTTCATAAGGGTAAGTGTTATAATGTTGTTTTCGTAGTCGAGTTCCATGTATTCGGGAAGATGGTCTCCTGGTGGTTTGGTGCCCTCTTGAGAGGGGAAAACGCAAGCTTTGGGAAACTTTATCTTGATCCATTCACTCTTTTCCAGGTTTTTAGTGAGTCGCATGTCGATATAATAATTCGCACCTCTTTGCACCTTACGGGGTTTGGCAGTTACCACCATGTTGGCGGAAGATAATGTTGTCTTTTTTAGGCTTGGATAAGGCATGACTCTCGTCAATTGATCAAACTTACTCCATGACATTGCCCCAAAGAGGAAAGTAAAATCTCTCAGCTCTTCGTTGGTGATTGGCTTTCGAAGCAGGTAACTATAATGAAGTAGGTAGGAGAGATATATCTCGCTTAAATACATACTCATGGATGGCCATGAAGCTAAATCACTTACAAAACCACTCTTGAAACAGAGGCTACCATAACCAGTGTAAATCAGCCAGGTCTTATCGGGCAATTGAAGGGCAGAATTTGAGAAAAAAGGAAAGCTTGAATGGTTTTTAAACTTGACCGTAAGGTTAAAACTGGGCAAAAAGCGATAGCTTTGCTTAGTTTTCTGGTCGAGAAGGCGAAACGATTTGTGAAGAGTAAAATCATAGGATGCAAGCTCATTATCTTGCTTGTTAACTGAGTTTAAGAATAAATGTACTAATTGATCCAAGTCCTCTTTGGAATATTCCAGAGTGTCAGACTGAACTTCGGTATTTTCAGCAAACTGCTTTGCAAAAACTTCAGCATCAGGATACAAATGAGCGTGTTTTCCTCGGGGAACAGGAGCCATGGTTTGTTCTTCTAGCGCAAGATCAGCTGTATGCGCTGTATTCTTATAAGTATTGGCTTCATATAGCGCAATCGCATGGGACAAAACTATCATAGGAAGACAAGAAGAATCTATTTGCTGATAGAGAGCAAGTCCAAGAGTCGTAAGATAATGCACATAAGAACTATCAGAAGCAGGATAGCCAGAAAACAAGGTATGATAAAGAGATGGGGATCTCAGATAAGTCTGATCTGAAAAGTAAAAATTACCTTGAATCCAAAAATTCCACCTGCCTTGAGCATCTTTCAGTCCAGATAGAGCGGCTCCACTGGAGCCTTTACCTTGACGCGTCACTACCTGAAGCAGGGGAAGATAAACCATAGTTTCATTGGGGTGATGCACAAGATACGATCGATCAAATGTGAAAGTAGTTTGGCTAAGCTCCCGCCTATCCTGAAAAAGGATTTGAATACATTGTAGTGCTTGCAGAGAATCATCCTCGTTCCAGGAATACACGGTTTCCTCCATGAGATATTGTTCGGAGCAATAAGCCATCAAATCATCTCGCTCTTTGGGAACTCCGAGCAAGTCCCAGGTATAGGGATTGGGGTTGGAAGTCTGTATATTCTGCTCACTCAGATAAGTGCCCCACATCCAAGCAGAAAACAAAGCACTGAGCGGTTTGTTAAAGGCCTGCATACCAGAATTTGTCAAATCTGAAGCTAGCTCTTGATAGAGAGTAAAATAGGAATACGTACTTAAATTGGGTTTTTTTGACAGCTCCCACTCCTTGATCAAACTTCCATCGCTTTCACAAAGCACGCCATACAAGGGGAAATCATACATTTCCGAACGATGGATAAAGGCCAGAGCTTGCCCTTGGGAGTTTTGGATAAAAGACAAATAAAAAGGAATCCCCGATTCAATCTTATCCTTATCTTCCAAGACCAGGTAGCTTAAAATCTGTAGATGGAGGGTATAAAAATCATTACTACGCTTGTCTATCAAGGTAAAAGATTTGCTGTAATTGGCAAAATAGGAACGTTTGAGAATATATCGGTTTTCAAACAAACTCGCATGTAAAAAAAACTTTTCAAAGAGCTGGTAGTCTTCAAGGTTAAACTTGGGCTTGAAGGCTTCCATACGGTAGTTGAAAGGCAAATCAAGGTATAGGTCTGCCAGAGTGCTGCTTTGAGCTTTCACAGGCCTGGGACCGAAAGGCAGGGCTAGCCCCAACGAGAGCAAGGCTACGATAATCCAGGATAAGAGTCTGGAAACAGCTTTTCCAAAACTTTTCATTAGTCTCCTCCTATGCGCAAACGACCCTGGCTGTCTTTGTGGACTTCCTTCCAAATCATCCCTTCCTCGTTGATGGAACGAAATTCGAAAGGCTTGTTGTCTAATGCCCAGGAAATGATTTTTGTCTGTTGGTCAAAATCATCAAGATAACCTTTTTTTCGCAGAAGCGTCACTTTTAAGTCGCCATAGTTTTTACTTTCATCTTCAAAGAGAAGGGGTATGTAGAGGTAATGTCCCACAGGGATAGGAGCATCATTCAGATACTGGTAAAAATCTAACAAACTAATTTCGAGTATTGTTTGCTGATCCTCTGTTGAAATCAACAAGTGAGTAAAGAGGTTTTCTTGAAAATAATATCTACTTTTCACGTTTAACTGAATTGGATCCGTTCCAATATTGCGCAACATTAAAACCAGTTCATTCTGCTCATTGGTGGTCAACTCCACAGATCCTTTCTCCATAGGCATCTGCTTGGCAATATACTCAGAATTAAAATGATGATAGATTTCTTCATCAATTCGCTCATATTCAAACAAAAGCTCAGGTTTGGATCGATGTAGTTTGGATCGATGGAATTGCTTGGCACTGTCCAGAAAAATTAAGTCTTCCATTTTGATATGGAGCTCTCCTTTTTCTTTGGAGGGTAAGTATTCCAATTGCATAATTGTAGCCAGGGGATTTACATATAAAGGTTTTTCCGGCTTATACCAGCAAACTCCATTCACAATGCCCACCAGCTTCAACTTGGCTTCCCCCAACAGCTTATACGAATAAAAAGGACCACAGGCATTTGCAGGAGGGAAAAGCCAGGCAAGAGCTTTATCCGTCCAAGACAAGGAACTATAAAGGTAGGGGTAATATGGGTGCTTACAATCCACCAGCCAGGAAAAACTGATCTTGATATCCTCAATAAGCTTGGGCTCATTAATTTTCAAAGCAATGTATTCCAAAAGAAAACTTTCTTGAATGCTGACCTCCGTGCCCACATAGGAATAGAAATGAGAGCTCATACCAAATACTTCCTGGTATTCGTCAGGATTTTGAATAATGTTGACCAAATCCTCTTTGCCAGTGTAAACTTTTCCACTCCAAGCATCGCTGTAATGAATGGGCATGGCATAGATGGTATTGATCGAAATCTTTTCATTCACGGGGAGAGTATTGCTCGTAGTAAAATCGAGAGAAAGCTGGTCTTCTTTGTTGCTCTGAGCAATTTCTTCTTTTTCCATGGTATGGGTAGGAAAATAATAGCGAAAATGGTTGTATTTGTGGTTTTGATTGGCCTGCTCGGGAGACAAGGGTGCTTTGTGGAGACGAAATCCTTCCATGAAACCCGAAAAACCATAACTTGAACTTTCTACATAGTAGCCCCCAAAATGCAGATCTCCTAATACTGTCGGAGGGTTCCAGGAAAAAGAAGAAAGCCCAGATCTTACAGGCACTTCTTTTCCGTAAAGGTAAAGCTTTGCCTGCTTTTTTGCAAAATCCCAACTGAGCTGGAGATGATACCAATTGCCCTGGTGAATAAAAGTATTCCATATGATTCGGTTTTGACGGGATCCCAACTGGAGAAAGATGGATCGATCGGGAAGCATACCTATCATGATATGCTGACCTGTATCGGTCATAAAATGCTGGATGATGGGCTCAGTGATATAATAAGGCTTGAACCAGAATTCCACAGCACCTTTTTGGGATAGTGCTTGAAGGTTTTTTCCAGGCAACGTAAGATAAACTCCCTTGTTTCTTTCATGCTCATACCATTTTCGCCAATCATTGAAAAAGATATAGGATTCATTCTCGGAAAAGTTGTGCCCCCACCAGCCCGATTCATACGAAGAAATAATCAGTTCCGCAGGATTCATGTTTCCCGACAAATCCACCACATGCTTATCTTTTAACTCGTCTAAGACATACCAGCCGTAATAGCTTTCCTGGAGTGGGAAGCCTGGAATTTGTTTAAAACCTGGATAATCCGAAGACCTGCTATAGTAACAATAAATTTCCTTTTGCGTTGTCCATGCTGGAAGCTCAGGAATAATCAGCCATATACGGGTAGCCTCGTTTCCATAGCCATGTGCAATATGAAAGGGAAGCAGGGTGATGCCATCTTCGTCGGTAAAGTATAGGTTTTCGCTGATCATAGACAGCTTGGCCTCTTCAATCCATTGCTGGGTGTCCAGGTCGATACAAATCGGGAAATTTTTCATCGGGTTAGGGCTTCCTGTGGTTTTCAAAACAATTTTTTTGCGATACAAATGGTCGCTGATGATAAGTTGGTCGGATTTTTGACCCCTATCGGAAGGAGCATGAATCGTTGCAGGAGCTTGAGGAAAATCGTATGCTACCAATTTGGTGTTGGAAAATATTCGCTCTAACTTTGGCTGATCGTGTTCTGAGTAGACAATAGTATTGTTTTTTAAGTTCGGCTCTGCTAAAACTGGTTCCTTCTTCTTGATGACATCCTTCGGAGGCTCTGTAACAGACTTTGGCAATAAAAACCAGGACATAACAGTCATTAATGTGAAAACCAGCACACTACTGCCTATGATCCAAATAGTTCTTCTAATTTGGGGCTTCATGACTATATTGTATGCTACATCACATGCTTATCAAGGAAATAAATGTCTTACTTTACCTTGAGTCAGAGGGACGGGGGTGTTGACTCACTTTTCACTCAATCAAATATAGTCATAGTAAGGCTTTTAATCTTCTCATGGATTTAATAACTTAAAGCTAGGCAAATATTTCAGTGCACCGCAGAATTAGTTCTCAAGTGGTTTTGTTGTACTTTTTTATAATTATTTATTTTTTCTATGTTTTTTCAAAAACAGTCATATCACGTGTATTATCTTTATTCATGGAGCTTTATTAGCTATTGCTTCGAAACATGCCTATCTTAAAATTATAGATTTTCGGTGCTTGCGAGTATTTTAGCTTTTGTTCTTTATGGAGTATTCATGAGAGTTTAATGCCATTGGTATCATTGAGTCAACACCCCCGTCCCTGTGTATCAGATAAAATTTCTTACATTCATCCTTGGATTATCGTACACTCTAAAGCTTGTATCAAGTAAAAGAAGTAATAAAATAAATGCAAACAATAAGGAGGAAGGTTGGGGGTGTGGGAATGCTGGAGCTATCTAAAGATGGTAACAAAAAAATGAAAACAGTTCTTTTGTCCTTACTGGTAATCCTTCTGATACCTGTTGGATGCGCAAAAAAGATTGAATCACCAATTGACCCAAACTTGAGCATGTATGAAAAAACACCATATCTACCTTCGATTCTGTGGGTATTTTCGAAGATAGATCTTCCCATAAGACACAACAACATGCTCGTTCTTGGCAAAGACAATCTCTTTTTGTCCACTCAAGATGGTACTTTTAGCGCGATTGACAAAACAAAGGGAAGCCTTCTTTGGGACTACAAATCCGAGGGTTTTGCGATGCGCTTTTCAGGTAAGTTTGACTATATAAATGCAAGCACTGCTGTTTCGGACAAAGTTGTATATTTTGCATGCAGTGATGCTTATTTATATGCTTTAGATTCAACCTCAGGAAAACTATTATGGAAATATCCTGCCGCATCATCATCTAAGTTTACATGCGTTCCCCTGATCGATCAGAATACTCTCTATTATGCCAGTGACAATGGGGTTATTCATGCCATTGATATTAGCAATGGGTCAAAACTATGGAGTTTGGACTTAAAAAATCATATTCATACCCAGGATTTTCCTTTTTTGATTGATGGCTTAGGTTTCGATGAAGGCAACTTATACCTCAACAATGAAAGCTTTGATTCGCTTATTGCTCTTGATACTGCTACAGGTCAGAAAGTCAGGTTCCATAATGAGACACCTTCCGAACAAGAAGATCAACACATTTGGAGCCACCCCCTCATCCACAACAAAACAGCCTTTTACTCCTTTTCTCGAGCAATTAATCCGAATACGCCCCAGAATGCCTCTATCGAGGAAAAAAAAGTTGAAACTACTTTACTGGCCTTGAATCTGGCTAACCAAAAAAAGCTATGGGAATTCACAGCTACGGGAACATCGAACCACGGACCCATATTATCTGGCAATCACGTTTTGATAAGCACTTATGATATATTGAGCTCCTCGACCAAGGAGATAAAAGCTAAGCTTTTCGCAGTGGATCCACAAAATGGCAAGAAGCAATGGGAACAAACTTTTGATGAGATCATTTTTAATCTCAGCGCTAATAACGACCATGTTTTTTTCAACACTGAAGATTCCCTCTATTGTCTTGAGGCGAAATCTGGAAAAACACTATGGAAATATAATGCTCTTGGTGAAATTACTTCAATTGCTGTTGATCAAAACTTGGTTTGTTTTAGCACCGAGGATCAGATCTATGCAATCAAGTTGCTTAAATAAGTAAACTTAAATTACCGTTTCACCTTCTGAGGGGGCTTAAAGGCTCCCTCTTTTTTATTCTTTCTTCCGCTTACCGAGTCTGTCTTTGATAAATAGCTTCCAAAGTATAAACAAAGCCAGAGCTAACAAAATAGACAAAACAAGGACTCGATATGCATTAAAAAAAGCAATGATATAAATTGGGAAAGTGAATATTATCATGAAAAACCAATAACGATAATACCCAAAATCTTCTTTTCTTTGGTGTATCCTCATCTCAGGATTAGTAGAAGGATGGATGATTTTGTAGGTATCCTCAAAATACCGATCCCCCCAACTGATTTTACGGGGAACGATTTTATTGTTTAAAATCCTAATCTCAACCATTTCAAAGTAAGCTTGGTTTCCCCCATCAGCACCTTTAATCCAAAGCCTATCTCGAAAGTTTGCACTAACAAAGTATTGAAAATGGGGTTCATAGATTTGCTTGGTATCCAATACCTTGAGGGAAGTATCAACTAAGGTTAAGCTTGCATCAAATGGCTCATAATACGCCACAAGGATCATTTCTTTTCCCTCGGAGACCACTGGAAATACTCTACCTTGTTTTTTAAGCGAGTATTGATTAAACAATGGCATCAGTTGATGCATTTTTTCAAGGTAAGCGTTTACTTCCTGGGGGAACATGGGATTTGGATGCCCAGCAATATAGTTAAAATCGGGGTGTTCAATAAACATTAGATAAGATCCATAATCTGCATGGTTTTCGGCTCGAATATACCCTGTGGGAAATATGATTTCATCTGGAGAAGAATTGTTTGAGCGAGTGAAAAAAAAGAAGCTCAACAAAAAAACTAATCCTGTCAAAGCAAGGACTAGAAGCTTATGGCGAAACTTGAGTATTTTTGGCATATAGCTCTCCTTCTTTGTTTTAGTTGTCTTAAATACTCATCGTACTTGTCTTCTGATCTTTCCTCGATAGCCCATTCATGAACCACTTGATAGGAAATGGCATGATTCAGGCTAACCAAAATAGCCTGTTCTAAGGACTGTGGACACATTACCTTTTGTCGCTTTTTCTTGGGCGAGTCCTTTGTCGGTAATACTTTTCTTTATCCTCTTCTGGAAGATATTCATAGGCTTTTTTAAATAAAGCCTTCAACTCCGCTAAAAAGGGATATCGTGGATTCCAGGAAAACATCTTGGTGCGCCCTTTCATTATACCCACCAAAATCCCAGCATCTTCCAACTTTTTCAGCTGTTTATTGACAGGGTCGAAGGCAACACCAAAAAGACGGCTTATTTGTCTTGCGTATCCTTCTTCATACACCGTCATGTAGATTAAAACCTTCTCTGCTGTTTCCCCTCCAAGGAGTTTTGCCAGCATATTGACCTCCATCATAGTTCATATGATATATATTATAGGTCGTATTTAGTAATCTTCAATCATTCAGCTCATCTGCGAGGAGCTCTGCCTGTTTGATTATAAATTGAGTCAGAGGGACGGGGGTGTTGACTCACTTTTCACTCATTTAAATATAGTCATAGTAAGGTTTTTAATCTTTTCTGGGACCAAGTAAGTAAAGCAGGGATAATTGTGTAGGTAAACCACAGAATCACTTTTAATCAATCTTTATGGTGCTTTTTATAAGTTTTTATTTTTTTAAGTTTTCTCAAAAACTGTCATATCACATATAATTTCTTTATTCATAAAGCTTTACTGGCTATTGCTTCAAAACATACCTATCGTAAAATTATAGATTTTCGGTGCTTGCGAGTATCTTTGCTTTTGTTCTTTATGCTGTATTCAAGAGTGTTTAACGTCATTGGTGTCATTGAGTCAACACCCCCGTCCCTATGAATCAATGTATCTATAACAATAGTTTGTTTGTGCTTTTTTACGCTATGCTGTGCTATACTTTTGGGGTATGAATGAACGAGTGGTAAGACGAATTGGCTTTGTTGCAGATGGTGGCGATGCTGGAGGAGCTCGGACGCATATTTTGGCCCTCCTTTCACGCTTGGCGGATCAAGGCATTGCTTGCTACTTTTTTTCTTTGGGCGAAGGTGCGCTGTCCCACTCGGTCGAAAAGCTTGAAGGGGTGCATTTTACTGCTTATCCTCTGAGGTCTAAAGCCGACCCTCGCATATTCAAGGCCATCCATGCCTGGGCCGGAGAACATCGTCTCGACATTATCCACACCCATGGCTTGAAAGCCAATATGTATGGTCGTCTGGCTTTTTACCGTTCCTCTCTGCCTTTGATCACCACCTATCATAGTCATCCCTTTTATGACTATCAAAATATCCTGGTGGGGCTCCTCTTTACCCTGATCGACCAGTTGAGCCTGCACCGAAGCAATCATTTTATTGCGGTTTCGTATGAAATAGCCACCCAATTGGAACGTCGTGGCATTGATCGCGACAAAATCACTATCATCAAAAATGGGGTGGACTTTCTTGCCCCGGATGAAGCCTACGAAAAGGCTTCTCGAGAAACGATTCGCAAGGAGTGGAAGCTCCCTCAGGATGCCTTTGTGCTTGGCTCTTTGGGGCGTTTGGTCAAGGTGAAGGGCTACGACGAAATGCTACGAATTTTCTCTGCCTGCTTGAAGCAATCCAAGCAAGCTTTATACCTGCTGATTATTGGAGGAGGCCAAGAGGAAACCAGTTTGAAAAAGCTTGCTCAAGACCTTGGCATAGCCGATCACCTGCGCTGGGTGGGTTTTCAAAAAAATCCTCGCCCCTATATCTTTGCCTGCGACTTGATGCTGTTTTCGCCCAAATCGGAGGCTCTCGGAATAGCTCTGCTCGAATGTATGAATGCCAAACGGGTGGTGGTTTCAAAAAAAGTGGGAGGCATCCAGGAGCTCTTGCTGGACCGCTACAACGGACGCATTCTTTCCCAACAGGAGGAGCTGGTTAAGGCGATCATAGCTCTGAGCCAAAATCCTGATCAACGCAAAGCTCTAGCCGAAAATGGAGCGCAAATGGTGCGTCGCTTTTTTACCCAGGATCGCATGGTGGAAAAAACTGCCCTTTTGTATCGAAAACTTAAAAAAGATCGCATATTTATGAAGGGTCTTCCAGTGGATAATCTTTCCATGAAAGACCTTTTGCCCCGAATTGACCAATGGATGCAGGGTCAAAGCTGTCATCAAATCATCACTATCAATCTGGAGATGATCTCTCGTGCTCAGAAAGAAGCCTCTTTCAGGCAAAGCATCGAGGAAGCTGACTTGGTGGTGCCTGATGGAATAAGCATTTTGAAGCTTGCCCGATGGATGGGGGAATACATCAGCGAAAAGGTTGCTGGAGTAGAGCTGGGAGAAGAGCTTTTAAAGCGTGCTGAAATTCAGCAGTGGAAGATCTTTTTTCTGGGCACCAGTGAAGCCAGCCTCGACTTGCTAAGAAAAAACCTATTAGAACGCTTCCCTCGCCTGCTTATTGCCGGAACGCATCATGGTTTCTTTGATGAAGCTGAAGAATCGGGGATCATCCAAAGCATCAACGCCAGCAAAGCCGACCTCCTTCTGGTAGGCATGGGAGCTGGCAAGCAAGATTGCTTGATCCATCGCCACAAACAAAGCTTAAAAGTGAAAGTGGCTATGGGAGTGGGCGGAAGTCTCGACTTGTGGGCGGGTCAAATGAAGCGCGCCCCAGGATGGGCTTTGAAGCTCAACCTCGAATGGCTCTACCGCATTCTGAGCCAACCTCGCCTTCGCTTGCGTCGTTTTCTGAAAACAGTGCCCGACTTGCTGAGGATGAAAAAAGCTCTTCGTTCACCCCTTCGTAGGATCTTGATATCGGGCTATTATGGCTATGGAAACATCGGCGACGAAACTATCCTTCAAACCCTGATCAAAGACTTGCACTCCTTGTCCCATGCCGAAACCTTTCAAATCTCAGTGCTTTCGATCAACCCCCACATGACCACCACCCTTGCCGAAGTCTATTCCAGCCAGCGTTTTGCCCTGGGCTCTCTTTGGAAGGAGCTCTCTCGGGCAGATGGCATTATCAGTGGCGGGGGAGGTCTGATCCAGGATGTGACGAGTCTCAAAAGCCCCTGGTATTATCTTGGAATCATCGCTTTATCCCGTCTGATGGGCAAGCGTGTTTTTGTATATGCTAATGGGATTGGCCCCCTGCATTCGCCTTTAAATCGTGGTTTATCCAAACTAATCCTGGCACGAGCCAGCAAAATCAGCGTGCGAGATCAGCATTCTCAAGATCTATTACATTCCTGGGGAATTCGCAAAAGCCAACTCACGGTGGATCCTATTTTTTCATACCAGGCACAGAAAGTGCAGGATCCCTATCCCGCCTATCAGGACTTTATTGCCGTGTCGCTGGGACCCAGCCGGGAAACTTCCAGCAAAATAGAAACTTTTGCACGTTGTCTGGACGAATTGAGCCAACTGAGCGGAAAACCCTGTGTTTTTACGCCCTTTTATGGCACCTACGACAGTCGTTTTTCCCGCAAGGTCATGGAGCTGATGAAACAGCCTGCCTACCTGGTAGATACCTTCCTTTTGCCAGAAGAGATGTTTTCTCTTTTGTCTCGAGCCAGCTTTGGCGTGGGGATGCGTTTGCATTTTCTGGTTTTTCTCTCCCGCCTGAGCAAGCCGATTTTGCCCATTATTTATGACCCCAAGGTGGCTGCCCTCTGCGAGCAACTATCTTTGAGCCATGCCTGGCGAAAAGGTGCTACGGAGGATGAAATGAACACTCAGCTTCAAGCTTTTTCGACCTATGCCCAAAGCCCGGTTTCGTATCAAAGTGCATTGAAGGAGCTGGAAGAAAGAAATAGTCTCAATCAAAAGGACCTGGAGGATTTTGTTTGTTCGCTGAAATGAGCCCTCTTTGTCCGATTTGCCTCAACGAAACCTCTCGAGCCTATCAAGCTTGTCCTACTTGCTCGGACCAACTGGACAAAGCGCGTTGTATCCTTCCGCTTCGCCAAACTCCTATGGGCGATTGGGTCATGTTTGCTTTTCACTATGTAGATCTGACCCGGGATTTGATGTTGAAGTTCAAATATCGCAAGGCGTTTCATCTTTCCCGTTTTTTTGCACAGGAACTCTGGAAAACCATTCAAGCCTATTACCCCTGGCAGAAAAGCATTATTGTGCCTGTTCCCAGCTCGGTGCACCGATTGTTTCGTCGAAAATATCAACCCGTCGAACTGCTTGCTCAAAGTTTTCATGTCTGCTCGGGTTTGCCTCTATATTCAAAGCTTCTATATAAGGATTTCAGCCTGCAGGATCGAGAGCAAAAAGGCTTAAGAACTCAGGAGCGTATGAAAAATCCCTCTTTATCTTTTACTGCAAAAGCTCCCCTTTTCTCCTCCTTTCAGCCAGCATCGGTATTGTTGCTCGATGATGTCTTTACATCGGGCAGTACTCTTCATGCCTGCAAAAAAGCAATCAACAAAACTTTTCCTGAACTTCCGGTATATATGACTGCGGTGGCTCATGGCTAAGCTCATGAATGGTTGCCCTCATCCCATCAAGTTGGTCGTGATTGACCTGGATGGCACCTTTTTGCATGATAACAAAAGCATCCCCGAGGAAAACCTCCTGGCTCTAAAGCTCTTGGAAGAGCAGGATATCCCATATACCATCTCTACTGGCAGGTCCTTTGTGTCGGCCTTGCCTTTTCTGGAACATTTTAACAGCCATGCCCCCTTGATGCTTCAAAATGGAGCCTTGATGCTATGTCCAAAAAGCCGTACCATCCTCCAAAGCATTGCTTTGAACGTTGAGATAGCCCATTTTGTGTATAGGAAAGCCGAGGAACACGATCTACATTGTGTAATATCCAGGGGGTGGTTAGAAGATGCTTGTCTTTGGCTCAACAAACCCTACCAAGGGATTTATCTTCCCTACTTGGAAAAGCACGGAATCAATTTTTCTCTTCAGTGTGATAGCGAAGTTTTTGTGGAGGGAGAAATCAGCGAATTGATTCTTCTGGGTTCTGAAGAAAAAATGCATCAGCTTATCGCTGAAACCCATACTGCCTTTGGCAAAGAGTTTAGTATTATAAAAAGCTTTGAATGGCAGGGAGAGACTTTTATGGAGCTTATGGGTCCTGAGGTTTCCAAAAGCCAATCGCTTCACCACCTTTGTACCTACCTTGAAATTCCCATTCAGTCTGTGCTCTTTATTGGCGACAACTACAACGATCTTGACGCCATGAGGACTGCAGGCTATCCTGTTGCTGTTGCCAATGCGCTGGAACAAGTTAAGGCCTTGGCGTGTTTTATCAGTACGAGTAATAATGAGGGGGGCGTAGCTCATGCGATTCGGCATATGTTGGAAAAACATAGCTTTGAAAAAGGAAGGGCAGTATAAATGTCGATTTTTGATGTAATTGGCCCGGTCATGATTGGTCCTTCGAGCTCGCATACGGCTGGAGCTGCCAAAATAGGTCTTTTGGCTCGAAATGTCTATCACCAGCCATTTAACAAAGTAAGCATATGCCTGTACAATTCGTTTGCAGATACTGGCCCTGGTCATGGCACTCAGCATGCCTTGGTAGGGGGTTTGCTTGGTTTTTCCATGGATGACGAACGCATCCCTAATGCCCTTGAAATAGCTAAAAAAGAGGGCATAGAAGTTAATTTTACTTTTTTGGAAGATCCTGAAAAACATCCAAATTACGTCACCATCACGATCCAACAGCATCAGCAAAACCCTTTTACCATCAGTGGAATATCCATCGGCGGAGGGCATGCAAAAATTGTGGACATCAACCATAACAAGGTCGAGTTTTCGGGTAAGCACGACCTTCTGATATTGGAGTATCGTGACACTTGCGGAATGGTGGCTTTTGTGGGCGATTTGCTGGCTAAAAATACTATCAATATAGCTTACATGCAGATTTCGCGAGATGCTATTGAAGAACGAGCTCTGGCAGTACTCAAACTGGATACTCCTGTTCCTGAAACCCTTATGGAAATTCTGAAAAACAAAGAGGGCATTTATACTGCTGTAGCTGTCCCTCGTTGGAAAGAAGACATATAATGACTTTACCAAAACGCATCCGCATCAAAGCCTGGGCTGATGTTATCAAACAAATGAAAGATTTGGCATTGCCTGATCTTTACGACTTTTTTCTGAGCTACGAAGCCAAAAATACTGAAATATCAGAAGCAAAATTGATAGGGAAAATGCATCATCATCTAACCATTATGAGAGAATCCATCGAAAGAGGACTACAAGAGCCTAATCGGACAAAAAGCGGATTAATAAAGGGTGGAGCGTTTCACATGAAACAATTTACTCAAAAAGGTGCTTCATTGCTAAGCAAAAACTTCTCTCTCATGATAAGTCGAGTTTTAGCGGTTTCGGAGCTAAACGCATGTATGGGTCGTATCGTTGCAGCACCTACGGCTGGCGCTTGTGGAGTTATGCCTGGGGTCTTGATAACGATTGCAGAAAACCATGGCAAAACAGACGAAGAATTGGTAAAATCATTATTTGTGGCAGGAGGAATTGGAGAAATCATAGCCCTTCGAGCTTCGTTATCGGGATCTACCCATGGATGTCAAGCTGAAGTTGGTTCTGCGAGTGCTATGAGTGCTGGTGCTTTGGTATATTTGATGGGAGGCGAACCTTCCATGGTGGAAAGTGCTGCAGCTTTTGCGTTAAAAAATATCCTGGGCCTGGTATGCGACCCGGTAGCTGGAAGAGTTGAGCTACCCTGCGTTAAGCGCAATGTGATGGGGGCTAGCAATGCTCTGGCTTGTGCTGAAATGGCATTGGCTGGAATCCCCACCCTGATTCCTCTGGATGAGGTGATTGATGCTATGGCGCAAATTGGCAATTTAATGCCCTGCTCCTTGAAAGAAACCTCCATGGGCGGTTTGGCTGTCAGTCCGAGTGCCCAATACATAAAAAAAAGCATAGTGCTTTGAAAGGATAGGAAATGAACAGAAAAGAATTTGTTGAAGCTTTTCAAATCCCTGAAACTTTAGCTGCTTTGGCGATGACCAAAGAAGAAGCCCTTGAGAAAGGAGTTTTTTCTGCCTCTTCGTGGGAAAGACTCTGTGAAAACAATCCCGACCTTACTTTTCATGGAATATTACCTCTGGGTTTTTCCCCTGAGTACGTCTTGAGAAGAGAATTTTCTCACATGATTGCCATGAGAGAGTTTATACAAAATGCTCTGGATGAAACAGAACTGGTTTCTGGAAAGCCATCAGCTCAAACTCGGCAGGAAGGGAACACGCTTTGGATTGAAGATAATGGTCGAGGGATTACGCTGGACGCTTTTCGAATGGGTGGCGTCACCAAAGAAAGTTGGATGCGTGGCTATTATGGTGAAGGATTGAAACTTGCTGCTACTCATCTGGTAGCTCATCAAATCCCCGTAACACTTTTTGCTCGTAACGATGCCTACCATATAGTGCTATCACCTGAAACTCGACAAGGAACTTTTTTTGTTGTTTTAGGAAAAACCAACAGCACCATAGAAGGTACTAAAATTCGTATTAAATCTTCACCACTCAATCGAATCGATTTGCTTCCTTTAGTACGTTTTTGGAACCCCCTATTGGAAGGTACCACCATTGCAGAAGAACATTATGAAGATCAACCAGGCAGCCCGAGCAAGCCTTCTTGTATCTTTGATTATCCCAATGAATTATATGTTCGCAACATGTATGTGGGTAAAATGAGCAAGGTGGCTAAGCGCGATGCTTTGTTGAGCTACGATCTCTGGTGGTTTAGACTGGATGTTACCCGTACTTTGCAAACCGCTACTGTTCCGCTTTTGTTTGAAGAAATCAGCAAGGTTCTTTCAAGATCATTGCCTGCACGTCAGCTTTTTGTTAAAAAACTTCGGGAAGCAGGGATGTTAAAAATATCAGATCGTCTGGGAATTCCCTGTATCGAGTTTAATCCCATTTTTGCCACTGTGGAAGGTCATCTCTTTGTCTATGCCTGCCCTGCTGGCATGATTGATGCTTTTGTGGATGAGTTAGGTTTGAAAGATCAGCAAGATAAAATACGCCGCGTTAAAGATGATGATGAGGCACGTTTGGCCCATAGCAAGGGCTTTATCCCTATGCAACTCCATTATGAATTAACAGAGGAACTTCATGTTATCCCAGCCTTCACAGCCTGATACCGACACAGGATCTGAAAACTGCAGCAATTATAGTTTTTTTTCTCTTCGTCGCTGGCTGCAAATCTCATTGTTAGTGTCATTAATGATTATTGGGGCGTGGATAACTATCCCTCTGCCTTTTAGCCCTGTTCCGCTTACCTTTCAATTGCTCATTGTTTTGCTTTGCCCCTTTATTCTCGGTAGTTCTGGAGCTTTTGCCGCTATCCTTTTGTATCTTTTGATGGGATCTATAGGCTTGCCTGTGTTTTCTGGGATGCATGGAGGCTTGCATATGCTCGTTGGACCCACCGGTGGCTACCTTTTTGGTTTTTTAATAGCCATGCCCCTAATGGGAGCACTAAGCAAAAGAAACATGCTGTTTTCGCTTATCATGGGTTTGTTGATTATTTACGCTTGTGGGGTTTCCTATTTAGCCATCCTCACTCAGATTTCTTTTTCAAAAGCTTTATTGCTTGGCTTTGTGCCCTATCTCCCCTTGGATATATTGAAAATATTATTGGTTCGTTTGTTGTTGTTAAAGTATAAAAAAGTCTTAACGATGGAATGTTCCCTCGATGAAGGAGATCATGAATGAAAAAAGTTGTTAAACTATATGTCTCGATGATTTTGCTCGTTTTGCTGTCTTTCCATTTTGCCTGCTCAAATCAAAACTTAGCCTGCAACGATGAAGCTTGTGGGGGTGGTAACGGTGAAGGTGGCGGTAAGGGTGGATGTGGCAGTTTGGGTGCTTTTGCTCCCTTGGAATTTGAGTATCTTGAGCTGACTACAGAAAAAGATCAAGCAATATGCAAAATCAGACCTATGAATGCAGATCTTATATCCAGCTATTCATTTACACTGATATCACTGGATGAAACATCGAATGCAAGCCTCCTTTATCCCAGCACAGAAGAAACCTCTGATAGTGCCGGTCAAAGAGCGTTTTTGATAAAATTTCCTGTTTTGGACTCTTACCAAAAAGTAATGCTTCGCATCACTCACAAGACTTCGGGTCAGATTTGGGAAAAAGAGTTGGAAAAGGGGAAGGATTTTTAACTTTTCTTCCAATCATCCACGATAGCAAGGGTATCCGTGCCATTACTTCTTCAAGTAGAAGGCTGAAACTCAAGGTGCCAGAAAAAAGAAGTACGTAGAACAGGCTTTGCCTGGTAGTGATTCCCATCATTTTCAGAAGATGTGCTAAAGATATCAGCACTCCAGCATGAAGAAGGTAAACCCCAAAGGAGCGATCTCCTAAAAAATGGAGTATTGCGTTAAGTTTTCCTTTCGTTGGATTTGAAACTGCAAGCCTGAGACAAAGAAGTATCATGGAAAGATATACTATGGGGAAAAGGACTTTTTCTATCCATCGGTGAGATTCAGTAGTGGCATATATTGACCCATACTGGTGAATCCCCTGTAACCATTGCATGCATATCAGAAATAAACCCGTGAATACAAGCAATGCCAGAAGCCATGTTATGATCTTGGGGTAATTTCTTGGCTGATCCTGCTTCTTGTAGCTGGCTCCCATCACCATTCCACAAATAAAAAAGCCCAAATATGCTGGAAAAGAACGAGATATCAGCAGGATGATTGGCTTGCCATAGGTGCTGCCAAAAAACAGGCTTGACGCTAAGATTGGAACAAACAACTGCCATAAAGTTTGTAGGATAAAAGCGCCTGCAATCCAAGCCATACTATGCTTCAAAAGCGATGCTTTCACCTTTGCATTACATAGGAGGGGAAAAAGTAAGTAAAACTGAATAAGCAAAAGAATAAACCACAAATGACTGTAGGATGAACCAGTGAACAACAATACCAGGAAAGTTTGAAGATTTGGAAAGCTCCAAGTGTAACTCTGTGGGTCAAACGCTGAAAAAACGGTGTAAATTACAGAAAACATCAAATAGGAAGGTATGATAGTGCTGAATCTGCGACGAAAAAAAGCTTTGACATCCAGCTGTGAAAAATAACGCAACGCTAATACAAATCCTGATATCCAAACAAAGAGTGGAACTGCAACAATGAATACGAGCAAAAGATACACTAAGACTCTGATTAAGGGGTAGCTCAGTTTGGCTTCAGAAAAAAAACTGAGAGTATGGATGCCAAGCACAGATAAAAGAGCAATACCCCGGAGGCTCTGAATATACCCTACCGGGGCATTGAAGGAATCACTGCTCATGGGATCAGAATGATACTATCCGCAAGCTCCATTGCAGTTGCATTCATCGCAACATGCTTCTTCATCGTCTTCTTCGTCTTCGTCCCATTCTTCTTCGTCGTCGTCGTCATCTTCTTCGTCTTCGTCCATATCCTCGTAAACTACACAATAGCCAGAATCGGTTTGATATACTTGGAAATAGTCTTCTTCTTCGTTGGCAATATCGGATAGGTAAAGAGCAAAGTCGATGTAATCCACCCAATCGGGAGCTTGTTCGTCGATCACGTCATACACAGCATCCATATAATTTTTTAAGGTGGACGCTACAGGATTTTCGATTTGCTCGTGCACAGCTTCCATTACTGCATCCATTTCGTCGGAGCTTGACTCTTTGTCCATTTCGCTTAAAGCTTCTCTGATTTCTTCATAACTCGTCAATCGCTTCATATCGTCTCCTTTTTTGTGTCAGTTTTTTCTTTTAATCAGTATACCCCAAGTATGAAAAAAAAAGATACCTAAATTGAAAAATTTACATTTCAAAAAAATAACGAAAAAAAGTATTATTTAGTCTTGCATTTTAGGTATGAACCATCATAATATGGATTGTTATTAGCGTGCGGCTTGTTGGTGCGAGTTTTTTGGTGTCCAACATGTTCGGCCTAGTGATAATTTGATTACATGTTGGAGGAAACATGAATATTTATGTAAGCAATCTGTCTTATGACACTACCGAAGAAGAACTCAGAGACCTTTTTAGTCAGTACGGCGAAATCACCACCTTAAACATCATCAAAGACAAATTTACCAATCGTTCTCGTGGTTTTGGTTTTGTTGAAATGCCTGACAACGCTCAGGCTGAAGCTGCCATCCAAGCCACCAACGGCAAAGACTTTGGCGGACGCAATCTTAACGTTGCTGCTGCCCGTCCACGCACCGAAGGCGCAAATCGTCCACGCACCGGCGAACGCACCAATCGTAAAGTCTGGTAGTTTTTTCTTTTTGACTTCAAACCCCCACAGTGAAAGCTGAGGGGGTTTTTTATTTCCCTAACAAAAAAATCAACACTTGAGCTAAGACAATTTTGCTTATTAAAGCTATGGGGTAAATGCTTGCATAGTTCAGTAAAGGTTCGACTGAATCTGTTTTTGCTTGAGCAGAAGACAAAGCAGGTGGATTGGTCATGATTGCACTTAGTGCACCCATCGTTGCTGATATGTTGAGTTTAAACACTTTACGAGCAAGGATAAAACTGACTGAGACTACCATGATAGTCAGTAAAGCTCCAAGCAACAACAAGGATATACCTTGACTTTTCAGTATGGGCATGATCCTGGATCCTGCCATGGTACCAGCTCCAGCTAAAAAAAGTAAGAGTCCGAATTCTCTTGAAAAATGCTTAACAGCAGGGGGAACATAGAAAGGAATGGACCGTATTCTGCCAATATGCCCAAGCATTAAGCTGACCAAAAAAGCACCCCCAGCACTTCCGAGGCTCAAATGAAGTTGCGAACCCAGAGGGACTCGAATGGATCCTAATGCAATTCCAAGCAATAATCCTGCAAAATATGGAATAAGGTTGGTTTCTTCCAATTGTTTAAGATCGCCCTGGATTTCCTTGGCAAGGGGTTTTAAGTTTTGTTCCATACCGGCTATACGAAGACTATCGCCCCATTCCAGCACAAGAGATCCCTTGGGGGACCACTCAACATCACTCCTCCGGACTCGGGTTATTACAACTTCATACTTGGACCAAAGGGGGATATCCTGAATTTTTTTGCCTGTATATTTTTTGTTTAGAATCTTAACATCAATAAAATTGTAATCTTTGGACGTAAACTCTTCCATAGTGTGTTGTTGCCCTAAAAGAAGTCCCATTTTGTTAAGCTCTTCTTCTGATCCAACCACTCGCGCAATATCGCCCTCTTCAAGATGTAAGTTTGAATTAGCGGGAATGATGGTTTTTTTTCGGATAACACATGAAAAATTGGCTGAAATCATCCTGTTGGGATTGATCTCAGCAATGCTTTTCCCCCAACAAGCTGGATTGGTGATTTTATATTGTTGGATGCTTAGGGGACAACTCCATGCTTCCTCGCTTTTGTTAAAGTTTTCTTCTTCCTTTTTGAGGTTAACTCCTTTGAAGCGAGGTAGTACCTGATTCATTAATACAAGGCTTATCATAGCAAAAGGATAAGCTATTCCATAAGCGCTTGAAACGTTTGCCATTTTGTCAGGAGAGGTTCGAGTCAAGGTATCAAGAACACCTGCAAGGGCAGGGGTGTTGGTTAATGATCCAGTATAGAGGCCTGTGGCAAGATCAAACGGAAGATGAAAAAAACCTGCAAGAAGAAATACGCTCAGGGCGCCAAAACTTGGACCTGCAATCCCGAGTAATACGTATTTCCATCCTTCTTTGCGAAACGATCTGAAAAATCTTGCACCAACGCTGATGCCAACGGAATAGACAAACAAAATCAAACCAAGTTCCATGATTTCATGGGAAAGCGTAAAGCCAAAATAGCCAAACAATAAGGAGATAATTAATATTGCAGTGCTTCCGAGAGAGATACCCTTAAAAGACCACTTTCCAATACTATATCCAACAAATAAAATAGTAAACAAAAGTACAAACTCATTCATAAAATATTCCATCCTGCTAGGTTTTATAACAAAAAAAAGCTGAAACACAACGTCCGCATAGAAACGAGCCTTTGCTGATTTGCATTATTTAGCAAAATTTGTATTATCTTGAGTAACTATGGATGCAGTAACGATCTTTTTATTGGCGATGACACCTGTTGGGGAATTACGAGTTTCTATTCCCTTTGGAATAGGTCTTCATCGTATGCACTGGTTGATCGTATTTGTACTATCATTATTGGGGAATATGATACCACCCCTAATTATTTTATATGGATTTGATCGATTGCCTTTTTTACGAAAGTGGAAGCTCTTTACCTCTAAGCCCATGCAAAAAGCCTCATGGATATCTCGTTTTGGATATATGGGTTTGCTTCTATTAGTAGCCATTCCCCTTCCAGGAACAGGTGCCTGGACTGGTTCGCTTTTAGCTTGGATTTTAAGATTATCCAAAGGCACAGCCTTGCTCATGATTCTACTTGGAGTTTGTCTTGCAGGTATCATCGTTACTTTGGCAAGTCTTGGTTTTTTACACCTTATTGGCTTGCCCGAACAGTAAGCCTTATGGAAACACCATATAGGAAAGAAAAGCCAGTCCGATTCCAAGAAAAAATCCCGCAATTACCTCTAAAACAGTGTGTCCCACCAACTCCTCAAGAATTTCAAAATTGAGTGTTTCTCTCAGCTTTAACATTTCAAGAATATCATTGAGGGTTTTCGAATGTCTGCCGACTTCTTGCCTTACTCCGGTAGCATCGAAAATCACGATAGTTCCAAAAACAGCACTAATAGCAAAAAAAGGAGAACCAAAACCAAAATCTCTTCCTACTCGGGTAATTAGGGCAAGAACGGTGGCTGTGTGTGAACTCGGAAAGCCTCCATTGCTAAAAAAAAGACTGATATCCCATTCTTTTTTTCGAATATAATGAATAGGTACTTTTAGCCCTTGAGCAATAATTCCACTTGCCAAAGCCACAAGAAGCCATGGATTGCTGAAAATATCTTTCATCTTAGCTGTTTACCTTCTGAACAATCATCATCGTCATTCTTAAAAGTAGAATACTGAAAATAAGGAAAAATGAAACCACATGCCATGAAAAACCAGTATAAGGCTTTTCCTTGGATAGCTCATATTTAAGTTGTTTTCTTGCATTGACAAGGTCAAGATCGCAAGAATTGAACACCCAAACAGCATATCGCATCGTTGGATTATAAAAACTAACAAAAGTGTTGTCACTTTCCGATCTGATGCTTAATTTGTCTGGATCGATGGTGTATGGTATTTTTGCTTGGCGCAGATAAGCTATAGTTTTTTCCCTAAATACACTTTCAGAAACATGGAATACATAAAATTCTCTTCGGATTCGTGGTATTAAAAATAGGTATAAAGGAAAACCTAGCACAAACAAAAAACCTCTCCAATGAGTAAATGCATTATTCCATGAACCTGAGCTTAAAACCATGTAATCATTTAGCGACAAAATCAAGAGACCCAACATGATCATAGAGCAGTAAACTGCACTGCTCAAAACAAAGGGTTTTCTTAAAATCAAGGGGCGTAAAATTAAATACAAAAAAAACAAACAGAGCAGAAAATTACTAAAAAAATCAATCCACCAAATCATCGTCACTTAGGGTATAAGCTGGGGGCATCATGGGCACCCATTGCATTGATGGAGCTACAGGATACAGCCTTGGGTTGGCTTGACGTTTAATTTTAAGGTTTTCGATCAAATGAGGTAGCTGTTTTGAAGGCAAGGCAAAAAGAAGCTCGTGGTGTTGAGTTCCAGCAAAGCGTCTATCCCCGGCACAAGGGAAACCAATGATGGGTGCGTCCTCGCCATGTGCAAAGGCAAGACTAGCACATAGAGCTGCTTCTGCAACAGTATCTGCAGCGATTTTGTTTCCTGTGTCGTAGATGTAGGCATGCACCAATGGAAGTATTTGGGCAGGATTGGTATATATCACAACGATATCAGGGTCATCAATTGTTTTTAGGGGAGCGGTGAGAACCAAGTCATACAATTTGCCTTGATTGCCCAGCATATAGGTGTTTTCGATGAATTTTTTGCCAACTTCAGCATCGATAGTGTATTTTCCTACCACTGCTTCTCCATTGATAAATCGAGTAGGTGTTTTGATTAAACCTAAACAACAAGCACCAAGAACACATATCATTCCTTCAGCCACCTGTGCACAAGTGCTTCCCTGATAACGACTCATCGATACCATTTGACATAAATTGGTTTTGGTTTTGATGAGTGAACCCTTCCATTCGCTACGGTCTTTGAAAAGTTTAACTCCTACTGGTTCGGTATCGAGACTAAGAAACTCTTTCAGCAACTCAGCATATTCTTTCATCGTGTCCTCGCTTTACTGCATTCTTGTGAAAAAAAACTCACACTTTGCGTCCTATTTGCATATTCATTTTAGTTTATTAGCAGATAATTGTAAAATATTAGCCATAGCTTATGAGATAAATTTTTTATACAGGATGAGCCATATGTTGATAAAACAAGTGAATATATACGATCCTCTGGAAGAAAGCTTCAAGCGCTGTGATCTTCGCATAGAGCAAAGCATGATCAAGGCAATAGACTCACATCTGAACGAACAAGAAGCAGAACCTTGGATCGACCTTAGTGCTTATTTTGCTTATCCATCTTTTATCGAGTCGCATTGCCATTTGATCGGCACTGGAAGAAAGCTTATCGAGCCCTCCCTGGAGCTTGTGAGTAGCATGGAGGAGCTAAAAGAAATCTTCAAAAAACTTGATGAAGAAACGCTTTGTTTGCGCGGTTGGATCCCTGACTCGCTACCATATACGATGAATCGTTTGTGTTTGGATAAACTGGAAGCACAACGACCTGTTTTACTGATTGGAAAATGTGGACATATTGGCTATGTAAATACCAAAGCCATTGAGCTATTTAAGTTGGAAAAGTTTCATCAAGTAGATGAAAGCAATTTGGAAGAAGGAGTCATCAAAGAAAGAGTTTTAGATTTTGCAAGAGCTTGTATCAAGTATAGCAAAAAGCATTTGCAAGATTGTCTGGAGCAAGCTACAAATCTTTGTAAAAGCTATGGGATCTCATCAGTTCATACCGATGACTGGAATACATCAAGCGCACAGCACTTACTATCTCTTTTGGATGCTCAAACTGATTTGCGTATTTATGAACACCTTAATCTTTCTCCACCCTTTTCCTACCAAGAAATTATGAATCCCGATACTCTCTCATTTTATTATCGAAGTACCCCCTTTCTATCCCTTTCCTCATTCAAATTCATATTGGATGGCTCTCTGGGGGGGAGAAGTGCCTACCTAAGCTCTCCTTATGCTGATGAACCCAAGACTAAAGGAGTTTTATACTATTCCTCGAACGAATTACAAGATATCTTGCACAGATCAGAGCGCTGCGGATGGTCGACTGCTTTTCATGTAATTGGCGATGAGGCATTAGAAGTTTATCTTGAAAGTTTTAAAAACAGTAAGATCAACAACCTAAACCTGAAACATCGTTTGATCCATGTGCAAATGGCATCCTCCCAACAGCTTGATCTGATTAACAAATTGTCTTTGTATTTATCGATTCAAAGCATTTTTTATCATGCTGACAAAGAAATGGCAATCAAACGTCTTTCTGAGCAACGCTTTCACAAATTAGCATATCCCTTTAAAGCGATGATCGATCAAAATCTTAAAGTATCCCTTTCCACAGATTCGCCAATTGAAGACATTAATCCATTTAAAAACATCCAAGCATCTGAAACTTTTATGAGTCGAAAAAAGGCCTTTTATTGTTATACTCATGCTGGAGCGGAGTGTATATCAGCTCAGATGTTTCAAGGTGCGATAAAGCTTGGAAATTATGCTGATATGTTCTTTTTGAAAGAAGATTTATTTTCGATTCCTTCCTCCCGTTTACCTGCCCTTGTCCCTGAATTAATCATGTTTAATGGTAAATGGATTAAGGATATTAACCATCTTACAACAGAAAGCGAGGACACGTTTCAATGAAAATTCACAACTTAAATAAAATACTCCAAAAAATCAGACGGGTGCTAATATACCTTTTTGTTTGGATCGTTTTGTATCCAGTTGCACATTACTTTGCCTGGATAGATATCCACTTGGAGTGGGTAAATGATACCTGGGTTATTGGTTTAATTATTGGAATTGCAGTTTTATGCTCTCAACTTGTTACCTATTCCATTCATTCGCGATGGAAAATAAAAAAAGAATTTGCTAAAGCTCCCAATATGCTTATTCGAGTAAGTGACATTCTTATCTACATCCTTGCCATTAAAATGATCCTGCTTCAGCTTGATATGAATATCACTCCCATTTTGACAGCGTTTGGAGTAACAAGTCTAGCCATCGGGTTAGCAATGCAATCATCCTTGTCAGATTTTTTTGCTGGTCTTCAACTGATCAGCGATCCCATGATCCAATTGGGGGATTTTGTGGAAATCAATGAATTACAGGGGACCATCACAGACATTACCTGGCGAAGCACCCACATCAAAACCTTTAGCAACAACGTGGTTCTCATACCGAATACCACTGTGTTGAAAAGTATTGTGACAAATTTCCATCGCCCAGAAAAAGCCTTTATTTATTTTTTTTCAGCCGGAATCTCATATCATAGTAAGCTTGACCATGCTGAAAACATCATCCGAGAAATTGCCACCAATATTCAAAAACAGCAAGCATCTCCTTTCAATGAACATATTCCTTCCGTACGCTTTAAAGCTTTTGGAGATTCAAACATTGAATTTTCCATTGGCATCAAACTTTCAGACTATATGGATTCTTTTCCCGTTCGCCATGAGTTGGTAAAAACTTTAAAGCAAAGATTTGATCTTGAACAGATTGACATCTCCTTCCCCTGCAGAAATGTTTATCTCCACAAGGAAACTCCACATGTTTAAGCAATACGATATCATTGTGGTTGGAGCTGGGCATGCGGGTTGTGAAGCAGCATTAGCCTCTGCTCGTATGGGATGCAAAACTCTTCTCTTAACTATAAATCTTGATACTATTGCTTGGATGCCGTGCAATCCAGCAATTGGAGGTTCAGGTAAATCTCAGATTATTGCTGAAGTTGATGCTTTAGGAGGAGAAATAGCTGTTAACGCAGAAAAAGCTTTATCTCAAATTCAAATATTAAACACTTCTAAAGGCTTGGCTCTGCGTTCCAAAAGAGTTCAATGTGATAAGTGGATGTATAGTCAAGCTATGAAAGAAACTTTGGAAAATCAAAGCCTACTTGATTTACATCAAACCATGGTCAATTCCATCCTCATCGAAAACCACCGCTGTATCGGAGTAAAAGATATTTTTGACGAAGAATATCATGCTCGTGCAGTAATTCTTACCACTGGAACATATCTCAAAGGACGAATTCATTGTGGTTTTACAGCTTATGACGGGGGACGCAGTACGGAATTGTCAGCAAAAAGCTTATCTGAAAGCTTGGCTGAAGCAGGTCTTAGTATAAGACGATTTAATACGGGTACGACTCCCAGAATCGATAAGAGAAGCGTTGATTTTTCACAGTTGAATCGTCAAGATGGATACTTGGGTATGATTCAGTTTTCTTTTCGTTCTCCTCGCAAGATATATCATCCTCAACTACCCGCATATTTAGGCTGGACCAACGAAAAAACGATTGAAATTACCAAAAAACACCTACAATATCAACCTTCTTCCACTGGTCAAATGGTTAAAGTTGGTCCCCGTACTTGTCCATCAATCGAAGAAAAAGTGAAATGGTACCCCGATAGAATGCGTCATAATTTTTTTCTCGAACAGGAAGGTTTTCACAGCAACGAGTTGTATGCCGCAGGCTTAAATATGAGTGTTTACCCCCATTGCCAGGAAGAAATACTACATAGTTTGCCTGGTCTTGAAAATGCTCGGATCATGCGCCCTGCTTATGCAATTGCATATGATTTTGTGGATCCCTCAGAACTCGCTTTGAACTTGGAATCAAAAAAGATTAGTGCTTTATTTTGTGCAGGACAGCTCAATGGTACCACGGGCTACGATGAAGCAGCAGCTCAAGGACTACTTGCTGGAATTAACGCAGTTTTAAAAGTAAAAGAAAAGGAACCATTGATACTCCATCGATATGAATCCTATATTGGAGTAATGATCGATGATATGATTAATCGCCGACTAGATGAGCCCTATCGTATAAGTCCAGCTCATGTAGAGTATCGTTTGCTCAACAGAGCAGATAATGCGGATCAGCGTCTAAGCCCTTTAGGAAGAGAGTTGGGCTTGGTGACCGATCAACATTTTGAGCTATTTACACAAAAAATGAACGAACTACAAAAGGGAAAAGATATTCTTCAAGAAAGTACTCTGTCCCCAAGTAAAGAAAACCTTGAATTATTGTGCACCCTTGGTTTTTCAGAAATTAACAAAAATACCAGCTTGTTCCAACTTTTAAAGCGTACTGATTATTCATTGTCTCAAATTGAACAGCTTTCGACAGCTTTTTCTGAGCTATCTGAGGAAGTTAAAGAAGAGCTGGAGATTGAAGCAAAATACGAAGGATACATTTTGCGAGAACACAATGAAATGAAAACGATGCAACGTATGGCTAGCTACACTCTCAGTAAAAGTATTCCATACCATTCATTGGTTTTTTTGTCAAAAGAAGCAAGGAAAATTCTTAGTGAAGAACTACCAGATACGATACAAGAAGCCACAAGATTATCTGGAGTAACTCCCGCAGATATTTTAGCTTTGATAGGGTATATCAGGAAACCTGAGCAGGGAGAATAAGGAGATGTTTCACGTGAAACATCTCCTTATTCTCCCTCAATGAGATACTTTTTAAGTTTCTTTAGTCCAGTTTGTATCGATCTAACTACTTTACCAGTTTTTAGTCCCAACTTTTCTGCAATTTCTTCATAAGTTAAATCATACTGATATTTTAGTACTATACTTTTTCGTTCAGTGGGTTCCAGTTTTTGCAAGGCTGTATTGATGGTAATCCGCTGGATCATTGTGGCAGGATCATCACCCTGAGTAGGCACAGTATCATAAACTTTCAGCTTTTCTCCATCTTGGTTTAAAGGTTCATCCAAAGACAAAGGAAACTTGGCATGAGCAGCTTCAAGAGATTCGACAATTTCTTTTTTTTCTAGTCCTGTTTTTAGATGGATTTCTTCGAGGCTTGGTGCTTGTTTGGTTTGATTAAGTGATTCCTGTATTGTTTCTTGAATAATTTTATAATTATCAACATATTTTCGAGGAATACGCAATATATCAGCTCTGTCTCGTAGATAATGTCGTATTTCCCCTTGCACAATTAAAGTAGCATAGGTGGAAAAGCTTGTACCCATGTTGTCCTCATAATTGTCTGCTGCTTTAACTAAACCTATTCCACCTACTGACCTCAAGTCTTCTAAGGCAATATTTTTTCCATCAGAAAATTTATGTGCCAAATAATCTACAATCCAAAGATGATCTACAATAAGTTTGTTTCTTTCTTCTTTAGTTAGTTGTAGTTTAGCCATGCTTAATATTCGGATAAACAAGACTGATAGTTTGTGTTTCTGCTTGCCATTCCACTCTCATGTTGGTAGATTCACCAACAAAACGTAATGGCAACATCGTGCGACCATTTTGAATAAAGGGACTCACTTTGGGATCGGCAGAATCGATAAGTTGTGTTTTGCCATTTACTTTTGCTTCAGCGCTATCAATGATCAAGTCGATGCTATTTTGAGCTAGTTTAATGCTAACGGTGCGAGTGCTTTCTTCCCATTCAATGCTACCTCCAACACTTTCTATAACTGATCGTATGGGGAGAAAAGTCCTATTGTTTCGTATGAGGGGTGCAGTTCCTCTTCCGGGATCCACTTCTCTATCGCTATTATCCACCTTCATCATAGCTTGATTGATGCGCAAAACTATCACAGTGACAAGGTGCAATTGAAACTTTTCGCTCCATCTTCCACCCCCTGAGGCAATTTCGGATCTTACTCGCCAATAGTAGCTTCGATGTTTTTGAAGTAAGTCTCTGGGGATAATAAACTGGTCTCCAGAAATTCCTTTATGCTCATAGCGAATTTCACTAAAATTCTCTTTATCAGACACTTGGATGGTATAAAAAACAGGTTCAAGATAATAAAGAGGTTCTTTCCAAATCATGGTTGGACGAAGAGATATTGTTTCGCTGTTGTTTTTTGGTTCGAGAAGTTGAGGAGGTGGGGGCATTTGGTGCAAAAGAAAGCATCCATTCCCATAAGAGCCTGCAACGTTAATATTCTTTTTTGTATCGACGAAGACATCCCGCACAGGAACTCCTTCTAATCCATTTCCAAAAAGTTCCCATTGAGTAGAGCCTGGTAATGTTCGAAAAAGACCAGCATCAGTTGAGGCATACAAGACATCGGGACGGTTGTTTTCGACAAAGATAGAATAGACAGTTTTGTTAGTTAAGCCTTGGTTCATTTCTTGCCAAGATGTTCCGCTGTCTGTGGATCGAAAAACACCGCTTCCAAAAGTACTTGCGTATAAAGTACTGCTTTTATCGGGATGATACAAGATAGTGGTTACATGTTGATTGCTTAGTCCAAGACTTGAGCTGATCCAGGTATCTGAGCCATCGCTTGACTTATAAATTCCGCTTGCATTGGTGGCAACAAAAATCTGAGAGGGATCTTTCGGATTGATAGCGATAGAGTTTATGTTTCCCACAGGTTGATCAATTGTTCCTGGACCCATCTTGGACCAGGTTTCTCCATTGTTCACACTTCGATATACTCCTTCATGAGTGCCCAAATAGAGACGTTGATGATCTAAGGGGTCAAAAGCCATGGAATAAATATAACTTGAAAATATAGTAGGTGCAGTGATTTTATCCCAAGTTTCACCTGCATTGCGCGAAACAAAAACTCCTCCATTGAATGTTCCAGCATAGAGGGAACCGTCTCCTTTATCCTCGATACACAAAAGCAAAGGATTACTTAAACCATTGTTTATAGCAGTCCAGGATTTTCCCTGATTTGAGGATCGGAACAAACCAGAACCCCAGGTGGCAGCGTATAGATGCCTTCCATCCTTAGATGATTTTAGGACTCGAATATGTGCGTTGTGCATATTTTCGTTAAGTCGATGCCAGCTTCCTTGGGCCATATTACTATAATACACACTATCGCCATGGGTCCCAACATATACTCGTTGTTGAGCTAAATCGAAACAAAAAGTATTAAGTTGAGTGTTGAAAGGAAGTTTCGTGTAAGACTTCCAATCCATTGATTCTGGCTTTGTGTAAAACAAGCCATCATAGGTGGAGATCCATATTTCAGCATTGATTGGATTTTGGACAATCTTGGACACATAGATGTTTTCTAAGTTTTTGTTTTGGTGTAACCAGTTTTGACCCTGATCTACGCTTCTTAGAACTCCCTGTTGAGAGGTACCTGCATACCATACTTTATTGTCATTGATATCAATATGCAAGGTCTGTGCCTCTGTAATTAAAGGTTTTTCGCTTGCTTTTTTCCAGCTAAGTCCAGCGTCAGTGGACACTAAGATCCATCTTCCTTCAGCACTGGCCAAAACGTATCCTTTTTGGCTTTTGGTTTGAGCGAAGGAAGTGATTTTATAATGTTGGTTTGTAGTTGGTATTTTGGTCCAATTCAAGCCGTAATCTTCACTTCGAAACAGACCTTGATTGCTTGAGGCAAGGATAATAGCTTTGTCTTGATAATCTAGCCAGGTTAAAGCATTTACTGAAGTGTTTTTATGCTGCTCAGACAGGGCATTCCAGGTACGAGTACCTTCGTTCCAAAAATATACAAAATCTTCGGTTCCTGCAAATAGGCCCATTGGAGTGAGCAACAAACAGCGTACATATTGATTGCTCAATCCAATATTAACGCTCTCCCATGTACCATTAGAGGTTTTCTTTCTATATACTCCAGCTCGTGTGGTTGAAGCCCAAAGAAGATCTTGTCCTTCATCCAGTACAATGTCGGTGATAACTCCTGCATTCAGACCATCATTTGAAGGCATCCATACCAATTCGAAGTTGTTTTGTATGGATAAGGTGCTGCTTTGGATCAAACTTAAAATAATGCAAATCGATAGCAATAAACTTGTAACTATATGTTTAATGTTCATAGGTATCCCTTCTTTCGCATGATTCTATATAAAATACTAACTTTTTAAAGATATGGTTCAAGACATTTAAGCTGACGAAGCACATCATCATCATGACTCAACAATGGAAAGCCATAGTTTGTTTTTAGAGTGAGAGCGTCTATCAAGGCATCATTTTTAAGGATACCGTCCAAAAGAACTTTGACTTTTTTTAAGTTAACCTTCTGAGCAATTTCTTGAATGCTGGTAAAAGAACCGTTGCCAAAAAATGATCTGTGATGTGATATTGGTGCATACTCTGGGTAAAAAGAAGCGTTCATAAGAGTTGTTAAGGAGCAACCACAAGCAAAAATTGCATATTCTTGTTCTTGATATGTTTTTATGTGTTGAATAAAAGGAGTATTGGTCCAATTCCCGCAACAAGCAGGAATGATGATCCATTGATCAAAACTATCTAATTCATTCTCATTGCCCTGATCTAACAAAACTTTTCTTTCTGTTCGTGGGCTAATTGAGTCTTGTTTGTCCTTGGATTTCTTTTTACATGCTTCAAAAAAATGAAGAATTTGCTCTTCGCTTTCTGCCAAGGTAAGATCAAGCAAAGGCAATTTTCGCTGTTCGACAAGATGGAAAGAAGTATTCATCAAGCAAGGATCTTCAAATATTATCCCACAACACTGGGGGTGATTAAAGCAATACTCCTGCTCCAAAAATCCTGCTAAATATGGCCATCCATACGATAAGGAAAGCTCCAATCCTGAACATCCCATAGTGTAAATGCCAATGCCACATCGTGCTTCTTTGTGGCTTTGATGCAATTTATGGATGTGCTGATGGTAAGAGCCATAATACAATATGAAAGGCGAATTTTCAGGAATCGATGAAAGTCCTATTGAAAAGGTTCTTTGGTGTATTTGTTTTTTTATGGACAGCTCTTTGAGTGCGTACATATTGGCATCTAATATCCATTTTATGGACTTTTTCAATAATGCCTTGTTTGGAACAAAAGAGGAAGCCCCGATATAAGACAATTCTTCTGGTGGCGGAAAAGGGCTTCTGAGTTTGTTCATATGAAATCTTCTCTCAAGGGTTTGTTTGGCATCTACTATCCATTTGATAACTCGGGTATAAGCTTCTGACTGATCAAAATTTAAGAATTCTTCTTGCTTTGGTTTAGTTTTATTTTGAGTTAACTTAGCTTCCATGTTTTTTGTAAAATATGAACTAAATAAAGGTTGTTCAATGTTTTGTATTTTACAAATATCATGACAATGACAAAGACGTTGACCTTGGGAACGATCAAGAATATCACATTCAGGCAATAATTCCATTTTTTTTATACAAAGCACTTTGCCTGAGGGTTTTAGTTTGGTGACTATTTGTGATAGCTTTTCCTCTTCGTTTTGATCGAAGACATAAACATCCATCAACTCCATTTGTGCTTGGGTGTAAGAGGTTTGTTGAATAAACAAGGGCACCTCGTATTTCATTGAGGCAATACAAACTCCATCCACAGGGTAAACACATTTATCACGTAGCGTGACTGAAGTGATTAGGTTTTCAAATAAGTGTAGTTCAACAATATCCTCAGTTTTACAGTATTTTAGTTGAATATTTTGACTTAATAAATCATATGTTTGTAAATCTCCCTGTTGATCTGAAACATAGAGAATAGTTGTCTGTCGGTTTTGAGAGGGCGAATGGAGAGATCTTGTAAATTCAAAGGGGGGATAATGTACGTTTTTTACAGTGTCTCTTATTTTTATGCTGGGGCTTGATAGAGGAAAAATAATCAGAGTATCGTAGTGCAATTCGCCATCATCTTTGGTGATGAGTGTTTTATTTTTATAATCGGCATACCTAATCTTGGAAAACATTTTTGGGAGGTGAGAATGTTGATTGTTGTAAATTTTAAACTCGTGGGGCAAGAATTGATCATCTTCGATGAGCAGATTAATTTGTGCATCAGGTAATTCTTTAACGATAACTTGTAAGTAACTAATCAGCTTTTCATCGTTTCCGATAATTACTAATGTCATATTGCTCCTCTGTATTTCAGATTTATTATCCATACATTGAGCATATAAGCAAGATTTTATAGGAGCCTGTTTTTTTAAAACAGGCTCCTATAGGTTTTAGAGTGCTTTATAGGCTAAATCAAGATCCTTGGCTGCTTTAACTTCATCTGGCCTGCCAACAGGAGTGGTGTGGGGGGCCTCTAATAACAACTCGGGGTTGGTTTTGGCTTCTTCTGCGATTTTAATCATTACTTCAATGAACTGATCGAGTGTTTCTTTCGATTCACTTTCGGTGGGTTCAATCATCAAAGCTTCAGGAATGATTAAAGGGAAGTAATTGGTAGGAGGATGCATACCATAATCAATGATTCGCTTGGAAACGTCTTTTGCCTTTACTCCAAAAGGAAGTAGAGACGATGCTGAAAGAACACATTCATGCATACAGATACACTTCACACTTTCAGAATAAGCCAAACTAAGCTTTTCTCTAATATAGTTGGCATTTAAGACTGCATGTTGACTGACTTTTTTAAGACCTTCGGGACCCATGCTTAAAATCCAGGCATAGGTTTTTAACAATACAATAAAGTTGCTCCCAGAAAGGCGTATGTGACCGATGGATTTGTCGTTATGATCCACACTTATGTACTTATCACCTTGCTTGATGACGTCAGGGATAGGCAGGTAGGGTGCCAAGAAGTCTTTTACTCCCACTGGAGCAGAACCAGGACCGCCTCCCCCATGGGGCGTTGAAAAAGTTTTGTGCAGGTTGAGGTGAATAATATCAAAACCCATATCACCTGGTCTTGCCTGACCCAATAAGGCATTCATATTAGCCCCATCGTAGTAAAGAATGCTTCCATTATCGTGTAATAAACGAGCTATTTCTTTTATTTCGGATTCGAAAACACCTACAGTGTTGGGGTTGGTGAGCATGATGCCTGCTACTTCTGGATTGATTAGTGTTTTTAAGTGATCAATATCGATTTGGCCACATGATCGTGATTTAACTTCCACAGTATCAAATCCTACCATGGCTGCGGAGGCTGGGTTGGTACCATGGGCTGAATCAGGAATAATCATCTTGTTTCGTTGCTGACCCTGTCCGATATCTTGAAAATACTTTTTGGCAACTAAAAGTCCGGTGAGTTCTCCGTGTGCTCCAGCAGCGGGTAATAAGGTAATTGCATGCATCCCGGTTATTTCAGCAAGCATTTGTTTAAGCTCGTACATTATTTGCAAAGACCCCTGAACTGATTCTTCATTTTGTAGGGGGTGCGCTTGGGTAAATGCTTTTTCATTAGCAAGCACTTCGTTGATCTTGGGATTGTACTTCATGGTGCAAGAACCAAGAGGATAGAAACCTGTATCAACACCATAATTCATTGAGGCTAGTCGTGTAAAATGGCGCACTATCTCTGGCTCGGAAACTTCTGGTAAACCGAGTTTTTGTCGTTGCATTGCTGGAGGTAGCCATTGATCCAATTCTTTTTCATCACAAACTTCCTCATGGTCAAACGACCAGGCTTTTCTACCTTCTTTAGAATATTCGTATATCAACTTTTCCTTCATTTTAATGCCTCCTTAAAGGCTTCAACAAGTTTTTCTATATCTTGTTCTGAGTTGAGTTCAGTGAGGTTTAGTAGGATTGGATTTTTTAAATAGGGAAAAGTCTTGCTTAAGTCGGTTTTTGAGAGAAGTATTTTGTGTTTTATTGATGTTTCTTTGACTTTTTGAAGGTCTTGATCGATTTCAATAAGAAATTCGTTAAAGAAGGGTTTTTTGAAGGGCGCGCGTATTCCAGGGATGCCTAACAATGCTTCAAAGGCTTTGTGACTAAGCTGAAGGTTTCTTTGAGCTAACTTTTTTAAGCCAATTTCTCCTAAGGTGCTCAAATAGATGGTGGCCTGTAATGCACATAGCGCATGGTTGGTGCAGATGTTGGAGCTTGCTTTTTCTCTTCTAATGTCTTGTTCACGGGCTCTTAAAGTCATTACATAGGCAGTTCGTTGTTGATCGTCAGTAGTTTTCCCAACAATTCGACCAGGTATTTTACGAATATATTCTTTGCGAGTTGAGAAAAAGCCTAAGCCGGGACCCCCATAAGAAGGTGCAATTCCAAATGATTGAGCTTCCCCTGTAGTAACATCAACTCCACAAGCTCCAGGAGTCTTGATTATTGCTAATGAAAGTGGTTCTAAAACAGCTGCAAGGGTAGCTATTTTTCTGGCTTTTAACATTGTACAAACGGGTTCTAACTCTTCAATTATTCCGAAAACATTTGGACTTTGGATAATCAGCATAGCAGGGTCCTCTTTTGCTAAACGTTCAAGCTCAGGATACGAAATACTGCCTTCATCTGCTGATACGGGTATTAACTCGATTTGCCTCATTTCTGCGTATGTTTTAAGAACTTCTGTGAGATAGGGATGAAGAAGGGTACTGATAAGTACTTTATTTTTACGTTGGTGTTGACAAACCATGATCATTGCTTCTGCGGTAGAAGTTGCTCCGTCATACATTGAAGCATTGGTTAAATCCATCTCGGTAAGGTTGGTCATTAATGATTGAAACTCATAAATAGCTTGAAGTGTTCCTTGGCTCACTTCTGGTTGATATGGGGTATAAGCAGTGTAAAATTGGGGCAACGAAGACAGAGTTTTGACAATGGCTGGTATATAGTGACGGTAAGAGATTTCGCCAATAAAACTAGTGAAACTATCTGGATCGGTATTATGCTTTGCAAGCTGATTCATATGCTTTGTAAGGGTTTTTTCAGATAGACTATTGGGTAAATTTAACAATTCCTGAAGGCGGAACTCTTGAGGAATGACATTGAATAGAGCATCAAGAGAGGGAATCTTGACGACATCCATCATGTCCTTTAGGTCTTGATCGGTCATCGGTAAATACTGCATGATTATTCCTTGCGGTATTGTTCGTAGGCAAGATGATCCATGAGTTGGTCTAATTCTTGCATATTGCTGGCTTTAACTTTGGCAATCCAACCCTTATCATAGGGGTCCTGATTCACAATGGCAGCATCCTGCTCGAGAGCTGGATTGGTTTCAATTAACTCTCCAGTGATAGGAGAATAGATGTCAGATGCTGATTTTACTGACTCTACTACAGTCAGGACTTCTCCCTTTTTGATTGGGGTTCCAGCATCTTTCATTTCCACAAAAACAATATCTCCCATGTGCATTTGGGCGTAATCGGTAATGCCTATGATGATTTCATTGCCATCGATTTTTACCCATTCATCTGATTCTGTATATTTGTATCCTTCTTTTATCTTACTCATTTTAATCCTCCCATTTTTTAAATCACTAACGAAAAAAAGTTTATCATAGTCATTTTTTTTTAAAAGCAAGGCTTTATAAGAAAATTCATAAGGGTATAATATGAAAAAAGGAGGAGAAATGACTCATCTGTCTCTTGCTACAGCTTTTATGAGTTATGTTCTGGGTTCTTTTCCTACTGCGCTTATCATAGGAAAAAAATACCTTCGCATGGATATACGTGCTACAGGCACCAAAAACATGGGAGCATACAACGTGTATCGCTCTGTTGGATGGTTTCATGGTTTGTTGACTCTGATCATTGATGCCCTAAAAGGTTTCCTTCCTGTGATCCTTGCTCTACATTTAAATTTAAGTTATTTCTGGGTGGGAGTATGCGCTTCCATGGCACTTATCGGACACAACTGGCCCATCTTTACTCGTTTTAAAGGCGGGAAGGGCGGATCTACCAGTGCTGGTATTTTACTTGCTCTTTTCCCTGGTGAGTTTCCGTTTGTTTTTGCTGTCTTTTGTTTGTTAGTTTTTTTTTCGAAAAACTTATCTTTTGGCTTGGGATTAAGCATTTTGCTATTTCCCATGGTTGCAATCATGACTTCAAAACCCGCTTGGATGGTTATTCTTTCCCTTTTTATCGTGTTTATTGGATTAATAAGAATTTATCCCTACTATAATAAAATGTTACAACTTAGTCAGGGTAAAGTTAAGGATATGCTTTTAATTGTGTTGAAAGGATTCAAATACTATGAGGCTTCAAAATCTTTCAAAAACTGATCCATCTTACTTGATGAGACATCGCTCTTCTTTCCATAAATACTTTTTAAGCTTGCTTTGCATCATGACTCTATTTATTTCACTTCTTCTGCCCGTATTTGCTGACACTCCCTCCTTAAGTTATCGTTTTTATGGATGGGGTCCTCTGGAGGGTGAGTCAGGCATGCCAGTTGCCGCTCAATTATTAGGAGCCGATCGTATTGCAGTATTGGATCTATTAAAATCTTCCATCATTTTTTTAGACACAAAGGGCAGTTATTTGAGTTCTTTTTCCATCGATGAAAAACTTTTTGATTTAAACAAAGCATTTTCTTTTAGAACCTCTCCTGATGGTTTCTTGTTTCTCCAAGCACAAGAATCCCTCCTTGTTTTCAGCGATCAAGGCAAGCTCCTCCAAAAGCTTCCTTTGACTTCCATTCCAGGATATCAATCGGGTCTTTCCAAGATCTTGCCTATTTCATCAAAACAGGTCCTACTCTATCACCCTGTAAACATGCAATTCGTTATGATCAGTCTTCAAAACCCAAGTCAAAGCATTTCTTTCCCGTATGATGCCTCGCAACAGCATTTTCTTGATTTTACCTGTACAAGCGAATTCATCGTCATTTTAGGTCAATATTTTAATCATCTCAATCAACGTGTTCCATCGATCACTTTACTAAGTTATCAGGGTGAGTTTATCAAACGCTTTGATCTTCCTTCCTCTATCTTAACCAATCCTGCTCGAATATCTGTTAATACCGAAGCTTCGTTTTTTGTGCTGGACGAGGTTTTTAACTACTTGGTGCTTGATCCAGGCGGAGCTATGTCAGAAACAGGAAAAATAACGGTAGAAGATGAACATTATCTGAGTCGTAACTTTTGTAGTTTTGGTCGCAACACTTTGTTTCTTCCCCATATAAAAAAAGGGCTCATGGAATTTTCAAACTCCACTCTCACTCGAATATTGCTGCCTGTCAAATCTGAAGGTCAAAAACTCTTAGCTCCTATATCAGTGACCGCAAATGGAGATTTTGTGGCATCTTATGATAGCCTGGCAGAAAGATTTGTGATTTTTCAAAAAGATCAAATTCTGAGATCCTTCTTTAAAAAAGATCTACCTTTCTCGATAGACCAAAATGCACAGATTTCGCTTTATGCTGGAAGGCAATGGTTGTATATTGCCATAAGTGATTCAAGTCTGAAATTAATTAAATATGATCCCATCAATGGAAAAATAAGTCTCATTGCTTTGCCCGAGTATATATCTGCACGATCAACAGTCTATGTTCGTCCTCACGACAATCAGCTTTTCATTTATTCATGGTTTGACTCTATTCTTTACATTATGACTGAAAATTCGGAAACACCCGAAAAAATACAAGTGAGAAGACATGAGTCTTCTGCGCTTTCTCAGCAAAGCATATGCAAGGTGGACGATTCAGGTAATATCTTTATTTTGCTTCCATATTCCAACCGAATGAATGTTTTTGCTAAGGATGGAAGCTTGCTTTTCAGCTTTTCGCCAGGCAAAAAACCACAAAGCATGATGGTCGATTTTCACTTCATGGATGACTATCTGGTCTTGTTGGATCAAACCTATTCAAGCATTGAAATACTATCCAAAAGAGGAGAATGGATCCAAAGTATTGGAGAAAAAGGAGCTATTTTATATCCTGCAAAAAACACTCAATATCACCAACAAGAGGCTTTTTTTCAATACCCTTCTTCTGTTTTTTGTTACTTTGGTGATATATACGTGGCTGATACCTGTAATTCCCGTATCCAGACCATCACTTATCCTGGTTTGTCCCAAAAAACCATGATTGAGTTGCAAGTTGGTTCACCATCTGCTTATATTAATGGCAAGCGCATTCAATTAGATGCTCCTCCATTCATTGAAGCAGGTCGAACACTGGTTCCTCTACGTTTTATTGGAGAAGCCTTTGGAGCAAAAGTAGCCTGGATCGCAGAACAAAACAAAGCAGTGATAAGTTTGGGACAAAAAACCATTGAAGTTACTATAGGTAGCAAAACAGCTTTAGTTAATGGAAAAGAACACAGCCTGGATGTAGCCGCTAAGATCAGTCAGGGTCGCACTTTTGTTCCTCTTCGATTTATCGGGGAAGCCTTTGGAGCTTCTATCGTATGGGAATCGGAAAGCAAAAGAATTATACTTACTTATCCAGGCTATTAGCTTGAAAAGCCGCCTTTTCTTGTATCAGCCATCGAAACAAAAGCTTGGGTTCTTGTCTTTCCATCCATAAAAGAGCTTGATTGCGTTTTTTCATTTTTTGGAAATAAGCAAGCTGGTATTGGCGATACGAAAGCGGATACTGCTTATGCATTTGAGATGAAATCCAGGCTTCTTCTCGCATAATATCATGAAGTTCAGCGTAACGCAAAGGAGCTTTGACCTTATTTGCTTCATCCATAAGCTTTATGTAAGCTTCATCAAGTTGCTTATGTTGTTTTATGCGAACACTTTCGCTCTTTAGATGCATCGTGTGGATCTCTTGGTAGTATATGGAGCTGTAGCCTTCGAGATATCTAACCAACCAGGTCTCATAGGCTGGTTCATCGTATTCAAGAGCATTCTTTTGTATGCTTGGTGTTGAGGGAGTATCTTCCTCAAACTTGCCAAGATTTGAGTTTAGCATAAAAAAAAGCTAAGCGTCAAACCTAGAAATGCCGTTAAAACGAAGAAAACAAATGCTTTTTCGTTTGAATCCCTGTTTAAGGGAGGCATTCAAACCTATCTCCCTGGCTGGTGATCTTTTTAGGAAGAATATCAATTCTTGGATTTGGATAGGCTTCGACATAACCCATTTCAAGGTATTCTGAACCCATGCTTTCAAGCAAGGCTATGGCACGATCTTTTTCTTGCTGAGCAACCAACACAACAAAACCAACACCCATGTTGAAGTCCTTATACATTTCTGTATCAGCAATATGACCAGCAGTTTGAATTTTATCAAATATTGAGGGAGTGGGTGGAAGGCTTTGGATGATATACTTCACGTTTGCTTGAAGGCGAAGAATGTTTAGAAAACCCTCCCCTGTGATATGAGCCATTCCTTTGATGTTGATTTGATTTTTTAGCAAAGTCATAATTTCTTTCACATAAATTCGGGTTGGAATCAGAAGCTCTTCGAGTATGGATGTGTTATCTTCATCGCTTCGCAAGAGAAGCTTTCGCGCCAGGGTTAGCCCATTGCTGTGGATACCACTACTTTTTAAGCCAAAAATAATATCGCCAGGCTTGATTTCATGTCCGGTGATAATCTTGTTGGTATTGATGACACCCATGGCTGTACCCACAAGATCAATACTGCTTTCGCCGGGATGTAAGAGTTCTTTTACTTGAGCTAATTCTCCTCCTGGGATATTGACTTCAGCTTGTTTTGCTCCTTCGTAAAATCCCTTGGCAAGTTGTTCTATTTGATGTTCCTGGATTTTGCTAACAGCGATATAATCCATGAAACTCACTGGCTCTGCTCCAACACACAATAGATCGTTGACATTCATTGCAATGCAATCAATACCTAAGGTATCAAATTTTTGAAGTTTTTCAGCAATTAGAATTTTAGTGCCAACTCCATCCATCGACAAAGCCAAACCCAAACCATTACCTATATCAACAATATTGGCAAAGAAACCAATGGGTAGCAGGTTTTTACCTATATTTTTTCTAAAAGCAAAAGTAGGATTGATCCATTGAAGAAGTTTTTTCATAGCTTGTTCTTCTTGTCCCGAATCTACTCCGTGCTCTTTGTAAAAATCGTTCATATTTACCTCCATATCCCTGTTTGCTCTACTAGAATATCATAAGGGAAAAATATGTAAACGAAAAACCAGATACCATTAATACGTTTTTTTGATAGAATAACGATGACTAATATTTGGGAGTATGGATATGTCATTGTTTGATCAAATAGCGGATTCGTATGATTTGTGGTACCAGGATCAAGTAGGGAAAAGGGTGGACAAACTCGAAAATAGTTTGGTTTTTAAACACTTTAGTCCTGAAAGAGCTAGTCTTATCCTTGATGCAGGTTGTGGGACAGGAATCTATAGCCGTCGATTAGCAAAGAAAGGGCATTACGTTATTGGTTTGGATGCCTCAGAAAAAATGCTACAACTTGCCAAAAACAAACCATCCTATCAAGGTCCTGTAATTGAGTATATCAAAGGTGATATGCACTATTTACCATTCAAAAACAATCTTTTCGACAGTGTGATCTGCATCACTGCTCTTGAGTTTTGCCGAGATGCCTATCAAGTTGTTCTTGAGTTGGGAAGAGTCTTAAAACCCCAGGGGCAACTCATTTTTGGTATGCTCAACAAAGAGTCTTCGTGGATGCAAGAAATCACCAGCTATCCTCAAGCTTCCTCCATTTATTCCCATGCTCATCTCTTTTCTCCCGCCGAACTCAAAGTTCTCTTGCATGATACAAAGCTCTTTGTGTCTATTACGATGGAAAGTACTGTTTATTTTACGCCTTCTCAGGGTTCATCACGTTTTCCTTTGGTCGATATCAACGAAATAAAAGGTAAACTATTCAAACCCCTGCGGGGAGGTTTTTTTGTTTGTTCTACTCGAAAAAAAGTTTGATTTATCTTGAAGCTAAACTATACTATACAATTCGTTGTTAATGTAATTTATTGCGAAGGAGAATTTTATGGCGGTACCAAAGAAAAAAAGAACACAGCGCAGGCAGAGAAACCGCAATGCACAGATGCGCATTGCACCCGTGACGCTTACGCGTTGTTCTAATTGCCAAAAACTTATACCCTCTCATCACGTATGCAAATACTGTGGATACTACAATGAAGAGAAGATTTTGATTTTCAAAGAAAAGGAAGCTAAATAGTCGATTTGATCAAAGTTGCCTTGGATGTACCAGGCGGCGACCTGCCTGAACTAGTCAAAATCAATGGTGCATTGGATGCCCTCCAGGAAAATGAAGATCTTTCAATTATCCTGGTGGGTAACCAGTCTGTTATCTCCCCAGAAATAGCCCTTTTGCCTCAAGCCATAAGAGAACGCATTGAAATACGTCATACCGATGTCACTATTGATATGGGAGAGAGTCCTTCCCATATCTTAAAACAAAAAAAAACTTCTTCCCTAAGTATCGCTGTTGAGTTAGTCAAAAACAAAGAAGCACACGCTATTGTGAGCGCTGGCAATACAGGCGCACAAATGGCTGCATCTCTTTTTCTTCTCGGTCGATTATCCACTATTGATCGACCTGCTATAGCCATCACTGTTCCATGTATGAAAGGTTCTTTTGTCTTACTGGATGCTGGCGCCAACACTGATCTGAAGCCCCAACATTTGTTTGATTTTGCTCGCATGGGCTATGCCTATGCCAAAATATTCTACCACAAAGATCAACCTTCGATTGCTTTGCTCAACAATGGAACAGAAAAAGAAAAAGGCAATAAACTTACCAAAGAAGCCTTTCCTCTGCTTTCCCAGCTTCCTTCTTTTTCTGGCTTTATTGAAGGTAGAGAAATGATGAACGGTTTGTGCGATGTGGTAGTCTGTGATGGTTTCACAGGAAACATAGTCCTTAAAACCATTGAGGGTGTGGCTCAATCGCTTATGTCCTGGCTCAAAGAAGAGCTTAAAGGATCTTTGGCACGAAAATTAGCAGCACTTTTTTTAAAGTCTTCTTTTCGCAAGTTAAAACACAAAATGGACTATCGCGTGGTAGGGGGAGCACCCCTACTCGGTGTAAACGGTATATCTATCATTTGCCATGGCAGTTCTGATGCTTTTGCAATCAAAAATGCTATCTTGTTGGCAAAAAAACTCCATCAAGAGAGCTTAATTAGTCAAATCTCCACCCTTTAATTTTTTATACTTTTTTTCAACATTTTCCACATTCTGTGTATAATGTTTTTGATTGTACTTTGAAAAATGGGGGTGTATTTGGTTTCGACAAGCAAGATTGGTTTGTTATGGCAAGCCGAGGATGGCGATTGGCCTCGTTAATCATTCGCTAACAAAACAAACGCCAATGTAAATTACCAAGTAGCGGTAGCTTAACCGTTACGAACTAAGATCTCTACCTTTCAGGGGTTCTTAGTTCGACACTTGTGAGAGGTGGATCGGGTAGATTTCTCTAAAGGTCTTCCTGAGCCCAAAACTATCTTTAGAGAAATTTGTGTATAATGTTACTGATTCAATTACACAAATAGCACAATAAATCAGTGAAGCTTGTAATTCCATGCAAATCTTCCTTGTTTTGGACACGGGTTCGACTCCCGTCACCTCCACCATATTTTATTTTTTAAAAAACGAGGTAAGAGTTTTGGCAAAAATTATTTCAATAACAAACCAAAAGGGCGGTGTAGGAAAAACCACTACCGCTATTAATTTATCGTCATATTTAGTAAAACTTAAGAAAAAAGTTTTACTTATTGATCTTGACACTCAGGGTAATGCAACCACTGGTTTGGGTTATAAACGTTCTTCACTAACTCATTGCATATACAATGTTTTGGTTGGGCAAATCCCAGCAAAAGAAGCAATAATGCCTGTCAATCTGCCTGGCTTGTTTTTGATACCTTCTACCATTGAACTGGCTGGTGCAGAAGTTGAGTTAGTCAATATTGAGCAAAGGGAGTTTCAATTAAAACAAGCTCTCCAAGAAATAAAATCTGACTTTGATTATATTATTCTGGATTGTCCTCCTTCTTTAGGTATTATCACAGTTAATGCTTTAAGCGCTTCAGATTCTGTGATAGTGCCTCTCCAATGTGAATATTATGCGCTTGAGGGTCTAACCTCTCTTTTAAACACTCTAACCCTCGTTCAGAGAAGATACAACAAAGATTTAAAAATAGAAGGTATCCTTCTAACTATGTATGATTCACACACCTCTCTTTCTCAGCAGGTTTGTGGAGAAGTTATCAACTATTTTAAAAACCAAGTTTTTAAAACTATTATTCCAAGAAATGTAAGGTTAAGTGAAGCACCTTCATATGGAAAATCAATTCTTAACTATGACCCTTCTTGCAGGGGAGCTGATGCATACAAAGCATTAGCAGAGGAGATTATTAGCCATGAATAAAAAATTTGGATTAGGTAAGGGTTTAGATGCATTAATTCAAGATTATTCTGCCAATGCCTCCATTAATGAGATCTCATTAGATCTAATAAAAGAATCCCCTTACCAACCCAGATTTTTAATTACTGAAGAATCATTGTCTGAGCTTATATCTTCTATCCGCGAAAACGGAATTATAGAACCTTTAGTAGTTCGCAAGATTGATGACCGTTACGAACTTATTGCTGGACACAGACGTCTAAGCGCGTTGAAGTTTTTAAAAAAAGAAACTGCTCCAGTTTATATTATTGACGTTCAAGATCAAAAGGCTGCAGAACTAACCATTGTGGAAAACATTCAACGGGTGGACTTAAATCCTGTGGAATTAGCTAAAAGTATTTCACAAATGTTACAACGTTTTTCACTAACACATGAACAAGTATCGAAGGTGTTAGGAAAAAGTAGAGTTTACATCACTAATATTTTACGTTTATTAAGTTTGGATGCAGACACCATAAAAGCTCTTGAAACTCAGCAAATATCTGAGGGACACGGTAGATTACTTCTTCAAATTACTGACATTTCTCAGCGTACAAAATTGTTAAGCATTATTCTTGACAAACAATGGTCTGTAAAACAGCTTAGTGACTACATTAAAAAGCTAAGCGAAACTAAAGAAAAAAGAGAAATAAGTGTTTTTTTAACTAAAGAAACTCGAAAACAATACGAACATACCATGAGTACTTTTTTCAACACACCGGTGAAAATTAAAGGAAAAAAAATTGAAATAGTTTTCAAGGAGGAAAAAGAGTTTTTGGGGTTTTTCAACACTTTCAACTCTTTAATAACTAATTCTAAGTAATTAAATTAATAAATACTTATAGTGATAGTTATTGTTTATATCTTAGTTTTGTCATAATTTCACTTACAGCAGCTTTTAGTGGCTCTGAAAGTTCAAGTTCTTTTTTAATTTTTTCGTAAGAATGAATAATAGTAGAATGATCTCTTCCACCGAAAAATCTTCCTATCATCGGTAGGGAGTAATCTGTCAGTGTCCTGATTAGATAAATTGCTATTTGTCTTGGGGTAGAAATATCTTGAGAACGTTTTTTTGTTTCCATATCTTGTGCGGTAATATTGAAGTATTGAGAGACAACTTCTTTAATATCTTCTGCAGTAATCACCCTATTGCTTAAAGTTACCACATCTTTTAATACTTCCTTAGCTAATTCAATGGAAATCTCAATATTGTTTAAAGAAGCATAAGCAAGAAGACGTATTAAAGTGCCTTCCAACTCCCTGATGTTTGTAAAAGGCTGGTTTGCAATAAAATCTAAAACTTCATCGGGCACATCCAATTCTTCCAAGCCTGCTTTTTTTCTTAAAATTGCAACTCGTGTTTCATAATCTGGAGCTTGTACATCTACCATTAAACCCATTTGAAAACGAGTTCTAAGTCTTTCTGCTATATCTGATAAATCTTTCGGGGGTCGATCGGACGATAAAGCAATTTGTTTTTTTGCATCATATAGCGTGTTAAAAGTGTGGAAAAATTCTTCTTGAGTACGTTCTTTTCCAGCTAAAAACTGAATATCGTCAATAATTAAAAAATCTACCGAACGGTAGAAGTCATGGAATTCTCTCATTTTTCTTTCTTGAATTGAAAAAATTACTTCATTTGTAAATTTTTCTGAAGTTGTATAAATTACTTTTTTACAACCATTTACTAAAGCAGAATGAGCTACTGCCTGTAATAAATGAGTTTTGCCCAGTCCTACTCCTCCATAAATAAATAGTGGATTGTAGGTGCTCCCTGGAGAGTCAGCAATAGATTTGCATCCCGCAAAAGCCAGGCGATTGCTTTCTCCAATAATAAAATTTTCAAATATATACCTATCATTTAATTGCATGGAATAAAAAAGTTCTTTGGTTTTTGAGCTTGCGTCTTTATCTTGAGGTTTGGCCTTGGTTTTTTTTTCATCTTCTTCTATGAAATAAGAAATTTCATAGGTTTCGTTGGTTACTGATTGAAGTGCAGAAGATATTAAAGAAGCATATCTCGTCTGGAGCCAATCTTTAGTAAATTCTGAAGGGACAGAAACTAAAAGGCTTTTATTATCCCACGATTTGACTTGAGTATGTTTAAACCACATTTCGAAAGTAGGTTTGGATAGTTGGCTTCGTAGTTGTTCTAATACTTTTTTCCAGATTTCTTGCATCTTTTACCTCTTTTTTTTGTAATAATAAATGTAATTTTAAGCATTTCTGCTATAAATGTATGCATTATGCATGTTGATTGTACCTTATTTAGTACAGAATTAAAACTTAAATTACTCTCAGAATTGGCTGAAATTTTAAATGTTTCTCCAGAGGAGTTAAACTTGGATCTTTTAGTCTTTGATCTCAACAAAAATACCTTTAATTTGAACGAGTTAGAAAAGCTTACTTTGCTCCGGGTATTATCTAAAAGCTCTGGCAACATTACCAAAGCTTCAAAGCTATTAGGAGTAAGTAGGAAGACTGTGTATAGTCTAATAAAAAAATACAATATTGTTAATTTTATTACCATTAGTGACTAGTTAAAATTGATATTAGGAAATTATTTTCCCATTTAGGAAAATAATTGCTCATATAACTTAAGAAAAAAAGTAGAAGTAATCCTTATAAACAACGCTAAATTGTTTTTTTTTTAATTTGCGTTCATATAGGGTTCACTTATAATACCTTGCAGAAAGGTTTTAGCTTTGAAAAGTGGTTGATTACTGATGGGAACGGCAAGACAGAAAAGCACAGGAGGACGCTTTGTGTTCCTTGTAGACTGCTTGTGTGTTGTTTTCAGTCACCATGAAGTAAAGGAAAGGCCTTTGCGGCGACCTCACAAGAAGTGGGGCTAATTTGGCGCTATATTGCTAAATTACACTCAAGAAAGGAGAAAATGCATGAAGAAAGCGCTAAGCTGGTTAGTAGTCATCCTTATGGCTGCTAGCATATTTCAGGTTGGACTCAAAACCACTCCTGTAAAAGCAGCTGAAAACAAAAATGCGACATTCATTGCTGTCCGTTTTGTTCCAGTAGGTTTCGAAAGAGACGGAAAAGAACTGGAAGGAGGGAAAATTTTCCCTTGGCAGAAAGGCAGCAACACTGGTTGGGGTAATGACGATTTTCCGATGCCGGACGTTTACTCAGCCACACACGTAGTAAATGGATATGATATAAATGTATCTGCTGAATTTAAAACTGTATTCGATTATTTGGTGAATTTTGGATCCTTAAAAGTACCAATGGATTATAGAGAAAAACACCCAGCTCGTGCACACCCCCTGTTTTGGACTGATTTTTATCTAGAAGTGAAACCTGCTGCAGGGCGTTCCCAAGTATACGAGCATTGGTATGCCGTATACGATTCCGCTGGACAGCTCTGGTTGGATCCCGATGGGGTATTCAACGATCCTCGATATTTTGAACCTTCTGATCCCACCAATCTGAGTGGATTGTATGGGAATAACACGTTTACAATGTATAATTTGAGCGAAGATCCTGAAAAGATAAACATGGTGGACATTTTCCCAAAACACGTATCCAATTGTTCCCGCAACACCTTGTCACGCGTTGATCCCTCCAGTGCAAACAATACTCAGGGGCCCTACATCCTCGATCCTGAAAATATTCGTTTCCAATCTTTAGGTCAAACTACTGACGAAGCTGGAAATCCAGTTATTTATTTCTGGGACAGAACTCGTACTCAGCGCATATTCCGTATGGGCTGGACTGATATGAACGAATTCCCTCTGGGCTATGGCGATGGTCGTATTCCTACCGAAGTTCAAAGCCAACCCCTTCTTCACTGGGACGCTGAGAAGAGTTACCCTTTAATCGATTTTGTTTATTGGGGCAGGCCAGACTCCATAAATGGTCAAAACGAACCACAGGTAGCTACCTACCAGGAACAACCTCTCAACCAGTATTTTTGGTATTTCAGCACCCCTGGAGTAGGTCAAAATCCTCCTCCACAGACTCAATACCGTGTCAACCAGGGCGATGAACTCCATGCTGACAATATTTCAGGTGAGGGGCAACAGCCTGATTATCGCGAAAATGTAGTTGAGCAAGCACCAGTGCCTCAATCCGTTAATTTTGCCAATCGTTCCCCCTTCGATCCTGGCGAATATATTTACCGTAAAGCTGTTGATACTGTCAATCCTGGCTACAACCGTTTATACTGGATTCAAGAAAATGACATTCGTCTAACCCCGGTTTCTGTGATACTTAACGGTGAAGTTCGCAACTATCCTCCCAACTCCTTAGTCAAAACTACTGACTGGGATTGTGCTTATGATGCTGCAGGCACTTCTGCTTTCAATCCTATGGTTGACTCCGTTAACAAACAACTCTGGCGTTTTGTCATCAATTTTGACAAAGACGGATACCGCGTACCTGCTGTAAACGACGAAGTTCACGTAGACAATATCCTTCGACCCAACGAATTGGGTTATGAAGCTCATTGGTTCCATTTTAATTACGGAGAATGGATTTATCGTGAAAAAGCCAATCCTGACCCAGCTCTTGCCACAGGCACCGATCATGGAAGAGTTACCGTAGGTGACCACCGTTTAACCAATGTGAACGGCATTGTCAACGAAAAAACCCTTAAAAAGGATAAAAACCGTGGACAGATCAATTCCGTGGTTCAGATGGTACCCACCTCTTCCATGAGCAACACTCTAGTTCCTCGAGTTTTTGCAGATCTTTTCCTTCTGGCTGAAGTTCTTTGGGGCGGATGCAATCAGGCTCCCTACAATCTGTCAGTCCAGACTGACGTATGGGAAGGAAAAATCCCATCTTCCACCGCTGCAAGACTTCATTCCCCCAACGATGATATCAAGCCTATTGCTCAGAGTGTTCAGAAAAGCACCGTACTTGATCCCACTGGAGCACTTTTTAACATTCCAGCAACAACTTTCCAAAACATCAATCTCAAGTATCGTGAGTATATTGGGGTTGAAATCTGGAAAGATAATGCTTTTGACAACAATATTGGTATGAATATCGGAGAAACGCCTCCTTCCCTCGATCTTCTTTACCCCAACAACCTTTCCGACGACTATCGTGAGGGTCGTACAGGCGAAGAATTTTTAGGTGCAAGCAGTTATTTCTATTCTGAAAAGGATTTTGGCAGAACTCTTCTGCCCTTCCCAAGCAATGTTAAATTTTACGATACTGATGACAACGGTTATGGTTGCGGAGAAACTATTTATCGCGATGTTGATCAAAATAATGTCGTATCCACAGGCGATATCCGTCTTACCGACGTTACTCTCACCGTGGGAGGCAATGTTATTCGTTATAAAGCTGGCTCCACAGTATCTGCTGGTGATTCAGACGTAACTATGCCATTAAGTGTTTTTTCTGCTACCAATCTTTTCTTTGATAAAGAATGGCCAGAAAAAGACATTCCCCTCAATTGGACCTATGATCCTAACGAAGATATTTATCTCATGGGAGATATCGATTATGCTGGTCCCACGGGTCCCCAACCAGCCTACAGGTTCTATCTGGGCATAAAAGATCCTGCTACAGCAGTTGAACTATACAATACCGTACTTTATGTTGATATCGACAATTCTGGCGACCCTACTCCTGGCGACATCAGAATAGTCGATTTTTCCTCCAACCCCAGGTACCTTCCAGGCTCGGTGATATCTGGTAAAGATTTTGATGGATTCAGCGGCTGGAACTTTACCCAACAAACTAAAATTCTCGCCATATGGGACAATGTAAACAATGCCTACATTGGTGCTTACATTGATCTCAATGGTAATGATCTTCTTGATGTGGGCGACATTCGCTTGAATCGCTACGAATCCCGTTTGCCCTACAAAGCCCTGGTGGCTGGCGATCCAGATCTCGGAGCTAATCTTACTGCCAACTTAGAAGTACGGGAAATATCAAACACATTGCCTCAACACGTTAAGTTGTTTGATACCACCAATCGCAATGTGATGCTTCTCACCACCGACCAAGCCATTAACGCTGGTGATGTATGGCTTACTCCCTATCGCATCCGTACTGGCGATACCCGTCTGACCCCTGTTACCATTTCCGATGTCAGCTACACTTGTGGTTCCATTATTGGCACCAAACCCAATTTCTGGCTCTATGACAATCCTGTTCATGGCTTGACGATGGGCAAAAATTCCGACTTCCGTTATATTGACTGGGAAGTTTTCCCCTCTTCATCCCTCGGAATGAATGTTCAGCTTAGCTCAAGCTTTAAGGTGGAACAGACTTCTCAAATCGACGTAACTGTGGTTCCACCTCCTCGCGATGAATACTGGGAAAATGGCAAATATTTCCCTGCCGAAAAAGTTTACATCATGATACGCAACGTCGAAGGACCTGGTGGGCTTAAACTTCATGAAACCATGAAAGTTATCACTGCCCAAAATCCCAAGGCCACCTTCCAGTTTACTCCATATCGCGGTTCCTGCCCCTCTAATGGCAAGAGCTATGGATGGAAGACAGATTATGTCAATGGAAAATACATCCTCAAAGACTATGATCTTCGAGTTCGTATTGTTGCTATCAAAGAAGATGGCGGAGTAAAAGAACCTGCACCCAGAACTTATTTCCTCGATTCCAAGGGCAACACTAAATCCTTGCCCATCATTGATCCTTTCTGGCGCATGCACGATAATGCAAAAAAAGATTTACCTAGCGGTCAGAAAGATTTACCTAGCGGTCAGGTCAAGGGTAGTGTGGCATGGAATCCTCCAGCCTACAACGTACCCACCTTCCCCGAAGACATTATGAATAGCTTCGACTGCTTTGATCAAAAACGATATGAAGTAGCTCCCGAGGATATTCGTTTTGTTTCCAACAAAAAATGTATCGGCATTCTCGATCAACGTTTCCCCAACCTTACCCTCAAACTGATAGATGCCGACAATCCCAATGATGTCAATGATCCCAATGGCGTAGCCATTGCTGTGCCTGGCGGAGAAGAAACTGCTGCCTTCTACAACGCCACTGGAGCAGGCATTGACTATCTATTTACTGGGTATCTCATGGAATTTGATCCCACTGATACTCAAAAACGTACTATGATTCCTACTGATCAAAAAGCTATTGTTCAAGTTAATGCTGATGGAACCTATCTCTACTGGCACTGGATTGATAATGGTCATCCAGGAATGTTTGATTCCAGTGACCGTTTGGTCAGCCCCAATCCAAAATATACCCTTGGATCCTCTTTACCCATGGATATTCCTAACTACACCGAAGAAAGCCGTCGTGGATACTATGTAGATCAGGACTGCTCTGCAGCTTCTGCAACCTGCGCAATTCCTGGCGACGCCTTCAAGAAACAGGGAGCCATCAACTACGGAGATACCTTCGGTACCAATATGGATGCTGCATTCCGTATTAATGGCGAAATTCTTCCCACTTTCTTCATGGTTACCTATGGCGTTCCTGTTTATCTCATGAATTACGGTGAACGCACAGGTACCGATGATGGCGCTGAAATACAACTCGCTGTTGCTCCACAAGACGCTGCCAGCAAGCTAAAGCTCCAGATCTATACCTATAACGTTATGTATGATTACAATTCCACTATTCAGCATCCTCCTTATTTCATCATTGACGAAAATCCAGCCCAGGCAGGTCTCTTCGATGCAGATTTATTCCGCAGAGCCAATGTACCCGGCAGTGGTTTGCGTCGTTATGAAACTATGGGTATTGACTACAATGGTATGTTCGAAATGAAGGTTCTTCCTCCAGATCCTTACGTCAACTTTGTTGAATTCAACATTATCGATCATGCTCTTCAGAACTCTCTCATCAACTATACCAATGGTCCCAATGCTCTTTCTCCTCTAAATGTACCCACTCCTCAGATTCAAGCTCCCTACAATCCATTGATTCTTGATGTTGGTAAAGATTTCCGAACCTATCCTGGTGGACAAACCCACACTGGAAGAATTCAAGGTTCAGTTATTTCAAGCGGTACTACCAGAAGCAACGAGCACCACAATGGCTGGAATGCATATCCTGCTGTTTGGTTCTGGTACTGGTATGAAAACGTTGACTACAACAACTTTACCGATTTCAACAAACTCGGTACTGAATTCTTCCCTCTGACCGATTATGGTCTTTACTTTATTCTTAAAGATATGGACGGTAAGCATTTGTCTCTTGATCGATCCACTCCTGCGGAATATCGTGTACGCAGAGTTAGCGTCAAAGGACCTTTTGCACGTCCAAAAGTCTATAATGAAGACAATCAGGCCATTGTTTCAGGTTATGAATATAATGGTTTGAGAAATGTTCCCTTAAGCTATGACTACTCTGGTGAACTAATTATCGATTCCACCAACATGGAACACTATGAAAATTCCTGGGGTGCCAATTGGACCAACCGCAATCTTGACAGCAACTACAATTATGTCAACCCAATTCTTGAAGCCAATCGTCAAATGGATTATCGTGGATTGGAAAATGTCTTCCGCATCGAAGAATTGATCCCTCTCAGTCATGGAGTTATTACTATTGAGGTAACCCTCTGGGATGGAACGCTCAAGATCTTCCAGGATTGCTGTGCAGAGCCTCCTACTGATGGTATTGATGCTCATGCCCTTGAAATCAATACTGATATGCAGGAAGTTACTGTTGACATTGACAACAAAGTCACTGCTACCATCAAAGAATACTCCGCATTCCAAACTGTTCAGCCAGTTAACGACGCTTTTGTGTATATCTGGCAGGATCGCGGCGTACTCAATCCTCGCACCAAACTTTACGATGGAGCTGGCGATGGTTGGCTAACCAACCCACCCGTTTCTTCAGACTATTCTTCTCTCTCACCTCAGTTCTTCCGCGAAGATGATCTCAACAACGATGGAAAGATTTCCTTCGCTGACTTTGAAACTGAAATTATCGGTACCTACGATCTGGCCACCAACACCTGGGCAGGAGGCGTCATTGATGCCCGTACCTTCCAGCGCAACAATGGTCAGTATGTGTTTGATCTTTCAGCTTCCAATGGTGCCATGGTTACACAGGCAGGTCTTGATTTTGGTGGAAGCGAAGGCGATCCTGACCATGTTATCTCCGACTTTGAAGCATTACCCTTGATGGTTACTGCTTACAAATACGGCGACGACAACAACGATCGTTCCTTCCGACCTCTATACAATTTTGGCAACAACGTCCCTCAGTATTCTCACGAAGTTTATCTCGCTGGTCAGAAGTTTATTGAAGTTGTTCCCAAGATGGATCTTTCCGTCTCAGTTCAACCCAATCCTCTGACCGCAGGCGTTACCCCCGAACTCGTTGACCCTGTCTCTCCTCTCACTTTTGTAGTCACCAACGACGAAGGCAACCCAGTAGATCTTTCTATTGGTGTTCCCAACGAACGTGGTCTCAAGACTGTCAAAAATGAAGATATCTGGAACCATCTCTTCAAAGATCCTCATCCTGATCCTCTTCCCGAATATTACTGGCTCCGCACCGACCTTCATAACGACGATGGTACCAAGATTTCCAACCGTCGCCTCTATTCCACTCCAACTAGCCCCTTCCAACCCATTTCTATCGATTTTACTCTTGCCAAAGATGGAAAATATGCTTTCCGTGGCTTCTGCGCCAACGACGAGGGCAACTTTGATGTTTTTGTCTATACCGCCGATAGAAAACATGTTGGTAAAGCTACGGTCAATGTCGTGCTTCCCACTGTGGAATACTCTATCGTCAACACTGAAGATCAGGCAGGAACAGAATTCCAGGTTCCTGGTGCTCCTGACTTCTTATTGACTGCTGCTGACAACCGCATTTATCGTATTACTGTTTCCGTAAAGAACGCCCAGGGCATTCTCCTCAAGGGTATTACCCGTGGTGTTTCCACCTGTGGTGGCGGAATAAAGAATACGGCTCGCTTCACTCCTTACTCCACCCGTCCCGCTTCTTTTGATTTCACCGAAAGAGATCGTTATCTCTTCGCCGAACACTTCCTCCAGGATCTCTACCCCTATACTCTTCATGTTGGATTTGATTTTAACGACAACGGTGGTATCGATCATAGAAATTCTGAGCTTTACAGTCTAAGTGGTTTCAGACATACCGCCAGACCCAACACCCACCAGAGAAGTCTCGGAACCGTATATTACAACACCAAGCTCTATCGCTATGATGATGCCAGCGTAAAAGAAGGCTGGGATATCGAACCCAATCCTCTTCTTCCTCCCGAAGGCGCAGGATGGGGACTTGGAGCCATATACAACCATCCTTATCGCAATGGATACCTCTTCTCCGATATTGATGGCGATGGCAAACTTACCTTCAACGATGCTCTTGGTCTTGATGTCAATGGACAAACCACCTTCTACATCTTTGCAGAAGATTTAGCTTATGTTGGCGGAATTACCGGACAAAACGTTTACTGTAACAATATGGGCGAAGCTGATCTTGCTGGATATCCTCCATTAAATCGTCTTGATCCCATGGATATTACCAAACGTTTCCACCAACCCCAGAGCCCTGGAGACTATATCATGACTCCAGACGGCACTTTCTTCCTCGACTGGGAAGCTTTCCCAAGCAAAGAAGTTCAAATTGCTCCCCCCGACCTTAAAGTATTCAATGCAAGCAATCGCGTTGAATTGAGCAAAGAGCTTCTTAATACCAACAACTATGATTTGGTCTATGGCTTGGAAAATCATCTTATCGTTGAAGTGCGACCTGCTGATCCACGTGACATTGCCCTGAAGGAAGATGGTCGCGTATTCCTTATCGGCAATCAGCACCAGACTGCTATCTATGGTCACACTAAACAGTCCAGCGATCCAAAGGTTATGGAAACCACTCTTCATTTCACTCCTACCGGAATGAATGAAGCTATTGCCAGCCTTGGATACTACAACCTCAACAAATCTTACCTCAAAGAACCCTATCAACTCAAAAACACTTCCACCTATACTGTTCGTGAAATTTTGCTTCTTGACGCTGGCAAGGGTCTTCAGGTTGAAATTCACTCCGATGGACCTCTCTATGTCAACAAGCTCAACACCATCACCGCCAAAGTTACTGAAATTGGTACCAATGCCCCCGTCCAGGGAGCTAATGTCAATATCGAAGGTC
>Ga0208462_1000128_pt1 | contig 102552 bp, 80 predicted proteins | sample AD_SCU001_MetaG_FD_184452 | JGI IMG/M metagenome (GOLD analysis project Ga0208462, IMG submission 184452) | Active sludge microbial communities of municipal wastewater-treating anaerobic digesters from China - AD_SCU001_MetaG (SPAdes) (version 2) | ecosystem: Engineered > Bioreactor > Anaerobic...
CCGAGAATGGTAAACACATTCATGGACAGCTCATCATTGTCCGGGCGTTCATCCGCGGACTCCCCGTTGACGCGCTCCACACGGACAGTCAGCGTATGGGAGCGCCCCGCCTCCGCTGGAGTCCACGCCACATCATGGGTAAAGGCGTACAGCTCGTTTGTGGCGATATCCACTCCTCTCACCTCCATGATCTGCCACGGCGCCGCATCGATTCGGTAGGCGATGTCGAACGAGGTGAGAGCTACGGATCCAATGTTGCGTATGGTGCCACGAATGCTCGTCGGCACACCGGCGCGCAAAACGCCTGGCACGTTCAATGTTGCGACGGATGCGTCGAGAGCGTACGACGACCAATGAAAGCGGTAGCGCACATCATCCGTCGGATCCGCAGAGACTGCTGGATAGGGGAATGACGGACTGCCCGGCAACAGCGTCATCACCGTTCCGTCCGCATTGATGGCCCCGACACTACCGGCAAGCGAGCGCGTACCTGAACCTGCGACGAACACCACTTCAAAGCCCCCCTGTTCGTAGAGCACCAGTGCGAAACTCGCGATATTGTTCGGGTAGTTTCCGCCCTTCGGCACCGCGCTCATCCACATGATGACGTGTACGCGTTCGGGTGCGGTGCCGGCGGTTTTGCTGCGCACCTCGTTGCTCCATTGCGGGTTGCCCGCCTCGAGGTGGAAATCATCCCAGAAAGCGAAGAGGGCGTTGCGCGGTCCGCCGGTGGTATTATCGGAATAGCTCGTCGCGGCCGTCGGATCGAAGGTGATATAGCCGTTGTCACTGATGAAATACCCGTTGACCTGTCCGCCCGCGAACTCATACGGAAAGGGTAGCGCTTGCCAGTTCGAGAGTTCATCCTCCTTCGGCGCGGAGTACACGAGGGTGCTACCCGTACGCATATTGAACACTTCCGGATGAGCACCGACGGATTGTTCCCATGTCCAGGTTTGCGCGTGGATGGAGACGGGAAGAACGCAGAGGAAGGATAGCAGGCAAGCGATGGAGCGCATGATCATCTCCTGAGGTGAAGGGTACCGGATAATAGCGTATGATGCGGTCATTGGCAAGTGCGGGTATGGGCGGTGGCGCGCAGATCGGGATTGCGCGATGGCGGCGCTGCGGTGGGTCGTTGGATCGCGATGTGCGGGAAGCGTCGCAAACTCATGAATGCGCGGAGCTTGGCCGTTGCGTAGTCGCAAGTTCGGCGCGTGCTCGATTCATCCTGCGCTGTGTCTGGCGAGGGCGGCCCCCTGCCCGAATCAACACCAACGCAAAGGTGATTCCAGTTCGCTTTCTACCCTCTCGATCCTGCTTTTCCGGCGGCGCGTGCGCAGGCTGCTACCAGGTCGTTGCGGTACGTGAATGCCCTCCATTCGGATTCATGAATCCGCATCTTCGTCCACGCGCGACAGAAACGCAGCGAGGAAAGCGCTCCCGCCGCACAAAGCTCCAGGAAACCACCTACCTCACGATCCATATACCAGATTGCATCATCCTTTTATCCCACCACCTCCCAGTGTCTCCACCGCCCGGAATGCACCCTCCCGATCCGCACGGACCGCTTCGGTCCCCGGAGTGGTTTCGGATAGATATGTCGGCTATATTCGCCGGAAGAAATTGGCGCCCGGGCTACGCGTGCCAGCGCTCGAGGGCGAGAATGCGCGGACTGGCACGGTCCCGCGGGGTCATTTCGCCGGGCGCGGGACCCGGAGCCGCCTGGCAGCCGCCGCTTCCCGCCGGAATACGGATACATGAATCCGCATCGGGCCATGCGCGCTCCCCTGTCGGCAGCGTCACCACATACGCCCACCCCAACACCATCCCCTCCACACCGCGCTCATCCCCGTCTTCACGCAGCACCACTTCCGCAAACCCCATCCCCACACGCTCCACCACCGCCGCCGCTTCGGCTGGATCGAACAGCACGCGATCCCGATACCCCTCGCACCAGTATGCACCACCCTCCCTCCCGCGCAGACGGTTGATGCGCCGGGCGCTGTTCATTTTCAAGCGACCCACGAACAGCGGAATCAACGCCATGCGGCGCTGATACAGCGTCTCGCTCATCAACAATAACAAGCGACGCAGCAGACGCGGACGCGATACCACCGTGAGCACCAGCACCACAAGCAAGGGCTGCACATCGAGCGCATCGAGGTGCAGATGCGCGCCCTGGCGGTGCAGCGATTCGCCGACCTCGCGCAACAACTCGCGGCCTTCGGGGGTGAGATCGCGGCGACCCTTGCGATTGCGGACCAACGGGGGTGATTCCTCGCGGACGGGTAGTTCGAGATAATATGTGCCCGGACTGGAGTAATCGTGCTCGGGACTGCGTCGCGCGCTGAGCGTACCGTTTCGTGTCATGACCGGCCTCCCTACCGATGCGTGAAACAGTTGCGAAGTGCAATGATAGCACGGCGCAGGAAAGAATTCAAGGGAAAGGAATGCGCTCCATGATTGGATGTATCATGGCCCGTCCGGATCATGTGATGATCTGTTGATTAGGGCGAATTATCGCGGGCGGTTCGCTGGAATTGTGCGCCGAGTGGAAAGAAGGAAGAAGCGGAAGGATGCGAGAGAAAAGTGGGATAGGATGCGGAGAGGAGTGGCGCTCAAGCCGGAAGGTATTTGCTGAGGCGAATGGTGTTTCGCTGGCCGGGTGTCTGGAGGTATTCAACTTCGTCCATGAGTTTTTTCATGAGAACAATCCCAAGCCCGCCGTGGCGCAGCTTGCGGAAATACTCCTTCATGTCCGGCGTGCTGTATTTGCTGCTGTCGAAGGTGATTCCACTGTCCACAATTTCCACAACGAACTTCGGGGCGCTGCCACGCTCACGCGTTTCACTGATGCGGATCTCGATGACTCCCTCGGGATTGTAACGGTATGCGTGCTTGATGATATTGGTGCATGCCTCGTCGATGGCGAGTTCGATTTTCCCAACATCGCTCTCGTCGAATCCAAATCCACGCGCGGCATCGGCAACGAAGCTTCTGATGTCTCCGAGAAGTTCCGTTCTGCTATTGACGCGGAGAGAGCGGGTAGTATGTTCGTTTGTCGGTGCCACGGATTCCGTCTATCGTCCGAATGGGCAAAACTGCATTCTTCTACGAGAGTTTTTCGGATTTGTTCAGAAATTTCCCTACCGCCTCATCCTCATCGGGGAAAATTTCATAGAGCATCGGGAAGCCGAGCAAATCGAATACGTTGAACACGCGTGGAGACATGTTGCTGAGCTTGATGTCGCCTTGATTACGGCGTACGTCCTCGATGAACTGCATCAACACGCCGAGTCCGGCGCTGCTGATATAGGACAACTCCCGGAAATTCACCACGATGTTGAACCGCCCCTCATCGATGTTGGATTGGAAGGTCCGCTCCAGTTCGGGTGCGGTGTGTGCATCGAGGTAGCCCTTGAGGTCGAAGACCGCTACGCTCTCCCGGTGTCGGACACCTACCGAAAAATCACTCATAATTGTTTCCTCACAACAGCAATGATTCGAAGCGGTAATTTATTCCATTCTGGCGGCATATCAAACGTTACTTCCAGCGCACCACGAGAATCGTCATGTCGTCGTCGGCAGTGGACCGACCACTAAAGTCATGAACGGCGCTCACGACCGCATCGAGAATCCCTCCTGCGCTCGTGCTTGCATTGCGGAGTACCACATCCGCAAGGCGCTCGGTTTCAAATTGTTCGTCCACGGCGTTGCGTGCCTCGGTGATGCCATCGGTGTAAAGCACTACAATGTCTCCACTGTGCAAGGGAAGCCGCTCCTCCTGCAATGCCTCGGCGAATCGCTCTCCCGCGTCGAGCCCAAGGGCAATTCCCGGTGGTTGAAGATACCGTGCCTCGCCTTCATGGATGTACAGGAGCGGACAATGTCCCGCGCGTGCGAAGCGCAGTTCCCCGTGTTCGGTGTCCAGCATGGCGTAAAGCAGGCTGATAAAGGAGCGTCGGTCCATACTGCGGCACAACGTTTCGTTCAGGCGCCGCAACAGGTCCCCCGCATCAGAAGCTCCAGCACTGTACGTCTGGAACATGCCCTTGAGCTGCGCCATGTACAGCGCGGCCGAAACCCCCTTGCCCGAGACATCTCCAACCACCATGCCGAGCTTCGAGGGACCCACATCCTGCACGTCGTAGTAATCGCCGCCCACTTCGTAGGCCGGAATCGAGCGTGCAGCGATGTCGTAGCGTGGCGATGACGGCAGCGATTGAGGCAGCAGACTCTGCTGCATTTGCTGGGCAACCAGCAATTCCTGCTCCATGCGCTCCTTGACGATGGATTCGCGAATCAGTCGGCTGTTCTCCATCGCTACGGACACCATGTCCGCAAAGGCGTAGAGTATGGTGATAACGTCGCGGTCGAATTCATAGGGATTGCGCTTGGTGACGCAGAGTAGCCCAATGGTGCCTCCGTGACTGCTCAATGGAACAATCACCAGCGAGCCAATGCCGTTGCCCTGGCGTGCGTTCGGATGGATGCGTCTGTCAGTGGTGAAATCTTGAATGAGGACTGGCTTGTCCGTTTCAAATGCGAGTGCCCGAAGCGGCGAGCCGTCGGCCAGTCGCAAATCCTCGATGCGCTCTGTATTGATGTTCCGCACACTTGCAGGCAGAATCACGCAGTCCGATCGTCCAGATGATGGCGTGTGCTTCTGCTTGCCGTCTCTGGGAACGACTTCAAGCCAGGCGGCACTCCCCTCGGTCACCTCCAATGCGAGATGCGTCGCTGTGGCAGCCAGTTCATTAAAATCGAACACCTGCGTGATCAGTCGACTCAGGTTTTGCAGGGAGGAGATCTCCGCCTTTTTCCTGTCGAATTCTTTGGCGGTGGGAAGATGGAGAAGTGTGCTCGCAAAGCCCACGCCCATGTACACCGCGCCGAACTCAAAGATGATCGACACAAGTCCGTAGGCGAGCGGATGGTACCACTGCAGCGCGTTGTACAAGGTATCGTCACCCGAAGTGTACACACTCAGAATGATGAAAAACATCGAACCGAAGAGCATCAACACCAGATTCAGGAGTTTCTCGCGACGCGAAAGTGTCAGGATCCACGAGAAGCGGAATACGTTGAACAGCATCGCCAGAACGGTGAGGGCATGAAACAACGTGGCGAAGGGATCCGCACTTTCGACACCCAAGCCGTTGGGACTGCTGATATACTGCAGCAACACCGCGATGGCGAAGAGGGCGAGAAATGCGGTAAAATTTCTTCGGGTCTGTCTCCGCCGCTTGATGAACAATAGCACCGAGATCCAAATGAAGACCAGCAGCGCCACCGCCAGGCCGGCGCAGGCGAGCATCCCCGCCCCGACGAGCGACGAGTATCCATCCGGCGCAATCACACCGTCGACGGTCTGAAACTCCACCGTCATCGCGAATTGAAGAATGCCGATGAGGAGGAGAAACATCGTCACCACCACCACGATGCGACTGACCAGCTGCATTGGTTGTGTGTCTTCGCTCGCAAATAATCCCGCGAGAAGCCATGCCGTGCTTGAGGCGACGGCGACCGCCAATAGCACGGTGTGCAAAGCACTCGATCCGGGCGATCCCGCATCTGAGAGCGCATGCAGCACAACGAGGAGTATCACATCCGCGATGAAGGCCGCGATGGCAATGAGAAGCTGCACGTTTCGTCGCATGGCATGATGGAAAGTGTGGAGAACAGCGGCGCTGTCCCGCGTATGCGAAACTCGACTATACGCAATTTCAACGCCCGTGTTGCGTAATATACGAGTTGTACAGTATTTCGGGCAGCGTAATGTGTCGATCCCCACCGCATGCGGAGATCCGATGCGACGTTGTCGGAACCTTTGGACGCGGAAGGGCGCCTTGGTATTTTACCATGATGGAGCACTCCGGCACATTCACAATTGCGGCGCATCCGCTGATCGAGACCCGCGTACTGCGGAAATGGTACCCTGTGCGCGGAAGTCTCTTCTCCCGCGTGCGCGGTCACGTGCGCGCGGTGGATGATGTCTCGCTCGGTATTCGCCGCGGTGAGGTACTCGGGCTGGTGGGTGAATCGGGTTGCGGGAAGAGCACGTTGGGCCGCTTGATGCTCCGCTTGCTGCAACCCACCTCGGGACGTGTACTCTTCGATGGACTCGACGTGGAGCAAATTGTCGCTCAGGATGTTCTGGGTTTTCGTCGCCGGGCGCAAATCGTCTTCCAGGATCCTTACTCCTCCCTGAACCCGCGCCTTACGGTTGGGAGCATGCTGCGCGAGGTATTGCATGTGCATGGCATCGCGCCGAGGCAAGACATCCCGGAGCGCATCGCGAACCTGTTGCGCATGGTCGGGCTCAATGACTTTCATGCTCGCCGCTATCCGCATGAATTCAGTGGCGGGCAGCGCCAACGTATTGGCATTGCGCGCGCATTGGCGGTGGATCCGGTGTTCCTGGTCTGCGACGAACCCGTTTCGGCACTCGATGTTTCCATTCAGGCGCAGATACTGAATCTTCTTACCGAATTGCAGCAGCAACTTACGCTCACGTATTTATTCATCTCGCACGATTTATCCGTGGTGCAGCATGTTTCTCATCGCATCGCCATCATGTACCTCGGGCGCATTGTGGAACTGGGGGAGGTCGACCGTGTCATGAACCATCCCCTGCATCCGTACACGCGGATGCTTCTGGACGCGGCTCCCGTCGCCGATCCGCGTGCGGTACGGAAAAAACCACCGATCGTGCAGGATATGTTGCACCCTCTCGATCTCCCAGCCGGGTGCAGCTTCAGGCCACGCTGTTCATCCGCGCGTCCGGAATGCGCCACGTACGCTCCCTCGTTGGTGAGTCTCCATGATGCGCATGCGGTGAGCTGCTTCCTTCACAGCGAGCCGGGCACAACCTCACCTACACCCGCTTCCGCCGGAGCCGATGCACCATGACCGTGTTCAGTCGCATTGATGAACCCATCCCGCCGCTGCGTGGCGATATCGACGCAATACCATTCAGGGATAACGGCCGCGCGCTGTTGCTTCTGCGCGATCCCTCCGGTTACTCCGAACAACTCCTCACCTTCCCGGCCGAAGCCGGTATGCTCTTCTCGCTCTTCGATGGGACACGAAGCGTGGTGCAGCTCTGCGCCGAGTTTCGTGAAGCGACGGGAGAGAACGTGGGAGAGGAGGCGATACTCGGGATCGTACGCACGCTCGACGAGTGCGCTTTTCTCGATACCGATCACTTCCGCAAGCTGCGTGCCGAGAGAGATGAAGCGTATATGCTCCAACCCCTCCGCGAGGCGGTGCATGCAGGGGCTTCCTATCCCGAAGACGCCAACGAATTGCGCGCCCTCTTCGAAGCATTGTTCGATGCTGACGCTTCGGATTTGCACGCGGGTTCCGTGGTGGGCGTGCTCGCGCCTCATATCGATCTGAGTATCGGTCCTCAGGTGTATGTGCCAGCGTTCAGACATCTGGCTGCGACGGATGCGGACACGGTGGTGATATTGGGAACGGCACATTCAGAGGTTGACGATTTGTTCGTTCTCACGGAGAAGAACTTCGTGACACCGTTGGGGACCATGCCTACGGATGGTGAATTCGTGCGAACGCTTCGCGAGCACATGGGCGACGTGCTCACACGGCGTGACACACCATTTCGCATGGAGCACAGCATCGAGTTTCCCGTTCTCTTCCTGCAGCATGTATTCGGAAACGAGCGCGTGCGTATTGTGCCGATACTGCTCGCGGGATTCGACGGCCTGCTCTACAGCGGATTGCGCGCAACGGCATCCGAACGTTACAACGCTTTCCTTGCGGCGTTTCGCGAAACGGTTGCCTCGCTGGGTCGGAACGTGGTATTCGTGCTGAGCGTGGACTGGTCGCACGTGGGAAGGAAGTTTCACGATCAGGTGGATGCCGCCGAAGTGTTGGATGCCGTGCGCGCCTCGGATCATGAGCAACTCGCCGCGCTGGAAGCCGCCGACTACGAGCGCTTTTTCACCTTGCTGGAAGCGGGTCGCAATGCCACGCACATCGACGGCTTTTCCTGCATTACCACGTTTTTCGATCTTGCGTCGCCGCGTCGTGGCGTACTGCTCGACTATCAGATCTGGCACGAAGAGGAACGAGCATCAGCGGTGAGTTTCGCCAGCATGGCATTTTTCCACGACGAGGGTGGTGAAACCTCGGCATCGATCGAGGAGCGGCACTGAGACATGGAATTTATCGACACACACTGCCATTTGTACTGGGACGATTTTTACCGTGATCGCGGCGATGTGATCCGTCGAGCCCGCGAAGCGGGAGTGCGCCGCTGCATTATCCCTGCCACGGATGTGCGCACAGCGCGTCAGGCTCTGGACATTGCGCATGCGCACGACGGCGTGTTTGTCGCCGTGGGAGTACATCCGCATGATGCCGCGCAGGCCCCTGTCGACGTCATCGCGCAACTGCGCACACTCGCCACCGATCCACTCGTGGTTGCCATTGGAGAAATCGGGTTGGATTACTATTACGATTTTTCCGCACCGCATCAGCAATGGTCCTTGCTGCACTCGCAGCTTGATCTGGCTCGCTCGTTGGACCTGCCAGTGATTATCCACAACCGCGACGCCGATGCGGATGTGCTTCGCATCATACGGGAACATCAGGACGGGATGTTGCGCGGACAGTTCCACTGCTTCAGTTCTTCGGCGGCCTTTGCCGAACAGGTGCTCGCCGCTGGCTTTCATATTTCTTTCACCGGCAATGTCACATACAAGAAGAGCACTTTGGATCCGACGCTGTCGATGGTACCGGATGACAGACTCCTGATTGAAACGGACGCGCCATTCATGGCTCCGCTGCCGTGGAGAGGGAAGAGGAACGAACCCATGTACATCCCACATATCGCGACGCGCTTCGCCCTGACGCGGCATCAGGACGTGCAGCATATAGCGCGCATCACCACGAGAAATGCTGTCGCGCTCTTTCACCTTGACAACAGAGGACTGAAGTGATAATGGATAAGGAAAGGGATGTGACTGAGCAGGGTGCAACCGCCACACAGTTCCGCGAAGGTACACGTGTGCTGCGCTCGGAAGGATTACGCAAGCGATATAAAAAGCGCTTCGTGGTGAAGAACGCCTCCGTGTCCGTGCGCCAGGGTGAGATTGTCGGACTGCTGGGTCCGAATGGCGCGGGGAAAACCACAACGTTCTACATGATCACCGGGATGATCCGGCCAACCGAAGGAAAGGTGTACTTCGACGACAAAGACATCACCGCACTCCCGATGTACAAACGTGCCCGCCTTGGCGTGGGGTATTTGCCGCAGGAAGCATCGGTGTTTCGCCAGCTCACGGTGGAGGACAATCTGCTCGCCACACTCGAGGTGATGGGCCTCGATAAACGCGAGCGCAAACGGCGTGCGGAGGAATTGCTCAACGACTTCAACATCGCGCATATCCGCGGCAGCAAGGGATACATGCTCAGCGGCGGCGAGCGACGTCGCACCGAGATCGCCCGCGCCCTCACCACGAATCCCAGCTTCATTCTCCTCGACGAACCCTTCGCGGGCGTGGATCCCATCGCCGTGGAGGATATCATGCGCATCGTCATCACGCTCAAGCAACGCAACATTGGCGTGCTGATCACCGACCACAACGTGCACGAAACGCTGTCCATCGTTGACAGGGCGTATTTGCTCTACGACGGAGACATTCTCATGGAGGGCGATTCGAGAAAGTTGGCCGAGGACGAAGAGGCGCGGAAAATCTATCTGGGTGAGAGCTTTCGTCTCGATCGTTATCAGCCCTGAAAGCGTGCCAGTACCGATGCCGCGCAGGCGTGGAACCAAAGCGCGGTTGCGATGCGTTGTGTCAGCATTCACGCACTCTGCTTCATCAGCGGCGAGTTTTCACAATGTTGACATATACCCAAACAACCAGCGGCGTCACGGTCAGCGTGCAGAGTTATTTTCTCGAAGACCGGTCAAATATTCTCCAGAAGAGTTTTTTCTTCGTCTACTTCATCGGCATCGAGAACAGCGGGCCCGGCACCGTACGCCTGTTGCGTCGCCACTGGTACATTCACGATAGCACTGGCAACGATTATGAAGTTGAAGGCGAGGGAGTGGTGGGCGAACAGCCGAGCATCGATGCCGGTGGACAGTACCAGTACAACAGCTTCTGCATTCTGAAGTCCTTCGAAGGAACGATGGAAGGGACCTATACCTTCGAACGCGAGGACGGCAGTACCTTCGAGGCGGCTATCCCGTTGTTCCATTTACGTGCTCGTTTGAATTGAATTGATTGAGTAGCGGGTGTGATCGGGCGGACAGCGATGTCCGCCTTTTTTTCATTATTGATTCGATCGACGGATCTCGCACAGCGGGCTATCCTTTGTGAAAAACGATGAAGGCGGACCGTTACCGATCCGCCTTCGCGATTCAATGCAGGGAAGTCAATTATTCCGGACGTCCGTCTCCGTTGCCGTCGTCCACCACGGAGTGCTCTTCCTCGCTTTCACTGCCTCCGCTCCGTGTGAAAACGAAGCCGTTGCGGTCTTCATTCAAAGCCACATGGATGGTGCTCCCCTCGGGGAAGCGGCCCTTGAGAATTTCCTCGGCGAGTGGATCCTCGACGTAATTCTGCAGCGCTCTGCGAAGAGGGCGTGCGCCGTAGTTGGGGTCATAGCCCTTGTCGGCGAGGAAATCCTTCGCATCGGTGTCGAAGTCGAGCACCAGGCCGAGGTGGCCGAGGCGGTCGAACAATTTGCGCGAGGAAATGTCGATGATGGTTTTGATGTGCTCCTTTGTCAGACCGTGGAACACGATGCTTTCGTCGATGCGGTTGAGAAACTCGGGATTGAACAGCTTCTTGAGCGATTCCTCGAGTGTCTTTTTCATGTCCCGATAGTTGTCCTTATCCGCAGGCTCTTCACCGAAGCCGAAGTGACCTTCGCGGCGGATTTCACGCGCGCCGATATTCGACGTCATGATCAGGATGGTATTTTTGAAATCCACCCTGCGCCCGAGTCCATCGGTGATGATGCCATCGTCGAGTACCTGCAGGAGAATGTTGAACACGTCCGGATGCGCCTTCTCGATTTCATCCAGCAATACCACGGAATAAGGCTTGCGGCGAATCTTTTCAGTGAGCTGGCCGCCTTCCTCGTAACCCACATACCCCGGAGGCGCGCCAACGAGGCGCGATACGGAAAATTTTTCCATGTACTCGCTCATGTCGATGCGAACCAGGGCATCGTCGCTGTCGAAAAGGTAGCGTGCGAGCACTTTGGCCAGTTCCGTTTTTCCAACGCCGGTGGGGCCGAGGAAAATGAAGGACCCGATCGGACGCGAAGGATCTTTCAATCCGGCGCGCGTGCGACGGATGGCTTTCGCCAGACTGTCGATGGCGTCGTCCTGGCCCACGATTTCGCTCTTGAGTTCGTCGGCCATGCGCAGCAACTTCTGCGACTCGGACTGTGCGATGCGGTTGACCGGGATGCCGGTCATCATCGACACCACGTCGGCGATGACTTCGTCGTCCACTTCGTGCACAATGCTCTGAGCTTGCACTTCCCATTCACGCTTGGCGTCTTCGAGGTCGCTGAGCAGGCGCTTTTCGATATCGCGAAGACGGGCGGCTTCTTCGAAATTCTGATTGCGCACAACGGAATTCTTCTGCGACTTGATCTTCTCGATTTCCTCTTCCAGCGCAACGATATTTTTCGGCACCACGATGTTCTGCAGGTGGACGCGAGCACCGGCTTCATCCATCACATCAATGGCCTTGTCGGGCAGGAAGCGGTCCGTGATGTAGCGATCGCTGAGGCGCACGCATTCCTGAATGGCCTTCTCGGTGTAGCGAACGTTGTGATGCTCCTCGTACTTGTGCTTGATGTTGTCGAGGATCTGAATGGTTTCGCTGACCGAGGTGGGGTCAACCATGATTTTCTGGAAGCGGCGGTCGAGAGCGCCATCCTTCTCGATGTTCTGCCGATACTCGTCGAGTGTGGTGGCGCCAATGCACTGAATGTCGCCGCGGGCAAGTGCCGGTTTGAACATGTTGGACGCGTCGAGTGAACCCGAGGCGCCGCCGGCCCCCACGATGGTGTGCAGCTCATCAATGAAGAGAATGATGTCGCGGGCCTTTTCCAGCTCATTCATCACGGCTTTCATGCGCTCTTCGAACTGGCCGCGGTATTTTGTTCCGGCCACGAGAGCGGCGAGGTCGAGGGTGACGACACGCTTGTTATGCAGGACTCGCGAGACCTTTTTTTCGATGATGCGCAGAGCGAGGCCTTCGGCGATGGCGGTTTTTCCAACGCCTGGTTCGCCGATGAGCACGGGATTATTTTTCTTGCGGCGCGAGAGCACTTGTGCGACGCGCTCGATTTCCTTCTCGCGACCGATAATCGGATCGAGCTTGTCCTCCATTGCCATCTTGGTGAGGTCGCGGCCGAAATTGTCCAGCACGGGTGTTTTCACGCGTTCGGCGCGCTTTTCGCCGGACTGCCCGCCCTCTCCACGTTCCTGGCCGCCACGCGGATCGCCACCACCGGGCGCGGATGGTTTGCCGCTGATGATGTTGTCGAGTTCGGTGCGTACGAGGTCGTACTGCACCATGAACTGATTCAGAATTTGCGCGGCGATGTTGTCGTCGTCACGCAGCAGCGACAGCAGCAGATGTTCAGTGCCAATGACCTCGGATTTGTAGAGCTTGGCTTCGAGGTAGGTGATCTTCAGCACTTTCTCGGCCTGCTTGGTCAGGGGAATGTTGCCGATGGTGATGGTCCCACCGGAGGAGCGCACCGTGTCTTCGATGCTTTTCTTCACCTGATAGAGATCGCAGCCGAGATTGCGAAGAATTTTCACGGCAATTCCCTCGCCCTCGCGAATGATGCCAAGCAACAGGTGCTCGGTTCCGATATAGTCATGACCGAGACGCAGCGCCTCTTCGCGGCTGAGTCGGATGACTTCCTGTACTCTGTTGGAGAAATTGCCTTCCATGTGTATGTCCACGTCTTGAAATCTCTGTGGAAAACGTCGCAATGATTTATCGGGAAGCGACAGTGGCTAAACGATATAAAATAGCCCTCGGGTTCCCCTCGAACAAGTCAATAGGAAGGGATAAACGCGCCGCCACGCCGTTATTCCATGGAATCACTTCCGGATTGCGTGGACTAGCGTCGGGAGGAGCCAGCGCCAATCCGGACATGAGGTGTCCCATCTTGGTAGTCCGCGCGGCAGCAGCAGAATGCTCTGGGTGGATCTCAGAAAATGATGGTCCACAGACTGTAGTCGATGATGAGAATCATCGCCGACGACAACACGAAGGCACGAATGGTGGCGAAGCCCACACCCTCGGCACCACCGCTGGCGCGGAAGCCGATATGGCAGCCGAGCAGCGAGGTGATTCCGCCGAAGGCAACGGATTTAACCAGACCGGAGAGAATGTCCTTGGTCTGGAAAAAACGCTCGACACTGCCGAAAAACACTTCCGGTGTGAGATCGAGAAAGAAATTCGCCACGAGAAAAGCACCGAGCAGGGCGATCGTATTCGCGAAAATCACCAGAATGGGCATCATGATCACCGCACCCACGAAACGGGGCATGGCGAGGAAACGGACGGGATTGATGGCCATGCTTTCGAGCGCATCGATCTGCTCGGTGACCTTCATGGTTCCGATCTCCGCAGCGATGGAGGCACCGACACGGCCCGCAATGACGATGGCGGTGAGCACTGGACCGAGTTCGATGAAGATAGCGCGACTGACTGCGCCGCCGATCAGCGAGAAACTGATCATTCCTTTGAACTGATACGCTGCTTGCCAGGCCGACACCATGCCCGTGAAGAGCCCGATGATGAGCACCAAAGGAAGTGAACCCACACCGATATGGGCCATTTGCTCGATCACCAGGCGACGGTCGCGGACGATGCGATGCGTGCTTCGCGTGATGCGTAGCAGTAGCGTGCTGATCTGTCCAACTTCCCTGAGGAACATCAGCGTGCGTCGTCCAAGTGTGTCTATTCCGAATGCGGTCATGCACTCAATCTAACATATCTCCCGCGCAGGGGAAAGGGCGAATTCCACCACCAACGCTCCCGGCGGTCATCGGTAAATGCGAAGGCCTTCGGTGCAATTCGTACACATCGGAACGGAGCGACGGTCGCGTAAAATCCGATCACGGAAATCATGGTACGTGGGGGATTGCCAGATGTCCTCGAACGTCGCCTCGTCCAGAGATCCCAGTGGATACTCGGCGTTTTTATCAAAGCAGCAAGGCACCACCACGCCATCCCACGTGATGACGCTGCGCTCCCACAATCGTACGCAGCGATTGCGCAACGCACTGCGCGGACGCAATTCGCCGTCCACGATGTCGTAACGACTGTACTTCGCATCGAGTGGAAGAAAGCGCTCGGCCCCTTCGGAAGTGTAGACCTGAATGGTTTTCAACGACACCTCGCAGTCGTGCTCGCGGGCGAGGCGACGAAGCGCGGGAATATGCTCCTCGGTCTGCCTGGTTACGAGCATTTGCAACACCACTTCCATCTTGGAACCATGTGCGCGCCGCGCCATGTGCAATCGGTGCAGCGCGTCGAGCACGCGCGGCAGCGAACCACCGACGCGGTACTCCTCGTACACGTCCTGCGTCAACCCGTCTATCGAAATGATCAGGCGCTGCAGGCCGCTGTCGAGCAATGCCGCGATGACCTCGTCGCGGAGATAGTGTGCATTCGTACTGATGGACACATACATGCGATGCCGACGCGCCTCGCGAATCATATCCACGAGACCGGCATTGATGAACGGCTCGCCTTGAAAAAAGAGTTGCAGGTACAGAACCTCGTTCGAGGTTTGACGCACGATGTCCGCGAAGCGATCGCGGGACAGCATGCCGAGGGGTCGCACCATGGTTCCGTTGCCAGATGGACATTCGGGACAGCTGAGGTTGCAACGGTTGGTGGGTTCGATGGTGAGCGTGTACGGTTTACCCCAGACGATACTTCGACGCAGCAGTACCGATAGTTGGAAGGACACCGCGATGCGCAGGAGATTCCACACGCGCGGGAGTGTCGCGCAGCGGAGCAGGTGCAGCGCGGTGCGCGCAGTCATCGCCGGGCCTTTCGGCAGAGCACATGCCAGGTGGGATTGATCCAGGAATTGAACATGCCCGCTTCATCGCGCACAAGCCGGAGCGCCGCGTGGTGCAGGCCGCTGCGCTTGAGCAGGCGCACGGCACGCAGATGCATGCTGCTCCATACCACGCGATGTGGCTGTTCGAACAATGCTCGCGCCGCGCCGCTGTTCACGAAGCTGCATTCGAATCCACTGCGCTGCAGCAATCGCATGAGTTCGCGGAAGGACAGCAGTTGTGCGAGATCGTCGCGTTCGGCGTCCGCAGGACGAAAGCGCCGCAGGGTGGCACGCAGTCGCTCGCGGCGGTGCAATGCGGCGAAGGGTAACCCGAAATGCGGGTCGGAAATGAGATTGACAACGGAGAAGCGATTCGGCGTGCTCAAATACAGCACGCCGTCGGGTGTGAGCACGCGAGCGAGTTCGCGAAGTACCGCCTCCGGCGTGCGCACGTGTTCGAGCACATCCTGCAGGACGATGGCGTCGAAGGAGTCATCGGGGTAAGGCAGGGAAGCGATGTCGCCGTGCAGCGTTTCCACATCGAGTCCGCGTTCCTCGAGGGCGAGCAGACGCGCGGCGTCCCGATCCACGGCAATAACGTCGGCACCGCGTTCACACAGCGCCTGCGTTGTGCCGCCAACACCACAACCGGCGTCCAGCACAACTGCTCCGTGCAACGGCACGTGTGCTTCGATCAGTTCGCACACCAGGCGGCCGCGCTCGACAGCGGCCTCGCGTGCGCGCCTCCAGCGGGCGGCATTGGGGTGATGAATGGTGTGTGGCATGGTGTCGGAGGAAATCGGGTCCATGGTCTCGGTTTGGATTGTTACCAGCGTCGCGGGAGCAATTGAGCCATGCCCCCGACAATCGCCGAAAATAGCACATGAAATGTTTCCAGACCAGCAAGCCACCAACGGGATGCTTCCAACCCAAGGTGACGGAATGGTCCGCGCAGGAAAGCGGCATTGTAGTGAAACGTCCAGATAAGCCCCGCCAGAGGCAGCAACGCTTCGAATGCGTTTCCCCGCAGTGCCAGCAACGTGGCGAGAGCCAGGCCCGCTGGCACCGTCAGTAGTTGCGCGCCGACAATGCCCGCGAGCAGCAACGCACCCCGTCCGCGGTACGCCGAGGAAACGCTGTAATGCCGGAGCTTCTGGCGGATCAACGCGCGCAGCGAGCGAGGTGCTTCGGAATACACCACGGATTCTCCAGAAGCAACACAGGACACGCGAGCACCGCCACGGAGAAATTGCTGCAAGAGCAAATCGTCGTCACCTCCCAGTTGATGGTACAGCGCCGGGAGTCCGGGTTGGCGCAGATACAACGAACGACGGAAGCCCCAATTTCTGCCCGTGGCCATGTAGGGCGAGCCCACTGCACAGAGACCGATCATGTACAACGCAGTGCGGCAGGATTCGAACGCCGCGTAGCGCGATGAAAAGGTGGCGCTTGCACGCAGCGGCGCCGGGGCGAGCAGCACGTCACATTCCGCCTCGAAGGCCGCGAGCATGCTCCGCAGCCAGTCGGAACCCGGCTCGCAATCGGCATCCGTAAACAGCAGTATTTCGTCGTGGGCGGCCTCGATGGCCGTGTGCAAGGCGAATTTTTTCGGTGACACAGCAGCGGGGACTTCATCGATGCGCAGCACGCGCAGTTTCAATCCGTCGGCGTGAGCATAGGCGACATCGCCAGTATTATCATGGGAGCGATCATCCACCACGAGGACATCGAAGCGCTCGCAAGGAAGTGTCTGTGCTCGCAGCGCTCGCAGCAACCGTGGCAGCCGCTCGGCTTCGTTGTGTGCGGCCACAATCACGGTGACATGCCCTCCGTCGCTGCTATCGGGAGGCAGATGCCGGAGTGCTTTATACCATCCACGCGTTGCAAGCACAACGGCGAGCGAGGAGAACACGCTTGCAAGAACGAAGGTCACAATCAGCACGCTCGTCATTCGCCCTCCTGCGCCAAGGCCGCCAGCGCCAGCCTGAGTCGCTCTGCGCATTTGCCCGGATGCAGGCGCTGCGCGCCGGCTCGTAGAAGGTTTCCCATGAGGAAGGGTAGCAGCCGTGCGTCGCCACCCGCGGCTGCGCGGGCTTGCGAGGCGTGGGTACGCAGCACATCGCGGATGTACTCGTCGATAATCGCCTCGTCGCTGATTTGGCGCAGGTGGAGGAACTCCAGCGCCGTTTCCGCGTCGGTGCCGTGCTCCATCATGTAGTTCAACACGTGACGGGCGGCGGTGCTGCTTACGCACTCGTCGTGCAGAAGATCAAGGAGGTTCGCCAGCCGCTGAGCGGCAATGGGGAATGCCGTCTCGGGCATCGCGCGCTCGCGCTGGGCGTGGCGGAGTTCGCCGGTGATCCAGGCGCAGGCCTGCCGCGCCATCAGTGGTTGACGATGCCGCGCGTGGTGAAGCACATCCTCGAAATACTCGGCCACTGCCCGTTGTTCGCACAGGACCGTGCAGTCCCGGGGAGGCACTCCATACTCGATGTGAAAGCGTGCGGCGCGCGCCCGGGGGAGTTCGGGCAGCATGTCGCGCACACGATGCACTTCCGCGTCGTCGATGCGCAACGCGGGGAGATCGGGCTCACGCACGTAGCGATAGTCGCCAATGCCTTCCTTGCCACGCATCACCGTGCCGCTGCCCAGCGCATCGTCCCAATGCAGCGTGATGCTCTCCACTGACCCGCGGTGCGGAGATGACGCCGCGAGACGGTCGATTTCCCACCGAAGCGCGCGATCAATGGCGGCGAAGGAATTCAGGTTTTTTATCTCCGTTTTGCCGTTATACGGATCGCCGATATCGAGCGAGACATTCACATCGCAGCGCAGTGAACCCATTTCCATGGCGCCATCGCACACATCGAGCCAGATGAGCAGCCGTCGCAATTCCCGCACCGCCGCGACGGCATCCTCCGGCGTGTGCAATTCGGGAGCGCTGACAATTTCCACCAGAGGCACGCCGCTGCGATTGAAATCCACCAGCACCTCATCCCTTCCGTGAAGGAGTTTGGCGGCATCCTCCTCCACATGGACGCGCAGGATGCGGAGCTGCTGCCCACTGCCGTTCTCGCCGGTGAACTCCAGGCGTCCCTCCGTGCATAGTGCATCGGGATACTGCGTGATCTGATAGCCCTTCGGCAAGTCGGGGTAGTGGTAATTTTTTCTACAGAAATAAGATTCCGAGTGGATCCGCGCATTGAGTGCGTGGCCAACGAGCATGGCCTTGCGCAGCGCTCCTTCATTGAGTGCGGGGAGGGTGCCGGGGAGACCGAGGCATACCGGACATACCGCGCTGTTGGGCGGCAGTGTGGCATCGTTGGCGCAGCGGCAGAACAGCTTCGCGCGAGTATTCAAGCGCGCGTGAAGCTCGATGCCGATGAGTACGGGAATGTTCATCGCGGCTCGTCACCTTCCAGCTTCGCTCGTTTCAACGGAGCGAGTGCGCGTGCGACGGGACGGTACAACAGAGCATTGGCTGTGAGTCTGCCTGTAAGCAAGGCCAACGCTGCGGCCACCGCACCCACGAGATCGAACACCGCAATGCCGAGAAGAAGCATGGCCAGTATGGTTCCCACCTCGGCCATGGTACCGAGCGTGATGGGTCGTGTTTGTTTGGCTACAACCAAGATGGAGCGCTGCATGGTCAGCAAAATGGAAGTGGCGGGCATCAACACAAGCAACTGCGTGGGAGGCAGCGCGAAGGCAACAAGGTCCGGACTCAAACCTGACACACTGCCATACCACAACTCGGCCAATGGTGAGAAGGCCACCAGCACGAGACCGGCGAGTGCCACTCCGCCGATGCCAACGGCGACATTCCGTATCGGTCGGAAATGCTCCCAGCTCCGACCCAGCCAGGAGACGGCAACTTCTTGATACGACAGCCCAAAGCTGCGGAAAAAGAACACCAGAGAATTGATCACGGGCATCACCGCCAGTGATTCCAGTGCCATGCGACTTTGTCCGAGGAAAAATGCCACCATGGGATGCACGCCCAAGGCCAGTACCGATGTCGATGCGAGGGGATGGTAAAAGCGCCAGATGTCCCGGTATCCGGGTACGACGCTCGCATCGGGATCGGCCTCGCGCAGCACACGTGCTATGCTGCCTGCCGCCATGATGCGCGATGCCACCGCTTCGCTCACCACGCCAATGGACAGAGCCGAGGTACCGACAACGGCTCCGGGCAGATCCGTCCACAGTGCAAGCGCGGTAGCCCCCGCCGTCATGCCGAGGAGACGGATTACCGTACCATAGGCCACGCGACGCGTGAGATTGGATTGAATGAGCAGTCCCTGATAAAATCGCCGAAATCCGATGGCGGCGGGCCAGGGCAGCAGTACGGCTGTGGCCACGTGCGTGAGCGACGCCACGGGATGTGGCAGGCGCATCAAGGTTTCCGACACGACAGGGAACAGCGCGGGCGAAACGATGAGCACCATCACCAGCGTAATGAGCGCATTCGCGGCAAAGGCGAAATTTCTCAACCGCACATACGACAAGCGCCCTTTTACCAGCGCGGTCGAGGCCGTCATCATCATGATGATGGGCGATTCGACAATCATGGCCAGCGAAAACGCCACGCCGTAGGCCGCAAGGTTGAAGGTGGCATCGGGCAGACGCGCAATCACCGCTGCGAGAAACGGCCCTTCGATGGACATCATTTGCCAGGTCGCCAACAAGGGCAGCCAGAATCGCAAAATGCGTCCCGTGGTCAGCGGCACGTGGGGAGTCACGGTTGCCGTCCTGTCCGCGTGGGAAGGTGATGACGGAGTTGCATGTCAGATATGTTCCACGACCATGAAGGCCACATCGTCGTCGATGGTGTTCAGATCCAGCCAGCCGGCCAGATGTTCGTGTATGCCGCGCGCCACCTGCATCGCCGGCCCCTGCATGCGGGACAGCGCGGTGGCGAGCCGTCCGAGCCCGTACTCCTCACCCCGGGCGTTGCCGGATTCCAGTAAGCCATCGGTGGAGAGCAGCAGTACATCACCGGGGTGCAGCGCGGTTTCGTGCAACTCGTACGTGGATGCCGGAAACACTCCGAGTGGTCTTCCCGCGGTTGGCAATGCACGAACCTCACCATCCACATCACGCAGCAACAGGGCGGGATGCGCGGCCGAGACATAGCGCAACGCTTGCGGTCGCAGCTCCAGAATCACTCCCACGGCATACAGCACATCACCACTGATGCGCAAGCAGGCCTCGAGGCGGCGATTCAGTTCATGCGCAAGCACGGGCAGTTCATCCACGCTGCTCAAATCGTCCATGAGAATTTTCACCAGCGCCGCAAGGAGTCCGGCGCGAATTCCATGGCCCGAGGTGTCCATGAGAAACACGCGCAGCGTGTCGTTCTCGCGCTGCTCCCAGCCGAACACATCCCCGCTTAAATGGCAGAAAGACTCCAGCACCGCGGCCATGCGAAAACTGGGCGACCGCAAGCCGCTGCCGGGAAGCAGTGCGTATTGCAGTTCATGTGCCTTCGCCAGCACGGGATCCATATCGGGGAAAAGGTGCGGCGTGTAGAAGAAGCACTGCTCGCTAGACGCCAGCATGCGAATACCCGCATCGGCCTCGCCCGCCAGCCAGCGGCAGGGATTGTCACGACGGTCCGCGCTGCGCAGCGTGTACTCAAGCATGTCGCCCACCGTCCCTTCGCGAAGGGGATGACGCAAATCCATCAGCTCGGCGGCGTGGTCAAGCAGACGAAGCATGGGTGATCACCGTGTGGGCAAGTGTACCAATCATCATGCAGGAAAATGCCCATTTCCCGTGACAAATGGAACGGGGCCATCCTTGCCGAAACGGCCGCCTGCCCCTCGTTGTGTTTCGTCGGGGAAATGCGGATGTTGCGTGCTCGACCTCGTCGTGGAAAGGACGGATGCTCATCCCCTTGCTGGATGCGTGCTGTCCGTTGCGTCCCACGCGCGTGCATGTTGTACCACGTTTCGGATGTAGCATGACACTGCTGCTGGTGTATTTGTTCACCGCGCTCATAGTCTCCTTTCTTTGTTCCATCATGGAAGCCGTATTGCTGTCCACGCCCTTGTCCTGGCTCAAGGCGAAGGCCGAGGCGGGGAATATCGCCGCGATACGCATGATCAAATTGAAGGAGGACATTGATCGACCGCTCTCGGCAATACTTTCGCTCAATACCGTAGCGCATACCGTGGGCGCGGCAGGCGTGGGGGCGCAGGCCACCGTTGTCTTCGGCGAGGCGTATTTCGGTCTTGTTTCGGCCATACTCACCGTGCTCATCCTGGTGTTGACCGAAATCGTGCCCAAAACATTGGGTGCGAATTACAGCAAGGAACTTGTCGCGCCCGCATCGACGGTCATTCGGGGAATGATTGTTTTGATCTATCCGCTGGTGGTCGTTTCCGCGTATCTCACGCGGGTGTTGGGGAAAAAGGATGGCGGCGGCAGCACGAGTCGAGAGGAAATCTCCGCCCTCGCCACACTGGGAGTGGAGGAGGGGGTGTTTGCGGACAAGGAGAATCGCATCATTCAAAACCTCCTCCGGCTGAAGCATATCCGTGTCTCCGAAATCATGACCCCGCGTGTGGTTGCTGTCACCGCACGCGAGGATATGACCTTGCAGGAGTTTCTCGGCAATAAGGACTTCCTCCATTTTTCTCGCATCCCCATTTATCGCGATACGCCCGACTCCATCACCGGCTATGTGTTCCGCGAATCCGTGTTCGAAAAACTCGCCGAGGATCAATTCCAATTGTGCCTGCGCGATATCGTGCGGCCCATTGTGACATTGACGGAAAGCACTACGGTGTTCGCCGCATGGGACATTCTGCTCCACGCGAAGGAACACATCGCGTTGGTCGCCGACGAGTACGGCGGTATGGCCGGTGTGGCCAGCTTGGAGGATGTCATCGAAACGCTGCTCGGCTTCGAGATACTCGACGAAAAAGATAGAGTCGAGGATATGCAGAAATACGCCATGGAGCGATGGAAAGCGCGGCGACTCAAATACCGCATGCTGCTGGACGATTCCATGCTCAGTGACGAATCCGCGCCGCGCGACGAGTGATCACATGCAGAATCCCCGCGCCGACGGAATGGAATTTCCGCCATCAAACAGCAACGGAGGCAACGTGCGCGCTATCACCGTTGACGCACTCCCGTCACCCAAGGGCCATTACGCGTATTGCATCGAGCACAATGGGCTATTGTTCATTTCAGGACAATTGCCGGTGGATGACAGGGGAGTGATTCCCGACGGCATCGAGGCGCAGACGGCGCTGGTGTTGCGCAAGCTCGACGAGATTCTGCTGGCGGCTGGCAGCGCGCGCGATCGCGTGTTGCGGCTGCGCGTGTACATTTCCGACATCTCGCTCTGGGATACTGTCAACGCGCACTGCGCGGCTTACTTCGCGACGCATCGTCCCGCGCGTTGCATCGTACCCGTAGGCCCGCTGCATCACGGCTGCCTCATCGAAATCGAGGCCGATACGGCGTTGTGAGATAAAGGGCGAAGTACACATCTCAAAGTGGTCTCACTTGAGCCTGCATGGTGCTTCCACCAGCAATCCAGCTCCAAGCGGTCTCTGTGATCATCGTCGTGCTTCGGAGCAACGATTACAGGAAGGGCCGTACGAACGACTTCCATTTTCCCATGCCGCGCCGTAACTTGCACTCCTTATGCGATATGTCACTCCGAAATATCGGACCGCGCTCGCCATCAGCGCCATGATCGTGCCGGCAATGCTGCTGTCCGCAGCAGTGGCGGTGGCACAGGAGGATTCCACTGCGCGGAAAGCGGCGGATGCGTCCGTTCGTGCATCCACGGGAGAGGCGAAGACCCCCGAGTGGAGCTGGGACTTCTCGCATCGTATGCGCTTCGTGGCCTGGGATGCGGGACTGTGGGGAGAAACGGGTGCGCCCGTGCAATTCACACGCAATCGTACACGTGCCGGCGTCACCTGGCATCCGTTCGCGTCGCTGACACTGCGCGCGGCTGTGGTGAACGAATTTTTCAACTGGCTCGAATATCCGACACCGCGCGATTTCAATCTCGATGAAATCGCCATCGAGCATCTCTGGCTGCGCTTCGCTGCGACGCTTGGCATTCCACTCGAGCTGACAGTGGGACGGCAGGATCTTTTCCTCGGCGAGGGATTCCTCATCGGTGACGGGACGCCACTCGATGGCTCGCGCACCATTGCCATGAATGCCGCACGACTCGATGCGAAGCTCGCGCTGGGACACACGGTCACCGCGATGTACATCCATCAACCCGTGCGCGACACATGGCTTACACCGATCAACGACAGGGAAAAGCGTTTGCAGGAATATCCCGTCACTGTCGCAGGCCTGTGGTACGCGGCTTCGTTTCAGGATCTGCGTGGAGCGCTGTATGCTCTGCGTAGCGCAGTAGAGGATGCGACGAATCCTCGAATGGGGTATACCGGGGATTCTGAAGGGAACACGCTCGGTGGTCAACTTCATCTCGAGCTCACGCCACAATGGAAAGTATTCGGCGAGTATGCCTGGCAAAGAGGCGACCTGCTGCATTATGGGAGGTCATACCGATCCACGCGAGGTGCGGGCTTCTACGTTTTCTTGGAATGGTCGGATGATGTGCTGCCGGGCACGCCGATGACTGTGCGCTTAGGCGCTGTGGAATACAGCGGGAGTGCAACCGGCTTGGAACGGTATCGGGAAGAGTCCGATCCCGAGAATTTCGACCCGCTGCTCGGTCGCTGGCCGAAGTGGAACGAATCGCTGGTGTTTTCGCAAGGCATCCTCCCGGCTCCAGGCTATTGGACCAACCTCAGTATACCGATGCTGGATGTCATCGTGGCACCGTCATCCGCGTGGAGTGTGCGGCTCGGAGCACAGCTTCTGCGGCATGATGCCAAACGTTACGAGAAGCACGGTGCCAAGCGTATTGGCGAATTGCTGTTGCTGCATGTGTTCTGGAAACCGCAACTTCCGCTGTCCGCGCTCCTGCATCTCGAACGCCTGTGGTATGACCCGAACTATGCTCCGCCGCGCAGCGGCTATTGGTGGGGTCGCGTCGAAGTGATGTACCGGCTGGCGGGTTGAAATTTTCCGCAGACCACGCGAGTTGCGGGAATCCGCTCCGCGAGCTAAGTTTCCTTCCGGCGATGGAGTTCGCCGTGGACTCGTCCAGAACCATTCCCTTCGCAGGGAATTGATGACTCCTGCTCGCACGAGCCCGTGATGAGGCCATGCAGCGGGAGTTTTTTCATGAACAGCGCTATGGAGGCGTGGTGGAAGCTGTGTATGTGTTTCTCGGGGGAGGCGCGGGCGCCGTGCTGCGCTACTGGCTCGGTGGTGCGGTACATCGCGTGGCGGGAGCGGACTTCCCCTACGGCACGCTGCTGGTCAACGCCCTCGGCTCCTTGCTCATCGGCCTGCTGATGGCGCTGTTCGAGCAGCGCTTCGTGGTTCAGCCCGCCGTGCGTCTGCTCCTCACCATCGGCTTCCTGGGTGGCTTCACCACCTTTTCCACCTTCAGCTATGAAACGCTTGCGCTGCTGCGCGACGGTGTGTACGTGGCGGCGGCACTGAACATCGCTCTCACCCTGCTGTTATGTCTCGCCGCCGTATGGCTGGGACACACGCTCGGTACATTGCTTTGACAGACAAGGAGGTCGCCGTGAAACTCGAAGGTTCGGGAATGCTGCTGCGCGTGTTCATCGGTGAGGCGGATCGTTGCAGACAACGTCCGCTCTACGAATCCATCGTCCGATCCGCGCGGGAGCAGGGCATGGCCGGCTGTACGGTGCTGCGCGGCATCGAGGGTTTCGGAGCACGAAGTGTGATACACACGGCGAAGATTCTCCGCCTTTCCGAGGATCTCCCTCTCGTGATCGAGATTGTGGACACGGAAGAAAAGATTCGCGCCTTTCTGCCGGAAGTCGACGCGCTGTTCGAGCGCTCGGGTTGCGGTGGCCTGATCACACTGGAAAAAGCCACCGTGCTGCGCTACACGCCGGGAGCGGGGTAGCGGCCCGAGCCTCGCGGAACGGGACGTGTCGATGGTGCAAGCACACCGTGCGTCCCCGCACCGAAGTGTCCGATGAGTGTTACATTGTTTTCGATGTACTTGGCTGTGTCGACGAGACTGGCAGGGAGAACGCTTGGCAGGATTGCGGTATAATGACTGCGCGGCAAATATACCTGAAGTGATATAATTTTAACACCCACTAATGTATTGCATTATTTCGGGTATAAATTTAGTCCCGATATGGAAATTATGCTTGAACAGGTATAGTTTGTAGCCGTGGTGTTGATTTTGCCCCCGAAAGGATATATTTTCTTTGCAAATGTGGAGCGATGAGACGATGACACTGCGCGAGTATGTGAAGAGGCAAAGGAAAGTCCACCGTTTGACGCAGATGGATGCCGCGCGCAAGGCCGGCGTGGGACTGCGGTTTATCCGCGATCTGGAGCAGGGAAAATCCACCTTGCGCATGGATAAAGTCAACCAGCTCCTCGAGCTGTTCGGTGCCCGGCTGGGCCCGGTTCCGCTGGAGGATTGAGACGATGCGCAGCGCCGCCGTGTACATGCGCGGAGTGTTCGCCGGTCGTTTGGTCGAGGATGAAAACGGGTACCATTTTCGCTATGACGATGCGTACCTTCAGACTCCTGGAGCGATCCCAATCAGCATAACCTTGCCACTGCGCGAGACCGCGTTCACACATCCGGTGTTGTTTCCGTTTTTCGATGGCTTGATTCCCGAAGGTTGGTTGCTGGCCGTGGTTCAGGAGCAGTGGAAAATCGATGCTCGTGACAGAATGGGATTGCTTCTCGCGTGCTGCGGCGACTGCATTGGTGCCGCGCATGTGATCCCGGAGCACGTCGATGAGGGAGGGCGTGAGCTATGAGCAACTGTTTGCTGTGCTACCAACCATGCGATGAAGGGTCGGCGGAGACACACGAACGTTGCGCGCGCAAATTCTATCGTGGTGCAGCAGAGCCCCGCTTGCCCGTGCAGCTCGGTGATTTGCCGGAATTGGCAAAATCGCATGTCCGCGACAGAGTCGCGATCTCCGGAGTGCAGAAAAAGCTCTCGCTTCGACTCGACAAAACGAGCGCCGCCAGGCGGAAATTGACCATCGTCGGTTTCGATGGCGACTTCATTCTCAAGGCGCCTTCCGACGAATATCCCGAGCTTCCCGAACTGGAAGATGCGACCATGCATATGGCGGAGGCCTGCGGAATAACCGTTGTTCCACACGGCCTATGTCGTTTTCTCTCGGGAGAATTCGCCTACCTTGCGCGTCGTGTGGATCGCATGCCTATGGGAGAAAAAATCCCGATGGAGGATTGTTGCCAGATCGCCGGAAAGATGATGGAGCAGAAATATCACGGATCGGTGGAACAGGTTGGGAAACTCATACACCGCTACAGTGTGGCGCCCGGTCTGGATCGTGTCAATTTTTTCGAAGTGCTGCTGTTCTGCTTTCTCACCGGCAATGCGGACATGCATTTAAAGAACTTCTCGCTTTTACGCGTACCCGAAGGACATCGCCTCGCGCCTGCCTACGATCTTCTTCCAACAGCGCTTCTGTTGTCCGGGGACGATGAGGATTCCGCCCTCACCGTGGACGGCCGGAAAAAGAATCTCACCCGTCGCGCTTTCCTCCGCGCCGCGAGCACCATGGGTTTGCCCGACAGCGCAGCGCGCAACGCCATCGGGTATATGCTCGATCGCATGCCTGCAGCCATGGCCCTGCTGCGTCGAAGCTTCGTCTCGCCGGGGACCATCGATCGTTACGAACAGCTTGTCACCGAGAGGATGGGACGGTTGCGATGAGTCGCACCGATCAGTTTCCGATGATACCGCGCCCGCCTACATGATCAATCGAAGAGATTGCCGGTCAGATGGCCGCAGCGGGGAATCGATGTTGAATTGTGCTGTTGAGTACCATGAAGAGTGCACGACGGTGCAAGAACATCAGGCAGACTGCCTCACTCGTGTTCTGTCTCGTCTCGCGCGCATGCAAGAGATTACGGAATGTTCTCATTCAAGCTCAGGCGAATGGCTTGCAAGCCACCCCTGCATCTCCACTTCTGAAGGGATCAAGCCGAGGACTGGCCGCAGGGCATCAACTCCAGCTCAAGCGTGCTTCGCCAGCATAAAAAAGTCCGCCGTCTGGCGGACTTCGTGTTTATGCACGCCGGTGACCCGTCAGGGGAGCGGCTCACCGTCGCAGGTTACGCTGACGCTCTCGCGGATGATGCTGAACTCGCCCGTGCATATGTTGTATGTGAGGCGGTAGCGGACCTGCACCTTGAAGTTCGGGGCCGATCCCTTGCCCACATAGCTGTACGTCAGGGAGCTGGTTTCCTCCACAATGCATCCGTCACAGCTGGTGGAGACGCGGGAGAGATAGACGGCGGGATATTGGTATGTGACACCGCTCTCCGTCACGCCCTTCGAACCCATGTCGTTCATCTGGACGAAATAGCTGTTGCAGCCATCTTGATCCGGCTTGACCATAAAACGTGCCTGATAGCGGTCGGTCATGTGGATGATTTCACCTGTGCACGGATTGATGATGTCGTAGGTCATCTCGAAAACCTGGCGGTCCTTGGTCGGTTTCTGAGCGATGGCCTCCGTGGCGCCTGCGGACATGAACAGGACGGCCAGCAACATGATTGCGGGCACGATGGTGAGGGCACGGTGTATTGTTGTCATTGGAGCTTCCTCTCGATAGAGTGCAACAAACGTCCGGCACCGGCGTTTCCGATGCGCGGCTGCTGTCTGCATCGCGGTACATCACCCGCGCAGAGCGGGTCCATCAATGCATGCCTCGCGTTCTCATGGAGCGGGGCAATGTGCCATGTGAATTGGGATAGGTAACGTCCTAATATACAAACACTCCATCGCGAAGTCAAATGGCTATGACGTAGTGGTGTCAGGACAAGCTGTGGCGACGCCACATAACCGCCTTTCGATCAACGGTGGAGTGCATACCCGGTCGAGACCAGGGAGCGGAGGAAGCGAGGCGGAAGGCGACCACCTCCGCTGCAGGTATCGGTCTGATGCGGAGGTGGTATCGACAAGAGCCGCCTGACGTGTGCATTTATGCCTTTACAATAAAAATCTGCACGTTACGTTGACTCGGCCAATCCTGCGAAGGGATGCGGGTGTGTACGCCTTGCGGATGTGGGAAACTGACATTCGCGTCGGACTCAGGAATTATCCCGTTTTTTGCTTCGGATTATCCGCACCCCGCAATCGGAAACACCATGACGTGGGCCAGGCGGCGTGACGGACTAGATCTTCAGATTATCCAGGACACATTGGGCTCTAAACAAGGGCGTAGCCTTAGGCGCTGCTGACAACAGCAGATAGCGTGTAACCCACCTGGCATCTGCACTGTCATTCTGCTCTATCTGTATCCACGGAGATTATTGGGCCATGTCGTATCTGGAAAAATTCACAGGGGATTGGAATGCTGCCCCTGCCAGGCATTTGCTGCGAAGAACGACGTTCGGTCCGCTGCAGGAAGAGGTGGAGAAGGCCGTGCAGCTTGGACTCGACCGAACACTCGATGCGCTTTTCACAGAAGTTAAAACCCCTGATCCGCCACTGAAGTATCTCCCTGACGGCTCAGGATCGAATGCAATCAATGATCCGGGTGCGAAGCAGGGCGAGACCTGGATTCATGCCGATCCTTTCCCAAACGTCAATCCACCCATGCTGCGGAATCGCGTCATCCGCGCGCGCAGCAAGTCTCTCTACGCGTGGACTATCCTGCAGATGCACTATGCGGAAATATCTATTCGTGAAAAGCTCACGCTCTTCTGGCACAATCATTTTGTGACAACATCCATTGTCCCACATCGCGAGTATATCTATCACATGCTGCTGCGTTCGCATTCGCTGGGGAATTTCCGACAGCTTACAAAGGAAATCACAATCGATACCAGTATGCTGCAGTACTTGAGTGGTGCGGAGAATACGAGCGCGGCACCGAATGAGAATTACTCGCGCGAATTGCTTGAGCTCTTCACGGTTGGAAAGGGGCCACTCATCGGACCAGGCGACTATTCGAACTATACCGAGCGCGATGTCATCGAGATGGCAAAGGTACTTACGGGCTGGAGCGTGTCACATGTTTCGGACTCCAATACGCTCACTGCATCCTTCGACAGCCGGCGGCATTCACCTGGCGACAAACAGCTCTCGAAGCATTTCGGGGATGCTGTCATCCGCGAGAACGGTGAGAATGAATACGAGGACCTCGTTGATGTGATTTTTCAGCAGGAGGTTTGCTCGCGGTTCATCATGCGCAAGCTGTACCGCTGGTTCGTTCATTCGAATATCACACCCGAGGTGGAACAGGAGGTCATTGAACCGCTCGCGCTGCAGATGCGTACCGACGGTTACGACATAGCTCCGGCCCTAAGAACCCTGTTCGCTTCCGAACATTTTTTTCGATCGACGGCATGCATGATTAAGAGTCCGATTGACCTTGTGTTCTCCGCATCACGCGCGTTGGGAGCAAACCCACCAAAATCCGGGGTGCAGGAGGAATATGAATATGCCTATTATCTGCATATTATGGCCGCTGACCTCGAACAGGCAATGTTTAATCATCCCGATGTCGCTGGGTGGAAAGCGTATTATCAGGAGCCTGGCCTTGACCGGAACTGGCTGAACAACCTATTGCTCCCGAAACGTCACGAGCTGTGTAAGGCTATAGTCGAAGGTGGGACAATTACGATCGATGGTGAAAATTACAGAATTGATCCGATGGTACCTGTGCTCGACATGGCAGCGGCAGTCCCGAAGGCAGGTGATATCATTGCACTTGTAATGGGGCTGGCGGAACGAATGTTCAACTATCCGATCTCGGGCGTGCAGCTCACAGCGCTGAAGAATATCGTGCTGCAGGGGTTACCCGATTTCGAATGGACGGTCGAGTACGCTGCGTATGTTGCGGATCCAGGTAATGATGCGCTGCGCGTTCCTGTGGAGAACAAGCTTCGCAGACTGCTCTCCGTCATGATGGGCATGTCAGAATTTCAGGTGATGTGATCATGAAAAATAAATTTTCTCTATCCCGTAGGGATTTCCTTCGCACGACCACCATCGCCTCCGTTCCGTTGGTTTTGGGTCTCTTTCCATTGTCCGCTCGAGCAGTGCCACTCCTATCGAAAGGACTGGCTGACAGTGACAGGGTACTCGTGCTCGTGCAGCTTCAGGGGGGCAATGACGGACTCAACACCGTCATCGACCTGAACCAGTATGACGCTCTGCAGGCTGTTCGCGGAAACCTCCTCATACCGGAGCCAAAGGTGCTTAAACTCAACCACGATGGCTTGGGATTTCACCCATCAATGGTCGGAATGAAAGAGTTGTGGGAACGGGACACACTTTGTGTGATTCAAAACGTCGGGTACCCCGATCAAAATCGCTCGCATTTCCGCTCCACCGATATCTGGAACAGCGGTTCACCCGCAGACGAATATCTCGAGACTGGTTGGATGGGTCGATATTACGACTTGGACTTCGCCGGCTATCCCGCCGGCTATCCCACGATCCAATACCCTCATCCATTTGCCCTGACTATGGGAAAAAGCGTTTCTGAGACCTGCCAGGGTGTGACGGCCAACTACTCGCTGGCACTGGAGGATCCCTTCAAACCAGGTATGGCGCTGGTCGGCGCGCTAGGCGATATCCCCGCGGACTGTTACGGGGATGCGTTGACATATGTGAACAGCACCGTTACTCAAGCCAATGCCTATGCAGAGGCCATACGGAAGGCCGCGGAGGCAGGAAGGAATCTCTCCACGAAGTACCAGGAGTCCGGTAATACTCCCCTTGGGACTGCGCTCAAGCATGTGGCACGATTGATCTCGGGGGGACTGCAAACCCGGTTCTACATTGTGCAGCTCGGGGGATTCGACACGCACGACAACCAGGTGGTCAGCGGTGCACCGGAAACCGGGAAGCATGCCGAGTTGCTCAAGGAACTCTCGGATGCAATCGCTGCCTTCCAGGACGATGTCGAACTGTTAGGCATTGGTAGTCGCGTCATGGGATTGACGTACTCCGAGTTCGGTCGTCGCATACGCTCCAACGCCGGACTCGGTAGCGACCATGGTACAGCTGCACCGCATTTCCTTTTCGGCTCCTGCGCAAAAAATCAAATCCTCGGCGACGCGGCAGTGATCGACACGCAGGTGGGCATTGAAGACGGTGTCCCGATGCAATATGATTTCCGGGATATGTTTGGAACGCTTCTGAATCAGTGGCTTGGTGCAAGTGCGGCAGAAGTATCGAGATTGTTGCTGCCCAGCTACTCCCCATTGCCGATCATTTCCGAGAGCTGCATCGGCTCTGTGGATGTACAGCCACAAATAGAGGCAAATCTTGGTGATATCCATATCTACCCGAATCCCACACGTGATCAGGTAGTTATCAACCTTGTAGGGACCGGACGGCACGTAACCCTGCGGATATTCGATGGGCTTGGGGCCGTCGTACACGAGATTGCCTCACGGACATTCATCCCCGGCGAACACCTTCTCAGACTATCTCTCAACGATTTGCAATCAGGAACATATTGGCTACACTATCAATCCATGGGACACAGTGTGACCAGAAGAATCACGAAGTTGCGCTAACGTATTGTGGACCTCGCTTCCGGGGAGTTGCCTGAAGACGGGTTCCCTGCATTTCGATTAGCAACTGCATTACCTTTACATTCTGCTGCCAATTTGGTTAAAGTGAGCCGGCGCGTACACTTGCCTTCGGCTTGATCGAAGACGCCGGATTCCTTTGTCTAGTCGTGAAAATCCCGTATTTTGCTTAGCTAGGATTGACCTGTTGCATCGAATGTTCAACAGGATCGTACGCCGCGAATGTGGCGAAATTGGCATACGCGCCAGACTTAGGAAAGTGCAGAAATGAACTAATTTCTATTTGAATTGCGGTTTTCTGTTTGAATGGTACCAAAGTGGTACCATTTTTCGAACCCCCTTGGTACCACCTCAATTCGTTTTTCTGGCGCCAATTGGGGGCTGAGGGAGAGGAGAACTCTCCGATCGAGCGTGGAGTTGCAGGCGACCGAAATGGGGTGAGGCAATCACTCAGGACGCTGGCATCGCAGGTGCGCATCGGGCTGACGAGCTGAGACCGTGACTTCTCTTGAGGCCAGGCATGGCGGTGATTCGTGTCACCAGGTCCGTTCGTTCTGTAAGGTGATACGGTCGTGGGTAGGATCGAGGTAGATCATCTCCACGATGGACTCAAGATGGAGGAATTACCGACATTTCTATCGAGCTCCTACGCTGAAATTTCTGCTGAAGTGCAACACCGTCGATCCTTCCCACGCAGAATAATTCGTATCCTCGAATCGTATCGATAGTTTTACAGCAACGAATCGGAATGTCTCAGAACCGGTGAGGTGCTTCCATGAAACGATCGACAGTGGTGCACCATTTTTCAAAGATGGTGAAGCTACGTCCGTTGCAAATGTTGTCGCTCGCTGCGTGGCGAGGTCACATGATTGCTTTGTGAGAGGTGTTTTATACTGATCCTTATGCCATGCCGACCAACCTAGACTGATTAGCGTAGATGCTCTCGGTCACACTGTGTTGCCCTGCTGTTCATGACGTATATGAAGGCGCTTCAAAATGGCAGAGACGAAACAATTCGCGTTTTGTGCGCTTCAATCCTATAATCATTGGGCAGCATTTCACGTCGTTGCTATCGCGTGACTAAATTAGTTCAATTCGAGATCACTGATGAAACTTCCAGAAACACGCGTTGGTGAACGTCTCAGAGTAAATAGAAAACTGATTCCCTACAGTTTCTGGCCGACGAAAGTTAGTAGAAAGGGAAATACAAGACATCAAACGCTCTTGTTTTCTTTTGACCCTTGGGTGATCATTGGTCGAGCAATCAAGACATCATGTCTAACTACTGCCAGACGTGAGGATGTAGCCTGTGTTGCCCAGGCACATGACTTCTACGAGAGTGCAATTGATGCACATGGAATCGCTGCGTGGCCGTTGGCCCCCTACTACTACTTTATGAATCTTGTCAAGGCGTTCTGCTTGACACGAGTCACAAAATCAACTTTTGACAAGACGCAGCACGGACTGGCGTAGAGGCTTCGCGCTCCTTCAGACCGCGAACTAACGGATGTCTTTCTGAGAGTATATCCTAGTCCAGACGCAAGCAATACTCCGCAGAATATCGCTGAGTTTATATATGCACTCACGGGTGTCAGCATACCAGCGCAAACGGATTACGATGTTCCGATTTTGTTTCCGCAGATATTGCCGGGGAATCGACTGTGGTCATAGGCAGCAAATACGGCATTCAAGCTTACTACCTGCAACCTGGTAGAACGTAATGCGGTGAGAATTACAACCGTCGCGACTTGATCTTTGAGAATATGTGCAGTGAGGGGAATTGGCAGCAAATGAGGAAAAAGCTGAGGACCATTCTACGGCAATTCGGCCTTCGTCTGCTCACAGGTGATGAAATACAGATGAATGAGTTATCAATATGCGAGGTGAACTGAGAAGCAAACGAGTTGCGAGGAAAGCGAACTCAGACGTTCCAAAACATGGATGTACGATCATCGTAAAAAAAATCATCCCGGTCGTCAAGCGCGAACATGAAAGAGAAGCAACGGAAAGATCAATCTACAGAAGGTAGATGACATATGAGTTTCACAAAAGTCGTTGTGGCTATTCAAGGAAATCAAGACGGGGTTGGCAATCTACTCCTAGATATATTTAAGACTGAATATCAAGTCAGTGCCGCGGAGGAGGGAGGCCATCTGTCGAATATGATGGAGGAAGAGTGTGAGATGACGCATGAAAACCTGATTATAGCCAGAAACAGTCATATAGGGTGTTGAAGCCAAGATTCAGTGATGGAATGTGCTGTCGTGCCAGAATACGATATCGCGAGACGGAAGCCGTCGTCTTGGATGTGTTCTCACCTCGAGACCACCATATCAATTACGACCTTCTTGAGCTTTCAGCGAAATATGAAGACTCGCTTATCGACTATTGGGAGTCTGACAACGAAGGAGTCACACTATACGGCCAGATTCTTGCTGGCACTGAACTGTATCGAATCGAGGCCTTCTATTCCAACGAGAAGAAGCAAGAAGCGCTCGGGAAATCCATCCGCGCACGCGTAGCTCCTCAGATGACACAGGTAATTGAGGCGCGTACGAATCCAAAGAGGGATCTCGCCGAGGAGTTCCAGGATGCGGAAGTCCCAATTGCACTCTGAACTGAAGCCGCGCCGTGCATCGTAGGCGTTCCAGCTCTGAATGGCGTTCCTTTAATCTAAATGGGTATGACCCAACTTCTTGCTTCACGCTGGATCGGAGCACCTATGAGATCCTTTGACGAATCGCGGATTCCGTAATCGAATGAGCGAGATTGTGAGGGTGTCTCTAGACTCAATCGATCTTCGTAAGAACTCTAGGTGCTCAACGGCCCGCTAGATGTATTCAGTGAGGTCTCGATCTTGCGCCGATAATGCGACGGAAGCGTAGAACATCATCTGAAGATTATCGAGGGCGTCAACTGCGGCAGCAAGATGGATCAGCTCCTTCTCGCCGGCGATCCTGCTGATTGTGAGTGCATTTCCTGTGGTGTTCATGTTACCACCATATGCGGTTGAAGGCACCTCTGTAACTATCTCCGTGGCGGATCATCGTGTCAAGTGACAGAATATGGAGCCGGTGCCATATTTGGAGCGCACGAAACTCAACTGAGCCCTTCTAATGTACAAAGCCTTCTACGTGTGATGAGTATAGATACAATTCTGGCACGATTAGGATGGACGCGCATGTGTTCACAATTCTGCCGAGGTTATGGTCATTCGGAAATGTGGATGTCGCATCCTGCTTGGGTGAAGGGTGAGGTGAACCTCATGAGGTGCGCGATGACCTGACTTGCACGCAAACCCAACATTGACTGTGAGGAGGACAAAAATACTGATTGCGGAAAGGATATTGCTGTATCCGAGCCGTGCATCAGCGCTAGAAACCAGACACGTTGAAGTCCTCTCTGTTCAAGAAGAAGCCGTGAAGGATGCACAGCTATTATCATCCGCGTAGCAAGCGAAGTCCATTGAGGATGACGATGAATTCACTCGCTTCATGCGCGACCACTGCGATCGGCAGGGTCGCCCCGAAGAAAGAGGCTGTGATCAACGCTGTAATCACTGCCATTGAGAGCACCAGATTCTGACGAACAACACGGCGGGCCTTTCTTGCCAGCAGAAGAGACTGAGAAATCTTCGACAGATCATCAGCCAGAAGCGCAACATCCGCGGTTTCCAAAGCGACATCGCTGCCAGCCGCCCCCATAGCTATGCCGACGGTCGCACTCGCCAGCGCTGGCGCGTCATTCACACCATCACCGATCATAGCAGTGGCGCCGTAGGTCCTTTGCAGGTTAGCAATCACCGCCATTTTACCTTCAGGGGACAGATTAGCATGGAATTCTCGAATCCCAGTCACATGGGCAATAGCACTGGCAGCATCAAAATGATCTCCAGTAAGCAGAGCAGTATGCGTGATGCCGCAGCGATTGAGGTTCTTGATTGTCTCAGCGGCATTCGGTCGAACTTCGTCTCCAATGAGAATCGCTCCCAGCAGGGCAGCCCTCGTGGCAATGTAGACTACTGAATCCTCCTCATGACCCGGTTGCGACACAGAACTAGATATCGCATCAATGCTCGTTTCACATGATGCAGCCACCCATTCCTTCTTTCCGATGAACACTTCCAAATCACGGTATCGCGCGAAAATCCCGTTCCCGGTGATTGACGTCGCATCTCGCACAGTCCCTGGAATGATCCCACGGAGTTGCCCTTCATTGACAATTGCCTCTGCGAGCGGATGTTTTGAAAAACGCTCGACCGAGGCAGCAATTTCTATCAAGAGATCTTCAGAGGTGCCGTCAACGGAAATGACGCGGGTGACTTTCGGTTTGCCGACTGTGAGAGTGCCGGTTTTGTCGAAAGCGAGTGCACGCACTCCCGCAAGCTGTTCGAGAACGTTCCCGCCCTTCAATAATATTCCCATCCGCGCCCCAGTACCAATCGCCGCCACCATCGTGATTGGAATCGAAATGATCAAAGCGCAGGGTGAGGCTGAAACGATAAACACCATTGCTCTTGCGGTCCATTCACTCCAGTCCCCAGTTAACAGTCCCGGAATGGCAGCGAGAAGTAATCCGGCGAGGAGAACACCCGGACTATACCAACGCCCGAATCGGCGAATCATCAGTTCTGAATTCGCCTTTTTTTCCTGAGCATCCTCGACCAGCTTGATGATTCTACTCAGGGTATTGTCGCTTGTCGTACGAGTCGCCTTGATCGAAAGCATGCCCTCGACATTGTTCGTGCCTGCAAAAACAGGATCACCGATAGTTTTTAATACAGGCCGAGACTCTCCAGTGAGTGTGGCTTCATTCACATGCGAGGTTCCATCAACTATCACACCGTCGGTCGGAATCGATTGGCCGGATCGTAGTAGAAAAACATCACCAACTGCCAATTGCTCGACAGGGATGTCAACCTCGACAGAATCCCGTAGCACGGTTGCCATGCCTGGCGCCAGGTTCATCAATGCACGAACGGCATTTCGTGTTTTGTCGACTGTGTAACCCTCAAGAGCCTCCGAAATTGAGTACAGGAACACCAAAATCAATGCTTGAACATGCTGTCCCAGCAAAAATGCCCCGATGGCGGCCACCATCATAAGCATCTCTATCCCGACAATTCTCTCACGGACAAAGTCGGTGATTGCCTGGCGAAAGAAATACCAACCACCGAGCAGCATGCCACTGCCGTAAAGAACCGTAGAGAGCAGTGATGGGGGCAGTACAATCGACTCAAGGAGGTAGGTAACACCCAAAAGCACACCTGAACCGGCCGAGACAATCACCTTGTTGTTTCGCCACACGGGAGGGGACACAGGCGCCGCTCCCTCATGCAGAATCGGAAAGCCCAGCTCTGATAGTGTTTCCTTGATCGATTCAAGTTCGGGGGCGCCAGTGCCCAGGATGAACGAGACCTTGGCCGTTTGTGGATACACCAATAGTTCAGAGAGTCCGGGAAATGCAGAGAGCCTCTTCTCAATGGTACGCGCCTCATTCTCGCAGTCGAGATTGGCAACGCGCCATGTGATCCTATCGCTCAATTTCGTTGTCATTCGCTACCTCATCCGCATGTCATTTCGCCCGCATTCCTTTTCGCGGACAGGAGTGCGTATGCGCCCTTGATGACAAGTTTCGCTTGTTGGAGATCGACCTCTTCAAGCGGAGATATCTCAATCATACCTTCGCGGGAGGCGCCTGCACGGATTTTGATGAACCGGTATTCTGTGAACGGTTTTCCATTCTCACTTTTCTGCCGTTCGAATACCAGTACGTACGAAACGTCGTTGAAAGAGACGACGCTTTCCTTTGGTACGACGTAGGCCTGGCGGTCACCGCGCTCGATTCGCGCATTCACATACATGCCGGGGAGGAGGTTTGGACATGGGGGGCGCACCGTAGCATAGGCCAAATAGGTTCGGGATGCGGTGATTGAACTGCCGACCTGATACACAGTAGCGGAGTGTTCATGCTTCTCGTTGTTGACAGTGAAATGCACAGACGACCCAGACGCGATTGTACGCGCGTCATTTTCGAACAGGGTGAGCTCAAGGATGAGCTGCTCCGAACCGACAATCGTGAAGAGTACGTCGGTCGGCGAGACGTACTTACCGAGGTTGACGTTCACGCCCGAAACGTGGCCGCTGATAGGTGATCGAACGGGCAACACGGCCGTGATGTTGTCTTCATTCAGCGTTGCCGGATTGATCCCGAGCACGGCGAGTTTCTGCTCGAGCCCTCGCAGTTGTGCTTTCAGCGATTGATATTCCGAAGCTGTCTGCTGTACACTTTTCTGTGAGTAGACGTCCTCCTTGAATAACTCCTGATGCCGCTTAAATTCGCCTTCGGCATATCCGAGGCGGTGCCTGACATCCAGATAGTTCTGCTGAAGGTCGACAAACTCAGTGTTCACTATGGTTGCAAGTACCTGGCCCTTGCGCACGGACGTACCGGGCAGTAGCGATGTCGACTTGATGAAGCCGCCGAAGGGCATGCTCACAGACGCGGTACCCTGAGGTGTCGACCGTACGGTTCCTGTGACCCGCAGAGCGTCGCCAATGGTACGCTTTTCAGCTGTACCATACGAGATGCCTGCAAGTGCGATCTGATCCTGCGAAAGTTCAACGATGTTCTCAGCGAGTTCTTCATGCTCCTCCACATCAGTAGTAACAGGATGTTCGGAGAGTCCAGAGGTGGGAGCCGAAGTCTTCATTTCTGCCGGATTGTTGTGCGCATTGTCTGACCCGCTCCGTTCGCCGCAACCTGACGCGACGAGAACTACGGTCATGCAGGCGAAAAATGTCTTCGCGGATTCCATTAATCGATTCATTACTCTATTCCTTCAAGATATTCTAGGGTGATGACTGACATAAGATGATCAAGCGACGCTCGCAAGGCACTACGACGGATCTCGTTTACACGGGTGATGGACTGTACGTACTCGAGATAGTCCATCGCACCGGAACTGTACCCCTTCACGGCCTGTTGCTCGATCTGCTGTGCCTCGGGAAGCGCCTGCTCTTCGTAGTACATCCGGCTATTCCGGTATTTCGTGACGTCATCGCGCAGATTCCTGATTTGGACGTCAAGCGAGCGTAAGCGGTACTCCGAGCGCGCGCGTGCGGCCTCGGCCCGGATGCCGGCGGCCTCCACTTTCGCGACTTGGGGGAGGAACCAAATCGGAACAGCGACGCCTATTCGCACGCCCGTGAAGCGCTGGCCGGAGGGATAGAGGCGTCCACTGTTCGGATCCGCCACTCCGTTCATCGTCTGTGTGGTCAGCCCAAGACTGATGTCGGGAAGCATGCGGTGCAGCTCTACTGTGGCCTCCTTCTCCGCTATCTCGCTATCTAAAATAGGGAGTAGGCGATGGGGACTACCGGTCGCTCCGTCCTTGATGGAAGAAACTTCCGTGGCTGCGGGCAGCGTGGTATCGAGGGGCCGGACTGCTTGCTCGACGTTAAGAAGCACTTGCAGAGTGCGTCCCGCAGTCGCTTGGTCGATCTCTATTTCGCGAAGTTGGTTCCGCACTTCCATTTGATGCGATCGTGCCGTCATCGCCTCGAGCTTTGTCGTTTCACCGACCTTCGCGCGAAGTTCAGCTGCATGCAGGAAGCCGCTGTAGAGGCTGTCCTGAGATGACAGCAGTTGGCGCATCGCGCTCTGATACACGATTTGCCAGTACAACCGCTTGACCTGTGTTGCGATTTCAAGCCGTGTGCCCGATCGCAGCACACCTGCGCGATCAGCAACCGCCCCCGCCAGGCGGCGCTGCGAAAGATACAGTGTTGGGAAGGAGAAGGTCTGTGCGAGGGTCAAGGCGTTGTCGTTCATTGGCGAGTTTAGTTGCCCATACTCGAAGTCGATGCTGGTCTTGCCCACATCCCACGCGGCACCGCGTGCGGCGTCCGCCGCCTCATACTCCCTCTCCGCGGCGGTCACTTCGAGGTTGGTGCGGATCGCACGCGAGATAGCTTGGTCCAGCGTGAGTCCGGTCGGAATCGCCTCTTGCGCCTGGGTGGGAGCAGCCGAGCACAGGAAGAGTGCAATAGCGGCGGTCACGGCGGTACGGTGCCCCCGGAGGCGGAACCATCCACGCCGGAACCACCCTCCACGCGTCACGAGTACATACAGAACAGGAAGCACAACCAGTGTCAGAATCGTCGAAGTCAGGATACCGCCTATGACCACGGTGGCAAGAGGGCGCTGTACCTCCGCACCCGCTGACGTCGAGATAGCCATCGGAAGGAAGCCGAGCGATGCTACAGCGGCGGTCATGACTACAGGGCGCAAGCGTGTTTTCAGGCCCCTCCGCACGCGTTCCTCGATATCTGTCACGCCGTCGCGCTCGAGCGCGTTGAATTCGGAGATGAGCACGATACCGTTGAGCACTGCGACGCCGAACAACGCGATGAATCCCACCCCCGCCGAGATCGAGAAGTGCATCGAGCGTACGAGGAGCGCTAACACACCGCCGACCGCTGCCAGCGGTACTGCCGAGAAGATGAGCAACGTCTGCTTCATCGAATGGAACGTGAAGTACAAAAGCAGCACGATCAGGAGCAGGGCTACGGGAACTGTTATGGCCAGCCGGTTTCGCGCAGCGGTCAGATTTTCGAACTCCCCGCCATAGGCGAGGTAATACCCGGCAGGAAGACGCAGCTTCGCACCGAGTACACGTTGTACATCTTCTACCACGGACTGGATGTCACGACCGCGGACATTGAAACCCACGGTCAGCCGGCGGGCCGCTTTCTCACGTGACACTTGCGCCGGTCCTGACTGAATGCCAATGCGCGCTACCTGCTCAAGTGGAATCTGCGTTCCATCGTGAAGTGTCAATGGCAACGAGGCGATGTCGTCGATATCGGTGCGGAAGTGAGGATCCAACCGGACAACCATATCGAAGCGCCGACCCTCCTCGAAGACGACACCAGTCTCCGTGCCGGCGAAACCTGCCCTCAGCACCCGGTTTGCCTCTTCGATCGGAATCCCGAACTGAGCGAGTCGTGCACGATCGTACTCGACCACGATCTGTGCAAGCCCTGTCACACGTTCGATGTTTCGATCCTCCACGCCGGGAATGCCGCCGATGAGCTCGTTGATTGCTTCCGCACGCTCAGCCAGTGTGTCGAGATTGTCACCAAACAGCTTCACCGCGACATCCTGCCGCGACCCCGTCATCAGCTCATTGAAGCGAAGCTGGATCGGTTGCTGGAATTCGAACTTCACACCCGGAATCACTGCGAGCTTCTCCTCCATTAATTCGACGAGTTCCTCGCGCGATTTCGCACTCGACCATTCACTCTTGTCCTTCAGCGTGATGATATAGTCGCCTGTCTCCATCGGTGTGGGATCGGTCGGGATCTCGCCCGGTCCGATCTTGCATATTAAGTGCTTCACCTCGGGGAAGTTCTTCCGCAGGATCTCATTGGCGGTGCGCACCACCTCAACCGTATGCGAGGGCGAACTTCCCTGCAGAGTGATCACCAGTGCGGCGAGGTCACCCTCCTCGAGTTCAGGAATGAACTCCCCGCCCAAGCGTCCGAATAACAGCGCGCCGACGAGCAGCAGTGCTAAAGCACAACCAACCACGATACGCTTTCTCCGGAGGGCAAATCCTATCACGGGCTCAAACGCCCGATGGAGCGCATCCATTATTTTATCGGAAACATTCTGCCGCCCTGAGTGACGCACGCGAAGGATGACAGCCGAGATCATTGGGACCCATGTCAGCGACAACAGGAAGGCTCCGAGAATCGCGAAACCAACCACCTGGGCCATGGGACGAAACATTTTACCCTCGATCCCAACGAGAGCAAGAATCGGGAGATACACAATAACGATGATGATTTCTCCAAACGCGGCAGCTTTGCGGATTCGACTTGATGCAGCGAACACCTCTTGATCGATGCGCTCCTGCCCTTGTGTGAAGATGTCAGGATGCTTTACGAATCGGTGTACAATGCTCTCGACGATGATCACGGCCCCGTCGACGATGAGGCCGAAATCGATCGCACCGAGACTCATCAGATTGCCAGTCACGCCGAATAGACGCATCATGATAATCGCAAACAGCATCGACAACGGTATGACCGACGCGACGATCAGACCAGCCCTAAGATTGCCGAGCAGCAGTACGAGCACCAGGATCACGATCAGCGCGCCTTCGATGAGGTTGCGCGATACTGTGCTGATAGCTCGTCCGACAAGGTCCGAACGGTCGAGAAATGGTGTAATGCGCACGTCTGCGGGCAACGATTTCTGGATAGCCTCCAACCGCTCTTTGACATTAGCGATCACGAGATTGGCGTTCTCTCCCTTGAGCATCATCACCACGCCGCCGACTGTTTCCGAGGTATCGGAGATGAGCGCCCCGTATCTCGTCGCGTGCCCGTACCGGACCGAGGCGACATCTCGGATTAACACAGGTAGATTGTTCACTCGAGCGATGGGAACATTTTCGATGTCTTCAAGCGTGCGCACGAGGCCAACACCGCGGATGAAGTAGGCCGACGGTTTGCGATCGATGTAGGCGCTGCCGGTATTCTGATTGTTCTTCTCGAGAGCATCGAAGATATCGGTCATTGAGATGCCCAGTGCCCGAAGCCTTTCAGGGTTCACTGCAACCTCGTACTGTTTGACGAAGCCACCATAACTGTTGACATCGGCGACACCTTTTGTGCCCAGCAACTGGCGACGGACGATCCAGTCCTGCATCGTGCGCAGATCCTCAAGCGAATACTTGCCGCGTTGCGCCGGATCTATCTCGAGGGTGTACTGAAAAATCTCGCCAAGTCCGGTGGAGACCGGAGCGAGTTCGATTTCCGCGAGTCCGGGGGGGATGTGTGCTTCGGCTTCACGCAGCCGCTCGCCGATCTGCTGGCGTGCCCAGTAGATGTCTGCTCCTTCCTCGAAAACGACCGTTACGACCGAGAGTCCGAGTCGTGAGATCGACCGCAGCTCAATCACGCGCGGGATATTCGTGACGGAAAATTCGATAGGCGCCGTTATGAAATTTTCCACTTCCTGTACCGCGAGCGAGGGAGCGCGTGATATGATCTGGACCTGATTGTTGGTGATGTCGGGAACAGCGTCGATCGGAAGTCCGAGCATCGCGAAAATGCCACCCGTCAGGAGGGCAAGAGTGAACAGGCTCACCATGAGCTTGTTGCGTATTGAAAAACGAATGATACCTTCGATCATATGGAGGATCCTCCTGGTGCCATGCATGTGTTCCAGGCACGGGCTGTGAATGGAGACGGTTGCCGAATCAGCGCAGCGGCGAATCCGTACGGAAAGCGTTGAGCAGACGCTGGAACCGTACGGCACTGCTTCAGTGCAGCGTAACGTCCTGATCGGCGCGGAATTGCGCGTTCAGGCGCGACTTCAGATCAGAACAGGAGGATGAAAGATATCTGGGAGGGTGCCTGGGCAGGCGTTGAGACTAGCGTAGATGTGGGTTGGTGCAACGATAGCCGTACCACGCAATGCGAGGTATTCACCTGTCAGAAAGGGTATGTGACATGGACATGTGCATATGTCTGTGTGACGCTCACGAGTACGCTCGGGGTGTAATTCACCTGTACTCCCTGTCGTTTGATTGTACGTGGTTTCAGACCTTGTCTGGCCGGATATGCCGAATAGCATCTCGCTGCACGGGATGGTCATCGAACTTGAGAAAGAAATCAGTATGACAAGAAGGATTACCTTTGAGTACATGAAGCTAATCTATCACGAATCCACTTTCAATGCAAGTCACAACGACCAGCGATTTCGGCAGCCATGGGGAAACGCCGATCCCACAAGGAGTTGCGGCCCTGTTTGCGCGTTGTATTCACGCAAGTCGCTGTTGTCGAGGTGTCGGAGGCCGATGCCAGCATAGCATGTGGGAGGTTTTCGAGCGCAGCGAGAATTGCCTCCCTCCCATCAGATCGGGATCGGATGGCGGTGTGTCCGTCGGCAAGATACAGTTCAGGTGGGTCGTTGCGGACCGTTCCCCTTGTTATCCAGGCGCCCTGCCCCAATACCAGTGGCGTGGCTCCAGGGACGCCCACAAGGCATTCCACAACGTGATGCTCTCCATGATGGGATGCGTCCCGCGATGGAGATAGCGGATGTGGTAGAGTCGCTCGATGTTGATGGCCAGGAACGTCAGCAACCACTGCACCATCATGCTGTTTCCCTGATGATGTCGATTGACCGCGAAGTGGTACTGATTCTTGGTGACGTTGAAGCCTTCGTTCTCGATCTCCCAGCGTGCCTTTGCCGCCCGTACCAGATTGCGGCTGCCCATGGTGCGCTTGGCAATATTGGTCAGCCACATCGCTTCGATCACCGTCCCGTCGGGCTTGGTTTGCCGGTAGCGCAACACGCGCACCGATGTCCAATCGAGGGCGTCCCATGGAGGGAAGCGTTCATCCCAAAGTTCGAAGGTGTCCTCCCCCTCCTTGTAGCGATCACACGGAGGATCGAGGTGAAAGCGCTGTTCGGCCTGCTGGAGAAGGGAGGGGAGATTCCCTTTCAATCGTGCGATGATCGGCATGTGCAGTGCCGTGGCCGCATGCAGGAACGGAGCGGTGGCAAAGCCCCCGTCCACCACCAGATAATCGGCGAAGCCGCGGCCGAGAAGATCGTTGGCCCGTCGCAGCAGGCGCTGCGCGGCTCCGTATTCGCTGTCGGCCGGACCGTAGGGCTCCATATCGAGCAAAAGCGGAAGACCGACCCCGGCAATGCTCAAAGCCGTCAGTTTATGGGTGTATCCGAGGACCGTGCCCGCGCTGTTGCGCACGGGCAGGCACCACGGACAGCAGCACTTGGTCAGTTTTCCGACTCCGGTTCCGTCGATCGCCAATCCGATGTGGGCAGTGTTCTCGAAGACCTTCATGCGTTTGATGCGCCGCGCCAGCCCATAGAGTGTCCGTCGCAGGGCATCGACGCTCAGGCGTTCGGTGAAGTAGTGCAGCGTATCATCGCCAAAGGTGTGTACGAGTCCGGTGCTCCGCTGCGAGGCATTCGTCAGGGTGCGCGCCGCACCCAGGGCGCTGCCGATGCGCAGAAGGGTGCTGGCCAGCAAGGCCCAGATCAGATCGCGCGCGGTGATCTCCATCGCCACGCGTCCATCCCCCGGGGAGTCGAGCCACGCGCCGAGCCCGAGAGACCGGCGCATGTAGTGCTTGATTCCACCGAGGGTGGCATGGGTCATTGTTGTTTGGGTTTGGCGCGACGGGGCCGTTGAGCGCGTTCGAGGGCGAGGAGTTCCGCGTTGGCGGTGAGCACCTCACGGAGGGCATCCTGGAGACGGCGTCCGGTGTCGACCCGACGCTGGATTTCCTCGACCCATTCGTTGGGGATGCGGATAACGCGTTTGACGCCGTCGGACATGAAGGTCAGGGACCAGGCGGGATGCCCCTGGTCGTGAGCGCAATGACAGTTGGGGTTGCCGCATCGCGTGTGGCTCATCGACAGGGATCCGGGCAACGCGGTATCCGGGATGTCGAGGATTTTGAGGGCGGAGTACTTTCGCTTCCGCCACGCGGCGGCGATGGGTCCGACAGGGCGCTGCTTCATATTGTTGTAAATATACTACAAGAATGATAAAAACGCAAGCATTTCCGCAATGTGCGAAAACAGAATGTCACTGAGTTCGACTAAATGTCGCACTCAGTGGCTTGCAAATAAAGACCCATCCGGGAATCGGATCAGATGCGTTCCGAAATCGCCGGATTCCTTTGTCTAGTCGTGAAAATCCCGTATTTTGCTTAGCTAGGATTGACCTGTTGCATCGAATGTTCAACAGGATCGTACGCCGCGAATGTGGCGAAATTGGCATACGCGCCAGACTTAGGATCTGGTGGGGCAACCCGTGGGGGTTCGAGTCCCCCCATTCGCACCAACTGTTTATTGTTCCTCCGAGGAGTTCACGTGGAAGTTCTTATCAAATCGAAATCCGACGTCGCGCACGAAATCGAAATCAACGTTCCGTACGAGGAACTTGCGCCCCATTTCGAGAAGGCCTATCGGGAAGAAGCGCGTAATATCACCCTGCCCGGCTTCCGTCGCGGCAAGGTCCCCATGCAAATCATCCGAAAACGCTTCGGACAGGCCATCGAGTATCAGGTCATCGAGAAGCTCTCCAACGATTTTTTCAAGACCGCCCTCGAAGAGCGCAACATCACGCCCATCGGGCAACCCGTGCTGCACGACATGGACTATGAACCGGGTTCCACGCTGTCCATCAAGGTGGATTATGAAACGGCACCCGAGGTCGTGGCCAAGGATTACACGGGCCTGCAACTCGAACGCCTCGTGCATACCGTCACCGAAGAGGAATTGGATGACGAAATCCTCGCCCTGCGCAAATCGCGGAGACAACTCGAGCCGGCGGACAAGCCCGAAGACGAATCCTTCCTCGTCACCATCGATATTCAGATGCTCGATGCGCAAGGGGAGGTTATTCCCGGTAAAGGCAACGATAATATGAAGGTCGATCTGTCCGATGATAATGTGAATAGCGATCTTGCTTCCGAACTCTACAACCTGAGCGTGGGTGAGGAAAAGGATGTCGAGTTCACGCATCAACATGAGGACCACGAACATGTCGAGCGTTGGCGTATCAAGGTGCTCCGCGTCGAGCGCAGCACGCTGCCGGAACTCGACGACGCCTTCGCCAAGGAAATTTCCAATGGCGAAGCCGAATCCGTCGATGCCCTGCGCACGGTAATCCGCGGACGACTGGAGGACCTGTGGCGCGACCGCTACGAGCGCCAACTGGAAAACGACTTGGTCAACGAGATTATCAAGCACAACCATTTCGACATCCCTCCCTCGCTGTTGAACAGCATTCTCGACGATATGGTGAAGGATCTCACCGAACGCCAACCAGGGAAGCGGCTGCCGGATGACTTCAACCATGAGGAATACCGCAAGTATCGCACGGGCGAAGCCGAGTTTATCGCTCGCTGGATGTTCCTCCGCGACTCCATCAGCGAGTTGGAGGGAATCAAACTCGAGGATGAGGATGTTCTGGAGAAGGCGCGCAAGGACAGCGAGGTGTATGGCATTCCACCGGAGCGATTGGTGGAATTCTACAAATCTTCGCCACAGTACACGCAGAATATTCTCGTGGAAAAACTGCTTCGCTTCCTCCTCGCCTCCGCGGAGATCAAGGAAGTGGACGACAACGACATTTCTCACGTTGGAACCACTCCGCTCTCGTTCCAGGACGCCATGGCGCAACACGAGCATGGACATGATCACGATCACGACCACGCGCACGATGCTCCCGTCGAGGACGAGGAAGCCGCGGACGCCGATTCATCCACAGAACAACGAGGATAAGCATGGCACCGCATCCCTTCGATTTCCATAGTCTCACATCCATGAGCGGTGGCGGCATGCCGCCGACGGATCAACTGGTTCCCATCGTCGTCGAGCAAACCGGCCGCGGGGAGCGTAGTTGGGACATTTTCTCGCGTCTGTTGCGCGAGCGTATCATTTTTCTCGCCACGCCCATCGACGACCATATCGCAAGTCTGATCGTTGCGCAGTTGCTTTTCCTCGAGTCCGAGGATGCCGAGAAGGACATTTTCATGTACATCAACAGCCCGGGCGGCAGCGTGTCGTCGGGCATGGCGATTTACGATACCATGCAGTACATCCGTCCGCCGGTGTCCACGATTTGCATCGGCATGGCGGCGAGCATGGCGGCGATTCTCCTGGCGGGCGGAGCCGAGGGCAAGCGCATCGCGCTGCCGCATTCGCGCATCATGATCCATCAGCCCATGGGCGGCACGCAGGGCCAGGCCTCCGACATCGAGATTTACACCAAGGAAATGCTGCGCACACGCGAACAGTTGTACGCCATCATCGCGAAGCACACGGGCAAGACCATGGACCAGATCACCATGGACTCCGATCGCGACAAGTACATGCTGGCCGACGAAGCGCGCGAGTACGGCATTATCGATTCCATCCTGTTGCGCAAACCCGCGCCGACGGCCTGATCCGCCCCGTACACGGGGGATTCACGGCCATATCCAGGCATGCGGCACCTTCATGGCAATGAAGTGCGCATGGACGCAGGAATCGTGACATCGAGTCGCACACACCCTCCACACGCATATCGCGGCACGCGCCGCGGTATGCGCGTGCGTTGTGCGCAGGCCGTAGTCCATCCTGTCCATGAGGTATCCATGACGCGTTTGTTGCCATACATGCTTCTCGCTGCCGTGCTGTTCTCCGCCTGTTCCTCCACACCACCGGCGGATGTCCGCGAGTATCCCGTCCAGATTTCCAATCTCGGTGGCGCGGTGAACACCGAGCGCGACGAATTCTCACCCAGCGTCACGGCCAATGGCCAGCGCCTGGTGTTCACGCGCGGCAACACATCCATGCCCTTCGATCGCGATTTTTACGAAAGTGCGCTCGACGGAGAGTTCTGGATGCTCGCGCGACGCTTGCCCGATCGCATCAACAGCGCGACGAACGAGGGGTCGCCGTCGTTTTCCGCCGACGGTCAAACGCTGTATTTCGCCGCGACGGATCGCGACGACAGTCAGGGCAAATCGGACCTGTACGTTTCCACCATTCAGGGCAGGGAGTGGCAGGAGGCGCGCAACATTGGCTTTCCCGTGAACACCACGGCCTGGGAATCACATCCCAGCACCACCGCCGATGGCCGCACAGTGTATTTCGCTTCGGATCGTCCAGGAGGTTTGGGTGGATTGGACATCTGGATGACATGGAGGGACGATGCCGGGATGTGGCGCGTGCCGGTGAATCTCGGCGCGCCGGTCAACACCGATGGAGATGAACTCTCGCCCTGTATCGCGCGTGATGGCAAGACGTTGTACTTCGCCAGTGATGGGCATGCGGGTCTGGGTGGTACGGACATGTTCGTCAGCCGTCTGATCGGCGAGCGTTGGTCACAACCCACCAATGTTGGAAAGCCCTTGAATTCCGAAGGCGATGATGAATTCTTCAGTCTCGCCGCCGAGGGCTCCATCGTGTTTTTCAGCTCGCGCCGCGATGGCGGCTTTGGTGGTTACGATCTGTACCGCGCCGAGCCCAATCCATTTCCGCCGGGCGCGGTCATCGTGCTGTCGGGTACGGTGCGCGATGCACGGACGCGCACTCCCCTTGGAGCGAACATTCGCGTGGTGGATGAAAGCACGCAGCGGGAATTCGTTTCCCTGCAGAGCAACGCCTACTCCGGCGAATACGTGGTGGTGCTCCCGGCGGGCGCGGTGTATCGCGTCACCGCCGAAGCGGCCGCACCGTACAAGGCCGAAAGCGAACGCTTCGATTTTCTCACACAATCGGTGTATGGCGAGGTCACGCACGATTTCCTTTTGCGTAAAGATGAACCGACCGTGGCGCTGGACGCGGCGGTGTCCACGGATTTGCGCGACTTCTCGGTGTTGAGTGGAGATGCTGGAAGTGCCGGCCTCACAATCGAGGAATACACGCGGCGCGAAACACTCCCACTGCTGCCCTATGTGTTTTTTGCGGAAGGCAGCGCCGATATTCCTTCGCGCTATGTATCTCTCACTCCCGAGCAAATGAGGACGTTCGACACTCAACCGCTCCCCGACGAAACGCTTGCACGCTATCACCATTTCCTCAACATTCTCGGCTCCCGCATGACGCGGCACGGCAATGCCAGCGTGACTCTGACCGGCTGCACCGATGGCAGCGAACACAGCACGCTCGGACGTTCCCGCGCAGAGGCCGTGGCGCGTTACCTGCGCGATGTGTGGGGTATTGCCGAGGGAAGAATCAGTGTGCAGGGACGTGGTTTGCCTGCGGCCCCATCCAGCTCGCGCAGTCCCGAAGGCCGTGAAGAGAATCGCCGCGTGGAAATCGCATCCAGTGATCCGGCGCTCCTGTTGCCGATTGAAATCGAGGATGTGCAGCAGGTGCTCAAACCTACCCACGTGCGCTTTTTCCCATCCATCACCGCCGAGGCAGGGTTGGAGCGATGGCGTTTCGAGGTGCGCGAGGGTGAGCGCGTGCTGCGTGATGCGGATGGCTTCACCACCTACCCCGATTCCATCCCCTGGAATTGGCGCGATTACAGTGGAGCGCTGCCGAAGGGAAACGAAGCTCTGGTGTTCACGCTGTACGCCAAGGACAAACGCGGCGGGGAAGTGACCACGGCTCCGCAGCGGATACCCGTATCCTTTGTGAGTTTGGAGAAAAAACAGCTCGAACAGCTCCCTGATAAAACGGTGGAAAAGATTTCACTCATTCTCTTCGATTTCGATCGTTCGGAAATGGGTGCTGCCAATGAGATGCTGCTGGAGCGCGTCGCTCCGCGTCTGACCGAACGCTCCACCATACTGGTGCGCGGCTTCACGGATCGACTGGGAAGTGAGGAATATAACAAGGCCCTGTCCGAACGCCGTGCCGCTTCGGTGAAGGAGGCATTGGCCAAGCGCATCCGTGGCAGGGCCATGCGTTCGGAAGGCGTGGGCGAATCACTGTTGCTGTTCGACAATGCCTTGCCTGAAGGACGCTTCTACTGTCGCACAGTACAAATTCTGATAGAAACCACACGGTGAGAGTATGATGAAATCGTGGAAGTTATCCGCCGCGGCGCTGATCACGCTGCTGCTCCTCCCCGGCTGCCTGCACTATGAGCAGGAAACCACGCTCGACGCGTCGGGCTCCGGAAGCATGCGCATTCACTACTGGACCAGCGAGCAGACGCTGAGTTGGATGGAAAATGGTGATCTCTCCTTCGACGAGGAGCGCGCGCGAACCCAGTACGAAGGGAAGGGCGTGCAGGTGACGAATGTGGCAGTGGAGACGCAGGCCTCCGACAGCACGCGTCACGTGCGTGTCGATCTGGATTTTGACAGCATTGAAAAGCTCGGATCCGCGAAGGGCTTCAGTGGTTCATCTTTCGCTTGGAAGGGCGATGGCGACACGCGCGCATTCACGCACACGATCACACCACGTGGCGGAACAGGAGATGTGTCTCTCGACGCGTTCACGGTCCGCTATATCTACCACTTTCCCGGCGAGATCGTGGAGTGTAATGCAGACAGCACGGACGGTTCCACAGCGGTATGGACCTTCCCGCTCTCCGATCTTTCCAAACCGCAAAAGCTCACTGCCACCATCGCCGTTTCCGCCTCGAACGGTGTCACCTGGGTGCTCGGCGTTATCGGCGTGGTTGTTCTGCTCATCATTATCATCGCAGTACTTCGCAGGAAAAAGTAGTCGGACGGCTCCATCGAGTGCACGTTGTCTGATCGATTGCGATCAGTCTGTCGCTCGCACCGAGGGGTAAGAGAGGAAAATGGGAATACGCCCGCAAGGCTCGGGGGCTTGCTCGTGGCAGATTGCATGCGCTCGTCTTGGTGGTTGAGGCGAAAAAGGAAAACCGTGAAACGGTCGCAACGAGCAGACCTTCTCAGGTAATCATCTTTTATCCCGCAGTCCATTCTTTCCTGACTTCGCCATGCTTCTTGGGATTGCAAATGTGAATTATTGCTATCAATGGCTTACGGGGACTCCGCTTGTGATTCGGGTGCTGCCATGGCGATATCAGGGCGGAGGTGTCTGTTTTACGAAACGACAAGGCTCGTGAGAATATCCACTTTTTACGTCATTGCACCTTGGCGTCTTTGCGTTGAATTTTCCTCCGACTTCAGAGAACCTTCCGCAGCGGGGAGGAAATGGTGCTTTCTTCCCGTGTCTCGGGTGCCGCAATGGCGAAAACAGGTCCGCCCAGTCATATTCAGTGAATAGCCAAGTCCGAATCCAGGATCAGGCGCTAACATCCCCGTCCGACATATTCACTGAATAGCCAAGCCCGGGACCTCAACCCTCGCCAGCGTCATCAGCTGGCATATTCACTGAATAGCCAAATTTCCGCCAGCCGCTCCGCCTTCCGCTCAGGGCGTGGGTTGTTCACTGAATAGCCAAGCCCGGGACCTCAACCCTCGCCAGCGTCATCAGCTGGTATTTTCACTGAATAGCCAAGCCCGGGACCTCGACCCTCGCCAGCGGCATCAGCTGGTGCATTCACTGAATAGCCAAATTTCCGCCAGCCGCTCCGCCTTCCGCTCAGGGCGTGGGTTGTTCACTGAATAGCCAAGCCCGGGACCTCAACCCTCGTCAGCGTCATCAGCCGGCATATTCACTGAATAGCCAAATTTCCGCCAGCCGCTCCGCCTTCCGCTCAGGGCGTGGGTTGTTCACTGAATAGCCAAGCCCGAAACCTCGGCCCAGGCCAGCGGCATCAGCCGGCATATTCACTGAATAGCCAAATTTCCGCCAGCCGCTCCGCCTTCCGCTCAGGGCGTGGGTTGTTCACTGAATAGCCAAGCCCGGGACCTCAACCCTCGCTAGCGTCATCAGCTGGCATATTCACTGAATAGCCAAGCCCGAAACCTCGACCCTCGCCAGCGGCATCAGCCGGCATATTCACTGAATAGCCAAGCCCGGGACCTCGGCCCAGGCCAGCGGCATCCGCTGGTATATTCACTGAATAGCCAAGCCTGGGATCTCGGCTCTCGCCAGCGTCATCAGCTGGCATATTCACTGAATAGCCAAGCCCGGGACCTCAACCCTCGCCAGCGTCATCAGCTGGTATATTCACTGAATAGCCAAATTTCCGCCAGCCGTTCCGCCTTCCGCTCAGGGTGTGGGTTGTTCACTGAATAGCCAAGCCCGGGACCTCGGCTCTCGCCAGCGGCATCAGCTGGTGTATTCACTGAATAGCCAAATCCCCGCCGCCCGCTCCGCCTTCCGCTCAGGGTGTGGGTTGTTCACTGAATAGCCAAATCCCCGCCGCCCGCTCCGCCTTCCGCTCAGGGCGTGGGTTGTTCACTGAATAGCCAAGCCCGGGACCTCGGCCCAAGCCGGCGGCATCAGCCGGCATATTCACTGAATAGCCAAATCCCCGCCGCCCGCTCCGCCTTCCGCGCCAAGCGTGATTTTCAGTGAATAGCCAAGCCCAAATCCGGGACAAGAAGCGAGTATCTCGCGCCGATATTCCCGACTTCGTCATTCTTCAGATTGAGTCATTTTTTGTGACTTACGCGGATTCCGTTTGTGATTTGGGTGCTGCAATTGCGAAGTCAGGGGGTGCTGCCATGGCGATATCAGGGCGGAGGTGTCTGTTTTACGAAACGACACGGCTCGCGAGAATATCCATTTTTTTCGTCATTGCACCTTGGCGTCTTTGCGTTGAATTTTCTTCCGACTTCAGAAGAATGGAACGCAACGTCGCAGTGCAGCAGAGACGCAAAGCGACGAGAAGGTGTTGTCCCCGCTTCGCGGATAAAAAAACAGGGCACGAACATCGTGCCCTGCTGTAATTCTAACCGCTGAAGGATCAGCGAGTAAGCATCATACTGCGACCGAGGAAACTTCCGCCAGCGCTCAAGCGATAGTGGTACACACCACTCGGCAGGTTGTTACCGTCGAAGACTTTCGAGTAGCTTCCCGCATCCATGGTCTCGTTCACCAGCGTCGCCACGAGTTCGCCAAGGGCGTTGTACACCTGCAAGGTCACATGCGTGCGCGCGGGCAAGGCGAAGCGGATGGCGGTGGACGGATGGAAAGGATTCGGGTGATTCTGTTCCAACGTGGCTGTGAACGGCAACGGCGTATTGTCCACCGGCGTCACGCGCAAATCCTCGATGGTGAAATTGACCGGCACAGTGCGGTTGAAATCGGCCGAGGAAATGTAGGTCATTGTCGCCGGCATGCTGATGCTGGGTTTTGCCGGAGAGAAATATTCCGAGAAGGTGTACTCCGGATGATCCGCGAAGACGAGGTACTGATCGGGATCGAGTCCGGTGATGGAGTACCAGCCCGTGCTGTCGGTGATGGCATACCCTGCGATGGCGCCAGTGCGTTCGCGCTGCGCGAAGATCAGTGCGCCTGCGAGTGGCGAGCGCGAGCCGCCGCGTTTCACCGTGACCTGTCCGTAGAAGCTGCCGATACCGCTGCGCTGCGTGCTCGGGAGCACGAAATCGTAATTCTTGGTGCCGAGCGGCGTGATATTATCGCTCTCGCGGAAGTTGTAGCTGCCACCCGACGAGTGGTAGTACTGCGGCGCGAGACGCGAATCCATGGGGATGGCCAGCAGGGCGGAAGGCGGCGCTTCGGGAAGATTGTCGAAGATGAACACACCGTTGGTGTCGGTCACCACGGAACGGTATTTCCGATACGTGTGTCCACCACCCGTGCCGCGCTTGAGCTCGGTGTCGATCAGAATGATCGTGGCCTGCTTGCTCACACCGGACGCCTGGCTGTACACCTGTCCAACCAGCTTGTTGTTGGTGGTGGAGACAGGCGAGAGCGTGTAACTCATCGTGATGCCATTCGCGATGCGCACCGCGCGCGCCTGCATGGCATTGGTCTGATCGTCGTTGAAGGCGCGGAGGAATTCGTCCTTCTCCACAATCGTGTAATAGTCGCGACCCACGGGGAGATACGCGAGGAATTCGCCTTTGAAATCCGTGTACACCACAGTGTCGACGATGGATTCGCGCCAGTTGTTGCTGTTCTCCTGCCAGAGCGCGTTCACACGTGTGGTGTCGCCGATGTGGATGAAGTCTTCCTTGCGAATGAAGGTGACCTTCGCATCGCGCAAAGGAACCTCGAGTTCGTCACGTACACGACCCACCACCGGGGCAATCGTGCCCGGAGCGGAGAAGAGGTAGAACTCGTAGCGCAGCTCACGATTAGGGAGCAGTGAGCGCTCGAGTGCCGAACTCAGAGAATTGGCATTGATGTAGAACTGCGGGAGATACCTGCCATCGGGCGGCTCGGCGTACGCGTAGATGCGGCCGGCCTGTACATTTTCCAGAACGAATTCGCCATTCTCGTCGGTGCGGGTTTCGGAGAGCAGATTCCGCCCCTGACTCACCGTCCAGAAACGCACGATGGTGTTGGGAATGGGATCGTTGTTCAGCGCTTTGACAAAGCCACGAATGGTGCCAGGCTGATCAACCACTGTCAAGTCGAATTCCTGCACCGCGCGCGCGCCGGACTTCATGTCCGTGGCCTGCAGCGTGACTTTGTAGCGACCCACCTGCTTCGGTACCCAGTACAGATAGGACGGTCCCAAGGCGATGTTGTGCACCGTCATGCCTTCCGGCACTTCGCCGATGAGCATGAGAGAGATGTTGGTGACGTCGCTCTGGTTGAAGGTCGGTGTGTAGAAGTACTCGTTGTTCGCCAGCGCGGTCGAACGGGGGATTGAGGTGAATTGCAATCCACTCGCGGGAGGCAGCACCGTCACCGATGTGTAGGCGGTTGCGCGCTTGCCCGCGGAGTAATGCGCCACCACGGCGTATTCATAGGATTTCCCCGCCTGCGCGGTGTAGTCCGTGAATTGCACCGACGTGCCGTCGTAAATCTGCCCGATGGTGATGTCCGGCGTATCGTAGCCGCGCTTGATGTCGAAATTCGACGGGAAGTATCCCGAAGGGATAACCCAGCGCAACACAACGTGGCCGTTGTAGTTCACCTCGGCGGTGAGCTGCTGCACCGGTGGAAGCTGCTGAGAGTACAGCGGGCCTGCCAGCGCGAGCAGTGTCACGAACAGCAATATGGAGGACGTGTGCTTCAATTCAGATGGACCTGAAAATACCTCTGAAAATTACGCGTTTGCTCCGAGGAATGCAACGAAAGACAAGGTTAAAATTGGATTAATTGCTTCAATAATTCCATACCATTTTCATGCCAAAATCCATGCCCTGAACGAGGCCGGATCAGGGGGATATTGCCATGAACGTCGGAATGTTGACGACGCCGGGCCGTCGATCGACAGCGGGTTGGCGTTACATCATGCCCAGTTTTTTCATGCGCTCGACCAGCGTGGTGCGCTTGAGGCCGAGTATGCGCGCGGCTTCGGTCTTGTTGCCGTCCGTGTGGCGCAGCACGAAGTTGATATGCTCCTTCTCCACGTCCATCAGCGAGGCGAGTCGCTGCGGTCCCTTGAGCGACACTTCGAACTCTCCGGCGGCGGCGCGCTGCTGCGCCGCACTCATCTCCACGTAATCCGCGGGTAGCATGCGCGTGGTCAGCGTTTCCTCGCGCGCCTGGGCCAGCATGCGATTGACGAGATTTTCCAGCTCGCGCACGTTGCCGTTCCAGGCCTGCCGCTGCAGCCATTCCACCAGATCGGTCGAAATGCCACGCACGGGAGAGGCGTGCCGCTCCGCGTAGCGGGTGATGAAGAATTGCACCAGTTCGGGTACGTCGGCCACGCGCTCGCGTAGCGGCGGTACGGTGATGGGGATGACATTCAGGCGATAGAACAAATCCTGTCTGAAGCGTCCGGCCGCGATTTCCTCGAGCAACACTTTGTTCGTGGCGCAGATGATGCGTACGTCGGCGAGTCGCGTCTTAGTGTCGCCCACGCGACGGAATTCGCCTTCCTGTAGCACGCGCAGCAATTTCGCCTGAAACGCCAGCGAGGTGTTGGAGATTTCGTCGAGAAACAGGGTGCCATGATCGGCTTCCTCGAACAGGCCGGGTTTGTCGGCAATGGCCCCGGTGAAGGCCCCGCGCTTGTAGCCGAATAATTCGCTTTCGAGCAAGGTGTCGGGCAAGGCGCCGCAGTCCACGGCCACGAAGCGCTTGTCCTTGCGCGCGCCATTGTAGTGAATGGCCTTGGCAATCAATTCCTTACCCGTGCCGCTTTCACCCGAGATCAGTACGGCGCCTTCGCTCTGAATGGCGGCCTGGGTTTCGGCGAACAGCCGCTGCATGGGCGCGCTGCTGCCGATGATGTTCTCGAAGCCATAGCGTTGCTGTACCGCGCGGCGCAAATACACATTTTCCTGCTTGAGTTGTTCGTGCAGCCGTGCATTCTCGATTGCGATGCTGGCCAGATGGGCGAAGGCTTCGAGGAATTCCACATCCGGTTCGGAGAAGCCCATTGCCGCCTGTGCATCGGCACGCGAATCCACATACACCGTGCCGATCACTTCGTCGCGTACGCGCATGGGCACGCAAATCAGCGAGTGAATGTGGAAATTCACCACGGACTCGCGATTGCGGAAGGCCTCGTCCTGCGAGGTATCGGACACGATGATCGGTTTCCCCGCGTGCAGCACGTCGCGCAGTATCGAGAGACTGATTTCTGTGGCGTCGCTGATGGTTTCCTTTTCCACATTGCGCGACACCTTGAGCTGCAACTGATCCTGTTCGATGAGGAAAATCAATCCCCGCTCGCCGTTCATGGCGCGCAGGGCGCTGTCCATGATCGTGTCGAGCAGTACATTCAGATCCAGCACCGAGGTGATGTTGCGCGCCACGTCGTAGAGCGTGCGGAGATTCTGTTCGCGAATGGCGACGAGCGAACCCGGCGAGTCGGAACGGTGACTGAGCGCGAAGTCGCGGACGATGGCGGCATTGACCTGTACCTGCTCGAGGAAGGAGCGGTACAACTGTGGTTCCGATATGCTTTCGGCGACGCGCAGCAGTTCAGCATGGGCCGTTTCGATGGCCTCCAGCGCGGCGGCGGTGGCTTTGTTGGCCCGCAGCACCTGCGCATGGTTCAGATACATGTCGCGCGAGCCGCCTTCGAGTTCGCCATGCGCTGCCAGCAACTGCATGGCTTCTTCCGACAGTTCGAGGGCCGCGGAGGCACGTCCGAGCCGCGTTTGCGCCACGGCGGCGTAGGAGCGCGCAATAATGCTGTGCGATTCGAATCCCTGCGCGTCGGCCAGATCGCCGTAACGGCCGAACAATTCGAGGGCCTTTTCCGCGTCGCCCGTTCCGCCCCGCGCCAGCAGCAGCAGTCCGTGGCGGTAGAGCAGCATGGCGGTGACGTTGGTGTCGTGCACTTCGCTGACAAGCTGCGCGGCGCGGTCGATCTGCCGCTGTGCGAGGTCGAATTCGCGTCGCTCGATGTGGCACATCGCGAGATCATTGGCAGCGCTGGCCTGGCCGATGGGATCGTCGCTTTCGACGGCCACGCGGTTGGCTTCGGTCAACGCTTCGATTGCCGCGTCGTAAGCGCCGAGCGTGAGGTAAAGCGTGCCGAGATTCTGATGACATTTCCCGATGATGTAGCGATCGCCGAGTTCGCGCGCAATGTGTAACTCCTCGCGTAAATGCAGCAACGCCGGCGAATAGCTGCACAGGGCAATTTCGCACTGCCCCATCGAACCACAGGATATGGCGATCAGGCGTCGATCGCCCGAGGATTTCGCCAGTGCGTTCGCGCGCTGATGATGGCGCAAGGCGTCTTCGTACTTGCCCAGAGCGTAGTACTGCAAGCCCATGTTGCCGTACACGCGGGTGAGTCCACGCGGATCGTCGATGCGTTCGAACAGCGTGCGCGCTTGCTCGAAACAAGCGAGCGCCTGCTCGGGCTGCTCGAGAATCGAGTAGTACACCAGGCCGATGTCCACGAGAATATTTCCCTCGTCCACAGTCGCCCCGGTGTCCGCATATAAACGCTGCGCCGCGCGGTAATGGGTGAGAACGGTTTCGCCTGGACGTGTCCGGTATTCGATGATGCCGAGCGTGCGATGGCAGAACGCCTGGCCGTCGCTGTCGCCGGCCTGCGTGTAAAAGCCCAGCGCGCGTTCGGCGCTGCGTCGCGCCCGTTCGTACTCGCCGGTCGCGATGAAGTAGTCGGTCTGACTGCGATAGACGGAGGCAAGTTTCTCCGGAGAATTCGTCTGCGCGGCCAGCAGCAGCATTTCCTCGAGCAATTCCTGCTCCTCGTCCCGGCGGCCCAGTATGCCGCACAGCCGTACGAGCGAACGCACGGTGGCGAAGCGGCCCTCGGCATCGTTTTGCTGCAAGGGCAGCGCCTTCTGCAGGCAGCGCAGGGCGCCCAGGTAATCGTTGCGTTGCTCGCGCTCATCGGCGGCGCGCAACAGCAGCGGCAGCTCAGCAGCATCGTCACCCATTCCCGCCGCGTGATGGGCGAGCACGGCTGCGGCGTCGACCGTCGGTGGATGCTCGCTGAACCAAGCGAAGAGCCGCGCATGTGTGGCGGCGTCGAGAGCGGGCAGGGTTTCGCGCAGCGCCTCGTGTGCGGGCAGGTATCCGTCGACGCCGTGCGCGATCAGGCCGCGTTGCTCGAGCCGCGCGAGTGCGTGATGCAAGGTCCCGGCATCCATTTCGAGCACGCGTGAGAGTATGTCCAGTCCCAGCGGAGCCGCGGCCGCGCCCAGCACAGTGAGCACATGCAGTGTTTGCGCATCGAGTCGCGCCACCGCGCGTTCGAAGGTCTGACGCAGTCCGGCGGGGAAGGCCGCGCCCAGATTGTCGCGCTCATGCACCAGCCAGCCGTGCTCGGTGGCTTCCAGTATGCCTTCTTCGACGCAAAAGGCGAGCAGTTCCTCCACTCTTCCCGGCAAGCCCTGTCCCTGTCGATGCAGCACGTCGACGAACGATGGCGAGATCTTCCCGAGCAAGGCGCCCAGCGCCTTGGCCAACTCCGCGCGCGGCAACGGCGGCAGACTCACCTGCTGGCAGAGGGGCGAAGCTGTGAGTTCGGTCAGGCTTTCGGCCTGCGCTTCGTCGATGCCCAGCAGCAACAGGAAGGCGTGTTCGGGGTGGGCCTCCAGGAAGGAGACGAAAAATTCCAGAAACTCCAGCGTCATGTCATCCAGCGCATGCGCGTTGTCGCATACGAGGACGACGGGCTGTCCACCTGCCACGAGCAGTTCCGCTGCCGCGTGAAACAGACGCACACGCGTGGCTTCGGGCGAAAGTTCGGGAAGCACGGCCGGCGTGATGCTGGGGAAGTGCTTCGGCGCTGCGGCGGCGAGAATGCCGAGCGCGGCGTACTGTTCATCGCCGAAGCGCTCCAATTGCGTGGCGAGCAGGCGCGACAACGGCCGGAACGGCGCGCCCTGCACGTCCACCGCGAGGTGCAGCACGCGCGTTCCCTCGCACAGCGCCTCTGCCGCGATGGCGTTGAGGAAGCGCGTGACGCCGGCGCCTTCATGGCCGGCCACCGCCAGCACAGCCGGTCCACCGCGCGCACTGTTGCGGATTTCCGTGGCGCGGGCCTGCTCCATTTCACGCGGAATGTCGGGCAGGCGCAACCGTCGTTGCGCGTCGCTAGCGGAAACGCTCACGTCACGGCCCAACATGTCGCAGGCAGCTTTGTGCAACTGGAAGGCGCTGCGGAATCGTCGCGGGGCTTCCTTCTCCATCAACGTGCGCACCCACGAGGCAATGGTGCTGTCGACATGTTGCGGAAGGGGAGGTGGCGCTTCGCGCAAATGCATTCGCAGCACGCTCAGAGCATTTTCACCTTGAAAAGGCACGCGATCCGCCAGCAGTTCGAACAGCACGCAACCCAATGCGTACAGATCGCTGCCCTCGCTGGCCGCTTCACCGCGGATCAACTCGGGTGGCATGTAATCGATGGTGCCGTGCAGTCCGCCGGACTCGTCTCCGCGACGCGCGCTGAGCCCGAAATCCATCAGGCGCACGAAGGGCTGTCCCTCGCGAGTCTCCACCAGAATATTCGCGGGCTTGATGTCGCCGTGCAGCACATGCTGCGAATGAATGTATTCGAGCGCGGCGGTGATGTCGGCGATGATTGCGGCGCAACGCGCCGTGTCGATAGTTCCCTCGGCGTCGCGCAACAGTGCGGGCGCAATCGGCAGGCCGTCCACCCAATCCATGGCATACCATGCGCGGCCATCGTCGAGATAACCGAAGTCGTGCACACGCACCAGAGCGGGATGATCGAGTGTGGTGAGGAGGCGGAACTCCGCACGCAAGGCGGCGGATTGCGCGGCGTCGGCCGAGTGCAGCAGCTTCAAGGCCAGAGTGTGTTCGCGGCCCTCGGCTTGTGCACGGTACACCGCTCCCATGCCGCCACTTCCCACGTGGCGGTCGATGCGATAGCCGGGAATGGACGGAATGGGGTTTCCGTCGTCCATTACGACCACACTTCCTGTTTCGCCTGCCGTGTCATCAACTCCTGGGTTGCGAGAATGGGATCCTTGCCGTCGAAAAGTATCGCGTACATTTGCTCGACAATGGGCATTTCCACCTGCCGGGCGCGGGCCAGATCGCGCGCCGATTGCGTCGTGGGCACGCCCTCGGCCACCATGCGCATGCCAGCAATGACCTCGGCGGGGGGTGTTCCTCGACCGATTTGTTCACCCACGTAGCGATTCCGGCTGTGACGGCTCATCGTTGTGACAATAAGATCGCCAAGTCCGGAGAGACCTGCAAACGTGTGCGGATCGGCGTCCAGCTGCTCACCGAGCCGGCGTATTTCGGCGATGCCGCGTGTGATGAGTGCCGCTTTCGTGTTGTCGCCGAATTCGGCCCCATCGCAAATTCCCGCGCCGATGGCGATGACATTTTTCAACGAACCGCCCAATTCCACACCGATCACATCCGTACTCGCGTACACGCGGAAATAATCGTTCATGAATGTCGAAATCACCCGCGCCGTGCTTCGCTCGTCGGTGGAGGCGGCCACCACGGTGGTGGCTTTTCGGCGGATGACCTCCTCGGCGTGACTCGGTCCCGACAGCACCACGTAGCGCGCAGCGTCGAAATCGGGAATGCAATCGGCCACCACCTGCGACATGCGCAGCAGCGAATGCTGTTCGATGCCCTTGGCCACGTTGACGATCAGGCCGTCGCGCAATGCCGCCGCAGGCACTGTGCCCAGCACGGAACGCAGATATTGCGACGGTGTTGCGATAACGACGATGTCGCGCCCGCTCACCGCTTCCTCGGCGTCGGTGGTCACGTGCAACTCCCGCGGCAGATCGATACCGGGGAGGTACGCCTCGTTGCGGCCGGTGGAGCGAATGGCTTCCGCATCCTCGGCCGACCAGGACCACAACGTGACCCGATGCGCGTTGCCGATGAGCAGGGCGGCGAGCGTGCTGCCCCAACTGCCGGCGCCGAGAATGCCGATGTTCAGTGAACGCTTCATGGAGAAAAACTCTGCTTTCCGCGTCGAGCGACGCGCTGCGGTGATCGGATGATTGGCGCGCGGGCGCCCCGTGCAACCGCCGGCTCTCCCAACTTCGACAGTACGGTACAGGCGGAGAAACCGACTGCCCTCACGCGGGTCGGCACATCGTGTGTCCGCGTAAGGACCGGATCAGAACAGGAACAGTTTTGCGGAAGTACTCATCTTGCGGCCGAGAATGCGCAGCTTGTTGAAGCGATTCTCCTGTCCGCGCAACAAGCGCTGGATGTTGGCGCGATGAGCGTAGAACAACAGCAACGTCGTGGCGATACTGAACGCAATCAGCGTGTGATAGCTCGGGATGTCGACGTTGAAAAAATTGTAGCGAATGAACATCGTGGACGGAAAGGCCGTCGCGGCGCTGAGCGAACCCAGCGACACGTACCCGGTGGACAGCAGTACGAGGGCGAACACGATGAGTGCGATGGAAATGTCCACCGGTGCGATGCCCACAAGCATGCCCGCCGCGGTGTTGATGCCCTTTCCGCCTTTGAAATTCAGGAACACCGAGAAAATATGCCCGAGCACGGCGGCAAGTCCCGCGATGATCTGCACGATGGTGATGTCGTCGAAGGGAGTGCGGTTGTTGAAGGGGAAATCCCCGTAGTGCAGCCGCGCGATGACAAGCACGGCGAACAGTCCTTTCAGCACATCACCCACCTGTACGAGCATGCCGAGCTTCCAGCCGAGCGTGCGGAACACATTCGTGCTTCCGATATTGCCGCTGCCGTGCTGGCGGATGTCCACGCCCTTGAAATAGCGCGACACCAGTAGGCCGGTGGGGATGGATCCTGCGATGTAGCTGAGGATGATGATGAGGCTGAGGAGGTACATGGGCGGTCAATCAGTGCTTCAAAAAAACCAACAGTGTAACTTATTCGCCGGGTGACTCAAAGTCAATGCCCATGCGTCGCCCTGTTGGATGCGCGGTCTCCGCGATCGGTCGCGACTACGCGATGGAAATCCGCGCATCCGTAGTTGCAAAACGCCTCGAAGAATGGGAAGTTGTTCCGAAACATCATGGCACGCATTACCTACATACGCACCGACTCTCCGCGACGCATTCGCATTGCGGCCCCGCGTCCTCAGCGCATGGACGCCTTTCTCCGATCTCATCCACTGCTGCTGCTGCTCCTGCTCCAGTTGCCGCGTTTTCTGCAATTGGGTTTCGGAGAAATGCAGCAATGGGACGAATCACTGTATGCCCTGCGCACGCAGGTAATACTGCGTTTCGGCGCGCTGTGGGACCAATCCGCATTGATGCTGTCGGGCAGTTATTACAGCGCGCACCCGCCGCTCTATGTCTGGAGTTCGTTGTTCTGGACCTTGCTGTTCGGCGAGCATGTCTGGGTGTATCGGCTCACCTCGGCACTTGCCGGCGCGGCGCTTCTCCCTCTGGTGTACCGGTACGCACGACGCGTGATGCCGCATGGCTGGGCAATGCTGGCGGCGGGTTTCGTCGCCGTGCAACCGCTGGTTGCGCTGTACGCGCGCCTGGGCCAGCTGGATCTGCTGCTCACGTTGTGCATGTTCGCCGCACTGCATACGGCGCATCACTATGTGCGTCTCGGCGCGCGGCGCGATTTCTGGCTCTTCGCTCTGGCTCTGGGCGCTGCCTTGATGACGAAAATGCTCTTCGCCCTCGTCCTCCCCGCGGCAGTATTCATTGCTGCTTTTCTGATGACAGGCGAGAGCCGCAGGCGCGCGCTGCGTCTGTCGCTGCTCGGCACCGCGACATCGCTGCCGCTGTGGCTGCCCTGGTTGTGGAGCTTCGTCGCAACGCATGGCGGAGGCGATCCGCTGTATCTGTTCGGTGGAGCGGTGCCACTCGGGGCCACGCTCGCCGGAGCGGAGGGGACGGCCAAGGACAGCGGGATCTTTTTCTACTTCAACCAGCTCGTGGTGCAACTGGGTGTGCTCACACCCTTCGCAGCGATCGGCGTCATGTCGGCGTTGCGTGAACGCCGGTCGCCCGCATTGCTGCTGGCGGCGGTGTACGTGGCACTGCAGTTTGCCGCGCTGCTGGTGATGCGCTCGAGTTTCGAAGTGTATCTGATTCCACTGCTTCCTCCGTTGATCATACTGGCGGTGCACGGGCTGCGCGTGCTGCGCCGTTCCTCAACGCAGCCGCTGTTCGTGCTGTTGACTGCGGTGTTCTGTCTGCTCTGGTCGCTGTCGCACAGCTGGCGCATGGCGGTGAAAAGCCTTCCCCGCATGCTGGTTGGCGATGCGCCCGTGGGGGAAGTATTGCCACCGCTGTTCCTGTTGCTCCTGGCATTGCTGCTGGGTGCGGGATTGACCCTGTGGTGTGTGCGCCGCGTTGCCACACGACGTTTGCTCGGCACCACGGTGGGCTTCGTGTTTCTTGCCTTTGCGTTTGCGCATCAGGTGTGGACACTGCAAGTCGTGCATCCGCGGGAATATGTGGATGGCGCAGAGCGCACGGCTGCGACAATCGACTCGCTGAAGCCGCGTCTGTTGGTGCTGGTGGGCAATGGCGACAATCCGCAGTTGAGTTGGTATCTCAAGGGATTGGACATTGGCTGGAAGAAGGATGGAACTCAATGCCTGCGCATGCAGCCACGGGTTTCGGGCAGCGGCAACATCCAATCCACGTTATCGGCGATGCGTCTCGAAGGCCATGTGGCCGTTGTGGTCGAACGCGATGAAATCGCGCAGGGGGTGTATCGTTCGCACGAGGATGTGGTGCCGGACGGCTATCGCATTGTGCGGAACACCCGTCGATACACGGTGGCCTGGGTGGGCGTACCGCGATTGACCTCGAAAGATCGCGCCGCGAAAATATCCTGCGGCATAGCAACTCCTTCCGATACATCGGACGCGGAGCAACCCGCGAAAGTGCGCCCATGAGAGGCGCGGGTGAATGGAAGGGAATGCCGGGACTCGTCGCGCGGCTGCTCTCGTACACATCGGTACGCGTGCTCGGGCTTTTCTGGTTGCTCGTTGCGCTGGTAGCGACACAACTGCCGTTGCTGCATTCGCTTGGCTACGAATTCGCCGTGCTCATGGGTGTGTTGGTGGCGTGGACAGGCGGACCGGTGTTTCTCACTCTGGCCCGACGCCTGCGTCGCCTGCCCGCCGTCTCGGCTCTGCGCGGCGTGTTGCGCGATTGGTGGGCGCTCGCTTCGCTTGGTTTGCTGCTGTTATTCCCTCCCGCCGCGGTGATGGTGGTGGCGATGACATTTATCCGGAATTGCGCACCGCTGGAAGGCGGGGCGCTATACCTGCTTATTCCGGGGGCGGGGGCGCTGTTCATCGCGGCCGTGGTGGTTCTGCTAAGCACGGCCTTCCGGCGCCGGCCGGGGTGGGTGCTGTTCGCCCTGTTGCTCGCCTTGCTCGCGCAACCATTTGTGGAAATTCTCACCCAGCCGCAGTTGTACGCCTACAACCACGTATTCGGAATGTTTGTGGGACTGTCCTGGGATCAACTGCCTCCGCCGCTCGACACCTTGCTGCTGTTCCGTGGTCTGACGTTCAGCTTCGTCGTGATGATGCTGGCGGTCACGGCCGCCTTGCGCACGCTGGCCCGGCCTTCCCGGGGTTCGACGCGTATCGCTCTGGCCTTCGTGTTCGTTCTGGGCCTGCTGCCGGGTGCGCTGCTGTTGCGACAGGCCGATGCGCTGGGCTTTCGCAACAGCGAAGCACATTTGCGCACAGTGTTGCACGCTACCCTGCGAACGGAGCATTTCAATATTCACTACGATCCCGCGTCCGTAGCCGCCGGGGATCTCGCCTTCATTGCCGACGAGCACGAATTTCAGTTTTCCGAAGTACGCGCCGCGCTGAACCTTCGCTACAGCAGGCGCATCACCTCGTGGTTGTATCCGGACGACGAGACCAAAGGCCGCCTGTTCGGCACGGTGACTTCCGAAGTTGCGCGTCCATGGCTCGCCGAAATGCACATCGGTATCGACGCCATCGAGGCATCGCTGCGCCACGAGCTCGTGCACGTGATGGCCGCCGAATTCGGACCGCATTACATCGGCGTGCCGTTTCTGCGCGTGCTGGGATTGACCGAGGGATTGGCCATGGCCGTGGAGTGGCGCAGCGGCGAGCGCAGTCTGCACGAGCAAAGCGCCGCCATGCTGCATTACGGACTATTGCCTCCTGTATCTTCGTTCATCGGTACCGCGGGATTCCTGGGCGGCGCGTCCTCAGTGGGCTATGTCTCCAGTGGATCCTTCACGCGTTGGCTGATGGACAGCCGTGGCGTGGAGGCGGTGAAACGCTGCTACGCGGCCGACGACATTGAAGGCACGCTGGGCACGACATACGCACGTCTGGAGGAGGAGTGGCACGCGTGGTTGCGCACGGTGGAGCGGCGCACGCCCGACAGTATTGCGACGCTGAATCTCTTCCGCGCGCCGTCGTTGTTCACGACCATGTGTGCGCGGGCCGTGGGCGACATGGGGCGGAGGGCGTCGACCTTGCTGCGGCGGGGTAATGCGGTGGAGGCGCTGGCGGTGTATGGCGAAATCGAACGCCAGGCTCCTGGTGCGCGTGCGGCGTACGGCATCATGCAATCGCTGTACCAACTCGCTCGACACGATTCCGTGATTGCCTTCACCACCCGCTTGCTGACGGATACGAACAGAGCCTACACCATTTTTCCCATGGTGCTGTGGCGTGGCGCGGCGTTCTGGGCGTTGGGCGATACCGCGCGCGCCGCTGCGGATTTTTCCGCATTGTTGCACGAAAGGCCGGCGGGTTGGACGCCGGGACGCGCGCAACGTTTGCTCACACTTTTGCGGGTCTATCCGCGCGACGACAAGGTGCGGGCTTTGGCCCTGCGAGGACTGCGGGTCTCGACGAATCCGGATTCCACCGTGCTTGCACATGCGCGCGAAGCCGAACGCCTCGCCTCGCGGCGCGTGCCTGCGGACCCACTGCTGGACGAGGCGATTGTTCGCTACGCTTCCGTCGACAGCACGCGTGGGCATGCCCTGGCCTTGCTGCGCGCTGTACCGGAGGAGCGGCGCAGCTGTGCGCAGTGGAAATTGCTCGGTATGCTCGCATATCGGCGGGGCGATCTGGATACCGCCGAGCGGGCCTTCGCCATCGCGCAGTCCCGCTGCCTCGCCGGTGAGGACGATATCAGCACCTGGGTGCGACGCTGCGCGTGGAAAAGGGCACAACGCGACGCGGCCGCGAACATTGCGCGGCCGCGTGGGTGACATGCTGGGACAACGCCGGCGTTGCCCTCGCCCGGCTTACTGCAGGCGGAGGATGCGGAGCGAATCAGTCGTGCGCGCGTAGCGTTCCACCAGCGCGAGTCTGCTCCCGTCCCGGCTGAGCCGGGGCATGATGGATTGAGGTGCCAGGCGGTTTGTGCTCCACACCGACGTCGGTACCGCCATCCAGGTGTCGCCGGTGGCGGTTTCGTAAAACATCACATTTTTCGCCGCATTCACATCCACATCCACCACTCCTCCCTTGATGGGCGTGGTGTGCGCACCCGTGGCAAGTTCCAGGCGCGCCACCGCTTCCTTCTCCAATGCGTACAGCACGGGTGGATCGGGATTGCGCTGGAAATAATGCATGCGATAATGCCAGGGGTTGTTGCTGTCGAATGGTACCGTGGTAAAGGATTGCTGCAACGTGCCATCGTAGTTGTACACCAGAATCTCGCCCGTTCCAAGACGCAGCGCCAGCGTCGATACGGTGAGACTGGCGATGGACAATGGTGTGCCGTTGCGCGTTTCACGCACGAGGACAGAATCGGACACCACCTTCCAATCCAGTGGATCGAGCACAGTGCGATGGATTTCCAGTTGTGAACCATCGGAACCCGCCCAGATAAGCACTGTGCCGCTGCTCTGCGCAAACGTGGCCACCTGCGGTTTGATGTTACCGCCGCGGGCCAGCACGCCACGCTGCGTACCATTGAGATCCACCAGGACGACCTGTTCATCCTGCACGAAGGCGAGAACGCTGCCGGAGGGATCGAAGGAATAGACGCGATGCGTGGTGATGATCGTTCCGAGGTCCACCGTGCGGAGTCGACGCGTGTTCATGTCGAGGATGGCGAGCCGCGTCGACGGCTGCAGAGGCTCGTTGCTATCCGTGCCGCTACCGGTGGAATAACCAGCCACCAGCACGGAGTTATCCGGCGAGAACAACGGATTGTAGAAATGCTCGTGTTGTGGCGCATCGTCTTCGGAACAGGCGGACAGCAGCACAAGCGTGGCAACGGAGAGAACAGCGACGAGGTGTTTCATGAAAAATCCCGTGAGGATGCGGTAAACGATGGGATAACGCCGGGTGCCGCGATGAACAGCGCGACCCAGCCCGCGAGAAATGCGACACCGCCCAGCGGCGTGATCGCGCCGAGTATGCGAATGCCCGTGACAGCGAGAAGATACAAACTCCCGGAGAAAAGCAGCACGCCCGAGAGAAAACTCCAAGCCGCCACTCGCAGTGCTCGCGTCGGAGTATTGCGCAGGAAGAGCACCACCAGTCCAAGCGCCAGCGTGTGAATGGCATGGTACAGCGAGGCCGTGCGCCACGTCTCCACCGCCGCCGTGCTCAGCACCTCGCGCAATGCATGCGCACCGAAGGCGCCCAGGGCAACGAAGAGAAATCCGCTCACCGCGGTCACACGCAGCCATGGCAGCGCTGGCGAAGTGTTGTGCGGTGACGGGGTGGAGGTTGTATCGGGCATGGTGAATGGTCTTCGTGAAAGAAGGTATTTCTGAGCAACACCGGATTTCGTCGAAAGTTACCCACGCGGGGTGAATGGCATGGGGGAAAAATCCGGTGCCGTCACTCCCAGCACTTGCCCCGGCGCAAACTCCGCGAGCGCGGCCTGCGCCTCCAGGGCATCGTTGAACAGTCCGAACACTGTGGATCCGCTGCCGCTCATCAACGCGCCCACCGCGCCATTCTCCAGCAGGCGACGCTTCATCTCAGCTATCGCCGGCCAGCGTTCGAATACCGCCGGCTCGAAATCGTTGACCAGCAGTGGTGCCGAATCGCCGCCACGTACGGCATCGGTCAGCAACAGGTCGAGCCGGGGATCGGGTTGCCATTCTCGCGTGCCGAGTGCAGCATACGCCCAGGCGGTGGATACATGAATCCCCGGCGTCACCAGCACGATCCACCACGGGAGGCGCACATTCAACGGGGTGAGTATCTCACCGCGTCCGCCTGCCAGCGCGGGTCCATCGTGGAGGAAGAAAGGAACGTCCGACCCCAGGCGCGCTGCCATGGCGTGCAACTCGTCGTCGGGAATATCCACGCACCACAGCCGCGGCAGTGCGCGCAGCACCATCGCAGCGTTGGAACTGCCACCGCCGAGCCCCGCTCCAACGGGTATGCGCTTGTCCAAAGCGATATGCACACCACCACCACCGGCGAAGCGATACACTTCCGCCGCCGCACGCAAACAGAGATTGCCACTGTCGCAAGGCACGTCGTCGCGTGTGCATTCCATGCTCAACCCGAGGTCGCGCGTATGTAATTCCACCGTGTCGCACAGATCCACCGGCACGAATATCGTGGCGAGATCGTGATACCCGTCGTCCCGCTTGCCGAGTACGCGCAGCCCGAGATTGATCTTGGCGTGAGAATGAATCGTCATCGCGCGTTGCTACTCGCCGAGAAACAGCCCGAAGGTGAGATGCAGCCGCGCAAAGGCGCCGTCGAGGCCGAAATCCGGCACATTCATCAGGTCGAAATTATCGTCGAGTTTCCAATCCTCTCCCACGGTGCCGAAATATCCCGCCTGCACGCCGAGATTCACGAAGGGATGCACTTCGTACTCCAGCATGAGTGTGGGCTGCACGGCGAGAAAGCTGTTCACCAATTCATGCCTGCTATCCACTGCGGAAGCGGGATTCGAGGGCATCAACGAGCCCCAGGTTTTTCCCGCGTTGTCCGACTGCGTGAGCGTGAGCGTGTAACTGCCACCGCCGATCATACCACCGAAGGCCACGTGCAGGCGGCCCAAGGGGATCACGTATTCCAGCGTCACACCGCCGCTGCTCACATCGAGGCGCACACTTTGATACTGTCCATCCTTGTCGCGGCGCGTTTCCATACCGCCCCCGTAACCCATGCCGCCCACGCGCAGATTGGGGATGATCATGGTGTAAATGTACCCGTGTCCGCCGAACATGAACATGCCGTCCTCGCTCAGAGCGGGAAGACCTTTCGCGGCCAATTCGCGATTCAGCGTCGCCGTGTTGATGAAGCTCCATGTGGGAGCGACGCCGCCGCCGCCACCCACGATGCCGCCACCGCGTTCGCGGCGATTCGGTCGCGGCTCCACATCGTCTTCCTCCTGCGCCCATGCGGGTGTGGTAAAAAGAACAAGGAGCAGCAAAAGGGATAGTCCGTATTTCATAAAAATTCCTTGAACATCGATCAAAGAAACAACAGCACGATATGCGTGGCCACGCAGGCGTACACGCCCGCCACCACATCGTCCATGATAATGCCGCCGCCTCCGCGCATGCGGTCGAACTGCCGCGCGGGCGAGGGCTTGACGATATCGAACAGCCGGAACAGCAAAAACGCAATCCCGGCGGCGAGCAGGGTTTTCGGCAGAAAACACAGCGCCAGCCACATGCCTGCCGCTTCGTCCACCACCACGATCGAAGGATCGTCGCCGTACTCCCGCTCCAGCACCGTGGCCGCCGGAATGCCGGTGAGCGCGATGCTGAAGGCGAGCAGCAGGAGAATGACGCCATTGTCCGTGAAAGGTAGCACCCAGTACAGCGCCAGCGCCGCCAGCGATCCCACCGTGCCGGATGCGATGGGGGCGAAGCCGGTGAAGAAAAACGAGCCCCAGAGCAAGGCGAGCATGCGCAGCACGCGGGGAGTTTCCTTCTCTGGTTCGCGATACACCACCTCGCTCATCCCGCCACCTGCCGCTTTGCTCCGCACAGCCGGAGAATGAAGATCCGATTATCCACAATATACTGCACGCCCGTGAACAGCGTCAGCACGGTGACGCCCAGCATCAGTCCGTACACCAACGGAGGATCCAGCAGTGTTTCAGGCAAGGTGCCCAGCGCAGCGCGTATCCACCCCACATCCTTGAGCACCACGAGCAAGAGCAAATAGTACAGGGCGATCATTTGAATGAACGTCTTCCACTGCGCCGTTTTACTGGTGACGATGTGTTCGCCACGATTCTCGGCCAGTGATCGCAGGGCGGTCACCAGCATGTCGCGCAGCACGATGACGATGACCATCCACCAGGGAACCATGCCCAGTACCGCGAAGGCGAGAAAGGCCGCCGAGGTGAGGAATTTGTCCGCGAGCGGATCGAGGAATTTCCCGAGATTCGATTCCGTGCCGCTGCGGCGCGCTATTTCGCCATCGTACCAATCCGTGATCGCCGCGATGAAGAACACTGCCAGCGACAATTGCCGCGTCACGGCGCTTTCGGCGATGATCATGAAGAAGAACACCGGCGAAAGCACGAGTCGGATAAAGGTCAATGTGTTGGGCAGCGTGGAAAACATGCGTACTCAGCGTGAAACGCGGTCGTTGCCAGCGGGCGACGGCTGCGCGTGGAAATATGGATGCTCGGAAAATCGCGCATTTCCCGCTGGAAAAAAAATCTCTCCCGAAGGAGAGATGCATGGGGTGGGTATGAGACGCGCGACCGCGGCAAGCGCCGCGTCCAGGCGCCGGCGCGGTATGACACGAGATACTAGAAAACGCTCTGGACCTGCTGTGGCCGTCGGACCACCGTGGCCTGCATGCCCTTGGGGCCGGCCTGGGCTTCGTACTCGACGAGTTCGCCGCCCTTGAGCTTGCGGTAGCCCTCGCCATCGATGGCCTTGTAGTGTACAAACACATCACTACCTTCGATGGATTGAATGAAACCGAATCCTTTCGCGTTGTTGAACCATTTTACGACGCCCTGCTGCATAACGCCTCCTTGAAAACGAAGATCGGGTATGGTACAATCCGCTGCGTGTCTCTGACCCTTGGCAGTTGCGACACGTTGCACAACAGCTGATCGCTCATCGAGCGAAAAAGGCGGCCATTTCCTTTTGATGGGGATGGATTTTTGCCCTAAAATATATCGCGATTTCCCTTGACGCAAGTGTTTTCCGCACTTTTTATAAGGCCGATTCCATGGAAATGCGGAATAACGCAACGCGGCGGCCTCCGTTCGGAAACCGCCGCGCAGTGGAATGCTGCCGTGGGGTTCGGCGTCAGAAATTCTTTCGCGAGAATTGCCACCAGGCGAGCGCGAACAGCGCCGCAGCAAACAGCGCGCTGGTCCATACCGGCTCCCAGCTGAAGGGCTGATGCATCACCAACGCATTGGCCAACTTGGAAAGGCCGTCCACCTTGGGAAGCGGATAGTAGAGAAAGTCCAGCACGGTTCCGACCACAGGCTTATCCGCCATCTCGGCAATCATGTCGCGGGCCTCCAGTATCGGCCCGAGGACGAGAGCATATGCGTAGACCACGATGATGCTCAAGGCAGAACTGCGCGAGGCGATGCTCATGGCCATCATAGGCGCGTACAGCACCACGAAGCCGAACGTGATGGGTAGGATGATGGCGAGAAAACCCCAGTTCCAGAAGCCCGTGCGCAGGCCGCTGATCACCCACATGCCAACCACGAAATACGAAACATTCGCCGCCACTATCAGTGTCGCGCCGATGGTGCTGCCCAACAGTATCGTGCCGCGACGCACGGGTTTGGACAGCAGCAAATCGATGCTGCCCTTTTCCATCATATTCGGAAGTATGCTCGCTGTGGCGAAGACTGAGAAGTAGATTGCAATGCCGAAAATGGTCCACGTGAGAAAGGCTTGTATTCCCATGGTCACTTCCCGCATGCTGCCGATGGGAACATTCTGCTGCTGCCCCTGCGCATTCTGCGCGGGCATGGTGATGGTGTCCGGTGCGAGAATGGCCACGAGTATGCCGATGAGCAGGAAGAAGGTGGAAATCGCCGCGAAGGTGATAATGGTCTTGCGTGCGAGTCCTTCGCGGAACGTGTATGCGATGATGGCTTGCAGTTTCATGCCTTCTCCTCCCCGGATATCACTTCGATGAACATGTCCTCGAGACTCTGCCGCTTTTGCTGTATGGAGGTGATGGGCACGGCCTGCGCGCGCAGCTGATCGATCACCCCGTTGAGTGCCGCCACGTCGTCGATATACAATTGCAGCATGCCGTCGGCGAATTCCACGCGGAGGCGCGTGGCATCCCATTGCATGCGCAGGGCCTCGGGCACGGGTGCGGCGATGCCGATGCTGTACACGTGCTGCTGCGTGGTGAGTTCGTCCACCGAACCCAGGCGCACCAACTTGCCCTTGTTGAGAATGGCCACGCGGTCGCAGATCAATTCCACTTCGCTGAGCAAATGCGAGTTGAGAAACACTGTGCGGCCCTCGTCGCGCAACCGCACGAGCAAATCGCGAATCTGCTTGCGGCCGATGGGGTCCACGCCATCGGTGGGTTCGTCGAGCATGACCAATCGTGGATTGTTGATCAACGCCTGTGCCAGACCGATGCGTTGCAGCATGCCTTTCGAATATTTGCGGATTTTGGTTTTTCTCCATTTCACCATATCCACCAGGTCCAGCACTTCGTCGATGCGGCGCTCGAGCTGCGCGCTGTCCACGCCGCTGAGCTTGCCGAAATAGCGCAATACCTGTTCGCCGGTGAGAAAATCCGGGTAACGGTGATTCTCCGGCAAATACCCCACACCGCTCTTGGCGGCGGCATCGCCGATGGGACGGCCGAGCAGTGACGCAGTGCCGGATGTGGGAAACACGATTTCCAGCAGTACTTTGATGAAGGTGGTTTTGCCCGCGCCGTTGGGGCCGAGCAAACCGAATATTTCTCCCGCATGCACGTCAAGCGAAAAATCCGCGAGGGCGGTGACCGCTGTCTTGCGTTTACCCTCGAACACTTTCGTGATGCGATCCGCGTGAATGATCTGCATGGTTGTTCCGTGGTGAATGATCGACTAAAATAGAATGAAGCGCGGGATTTGCCAATGCGTGGCGCTTCGCTGCGTGGCGCTTCGCTCCGGTAGCCCGCACCGCGCTGTTCCCGCAACCGCGACGTGCCCGGCGAACCCTGCCGTCGCTGCCAGTGTTGAAGCTCGCATGGAAACCGACCTTCAGAATACCATGGACATTCCAATGACCGATGCTCCATCCCTTCCCGCTTCCGATGCGCGCCTGCTGCGCCACGCCCTTGTTCTTGGCTTGATCACCATCGCCTACAACCTCGCCGAGGGTGCGGTGTCGGTGGCCTTCGGCATGTCGGAGGAAACGCTCGCACTGTTTGGATTCGGCGTCGACAGCTTCGTCGAGGTGATATCCGGTGTGGGCATTGTACACATGGTGCTGCGTATGCGTCGCTCACCGGTGCACGACCGCGATGCGTTCGAGCGGCGAGCCCTGCGCATCACGGGTACGGCATTTTATCTGCTGTGTTGCGGTTTGCTCGTCGGCGCGGTGTACAATATTGCCACGGGTGCTGTGCCCGAATCCACGCTGCCGGGCATCGTCATCTCCGTCCTGTCCATTCTCACCATGTATTTCCTGCTGCGCGCAAAGCTGCGTACCGGGCGCGCCTTGCGCTCGGATGCCATCGTTGCCGATGCGCAATGCACACGCACCTGCCTGTATCTCTCCGTGGTGTTGCTGCTCAGCAGCGGACTGTACGCGCTCGTCGCCCTGCCGTGGATCGACGGTATCGGTTCGCTCGCCATCGCCGTTTTCGCATTCCGTGAAGGTCGCGAGGCCTTCGAAAAAGCGCGCAGCGGCGCACTGGCCTGCTCCTGCCATTGATGCGCGTGCCCTCGCAGGATGCTGAGGGCGAGCGAACGTGGTCGGCGCAGCGCGATGCAAAGCCGATGACCGGCACCTGCGAGGATTATTCTTCTCGCACGGATCGGACGGAAGTAATTCGATGTAATGGCGGATTCGACAATTCTCCTCACTCCCGCTACCCGCGCCGATCTCTACCCGTTGAACACCACTGCATGCCCGGCAGGTGGAATTCTTCTCGGATCGAGCGGCATTCTTGCATCAATTCCCCTCGAATAGTATATTCAAGTTCGTGTTTTTTGAACCAAGGAGTACCATGCCACAGCATAAGTCAGCAGAGAAACGAGTTCGCACGTCGGCGCGTCGCCGCTTGTACAATCGCATGAACAAATCGATGATGAAGACGGCGATCAAGGATTTGCGCGCCACGACGGACAAGACCAGCGCGGAGACGAAGTACAAGAAGGTGTCTGCACTCCTCGACCGTCTCTCCACGCGTGGCATCATTCACAAGAATTTCGCGGCAAACAAGAAGTCCAAGCTCGCACGTTTCGTTCAGAAACTGGGGTAACGCTCACTGCTGGACGGCCGCCACGCGGCGGTCGGTCACACGACGGCCGCGCTCGGCGCATCCGTCGTCCTTGCACCGGGCACATCATGGAGCCTCCTAGTACATTGCCATCGCAGCGTCGCATTCGACCCGGAGTCCGATCATGACCGGGACGGAATGGCTTGACGCTGCGCTCTTTTTATTTTCCCTTTTCATCGCGACCATGGTCGCCATTGCCGAAGCCGCCATCACCGCCGCGTCGCGTAGCCGACTCGAGGAAATGGCGGATCGTCACGATATTGCCGCGCGCCATGCGTTGCGGCTGAAGGACGGCGACGAGGACCGTCAGGCCACCGTGCAAATCGCCTCGGCGCTGCTGCTCGTCGTGGCGAGCATGCTCATAGCGCCCTATCTGCTGCAATGGGCCATTGATGTAGCCACCTGGTCGCAGCAACCCTGGCTGAACGGGGTGTTTACCGTGCTGGCCGTGCTCTTCGTGGGCGCGCTCATCGCATCCGTGTTTCTGCTGTGGACCGTGCTGTTCGGACGCGCCATCGGCGCGCGCTACGCCGAAGCGCTGGTGCTGCGCGTCGCTGGAGGGTTTCTGTCGCTGCATCGCGTACTTCGGCCCTTGCAGCGACTCAACACCGCCGTGGCACAGGGTTTTCTCGGACCGTTCAAGGCCAACGCCGCCTTCCATGCCAGCGTCACCACCGAGGAAAACCTCATGGACATCCTGGAGGATGGCGCAAAAACCGGCTTGCTCGACCGCACCGAGCATGAACTGATCGAGAGTATTTTCCAATTCACCGAAACCACTGCTCGCGAAATCATGATTCCGCGCACTGATGTGGTGGCGGTGGAAATCGGCATGCCCGCCGACAGCATTCTCGAAACCTTCCTCGAAGAAGGATTCACCCGCATGCCGGTGTACCGCGAGTCCATGGACAATGTGCTCGGAGTGGTCTATGCCAAGGATGTGATCAGTCTCGTTCAGCATCGCGATCTGATCATCCTGCAAGATATCATCCGTCCCGCCTACATCGTGCCGGAAACGAAACCGATTTCCGATCTGCTGCGCGAATTCCAGCTCAAGCGCCTGCACATGGCGATTGTGGTGGACGAATTCGGCGGCACCGAAGGCATTATCACCATGGAGGACATTCTCGAAGAAATCGTGGGCGATATTCGCGACGAGTACGACGAGGAGGAAAGTCCCTTCGCTCTGCTTCCCGACGGATCGGTGGAAGTGGAGGCCATGGAAAACATTTCCGATTTCAATACTTACACGGATTACACCATTCCCGAGAGCGACGATTACGATACCATCGGAGGATTCGTGACCTCGCTGTTCGGACGCATTCCCGAAGCCGGCGAGTTCATCGACTTCGAGGATATGCGCATCGACGTGCTCGAGGCCGAGGATCGTCGGGTGATCCGTGTACGTCTGTCGCGGGTAGAGGCCGACACGGCTTCGTGATTTCGCGTCCGGGTGCTATTTTACACGACCATCATCATTCGTTGACCCTGTAGCACGCACGACCGGAGGGCTCGCGATGCAAGCACTCGCATCACTGTTATTCGCCATCGTTCCCATGGGCCTGTATTTGTGGGGCATCTGGGCTATGGACCGCTACGACCGCGAGCCCATCGGGCTGCTGTTGTTGAATTTCGCCTGGGGGGCGCTCGGCGCCATTTTCTTCGCCATTGTCTTCAGCGTGTCGATGAGCGAGATGCTCGGCACGTCCGACATACAGAACGCCGTGTTCATCGCGCCGCTCACCGAGGAAATCACCAAGGGCATCTTTTTGCTGTGGACTGTGCGGGATCGGCGCTTCGACAACATCACCGACGGCGTGGTGTACGGCATGGCCATCGGCCTGGGATTCGGCATGACGGAGAATTTTCTCTATTTCCTCGGCGCGAGTACTGCGGGCGAATGGGTGACAATGGTGGTGGTGCGCACGCTGTTCACTGCGGTAATGCACGCCATGGCCACGGGTATTCTCGGTGCCTTCATCGGCTACACGAAATTCGGCAAGTCGCTGCTGCGCCTGCCGCTGCGTTTGCTGGGTTTGGGACTGGCGATGTTCATGCATTTTTTCTGGAACTACTCGGTCACGCTCAGTTCTCCCGCTGGCATCGGACTCGGCACGGTGTTCATTTTCCTGAGCCTGTTCGTGATCATCATCGTGCTGCAACTGTCGCTGCTGGCGGAAAATCGACTGCTTATCCGCGAACTCACCGAAGAGGCGGAACTTGGTCTGATTCCCGCCGTGCATTTGCAGTATCTGCCCTTCACCAGCAAGCGCAGGCTTCTGGGCTGGCTGTCGCCCACCATCGATCGCAAACAGTATATCGGCCTCGCCACGCGGTTGGCGTTTCGCAAGTTCCAGAGCCGCAATTCGCATGGTGAGCTGCGCGACAAGTATCTGGGCGAAGTGGAGGAATTGCGCGGGAGCATCGGGCACATGCTGCGGGCCGATGCCGACGACGAGGCCGCGCGGCTGTTCTGATCTGCCGGCGAGGCGCGTGCGCAACGCGCGCAGGGTTTGGCGGGTCCGTCGCGGCATGCTACCTTGAACATGTGTACAGCCGCAGCGACACAGCGTACGCGCGGCTGTGTGGTCCACTGTCATCCATGCATGGAAGAGGGATATGATTCACGTTCTGCTCACGTTCGGTACCAGGCCGGAGGCCATCAAGCTCGCACCCGTCGTCGCCGCCTTGCGCGCGCGGCCCGACCGCTTCCGCGTCAGCGTTTGTCTCACCTCGCAGCACAAGGACATGCTGCGGCAGGTGACGGAGTTTTTCGGCATACGCGAGGATGTGGATCTCGACGTGATGACACACAACCAATCGCTCGAACACATCACCGCCACGGTGCTGACGCGCATGCGTGATGTGATGGCCGAATTGCGCCCCGATGTGCAATTGGTGCAGGGCGACACCACCACGGTGTTTGCCGCCGCTCTGGCCGCGTTTTACGCGCGCATACCCGTGGGACATGTGGAAGCCGGCCTGCGCACCTTCGATAAGTTCAGTCCCTTTCCCGAGGAAATGAACCGCACACTCACCGCATCGCTCACGGATTTTCATTTCGCGCCGACCCGGCGCGCGGCCGACAATCTCTTGCGTGAGGGGAGGGATGCCTCCAACGTGTTCGTCACGGGGAACACGGTGGTGGACGCGCTGTTTCTCGGCAAACATCTCCTGGAACGACGCGATGCCAGTGAGCGCGAAGCCCTGCTGCTGGAAGCGCAGTTGCCCGAAGATGTGATGCGGCGCATGCTCGACGGCGGCAGCCGCGTGATCACCGTCACCGCCCATCGCCGCGAGAGTTTCGGCGAACCCTTCGAGCAAATGTTCGCCGCCATGCGGGATATTGTGGAAGAACACGGGGACGTGGAAATCGTGTACCCGGTGCATCCAAATCCCAATGTGCGCGAACTGGCGGACCGCATGCTGCGCGGTCGCGAGCGCATCCATCTCCTGCAGCCGCTGCGTTACGAGCAACTGCTGTATCTGATGGACAGCAGCACGCTGCTGCTCACCGATTCCGGTGGCATTCAGGAAGAGGGTCCCTCGCTGCGCAAACCCGTGCTGGTGATGCGCGAAGTCACCGAACGTCCCGAAGGCATCGATGCCGGCGTGGCACGCCTGGTGGGCACCGATCGCGAGCGCATTCGCTCTGAAGTACGGCGCCTGCTCACCGATGCCGAGGCCTACGCGGCCATGGCCACGGGCAACAATCCTTACGGCGACGGCCAGGCCAGCGAACGCATCGCCGAGACCTTGTGGGAGCGCCTCGGTGACTGATCGTCGCCCTCGCGTGGTTTTCGATGCTCACGCGATCACACCACGGCGTTCGGGCATCGGTGAATACAGTGCGCGTCTCCTCGCGGCAATGCTGAACGAAGCCAGCGAAGAGATTGAAATGCATGCCTACGCCAATGGAGCGATACGGCCGCTGCGCGCAGTCGAGGAGCTTCCGGCCATCGCCGATGGCAGTTTGTACGCCGTGAAACATCAGCGGGAATTGCCGCGGCTGCTGCGCGCGGGCGACTACGACCTGCTGCACATGCCGGAGTTCATCATCCCGCCACGCGTACCCATTCCCTCGGTGGTGACGCTGTATGATGTGATTCCGTTGGCGAAGCCCGAGTATATCGCGAAATCCCTCAAAGTGCGCCTTCTCCCGCTGTACCGCTGGATGATGCGTCGCGCGACGCGCGTCGCCAGGCGCGTGCTCACCATTTCCGAGCACAGCAAGGGCGATATCGTGCGCATGCTCGGCGCCGATCCCGCGCGCATCGATGTCACGCCGCTGGCCGCGACAGTCGAGGTGGATGCTGCGCCCTTGCCCGCGGCGCTGCGGGATCGTCTCGGCGGGTATCGCTATGCGCTGTACGTGGGCAGGCACGATCCATACAAGGGGCTGGGATTGTTGTTCGACGCGTTCGCTCGTGTGAAGGACGCCGATGGTGTGCGCGACGTGTGCCTTGTGGTGGCGGGAGCGCGGGACGAGCGCTATGGCTACGCGGAGCAGTTGGAGAAACTGGACGTGCGGCATCGCGTGCACTTCCTCGATTACGTGGCGCCCGGGCAACTCTCGTCGCTGTACGCGAACGCCGAGGCCTTCATCTTTCCCTCGCTGTACGAGGGATTCGGCCTTCCGCCGTTGGATGCCATGCGCCACGGCGTGCCGGTGTTGTGCAGCGATCGGAGTTCGCTGCCCGAGGTGGTGGGGGATGGAGCGCTCACCGTGAATCCGGAAGCGACGGAGGAATTCGCTTCCGCATTGCGCCGTGTGTTGACCGATGCTACCTTACGAGCTACGCTGGTGGAGCGCGGACTGGCGCGCCAATCGCGCTTTTCGTGGTCGCGTACCGCCGCGCTCACCGTGGAGTGCTACCAGCGTGCGTTGGCCCGCCCCAGCCGTTGACAACGATACGAACGCCCGGATTGAAAGCGCAGGATATGTCAGGAAATTTACTCGAACGACTCGGTGCTCACCAGGGATTGCTCCTCGCCCCCATGGAGGATGTGACCGACATGTCCTTCCGCCAGATTTGCAAGGAATTCGGCGCCGACATCGTGTACACGGAATTCGTGAATGCCGACGGGTTGGTGCGCAGTGCCAAGCCCACCAAAACGCGGCAGAAAATGCTGATCCGAGAAGAGGAGCGCCCCGTGGGTATCCAAATCTACGGGGGCAATCTCGACACCATGCGCGAGGCGGCCGGCATTGCCGAGGCGGAGCAGCCGGATATTCTCGACATCAATGCCGGATGTTGGGTGAAAAAGGTGGCGGGGCGCGGTGCGGGTGCGGGCTTGCTCAAGGATCTGCCGTACATGGTGCGCATGGCCGAAGCCATTGTGCAACAGGTACGCATACCTGTGACGCTGAAAACGCGCATCGGCTGGGATCACGATTCGATACAGATCACCGAACTCGCCCGCATGCTGCAGGATGTGGGCGTGGAGGCGCTCACCGTGCACTGCCGCACACGGCAACAGGGGCACAGCGGCGATCCCGATTGGAGCTGGATTCCGCGCATCAAGCAGGTGGTGGACATCCCGGTGATACTCAACGGCGGTGTGATGGAGCCGGAGGATGTGCCTCGCGCCTTCGCCGAAACCGGTTGCGATGCCGTGATGATAGCGCGCGGCGCTATAGCCAATCCATGGATTTTCCGCGAAGCAAAACAACTGATGGCTGATGGTACACTGCCCGCTCCACCGTGTTTCGCCGAGCGCATCGACACAGCGCTGCGGCATCTTCGCATGTCGGTGGCGGTAAAAGGCGAACGCCGCGCGGTGCTGGAAATGCGCAAGCACTATATCGCCTATCTCAAGTATGTACCAAACAGCCGACAGATGCGGCATATTCTGATGAAACCCGAGACACTCGCCGAAGCCGAGGACGTATTGCACAGTCTGCTTTTTTTTGAAGAAATCCTCACGAATGAGGAGCATTTCCGGGAACCAGGCGCGGTGTTGGCGGGTTGAACGTTTCTGTGGCCTGTGAAAAATTGAATCGGAGATGCAGCTTCGCTTTTTCTTGACATCTTCGTTCAATTATGGTATTATTGAAATAGTTGAAGTTAATACCTGAGTCTAAACCTGTTACTTTAACTTAACCACACCAAGGAGAAGAATATGAGAAAACTCCGTAAGTCTGTGGTGCTTTTTTGTGCTGCGGCAATCCTTGCCGGCGGCGGCTTGATTTCCGGCTGTACGTCGTACGCCACGCCGGAGCAGTTGGCCCGCATTGCCGAGTTGGAGCGCGAAATCAGTGCCCTCGAGTCCGCAATTCAAACCAAGCAGTCGCAGATCGGGACGCTGGATCGGCAGATCTCGGCCCAGGAAGCCAAGCTGGAGCAATGTGCGAAGGACAAGGAACTCGTCCGTCAGCGCCTGGCCAACTGGAAAGGCAACTGAGTCAACCCCGTTCAATGAAAACAATCTATTCAAGCGAGGAAAGAATCATGAGATGGAATAAAATCGCATTCCTTACCGTCGCGCTCGGGTTGTTCTTCATGGCCGGGAGTTCGCTCGTGTTCGCCCAGCAGGAAGAAATGACCGAAGAGCAGGCCGCGCAGAAGATCCAGACCCTGGAAAAGCGCGTCTCTGATCTCAAGAAGCAGCAAAGCAACCTCGATTCGCAAATCGAGGAGAAAAACCGTGTGCTCAAGTCCAAGCAGGATGATTACGAGCGCTGCGTCGATGAACTCTACGCCCTCGTCGGCGCCACCCGTCAGGATGTGGATGCTTTCGAAGCCCGCCTGAAACGTCTGGAAGGCAAAATCAGCGATCTGCTGCGCCTTTCGCCCATGGATCTGCTCGCCCGCAAGGGTGAAGTGGACGAGGCGGAAGAAGAGTACAAGAGCCTCTCCGGCAACAAGATCAGCCTCCTGCCCGCGTTCTACGATCGCGTGCAGCGCGTGGGCGAGAATATCCGCACCCTGCGTGAGACCCTGAGCCGCGCCGAGAAAACCTACGTGGTCGGCACCTGGGCCAAGGATCGCGACTGCCTCTGGAACATCGCCAAGAAACCGGATATCTACGGTGATGCCTTCAAATGGCCGAAAATCTGGCAGAAGAACCGCGACCAGATCAAGAATCCCGACATCATTCATCCGGGTCAGGTCCTGAAGATTCCGGCTCCCGCGCCGCTCACTCCGGAAGAGGAAAGCGCAGCGCGCAAGTACTACCGCCAGAAGCGCGAAGCCGAAATGAACGCCACGACCACCACCGCGCCGGAAAACGTGAATAAATAATTCCGCCCCGGCGGCGCGCCTCCCCGCGCGCAGCTCAGGCACGGTACTTTGCGGAAAAACCCTTACATTTGATGATGTAAGGGTTTTTCCGCATTTCCGACGGCAGTGCATCGACGGACGGACCCGCAGGCAGGAGACATAGTGGAAATAGAACGACGCATACGCATCAACGGAACCAATCCGGTGGTGCTCTTCGGCTTCAACGACAGCAATCTGCGCATCATCGAAGACCGCTTCGACGCCACACTCGTGGCGCGTGGCGACTCCGTGCTCATCCGCGGCGAGGACGAGGTGGTGGAGCAGGTCGAGAAAGTGCTCAAGGAGCTGATGTTCGTTGTGAACAAAACCGATTCGCTGAGCGAGCGCGACGTACACACGGTGATCGACGTGTTCACTACCGGCACCACGCCGGAGGTCGCGCCCGAGGAAGTGGAAAATATCGTCCTCTACGCGAAAAAGGATTATATCAAGGCGAAAACCGCGGGGCAGGTCGCCTATCTGAATTCCATTCGCCAGAACGACATCGTGTTCGCCATCGGCCCGGCCGGCACCGGAAAAACCTATCTGGCCGTGGCGGCCGCCGTGGCCGCGCTGCGCAAACACGATGTGCTGAAAATCGTGCTCGCACGACCAGCCGTGGAAGCGGGCGAAAGTCTCGGCTTCCTGCCCGGCGACTTGCGCGAAAAGGTGGACCCCTATCTGCGTCCACTTTACGATGCTCTCGATGACATGCTGCCCGCCGAGAAGCTGAAAACCTATCTCGAGCGCCGCACCATCGAGATCGTGCCGCTGGCCTACATGCGCGGCCGCACGCTCAACAACGCCTTCATCATCCTCGACGAGGCGCAGAACGCCACTTCGATGCAGATGAAGATGTTCCTGACGCGGCTCGGCGCCAACGCCCGCGCCATCATCACGGGCGATGTGACGCAAATCGACCTGCCCTCGCGCAGCACCTCGGGCCTGGTGGAAATCCAGAGCATACTGCAGGGCATCGACGGCGTGTCGTTCGTGTACTTCGACAAGCAGGACGTCGTACGCCATCGTCTGGTGAAAAACATCATCGAGGCATACGAACGCCACAGCGGCGAGGCGCGGGAGTGACGGCTGAGCAGCCTTTGCCGCTGCTGCGGCGCACCTTGTTCGTTGTGCTTCTGGCGCTGCTGCTTTCGTTCGAACCCGCCACTAACAGCGCCTCGGCCCGCGCCGAGCGCGCCGTGGTCGTGTACGTGCTGCCCTCGCGGCAGCGCCTGCGCGTACGCATGCTCCGCGGTCGCCACCGCGCCGCAACGCGCCACAGAGTGATTCCAACCACCGTTTGCCATCAAGGATAGATTATGTACGAAGAACAACTCGCCCTCGCACGAGACATACGAAAACGGGTCACCGATCTCCGGGGGTATCTTTGACATCGATAAAAAGAAAAGCGAAATAGCGCAGCTCGAGGAGAAGACCCAGCAGTCCGGTTTCTGGAACGACAACATCGAAGCCCAGAAAGTGATGCAGGAAATTTCGCTGCGCAAGGAATGGGTGGAGTTCTGGGAAAAAGCCAACGCGCGCTCGGAAGATTTCATCGCCCTCGTGGAACTGGCCGAGGAAAGCGGCGACGAAGGCATGGCCGACGAACTCGCCGGTGAACAGGTCTCGGTGCTGGCGCTGGTGGATGAACTCGAGTTCAAAAACATGCTCTCGGGCGAGGACGACCGCCGCAACGCCATTCTCACCATTCACTCGGGCGCCGGTGGTACCGAGTCGCAGGACTGGGCCGAAATGCTCTATCGCATGTATCTGCGCTACTGCGACCGCCGCGGCTTCAGCGTGGCGCTGGTGGATGAGCTGGAGGGCGAAGGCGCCGGCATCAAGAGCGTGACGCTGGAAATCACCGGCCCCTACGCGTTCGGTTATCTGAAAAGCGAAATCGGCGTGCATCGCCTTGTGCGCATTTCGCCCTTCGATTCCGCGAAACGGCGTCACACCAGCTTCGCCTCGGTGTTCGTGTATCCGGAAATCGACGACGATATCGTCATCGAAATCAATCCCGCCGATCTGAAAATCGATACCTTCCGCAGCGGCGGCAAGGGTGGGCAGAATGTGAACAAGGTCGAAACCGCCGTGCGCATCACGCACGTACCCACCGGCGTGGTGGTGGCCTGCCAGCAGGAGCGTTCGCAGTTGCAGAACAGACAGACGGCGATGAAACTCCTGCAGTCGCGCCTCTATCAGATGGAGCGCGAAAAGGAGGCCGCCAAGCTGGCGTCCATCGAGGACAGCAAGAAGAAAATCGAATGGGGCAGCCAGATCCGCTCCTACGTGTTCCATCCCTACAACATGGTGAAGGATCATCGCACCAGCCATGAAACCAGCAATGTGCAGGCGGTGATGGACGGCGATCTCGAAGGCTTCGTGCAGGCCTATTTGCTCAAATACGGCAACGCCGTCGCGGCGATGCCCACGTAATCGCGCGGACAGCACACTCATGCGATTCGAGCGTTTCATCGCCTTGCGCTATCTGCGCACGCGCAATCTCTCCCGCTTCCTTTCGTTCATGACCGCCGTTGCGGTGGGCAGCGTGGCTATAGGCACGGCCGCGCTCATCATCACGCTCACCATTCTCGGCGGTTTCGAGAAGGAGTTACGCTCGAATCTGATCGGGTTTTCGGCACATGTTCAGGTGGGTGTGTTCCGCGACGATGTGGTGATCGAGGATCCCCGCGTGGGCTCGCGCCTGCTCGAGGTGGACAATGTGGCGTCGGCGGGGCCCTATCTCTCGCGCGAGGCCATCGCCATCACGCGCGACGACATTGATGGTGTGCGCGTCAAAGGGCTCGATTCCGCCCGCGATCTTTCGCGCATCCGGGATAAAATTGTACTGGGGAGCTATACGCTCAATCCGGTGGACGGACGGCATTCGGTGCTCATCGGCAAGCGCTTGGCCGACAAGCTGAACCTCACCGTGGGCGATCGCGTGCTGCTGCTGGGAGTGTCGGATTTCCGCAACGTGAGCGAAGCGCCCAAGGTGCAATGCACCATCCGAGGCCTGTACGAAACCGGCATGGCCGAGTACCTCGACGACGTGTACGTGTTCACCGCGCTGGAAACCGCGCAGCGCGTATTCGCCCTGCCCGACCGCATCAGCGGCTACGACGTGCTGTGCGACAACGTGGATGCTGTGGAGAGCACGGTGGACGCCATACAGGCGCGGCTGGGGTATCCCTACGATCCGCGTTCGGTGTTTTCGCTGTACCGGCATTTGTTCATCTGGATCGATTTGCAGCAGCAACTCATTCCCGTGGTGGTGGGTTCGCTCATCGTGATTTCGGTGTTCAACGTCATCGCCACCTTGCTGCTGTTCGTGATAGAGAAAACGCAGGCCATCGGCATCATGCAGGCGTTGGGCGCATCGCGCAAGCGCATCCGCCGCGTGTTCATGATGCAGGGCTTGCTGATAGGCGGAGCCGGTGCGGCGGTGGGAGCGGTGCTCGCGTTTGTGCTGTGTTTTGCCCAGCTGCAATTCCGCTTCTTCAGTTTGCCGCAGGACGTGTATTTCATGACCACGGTGCCCATTGATTTGCGGCTGGATGTGTTCGTTGGCGTGATGCTGGTGGCCGTGCTGCTGGCGTTTCTTTCATCACTGGTGCCCGCGTGGCTCGCCGCGCGCCTCAATCCCATTCGCTCGATCAGGTTTCACTGACGCATGAACATCGAACGCTACATCGCGCGACGCTACCTGTTCGGACGCAAGCGCTTCAGCTTCATCAACATCATCTCGCTGCTGGCGACACTGGGCATCATGTTCGGTGTGGCCAGTCTCATCGTGGTGATGTCGGTGTTCAATGGCTTCAACGGACTTGTCACATCCATACTTCAGGACTTCGATCCGCATATCAAGGTGGAGCGCATTCCACGCAGCGAAGGGAAGAGCGAGCGCGAGGTGCGCGCCGTGCTGGCGGAGCGCGACGATGTACGCGGACTGTCACCGTTCATCCAGCGCAAGGCCATGGCCATGGTCGGCGGGGCGGCGAATTTCGTATGGGTGAAAGGCGTGTCGCCCGACAGCGCCCGCAGTGTGACCAAGGTGGCTGACATGATGATGCTCGGCAGCTTCGACCTGCGGCAGCGCAACGGGGTGGTGTTGGGCATCACTCTGGCCGACCGCATGCGCGTAATGGTGGGCGACACCTTGCTGCTGTACAGTCCCGCCGGCATGGAAAATATTCTCACCCAGTATGTTGCGCCCACGGTGTTGCGCTGTCCGGTGACGGGCATTTATCAATCGCGCAACAAGTTGTACGATGGCGCGTACGCCTTCCTTTCCCTCGCGGATGCGCAGCGCCTGTTCCGCATGCCCGGCGAGGTGACGGGGTACGAACTGCGCCTGAACGATATCGACGACAGCAACGACGCGCGCGAGGAGCTGGCCAATGCCATTGGTGAAGGGTGGAATGTGCTGACCTGGTACGACTTGCACAGGGACCTCTACTCGGTAATGGCCATCGAGCGTTGGAGCGCATTCATCCTGCTCGCCATCATCATCGCCGTGGCGGTGTTCAACATTCTCGCTTCGCTCACCATGCTTGTGTTGGAGAAAAAACGAGACATCGGCATACTGCGCACCATGGGGCTTTCGGCGCTGCGCGTACAGCGGCTGTTTCTGATGCAGGGAGTGTGGATCGGCCTGATCGGCGTGTTGAGCGGACTCGCGCTCGGATTGTTGCTCACCTGGCTGCAGGCGGAATTCGGGCTGGTGCGCTTGGATGCCGCGTTCATCATTCCAGCAATACCCGTGGACGTGCGCGTCGCGGATATTGTGCTCATCGTGCTTGCCACGTTCGGACTCACCTTGCTTGCGGCCTGGTATCCGGCACGGCGGGCTCGAAACGTGGAAATCATCGACGCGGTGCGTTGGGAATAATATGCGACGCGGCGCGACCATAATGTTTGGAGGACGGCATGGCTGAAGGAATCGTGGTGGTGAATGGCGTGAGCAAGGCCTACGCCGCCGGCGCGGGGCGCCTGGACGTGTTACGTTCCGCCTCTATGACGGTGGAGGAGGGATCGGTGGTGGCGATAGTCGGAGCCTCCGGCGCGGGGAAGAGCACCTTGCTGCACATCATCGGTGCCCTGGATCGCCCGGACGCCGGTTCTGTGCTGCTGGATGGCGAGAACATGTTCGCTCTGAACGACAATGATCTGGCGGCGTTCCGCAATGCGCGCATGGGCTTCGTGTTTCAATTCCATCATCTTTTGCCCGAGTTCACCGCGCGTGAGAACATCGCCATTCCGTGCATGATCGCGGGAATGACGCATGAGGCCGCCATGCAGCGCGCGAGCACCCTGCTCGATGTGGTGCATGTGGCGCATCGCGCCGACGCGCGTCCTTCCGAGCTGTCCGGCGGTGAGCAGCAGCGCGTGGCCGTGGCGCGCGCGCTCGCCAATCAGCCACGCGTGGTGCTTGCCGACGAGCCCAGCGGCAATCTCGACGAGGACAATGCCGCCATGCTGCACGAAATGCTGTGGACATTGGCACGGGAACAGGGGCAGACCTTCGTGATTGTCACACACGACAATCAGCTCGCCCGCCGTGCCGATGCCGTGTGGCGCTTGCACGATGGCGGGCTTCAGCGCGACGCCTAGGCGCTTCGCATTGCATGGCGCGATATGCATGCGGTTTCGTATGTTCATTATTTGATTGAATTCTTTTCACAGCTACGAGAGTGGAGAACACGCGATGGCAAAAATCCAGCAACGTCGACGCAAGCAGATGCCGAAGTCGACCATCTCCGAGGCCGAACTCCCACAGAAAACCAACTACGTGATCATGATCGTGGGAGTGATTGTGCTGTTGTTCGGTGTGCTCATCATGGCATCGGGTGATGCCTACAGCGCGACGGCGGTGACCTATGCGCCGATCATTCTGTTCATCGCCTACTGTGTGATCATCCCGTTGGGGATTATGTACAAGAAAAAGTCTTCGGACAGCGAGCCCGCGTAGGCGCGGTTTCGATACCAGCATTTGTCCATCACCATCAGCAAGCGAATTCCTATGAATTTCAATCTCTGGCATCGAGTATCCGCGGGAATCGTGTTCGTCGTTTCGACGATCGTGTTCCTGATGACCGTCGCGCCGACGATCTCGTTCTGGGATTGCGGCGAATTCATCACCGCCGCGGTCACCATGGGTGTGCCGCATCCGCCGGGTGCGCCGTTTTTCCAGCTCGTCGGACGCATGTTCTCACTGCTGCCGTTTTCCGACGATCTCGGCTTCCGCGTGAATCTGCTCTCCACCTTCAGCAGTTCGCTGGCGGTGTTGTTCACCTATCTCATTGCGCTTCGTTTCCTGCGTCAGTGGAAGGGCGAGCCCACCACGACGCTGGCCGCGGTGAACATGACGGTGGCTGCTGCCATCGGGGCCTTCATTCTCTCCTGGAGCGACACGTTTTGGTTCAACGCCTCCGAAGCCGAAGTGTACGGCATCGGCATGTTCTTCATCACCGCGGTGATGTGGATCGCCACCGAGTGGTACTTCAAGATCGGTGTGTTCAACAGCGAGCGCTCGCTGCTGTTGATTGCCTATTTGATGGGTCTGAGTATCGGCGTGCACTTGTTGTCGCTGCTCGCGCTGTTCTACGTGTTCTTCCTCATCTTTTTCCGCGACAAAGGCCGCAATGATTTGAGTGTACGCGCCTTCGCCATCGCCTTGGTGGCCATGGGAGCGGGCTTCTTCGTGATTTATCCCGGCATCGTCAAGTACGTGCCGGCCATGTTGGGCGACAGCGGCATGCGTTATGTGCTGCTGGTGTTGCTCCTCGCGTTGATCGGCGTTGTGGCCGCCAAGCAATTGCATCCGCAGTTGCGCATGGTGGCGCTCGCCACGCTGCTGGTGACGCTGGGCTTTTCCACGTACACCATCGTGCCGATTCGAGCGGGTCAGCAGCCTGCGCTCAATGAAAATGCCCCCGCGACTCTGGAAGGCCTCTACAGCTATCTCAATCGCGATCAGTACGGCTCGTATCCCTTGCTCAGCGGCCCGAATTACGATCCCGTGACGCGCAGCATAAACATGGAGAAGAAGACCTTCCTGCCGCGTCGCTGGAGTCACGAGCATGTGAAGGCCTACAGCGAGTACAGTTCGGATTTCGAATATTTCCTCAAGTTCCAGCTCGGCCACATTTATCTGCGCTACTTCCTCTGGAATTTCGTGGGCCGCGCGGGCGACATTCAGGATGCGCCGGTGGCGTTCGTGGGCGAGGTGGGAGACTGGTCCGAAAGCCCGGGTTATCCGAACCGCTACTATGCGATTCCCTTTATTCTCGGACTGCTCGGTATGATTTACCACTTCCGCAAGGATTACCGCACCGGTGTGTCCATGGCCGTGCTCTTCTTCATGATGGGCGCGGGACTGGTGCTGTATTTCAACATGGCGGAGCCACAGGTACGTGAACGCGATTACTTCTTTGTGGGCAGTTTCCAGGTGTTCGCGCTCTGGGCGGGGCTCGGGGCGTACAGCTTGATTGAACTGATCACCGAGAAACTCAATCGCAACGAGGCCGTGGGTGTCGCGATGGCGCTGCTGTTGCTGGTCGCGGCGCCGGTGAACATGCTGGCGAACAACTATCAGACGCACGACCGCCATCACAACTACGTGGCCTTTGATTACGCCTACAATCTGTTGCAGAGTTGCGAAAAGGATGCGATTCTTTTCACCGGCGGTGACAACGACACCTTCCCCGTGTGGTATCTGCAATACGCCGCAGGTTTCCGCCGCGACGTACGGGTGGTGAATCTGAGCTTGCTCAACACACCGTGGTATTCCAAGCAGCTCAAGAACGAGCGGCCGTACGGCGCCTTGCCGGTGAATATTTCCTACTCCGATCAGGAATTGGAACTGATGCGTCCCGTGCAGTGGGAGGGACAGAGCGTGAGCGTGCCGATCGATCCGGAGAAGATCGACCTGTCAACGCTCAAGGATGTGCCTGCTGTACGCGCCGCGCTCGAAGTGCCGCGTACGATGTCCTTTACCGTGCCGCCCACCTACACCGATCCCAGTGGCGCGCAGGGCATTCGCAATCAGGACATTTTGATCATCGACATCCTGAACAACAACATCAACAACCGGCCCATTTACTTCGCATTGAGCACCGCGCCTCAGGACCGCATCGGTCTTGAACGCAATCTCATCGTGGAAGGTATGGCCTACCGTGTCACGCCTTACTCCATGCCCGATCGCCGCGACCGCTACTATCCCGCGGTGAACATCGGCATTGTGAAAAAGCATCTGACGCAGTTGCGCAACGAGCCGGTGAAGGATCGCGCCTACGGATTCATGTTCCGCCAGCTCACCAACCCGGATATCAACCTCGACGAAGCCAGCACGAAGATGGTGTACAGCTTCCGCGTGCTGTACATGGCACTCGGACAGGTGATGATGCAGGACGCGGGCGACATCGAAGGTATGAAGGCCGTGTTGGATAAAATGGAGAAAACCATTCCGACCGCGCTGCACGAGTTCGATCCCAATCTGCGCATCGATCTCGCGAGCATGTACCTGATGGTGGGCGACACGCCTGGTTATCTGAAGGTCGCCAAGTCGCTCGAGTCGTATTTCCTCGAAGAGTTGAAAAAAGATCCAACAGGCGATAACACCTACCGCAATCCCTACCGCGTGTTGATCGAGTATTACGAAACCGCCGGCGAGTATCAGAAAGGCATCGACATCATCCGTCAGGCACAGAAGTACTCGCAGTACGGCGGCGATCCTTCGCTGGAGCAGCGCGTCCGTCAGTACGAACAGTGGCTGCGCGAGGGTCGCAAGACACCGCCAGCGCCAGACACATTGGCCGGGAAGTAACCTCACATTCAGGAGCGCGCGTTCGTTTCGAGCGCGCGCTCCGCTATTTTCTGAAGGAACGGGTATGCCGCGAACACTTATCACCGGCGGAGCCGGATTTCTCGGAAGCCATTTGTGCGAGCGCTTGTTGGCCGAGGGTCACGACGTGCTGTGCATGGACAATCTGATCACGGGTGATCTCGCGAACATCGATCATCTGTTCGGGTCGCCGGGTTTCCGTTTTGTCAAATACGATGTGACCGAATTCGTGTATGTGGAAGGCGGGCTCGATTACATATTGCATTTCGCCTCGCCGGCCAGTCCCATCGATTATCTCAAACTCCCCATTCAAACGCTGAAGGTGGGCTCGCTCGGTACGCACAAGGCGTTGGGTTTGGCCAAAGCCAAGAAGGCGCGCTTTTTGCTCGCGTCCACTTCGGAAGTATACGGTGATCCGGAAATTCACCCGCAGGTGGAATCCTACTGGGGCAATGTGAATCCCGTGGGTCCGCGCGGCGTGTACGACGAAGCCAAGCGCTTCGCCGAGGCCATGACCATGGCCTATCACCGCTATCACGGCGTGGAGACGCGCATCGTGCGCATTTTCAATACCTACGGCGAGCGCATGCGCGTCAACGATGGCCGCGCCATTCCCGCGTTCATGTCGCAGGCGATTCGTGGCGAGGATCTCACCGTATTCGGCGACGGCATGCAAACGCGCAGTGTGTGCTACGTGTCGGATTTGGTGGATGGGATCTACCGTCTCCTCATGTCCGATTATTCCGATCCGGTCAACATCGGCAATCCCGACGAAATCACCATGCTCGATCTGGCGCGCGAGGTGCGCGAGGTGGTGGGCAGCGCATCCGCCATTGTGCATCGCGAGTTGCCGGAGGACGATCCCAAGGTGCGTCAGCCGGACATCACGCTTGCGCGCAATCTGCTCGGCTGGCAGCCGCTTGTGCCCCGCCACGAGGGCTTGCAGCGCACGGCGAAGTACTTCCGGGAGAAACTGGGCTAAAACCGCTCTTGCCGCGTTGAGTCACTCCGGCATTGACACCGGGGACGCGGAGACGTAGAAACACCGAACTCCTCCGAGTGCACTGTGTTGGCGCAGCCCTCTGAGTGCGCTGTGCTCGCAACGCAACTGCGGAGCAGGCCAGCTACTCCTCCCGCACGGCCAGCGTCAAGGCCACAGGGAGTATCATGGTGAAATACGAGCCCCAGGCGACGAAGAAGGCGAAGGCCGCGACAATGTACGCCAGCAGCGCGAAGAGGAAGAGATGCTCGCGGTTGAGACGTCGGCGGTACGCGGGGCGCACGAGCAAGAGGCTCAGCGCGACGAGCAGCGGGAGATTGAGCGCCGCCGACACGACCGCCTTGGCGCGTGAACTGTCCCACGGTGCGAAAAAGGCGAGAGAGCCGATGGCCAGCCGCTGCGGTATGCGCCAGGGACGTGCCAGCATATCCTTCTTCGCTTCCTCCCACAACACCGCATCGGCGGCCGGATCCACGGCGCCGTAATAACGCTCGCGGAATTCCTTGCCCGTGGCGCGGCGGTACACGTCGGCCATGGGATAATCACCTCCGAAATATACCGCCTCGCCCTTCCAGTAGTGGTAGCCGTTGCCGGTCACCACGGGGATGGGTGTTTGAAAGGTCGTGAAATTGCGATAGGTCCATGGCGCCACCACCACGGCGGTGAGCAGAAGCGGCAGCAGCATGGCTGGCACACGCAGCCTCCAGGACAACGCTCGCAGCGACAAGGTATAGGCGGCGGCCAGCAGGGGCAGCAGCAGGAAGGTGCCGTGCGTGAGCGCGCCCACTCCGCACAGCAGTCCAGTGCTGGCGCTGGCGGCGATGGGACGTCGCCGGATGCGCAACACAGCCACGGCCACGGCAACGAGCAGCAGCGCGGCGAGATTGATGAAAGTGGTGGTTTTGCTGATAAAAAGCAGGTAGGGATGAAATCCCGCCAGAAGCAGCGCTATGCGTTCGCCACGCAAGCCCACATTCAATTCGCGCGCCAGCGCACGGACGGCGAGAAGCATGAGCAGGGACAGCAGCGCCGAGCCCGCAATCCACGGCACGAACCACAACTCCGGTAGCCAGGCGGCGAACAGCAGCAGCAGTGCCACCTGAGCGGGTGGACGATTGTGCACGGGGGGGCCGCCGGGTTCGAAGGCGTACTCGCCGGATTCCAGCAGCGTGCGGGCGATTTGCAGATACCCATCGGCGCCGGCGCTCTCGCGTGTGGCGCCGAGCACGGGCACATTTTCCGGCGGTGCGTTGACGAACAGCACCCAGATCAGGCCGAAGGCAAGACGCAACAGCACCGCGGCGAGAATGATGTCGCGTGAGCGCGTCCGTTCGAGAAGCGCAAGCGCGCGCGCGCGCATCGATGGGAAGAGGGAGCGCGTCATATCCGTGAGGAGAAGCGGAATTTCAGCAAGGTCCAGATGGCCTCGATGCCGTCGCGCCAGCGGATTTTTTTGCCTTCGTGCTTTTTGCGCGGGAAGTAGTCGATGGGAACTTCCACGATGCGCTCGCCGCGGCGCAGCACCTTGGCCGTGACCTCGGGACAAAATTCGAAGCGCGTGCAGGTGAGCGGAATGGCGCGCAGCAATGCGGCGTCGAACACCTTGTAGCAGGTGGGCTCGTCGGTGATATCGGAGCCGTAGAGCGCATTGGTGAGCAACGAGAGGAATTTTCCACCGGCGTAGTACGCCACACCCGAATGCAGGCGGTTGTTCGTGTTGCGCTCGCGCGATCCATACACCACGCGTGTTTCACCCCGGAGAATGGGTGCGATGAGGTCGGCGTAATTATCGGGATTGTATTCGAGATCGGCATCCTGAATGATAACGATGTCGCCGCGCGCCGCGTCCAAGCCCCTGCGGATGGCCATGCCCTTGCCTTCGTTCCGCTCCGCCAGCAGCACCGTGTGTCGCGCGGCGTGCGCGGCGAGCAATGCGCGCGTTGCGTCGGTGGATCCGTCGTCGACGATGACGATATCCTTGTCCAGCGTACCGATATCCGCCGCCTCCACGCGCGCGAGCAGCTCGAGAATGGTGCCTTCCTCGTTGTAGCAGGGGATGATGATGGACAGTGTGCTGAACATGCGCCGCGATAAATGATACCAACACAACAAGATAGCACAGCCCGGCGAGAAGAGCATGCGGGGATGAGACTCAGGCGCTGTCTCGCCACCCCCCCCCTCGGGTAAAGAGTAGGGAGGCTACTGCTTTTACAACCTCCCCCCGCCCCGGTCCTCACCGAGGCGGGGGGAAGTGTATTCAGGTGTTCAGCGCGCGAGTATCATCTTGCGCTGTATGGTACCGGCGTCGCTGTCGATGCGGTAGAAATACAGTCCGCTGGGCAGCGTGCCGCTGCGGAACGGCACGGAATGCACGCCGCGCTGATGAGGGCCGTTGACGAGCACCGCGCGCTCGCGTCCCATTGCGTCGTAGACGGCGAGGCGTACGTTCATTTCCTTGCCGAGACGGAAGGTGAACGATGTGACATCGCTGAACGGATTCGGATAGCTTTGCTCAATGGCAATGTCGTGCGGGAGAATGGCATCCAGCAACGACGAAAGACGCGAGGTCTTCGGCACGCGGGTTGTCCCCGGCGAGGGAAACACCCGCGCGTACAGTTTCGGATACAGGTCGAAGAAGACGAACATCGACGTGTCGTTTCCCGTCAGCGACCGCAGCGTGTCCAGCGTCCGCAGTCCTTCGGCGAAGCCACCCCATCGTACATGCGGCTTGATCACCGCAGTACGCATGAGCTGATCGCGGTACAAGCTCGGGGATGCGACAAAACTGTAGGACTCAAGCAGTTCCAACGCTTCGTCGAAACGCCGCGCGTCGAGCAGTACATCGGCCGCGAACAGCTTCTCCCGCAATCCCGGTCGCAGCAGGAGTTCCACGAGCAAGGTGTCCCGCCAATCTTCGAGTGCGGGATGCGCGAGCACGTCGAAGCGGATGAAATCAAGCATTTCCGCATCGAGTGCGGCACCACGCATGGTGCTCATTCGTCCGGACAGACCCGCGCGAAGCATCGTGTAGTTGCTGTCGGCGAGCGCCTGCCGCAGGGCGAGCAACGGGTTGTTCGGTGGAGGCGGCGCGGTGCTTTTCGACAGTGTGCCTGCTCCACCTGGACCGGTGAAGGGCGCGAGGCACTGCGAGAGCTCCATGTTGATGCTGGCGTTCCCGACGACTTTCGGCGGCAGCATATTCCAATAGCTCGAATCCGACAGGATGTACCCACCCTCGGCCCACACGTGATGACCGTTCGCGAGATTCTGCAGGGTGAAACAATTCTGCATGCCGCCATTGTTGGCGGTGCCGAAATTGATCGTTCCGGCGCCTTGCGTCATCAGGTTGGTCGAGTCGGTGTTGAAAACATTCCACCCTCTTTCCCACGCGTAGTTGTTGCTGCGCACCAGGCCGCCCGAGCAGCGCACACCGTTTTTGAAATTCTCCATGCGGCATTGCCGCATCGTGAGAGACCCCCACCCGAGCAAGTCCACCGCGGTGCCTCTGGCGGGTGTTGCACTCCCGGTGCCCTTGTCCGACAGGAGTTTGCTGAGGCCACCGTACATCCATACGTGGCCGTACAATGAACTCGGTGCCACGGTGTTCGTCGAGTAGAGCGTGCCTCCCAGGTTTCTCAAGGCGTACTGCGCGTTCTCGATGCGCGAATCGACGATACTGACCATGCCGCCGGATCCCGCAACCGCTCCGGCGCCTTCGAGTTGGCATTGGCTGAGGTACACCGATCCCTCGTTGGCGGCGATGATACCATCCCAGACTTCATTGGCCGCGCGGAATTCGGACAAATACGCCGACAAGACTCCTTCGACGTACAGCGCCTTCCCCTGTCGGAAGGTATGCGCATTATCCGCCGTGAGCGAGAGATCGGCGCCGGCGGTAACGTAGAGCATCGAAGGGACATCAACGGGAATGTGCTGCCGGGGGTGCTCGACCAATTCGAGTCGATACAACATCGCGGCGCCCATCGGAATGGAGTCCGTGAATCCATTGGCGAGATTCAGTTCCGGATCCTCCACGGGGCGAACGATCCAGATGTCTTCGGTGATCACATTGGTCACCTTCCAATAGGCCTCCGGATTCTCGCCGGGCCGGAGTTTGACGGTGATGAAGCGGTCACCGTCACCGGGATGCGTTCTCCCGTTCACCACAAAAAGGTACGGGTCGTCGGTATCGCGATGCCGGAATTCGCCCACGAGTACGAATGTGGAGTCCTCCGTATCCCAACATTGTAGATCCCGAATCCTGAAGCTGCGCACGTCGTTGACGTGCTCGTTCACTCCGCAGGCGCTGTGATTGCGAATGCTCCAGATCTTCATATCCTGCCATTCGAGTTGTTCCTTGATGAAATTTCCCATCGGCCGGAGGAACTTATTGACATATACCACCGCCGAGTCCCATTTACTCTCGCCGTTCCAGTCCATGCGACGCGGCTGTAGATTCCCGTCAAGGAAGCCCAGGGATCCAGCGTTGGGATCCATGCTCAGGAAGGGGTTGGCGGCTACCGCCAATTCCCATTCTCCGCGCGTCAGTGGCCAATACGGCGTTGTGGTCTTCCACGGCCAGGAGACGAACTGGTAGAAGTACAGACCGTCGGCGTTGGACGCGAGAGCAAGGTTGCATTGCAGACGCAACTCCGCGGCGCTGGGCTCGCGGAGGGGATCACCGTCGTCGAACTCTGGAACATCTGTTGTGAACAGGTTCGAATGGTTCTGGACATAAGGAAGCCAAGGATATCGGTTCTGTACATGTTTCCGAAATTCCGAGTGCATACGGTAGCGCAAGGCGATGTCGACGAAGCCGCGATGATTGTAGCGATTCACCAGTTCGTGATAAATCCACGGCTTTGTCGAATCGAGCGTCGGAATCGGGTATTCATTCCGGATAGGGTAGCCATAGTACGCCGAGGCGAAACGACCGCTCATTGCGCTGCTCAGCATCGGATTCTCCGTGTATCCCGCCGAGCAGATCAGCGTCGTACGGTTTTCGCTGCGCTCCGCCACGAACTGCTGCGCCACGGAAGCCACAGGCCAGAAACCGCTTCGCCAGCCATGCTCGGGACCGTCGATGAAGCGCACGTTGCTGTTGGGATTGCCATCGGAGTAGAGTATGCGCTCGAGGCGCTCGAGTAAGCCGTTGCGCGTCCATTGCCATGCCGCAAGATTCCCGCCGGGTTGCACCAGCGGGTGCTCGGGATTGAACAGTGCGAAGGCGCGCGGCGAACTCAGACACACCGCGTCGAGCAGCACGGTCACATCGCTTTGTGAATGGGAAATGCGAATGTCGAGCGTGTCGAGATGCTTGCGATTCATGTAGGGATTCCAGAACTCATTGTCGTTGATAATCTTCGCATAGCTACCAGCGGTGGTGTCGTTCCAGTGATGCGCCCGAATTATATCTGACCTGAAATACACCACACTGTCCACGGATTTACACAGCTCGAGAAAACCGATGGGGATTTCCACAGCTTCCGTGATCACCTGGTTGCTTCGAAAGAAATCATGCTCGACGAGTTGGAATGGAAGGATTTTCGGTATGCACCGTCCCTGCTGGTCGCGTAGCGAATCGGCGGTCAGCACGTCCACGGTAAGAATCGGCGTGTTGGTATTGCTTACCATGCCCGGCTCCTCCACGCGTACGATCACGGAGAGCACGTAGAGCCCGGACGCACGATTTTTGTGTTGATCAGTCGGATCCCAGGAGAATCGGAACATGGAGAGTTGCTTTTTCATCGAATCGCTGACGGATTCGATGACACCGCGGTTTTTTTCCATTCGTACACAGCGAATGTCTGGATTATCGGTGACGAGCGGTGTGGCAAGATTCGAAGCGGTGAGGGGAAGATCGTTAAATTCAGATCCCTGAGCTGTTGAGTACGATCCCCGCACTGCGAAACAATCCACCGCTTCGGGGTGAAGTATGATTCGCTCGGCCTTCATTCTGTTCTGCAACGACGGGTCGAGCACGTTCACTCTCAGCGCCTCGCCGCGCCAGGCGGGAGCGGCGGAATCGCAGATTTGTCGCACCACATTGGGCGCGGGGATGAACACGCTATCAGGTATGATCGTGGTGTGGATGAGATTGAGCCCCAACTCGCGGGCGCGGTTGAATTGAATTTCGGAGAGGAAGTCGTAGGGAGTATCCGGGGCTGTCATCGGTAGGGCTCGAACACCGTGCACCCATTCGATCCGCTTGGTGCTGTCGTTCCATTCGGGTGCGACGGCATAGGCGCCGATCAGGAAAGGGTCATCGGGGGGGGGGGGGGGGGGGGGGGGGATTGAGCAAAAATCATGCCCGCTGGTAGCAGGAGCAGCAGCGGGAGCAGGTGCGTGAGAGTTTTCATAATGTGCTCCATGAGGCGATTAATACACGATAAGGGTGCGATGAATCAGGTTCGTGTGTTGCCGCAGAGTGAGCAGATACACGCCCGGGGGCGTGCCCGCGAGGTTGAGCACGGTGGACTGGTGATCGTGGGAGAGGGTGACGCTGTCGCTGTATACGTAGCGCCCGAGCAGATCGTGCAGGGCAAGGTGGGCGGGCTTTCCGGCCGGACCGGTGAAGGACACGCGGAGCATGCCAGTGGAAGCGGGTAAGGGATTGGGAGAGCAGTCGAGGGAGAGGGCGGCGGGAAGCGGAGCCGTTTCGACATCGGTGCTCAGCTTGCGCGAGCCAATCCAGATCTGGAAGCGGTTGTTGGGTCCATGCTTGCGACCCAGACCCACGGCGATGATGTCGTCGAGACCATCGCCGTTGACATCGCCCGTATTGTACACTGCGGGCTCGACATAGTCCTGCACCGGTAGAATGCCGAAATAGCCCTTGGCGTAGCGGTAAAGTTGGCCGCCGGGGTAGAAATAGAAGCCGGACGCTTCGGGAAGCAAGGCCTTAGCCCACGACAGGCACAGGTCGTCGTAGCCGTCACCGTTCATATCTCCCACGGGACAAGCCCAGCGGGGTTCGCGATCACCCATATTGTGGGGATTCAAGTTTGGGATGGAATCGCTGGGCAGAAAGCGTTCGGGCAAGGTGGCGCGTCCGAGAAACACCAGAGCGTCGCCAAAGGGGCGGCGGATGGAATAGTAACCCGCGTCGATGATGTCCGCGTAGCCGTCGCCGTTGACGTCCATCATCGCGGAGAGGTTCCGCTGAGGTACCCACCCGCTGTTGTTGTCCAGCGTCCGCGAGGGCTGCACGGTAATGGACCAGGGATTGCCGAGATATACATCCCAGTAATAATCCGGACCACTTCGACCGGCGATCATCACATCGTCGTAACCGTCGCCGTTGAGATCGCCTGTATGGATATCGATCACATAATCCTCGGTGATGGCGCGAGGAGTGTTGACACGGAACACCGCGTCGTAGGTTGCGTCAAACGACGGTCCACCAAGAAAGAGCACGGCTTTGTGGCTGACGGTGTCTCGATCGTCGATCATGTTGGTCAGCAGATCCGGCCAACCGTCGCCGTTGAAATCGAGGATGAACAATGAGCTGCGGTAGGTGGCTTCATTGTTTTTTCCCAGGAGGTCGTTCGGTTGTCCCTCGATCAGCATGTCTTCCTGCCAGACAAAACGTTCCGGTCCTTCCCGCTGCAGGAACACGCGAATGGCCCCACGCTTCTCGGGGGAGTACTCGCCAAGGGTGTACCAGAAATTCTGTATGGCCGTTGCGATGTCCATGCGTCCGTCGCGATTGAAGTCCGCCGCGACGATGCCCGCGCTGCCGCCGCGCACGATGTACGCATGTTGATGATTGAGCGGATTGCCACCGAGGAAGATGTAGGTGGTGTCGGTTTTGGACGCCATGGCGAAGTCGTCGTAACCGTCGTTGTTGATATCGCCGAGAGCGATGGGGAACCAGGCGAAATGCGTGAGATCCTGCCGCACCACCGTTTCCCACAATTCCACGCGGTAGGGTGGCAGGTCGAGTTGCGCTCCCGGGGCGTCCTGCGCGCGGGCCAACCAGGGCGCGGCGCAGAGCGCGAGCAGAATGGCTGTCAGCGGCAACGCCCGACACGGCGGGGCGTTGCCTTGGAAGAACACATGCATGGCAACCTCCGAAAATGATGGAGAGAATGGAATCACAGGAACCGACGATGACGCGGGAGGCGCGTCCCGCTACAACGACAACGTTGCGCACGTCCCCGCCGCGACATAATACCACACCGCCGTATCCCATTTACGCCAGCAACTTACATTGTACGGAAATGAAACGCAAGAAAAATCGCAGGTGCGACTTTCATCGAGCAAGAGGCTCTGATTAAATCCAAGCGATATTGTACGAAAGCCAGGTCTGATACGCCTGTATCTTCGAATTGCGTGTATTCAGGCGGATTCATGGAGAGAAGTTGTACGGAGTGTACGTTGTACTCCGCATAAAGTATTACGCTCTATTGCGTGGCACAAGACAGATCGGCACATGACACAGCTATTTCTGAAGTAGATTCATCTTTTTTTCCAATTCTCAATACTGACGGTATCGAGCGTCGGTTTTTGTATACCGTTGCGTGCCATGTCTATTTTCGCATTGGCGAATAGTACTTGCATTTTTCTGTTACTTAACGTAATATTGCATTAAGATGAAACGCATCACCGGTCCCGACGCCGCACGCTGGCGGAAGCGCAAATACGATCAACTCCGCCGCTACTCCATCCCCGAGGACGCCCTCCCCGGCTCCCTGTCGCTGACCACCGTCACCTGCGGAAAGCCCACCTGCCACTGCGCCAACGGAGAAGGCCATCCCCACTACACGCTGACCTTCATGTCCGACGGCAAACGTCGTGTCGTGCACATCCCCGAGGCCTATGTCGAGGAGGTGCGTTCCCGCGTCGAGGCGGGCAAACGCTTTCAAGATGCGGTGCGCGACGTCCTGACGGCCAATGCCGAACTGATGATCCTGGCCCATCGCCAAGCCCGCGCCTCGGCCGCCTCACGAAAGAAACGACGACCACCGGATCAATGAGTACCCCGTCTCCAAGTGCACTCGCCTCGTACGCGACCAAGCATCTGCAGCTTCGGTCCTACCTGCGCGACGCTGGAGACGGACGACGCAAACCCGTGATCGACGCCAAACCCATCGTTTGGTCGATGCTTATCGGGACGGTGCTACGCAGATCGAGCTATCTCTCCATTGAACACATGGTGCGCTCCTGCACCAGCGCGTCCCTGGGTGGATCCGTCCCGTTCAGTGACGACACCTTGCGCTATTTTTGCGAACATGCGAACCTCGATGTCACCCGCCAGGCGCTGGCCGACACGGTCAAGCACGCGAAACGGAACAAGGCGTTCGACACCGCACCCATGGTCGGTCTGGCCATGGATGGTGTCACCTCGGGCCATAGCGTTCAACACTCGTGCGCAGTGTGTCGGCCGGAGAAATCCGCCTCGGGGGAGATCACCGGCTACCATCACAGTGGCGTGGTGGTCAGCGTGGTGGGCACAGGCCTGGTACTGCCACTCGATGTCGAGTTCTACGGCGAGGGCGACAGCGAATACGCTGCGGGAAAACGTTTGCTGCGGCGGATATGCGCGGCGCTGAAACCGCGATTCGCCCAGTACCTGGTTGTTGACGGAAAATTCGCCACCGCACCGTTCCTGCATGCCGCCGATCGCGTGGGCATCCCCGTGGTGGCGCGACTCAAGGAGAATCTTCCGACGCTTTACGCCGAGGCGCGTCGACGTTTTGCGGCAAGCAAACCCCGCGTGCGCATGAGCGAGGGACGCGATGAAGTCGAACTCTGGGACGACGAGGCTTTCGAACCGTGGGATACGCTCTCCTGGTCCAAGGTCCGGGTTCTCGGTTACCGACGGACCACACCCGAGGGAACGGTGAGCGAAGGATACTGGCTGACGAATCTCCCGGAATCTCGTGTGGGGTGCCGTACTCTCTACAAACTCGGGAAGAGTCGCTGGCAAATCGAGAACCAGGTGTTCAACGACGCGAAGAATCTGTACAATCTGACACACATTCATCATCACGAGACAAACAGCGTCCAGTTTCAATGGTTGCTGACGTTCCTGGCGATGACAATCGAACGTTTGTATCGGATGCGGTTCCTCCATCGTGGCACGCATCCGATCATGACCGCGATGACGCTCTGTCGCCTGCTGATACTTCAGCTCCAGCCTCGGGCATCCTGCGACAGCAGTTGAACCTCCGCCCCGCGTCGATCCAACGGGTCGCATGACGCGCCTCAACGATCCCTCCGTGCAATCAAGACCTCACACGTTTCCCTCTTCCCGAGAAGGCCTGCATCGCATTCGCGAAAATACCAGGGAACATCGCAAACTGTGGTTACTCTCGGATTGATCCACCAATAACGAGGATTTTTCCACTGATGCAGTCATGGTTACGAAACGGCTGC